>Ga0179593_1485746_pt1 | contig 16310 bp, 29 predicted proteins | sample CZODoug2_1_08_16_FD_185931 | JGI IMG/M metagenome (GOLD analysis project Ga0179593, IMG submission 185931) | Vadose zone soil fungal communities from Angelo Coast Range Reserve, California, USA - CZODoug2_1_08_16fungal (PacBio error correction) | ecosystem: Environmental > Terrestrial > Soil >...
AAAAGTTAGTAAAAAACTGAGGCAGGGAAGGGGGGAATGTCATCAGGTGGACAAGGCAATAAGAATGAAGTGAGGGGAGAAAAATCATTGGGTACTTTTTGGGGGGCACATCAAAACGTCAGGGGGGGGGGAAGGGTTGACAAATGACGGCTGAACGGGGGACAGGTCCAATAAAGAGCAATAGCATATGTGATGACAAAAAACATCAGGGAACGGGTGTGTGGGAAAGAGAAACCCGCCATGGAGGAGGATTTTCTGGGGGGCACGGAGAAATTGGTGCAGGAAGAGGGATTCCAGGCGTAGGAATGAAGGGTCGCGCAAGGGGGACCCGCGCGTCCCCTCCGAATTGCGCTAAAAAAATGGGAAAAAGGCGAAAAAACTGGGGGGGCGAAGGGAGGAATTTTGGGGAAAAAAAAAAGATAAGGACGGATCCCACGGGCTTCTTGCGTAAAAATCACGAAAGCCGAAAAGTCACCCAGGACAATTTGCTGCCGTGAGCGGGCGCCCGGCCCCGGGATGGGGAAAACCGTCAACAAGGCAGGTGGAAACAATACTAATCCGATAGAGGCGGATGATGTAACAGTAAAGTTTAGGAGATATCAACGATGGTCACAAGGAGCCAAAGGGGGCTTCACCGAAGAAATGGCCGGCAATGGACCTATGGACTAGGGCCGCGGCCCGGTCTCGGAGGGGCGGCCATAAAAAAAAAAGATAAAGAAATATCCGCAAAAGGGGGGGGCAGGCGGGGTTCCCGCGGGGGGGAGAAGAGCGTGGTTCTTCAGCTGAATAGGGTCGTCGTAGGAGCGAAGCAGGCTAAGAAAGGACATAATGGCTTGGGTTTTCCCCATGGATTTCGGAGATCGATTCGTGACTGGAAGAGTTCAGAACATACGAACCCAAAAAGGGGAAATCCAGAAGGAAAAGTCAAAAGACCTACGCCTCTTCAGAGCATAATTCACAGGGGCGAAAAGTTCGGGCCACAAGAGACGCACGATCATGGAGGGGCGGGATACTCCGTCCAAAATGAAAAGAGACAGGTCGAAAAAAATCGCGGGGTGCGGGTATGGAGAAGAAGGTTTTTGGGGGTCCAGGCAATGGGGAGGGTATATGACCGGGTCAACGACAGAGAGCGGGGTAAAAACGAATGAGAAGGTTTTGGTTTTTTCAGGGGGGGAAGACAGAGAAGGGAAGAAACCTTAGTTCAAAAGCGGGAGAACTAGGAAAAACTGAGTACGCAACACGGAAATCAAACCAATGCTTTCGAAGGTTTCTTTCCATTCTTCTTGACGATCGGATCGAGGGAGGAGACGTGTAATCGCGGATGAGGGGCCAAAAAATCGGGGGCAGTGTGGCAGCGTCCAAGGGTCTTCAAAACACCGGGGAAAGAAAAGATGAAGGAATGAAGTCCGAAGCGCGAGGAAAATGGAGAGAGTATGGCGGGGGGTTGGATGGCGCCCAGGGAGAGGAGAAGTCCGGTTCTTTGTACAAGGGCGAGACCGGGGTAACGTCAGGTCACGGACGAAGGGGGAATACTTCATTTTTAGGGGGCAGGGGGAGGGGGTTATTCGCTTGGGACACTCGAAGGGACGGCCGACGAGCTGAAGAAGTTAAAAAAAGAAGTGAGTCTACGACAGCCGAGAAAGGCCAAAGGCCAGCACGCTAAATTTGGTGCCAAAGGCGAAGTAAACGGGAGGAAAATTTCAAAAGTTGGGGTAAAATCCCGGGAGGTAACACAAAGGAAAATAATAACCTTGAAAAACCCAATCCCAAAATCAAAAATTGGCTCTATCCAGAATCCCGGACTTCATCACAAAAAGGCCTTTGTCGCGAGGTCCTTACAGGATCAGCCTAATCGTCTGGCCTGCAAACGTTGTAGAGGAGGGGGCTTTTCAAAGGGGGAGGAAGAGACCTACAGCAGAAGCCGGGGGTCCGTACTCAGGAGGCTCCCGGCGAATCAACCTATGGGTAAAAAAACGAGAAGAAAAGCCGGTACACATTGCCAGGGGAGAAGGGCTATGACTCCAAACAACGGAGGAAGAAAAGAAAATATAAGGAGCCAGATCTCTGGATGTCCGTCTTTCGCTAGGAAGAGGGGGTGGTGGGAACACCTCGGAAAGGTGAAAAAAGGAGAGGGAGGAAAAGGGAAAAAAAAAAGGCTACTTTAAAAGAATCTGGGACGGGGGGGCCGGGAGGGACTTCACCAAGTTGGGAACACGGATAAAGGATACAAGAAATGCTGGGCGCCAGGGAAAAAGCCTTTGATGCCGGGCGTCCCACGGGTGATCGGCATTTCTGGGCAGCCAAAGTATTTTGGATTCACTAAAAAACACCAAGAGGGGTAGTATCCGCCTTCGAAAAAGGAACGAAACAAGGAGATCCAGGGCTGCCTGCGAAGGGAGGATGCCACACTCTGGGGGAGTTGACCAAACCGTCGCGTGATTCTGTATTCTCTATCAGAGAGGTAAGCGAAGCAATCCATTGGAAGGGGGAAAAGGCAGGGGGTGGGGTTTGGGGCGGCTCTCAAGAAATGTACAGGCTGCAAAGTGGAAAGAAACCAGACTAAGGGCGAAAAAACAACGTACTGCGCAAGGGGAGAAAAAAACGCCGCAATAGAAGACGAATTGATTGGTCGGAAAGCAGGCCCGATGCGTGGAGAACCAATCCTGGGGGGTGGAAGGAAAAGGTGTGGGTGGGGGAGGACGAAACGCCGCCCAGAGTACGAAGCAAGCCGGGACGATATCTTCTATTCTAGAAAGAGAAAATGGGGAAAAAAAAGCAGGAATCACAGAAGGAGCAAGTTTTCAGGATGCGGTGTATGGCGGGGGAGAAAAACACGACGGAGCGCTCAGGCCGCGTTATACGGGGGAAAAAAAAAAAACAGGCCCGAATAAGCAGACTCGCCTGGGTTCGAAAAAAAAGGGAAATAGAAAACTCGCCATGAAAACAAAAAAGCAGGGGTAATCACCGCACGGGGGTTTCGATCGGAATACGCGCCAAAAAAAAAGGGGTTGGAACGATAACCGAACAAATGATCGACCGGCCGAATACAGGAAGGGTTTAATGCCCGGGAAGGAAGGAAAAGAAGAAGGGAATCAGGGGGAATGCTTTCGGGATTAAGGGGGGGGGCTGGCGGGGGAGGATTCGGGGGGACGCCCCAATTACCGTCATTGGTGAAGGAAGAGAAAACGAAAAAGTGGACAACAAAGCAAGTTGTGATACTAGAAACTCTCAAGCTGTGGAAAAGTCCAACAGAGCTCACAACCACGCCACAAAAAACGCCCTTTAGGACTCGGGGGGGGAAGGGGAATCAGGAAAAAGTTCTTTTAGATAGCAAGCGGAACCCTACAAAAAAAAAAAGGCAGCCGCATAAGGTAAACAAACCTGCAATTTGGCTGAACACTGGTTGCAAGCAGCAAGAGAAGTGAAAAAAAAAACCTCATCGGGTTGGGGGAAGAATGTATCAGATCATAATCGATCAGGTTTGCGGGTTGCCGTTGCGTGGGGGAGAAGAAAGCCGGCCAGCCGCAAACCGAGAAAGCGCACATCCTTTCATGACAGTGGGGAAAGTGGGGTGATGACAGAAAGAATGGGGAGACGGGGGGGGGGGGAAATTTGATAATGGGGAGAAGGTGGAACTAAATCCCACGGAACGAGGTCCGCGTCATAAGAAAACCAGCGAGCAAGAGCCCCTAGTTTCAAGGCGATCAGAATAATCTAAAACTGCCGGAAGAACTTTGCCAGGAGAAAAAGCCCGTCCTTTCAAGGAAAATGGACGGCCGAAGAGCGAGGACTTAACAACGGCACGCATGGGGGGGAAGGAAACTATCCCCAAAGAGGGAGTGTCTACGAAGGCGTTGTCCACCCAAGAATTCAAAAAAGTGGAACAAAATAAACCTTGTTTGGGAGAGGGAGGGGGGGACATCACCAAAAATAAGAACTATTTAAAAAAAATCGTATTCCAAATCACGGGACTGATCAAAAAGCCAGAGCCGTGGTTGACAGCAAGATTCAAAAAAACAACCTCAGTCCGAGGAATATGGGTCGAGCTGGGTCGTATTAGCTCCGTAAGGGAAACCTAGGATTATAGACATGGATGCGAAAGGGACAAACCCTCCATGGCAAAAGGGAATTATTCCAGTGCGAGATAGACCAATAACTATCCAAGACCTTAAAGGGGGAGCGAGGAATGAAAAAAAAAAAAAAAACACAAAAAAAAAAAAGACTAACATGGGGCAATCCATTTGGTTGGGAAAGGATAGCTTCCCAGGCTGGTGTCGCAAACCGAAACCCAAACCGAAAGGCTGAAAACGACCTTCCAAGGAAGGCGCTTTTAAAGCAGAGGGAATACCTCAAGTCTAAAAAACGTGTTTGGCCCAGTCGAAGCTCACGAAGATTCTCAACAAAGTTGGTAAAAGCTAATAGTCCGGAAAAGAAGAATACGACCGATCAACTACGTTAAAAGGAATATTCAAGACGCAACTTGACGAATACATCACACAGAAGCAAAAGAAGAATCTAAACCAAAAAGGAAGTGACCGCCGAAGAAGGGGGGGGGGATCAAACTCTGCGCATTGTCGGGAATCGAACCAAAGAGCAGGCGGAACAAAAATTGGGCAAACAAAAACGGAAAGAGGCCAAACAGCGCGGAAAATGGTGCCAAAGATAACCATGAGCTTTGTGAAAATACGAAACAACACGAGGGGGAAGAAGAGAATAGTAAGCCGAAGGTCGAGGGTATAAAAGGTGGCACTGCCAGCCGAAGTCGAGGAGTGGGGGCCAAATGATTCCTTGAAGGAAGAGGAGGGTGTGCGCCCCCAGGGGTTTCAAAGGAGTTCACCAGCTCCGGGAGATGGAGCAAGGGAAAAGGCTCCCAATGAAAACCTGCGGGTGGAGACAGGCATGTGGGGGAGGAAGCAGTAAACGAATTTTACGATGGATGGGATCAATCAAAGCGCGGGGGGGGGCGATAAAGAAGGCTCCGAGGGTCCATATCAAAAAAAAGGGAATTGCGGACGACGGAAAGAGGAACGGCCCGTAAAAAAACCGACCTGGACGACTGGCCCCAAAGACTTGCGAGTGTTTCCAAAAAAGGTGCAAGGGCCTAAATCGTGGTTAAAGAAAATGGGGCAAAAGAAGCGCCGTTGGGGGGGCAAGGAGGGGGGATGAAAGGGCCTGTCGGCGTGGGTCGGGGGATTTACGAACACCACAGGCAAATGGGGGTAAAAAGATCAAACCAGGGAAGAGAAGGCAAAGCCTCTGCGCGCGGACCTTCAAAAAAACCCCATTTGTGAAAGGCATCAAAGAAAGTCCGAGCTATTTGGTTTGCGAGAAATCAGACGAATGTGAACCCTGCGGGATTGCGGACGGCAAAAAGGGCGAATCAAGAGATGCGAAGCCTCAGGTGAGAAATACCGCTAAAAAAGAAAAAGGAGGGCTTACAAACCGAGGAGGGGGAAAGAAGGGACGGGAAGGCAAAAAGAAGGGATGTGCCTGGCTAAAATGGAAGCCTATGCATCTTAGTTTTTATAAGTGTTGTAAAAAAAAAAAGGTAGGTTTTGGGTGTGCAATAAAAATTGGAAGGGGTTTCAAAAAAATGGGGAAGGGGGGGGGAAAAAAACAAACTGCAAGAGAAGAGAAGGCAAAGAAAAAGATGGGGGGATAGACCTCAGGAAAAACTCAAGGGGCCGGTGTGTTTTAGAGATAAGGGCTGGCGGCCCGATTGGAGGAGAACAAGAGTCCTTTTTACAAGGCAAGGAATACCGTTCCTGCAACGGAATCTGCATGGGGACACGGTGACCCAGGAAGAACCGACCTAATTTCGCGAGGGGAAGGGGGCGAAAAAAGCAGAACTCTCTTGAACGGAGGGGAAAGGGGGGGAAAAATATCCAGACCGATATCAAAGTTCGTAGGGGGGGGTTCTGGTGCTCAGAACTGGAAACCATAAGAGGAATGACAGGGGGCGTTAATTTGGAGGGGCCGCGGATCTTGCCGGAGGGGGTTGGGACACCCAACGGTGTGCAGAAAGGAAACTGGAGGATCTCGTCGAAGGGGGGATTTAACAGAATTTACGACAACATCAAAAAGGAAAAAGAGGACCCTGCAAGGCCGGCTGTGAACAGACGAATTGGGGGGAAGGGAAAGAGGGCGCAAAAAAATGGGAAGAACCGGGGAAAGTGGGTTCCTTAACCGGGAAGAAAGAGAGGCTAAAATAATAAGAAGTCAAGAATAGAGGCGGTCTCACGGGGGGGGGGAAGGGGAAACGTGAGTAGTTCGGTCAAAAAAAAAAAATGTCATAAAAACGAGGGGAGGAGAAGCTGACGAAGCAAAATAACTGGGGAGGCCCAATTTGCAGTGAAGTAAAAGGCAATGACGGAAAGCACGTCAATTCAAAAGCCTCAACAGCCAACCTTTAGACCTCCGGCCAAAAACGTCCTTCCATCCAAGTCCCCCTCCCTTCAAGCTCAATTCACTTCCTAAAATTTCAAAAAGCACAATGGGACCAAGAAACCGACAACGGGAGCCTGAGAATAGAAAGGAGGAAGAACCATCAGCCAGGAAGAGAGATGACTCTCTTTTCAGCATGAAGGTTTTGCCGAAAAACAAACTGTGGTTGTGGGGGAAAAGGACAGGAGAAAGGTCAAAAATGGCAATTCAGTCGAAAACGCGCGGAGACGCTGGACCGGGGGCCCCCTTTGGTTGTTTCGGGACCCAGAGGGAAGAGACCGAACGAATTGTTTAGCGGAGGGGTGGTCACTCAGAAAAAAGCAAGGGCTAAAAGCCAATCCGCAAGAGGTGAAAATTGTCTGTCCGCGAATAAAAAGCAAGTATCACAAAAGGGAAAAATAGAGACGGATCGCTGAATGAGTAGAGCCGCGGGGTGGGGACACCAAAAAAAGGAGACAAACAAAGGTGCAACCAGGCGGCCAAAGACGAAACCCCGCATCGGCAGCGCCAGGAAATATTTGCCGAACGGGAACACGGTGGTGAGAATGGGGGGGGGGTGCGCAGCGGGATTCCGGAGGGGGTTGCAAAAGGCAAGCCCAACAAGCAGAAAGGAGTACACCGTCAATTGACAACTTAAGCGCAAAAAAAGAACGACGAAGCATCAAAAGGGAGATGTTAGGGGGGTGAAAAAAAGGGGGGGGTCGGATTTTCAAAACGAAGGAAGACTAAAAAAAAACCGACACGGACTGGAAAAAGACCAAGGGGTGCGTTAAATTCTACGAAAAAGACAAAAAATAACTAAAAAAAAAGGACCCTTACGGGGGTTCGCCTCAGGTGCCTACAGAAAACATCACAAACCATCGAAAGCGCCGGATAAAAAATTAATGAAAACTTTGGCTGCTAACTCCAAAGTCGCCGCTCTATAAGTCAGAAAAAGGACAGAAAACATGGCTGTAAAAAGGTCCTTCAAGCGCGCACCGAAGAGGGAAAAAAAACTTGGGGGGCGCTTAAGATTCACTCGCAAGGGGCAGCCAGGAAAAGGGGACTGTCCTCAGACAAACAAAAGCAACTCCAAAATTGAAGGGAACGCCCGTCAGGAAGGGTGTTGCGCCAGGGGACGGGGGTCCAAAAGGGACAAAAGGAAAAACCTTAAAATAGAAAGAGGGAAAAAGACAGGGGGGGGGGCTAAAAGCGTTCAGGTGGATCTGAGAAGGATCTCGAAAAAAAAAAAAGAAAAGGAGAAAGGAGGAATACGATATAGAAAAAAAATAACAGCCCAAACAAAAATCGGAACGTCCGTCTGTGGTCAGGGAAGAGGCGGTTTTTCAAAGCCTCCCGGGGTGAAAAAAAAAGCCTCCACATCCTTAAAAGAAGAAAAGGGGCGGGTGAGGCCAGGAGGTGAAAAAGGCAGAGAATGTCGACAAGCCGGCCCGCGGGAAAAAGGAGATGAACGGCATTGAAAGGATGACAAAGGTATGGACCGCGTTCCAAAATTGATCGAACGACTGGGCAGGCAAAAAAAGTAAATTTGGAAAAGCAGGATCGAAAAAGACAGGGCCCGAGGGGTGTGCTGAATAACAAGATTTCAAGAGAAAGTCGCACCAAGTGGAAACGATTGGAGTCTCCGCCAACGGCAGAAAACAAGAGGGCAGGGAAAGGGAGGCGTTGACCTTGGGGGTCTAGGGAGGCCTATAAGGGCATTGGGTCTATTTAAAGAAGGAGGAATCACGGTCAAAAAAAGTAATTGGGTGTCTTGGTAGATGGGGCTAGTACCGCAATTGAATTGGTAGGCTGAGCCGGAATGAACAAGGACCGAAAGCCCGAAAACTGGCGCAACAAGTCAACGAAAAAGGGGCAAAGAAGGGGTTTCGTCGCGAGAAGTGCGTGGGGATCGTGGGCCGGCAAAGAAAAGTGGTGGGGGCTTTTAGATGAAGGGGGAATAACGCAACGAAAATCAGGGAGGATAGGTCACAAAGGAACGAGGCGTGGGAAGAGAAAAAAGGATAAAGAACTCTTGGGGAGGTGGCTGGGGAAGGGTCACGGAAAGGGGGAAGGCGGCTCAATAAGGCCGGGAACATCTCTTTCAAGAAAAAAACAGACGACAAACTCCAACGAAAACGCCTCCATGTACTACCCAAAGGGTCGAGACCGCTAACCAAAAAGCGGAAATCAAATCCAAATGGGGGGTGAGCAAAAAGACGGCGGATGGATTTGAAAGAGATAAGGGAAAAAAGAGTAAAACGGCCGAAATCCGGAGCGAAGGAAGAGGGGGGAATTATTGTAGCGCAAAAAAAATGAAGGGTTGTGAAAAGAAAAAGGTGGGGGGAAAAAAAAAAAAGGCAGACCGATTCGGTAAAATGAACCAAGAAGCAGGAAAATCGTAAAAGAAAAAAAAGCGACCATGAAAGTAGGGTGTCGTCATCTCAGCTTCTACGGCAATGACGAGGGGAGCAACTAATCACTGTTAAAAACTAAAAAACAACCCCCTGGAGGGGAAAAAAAACGTTGTGATCCGAAGGGGAAGGGTGGGGGAATTCTGGGGGAAAAGAGCAAATGCTAATTTTCACGGACAAGCAACCTCGCGAATGGGAAAAAAGTGAAAACGGTGTGGGGGTAGGGACGTTTACAAGCCCGAAGTTGAGGAAGAGGCGAAAGAAATCTCGTTTTTGGAACGAAATTCCCAGTTAACGAAACGAAAAAGACGAGGTTTGAAAAGTGCGGGGTGTCGTGGGGTTAAAACTAAGTTAGCCTCTGGGGGCCAAAGAGAAAAGACAGTCACAGTGGTCAGTGAAAAAGATGGGCCCAAACAGGGGGGTGGGATCCAGAAAAACGCGCTGAGAAAAAAAGGGGGGATAGGGAGTAGGGGGGAAAAAACAATGGCAAGGACAGCGTGTTTGCGACGAGAAAAAAAAAGCAGGAACCAAAGGGGGGCAAGCTGCGGAAGGCCAAGGAAGTTCACCGAAGAAAGAAAATGAACGCCATAGGTCAGTTTTGTCCAGAAAAAAACTCAAAACAGCCATCGGCAGCAAGACGGCCGCCAGGCTATCCGTCAACACAAAGGCCCGCTAAAAGGGAAAGATCCGGGGATTTCGGTTGGGGGAAACACATTGGGGGGGCCAAAAATCATTTGGGGAACGCCATCAACACTGTGTAAAGGGGGAAAGGAAAAAAAAGCAAATAATCAATAAAGAGATAATAAAAACTCAGGGTCCAAGAATAAGAAAAAGTAAAAAAGCCATGCCCAGGTTCGCCGGGTTGAAAAGGACTATCGAAAAAAGGACAGCGTTGTACTGCAACGCATGGAGATGGGGGGGGGGTCTAAAATCTTCTAAGAAGGGGCAGGCTCTCAGAGAGTTACTAATAGCGGGGCAAAAAAGAGGGCTCCCGCCGCAATAAAGAGGAACCTGTCCCCAGGCATGAACTTTTCGAAAGATGCTAAATCCACGGGTAAGGTACGGTGAACCGAAAAATAACTAGGTCACGTCCGTCAAGGGAAGAGCTAAAACAGGGGAGGCCCCTTGGGGAGAACGAGGTAAATGCCATACTTCCGGTAGGCAGTTCAACACCTAACCACACTCATGGAAACCGAAAGCCCCACTTCACGCCGTACCGGAGAAAATTTAAAAATATCGCTTCAGCAAGACAACAAGAACGAAATTGGGCACGAAAAAGATCGCAGTTGAATAAGTGTCACAGCCGGGGGAAGAAGGAAAAAAGGAACCGAGGTCCCGGGTTATCGCGCAGCTTGATCAGGAACCACATCCAGCCGCTTGAAACGCTAAACAAAGGCAAAGTTGGCCAGAGAAACTCCAAAAGGGGGATAATGGGGGCCCGGAAAAAAAAAAAACCAATTGTCGGTTCGCCAAGCCTCGGAGAGGGAAAAAAAGAAAACGTGAAACAGAAGAAACGAACAGCGGGGTCGCGAAAAAAAATCGGGGGGCGTGCAGTGCCACAATACAAAGCAAAAAAAAAAGGTTCGGGAGTTATCTCTGAAAAAAAAACAAAGAGAAGGAAAGAGAAGGGAAAAATAAGAGCCCGAATGGAAGGAGGTATGACGTGAAAAAAACAGCAGGAGCGAACAAAGCCCGCGGGTTGGGGAGTACGAGGAGGTAGGAAGGGGGTGCGCCCCACTTCTTCGGGAAAAAAAAAAAAAAATATCGGGGGGACGCGAGAAAAAGGAAACCTCAGATGACCCAGGGTGGGCGGCCGTTGAACGAGAATTAAATCCGCCCGTGGCCGCCGCAGAAGTTAGGGGAAAAAAAGGCGCGGAGAGAAAATAGAAGACAAAGTCGCCTCAAACAAGGACATTCGTTTAAAAAAGCAGAGAAAAGGTCGCTTCCCCGGGGGAGCGCCCAAGGGGGGAACAGGGTAAAAAAAAAAAGGGGTTGCGGAGGGGGGCAATTCAAAGATGCAGGAAGCGCAGGCAACTGAAAAAAATGACCTCAGGGGTTAAGGTAAGTCTGCCGCGCTGCACAGGGTCCAGGGTTGAAAGGGTTTCCTCTTTACAAAAAAAAACAAAAAAGCAAAAACGGGACAATGGAAGAAGGTCAAAATGGGGGGAAGACACAGGGAAAAGAAACAGGGCGCTTTTTGAGCGAAGGGGGGGAAAAGCCTTTGTCACGCGTTGAGTTGCCAAAAAACTCCAAGGCAGAGGGTGGGTAGAGAAAGGGCACGGGGCCGGAATTGGCCCCCATTCGGCGTCAGAAAAAGCCAGAAGGAGATCCGAGACAAAAAAAAGTAAAATTGAACTCCCAACATCGAGCAAAGACCGAGCCGAAGATCATTCGAATGCACTGATGGCAAAGGTATAAAAAAAGGAGGTGGAATTCAGGGGGGTGAAGACCGTTTACCAAAAAAAAAAAAAATGGGGCGGGGTTGTAGAATCAGTGGGGGGCAGGGGGGGGGAGGGTTTTTCAATCAAGCAAGGGGTCAAAGGAAAAAATTGAAGGAAAGGCGATGGAAAGTCTAAGCAGAGGGGGATAGGGGACAGAAAGTCCTCATGGGAAGTGGGGGGGGGAAAACGCTCGCTTTTTCAGGAGGAAGGAAAAATTGAGGTCAGGCTCCGCAGGGGGCGTGGGGGAAGGACAAGGTTAGAATAAGACGGCGGCGGGGAATACGACAGGGCCTCGGGGAGCCAATCCGGTTCGGGGGTAGGAGAGCGGAAAACAAATCGTTGAAGCAAAAGGGGATTTTTCCAAACTAAGAAAATCAATTCAAGCCGCCGTGCCGGGGAAACTGGGCCCAGGCAAACGGTAAAAAGGAAAAAAAAAGGGAGCGGTCAGAAGGAGACCAGCAGGGGGGAGAAAGCGGGGGTTCACGAACCACGAAAGGCACCGTGAAAAAAACAAATAGACAATCTCGCTGCGGGGACAGGATTTAAAAACCTCAAAAGTGCCCCTACGGATGCCAAGAGGGGCGTGCACAAAAAAAAAAGGGGAAAAAAAAAGGAACGATTTACCAACCCCCCCCCCCCCCCCCCCGAGACGCCCAAGAAGGGACAAGTGTTGAAAAGGGGAGTGGAAAGCAATTGAGAAATATAAGAAAAAAAACCTAAAGTCTTCAATAAAAAAAAGGGTGTCAGAGGGGCTTGTGGGGGCGGGTATGAAGGAAAGGTGCTTCACCAACGCACAAAGGAACGTTACAACGAAGCAAAAAATCCATACTGGGGGGGGGGACCAAAATGTATGTGCGTATGAAGGGGCGAAAGGAAAAGGGAGTAATTGGAAAAAGACCATAACGCAAAAAAGCAAAAAAAAAAAAAACAAACCGTGATCTCCCAAAAAAGGAAACCAAACGCGCCAAGCAAAAAGAAAAGAAGGGAAAAATGCGCAAATTCAGACAACCTGGATTGTCAGGCCCACGAGGCCGAAAAGGAAACGGTGGACAAGAAAGGAATGACTATCCTGCAGCTTGAAGAAAGAAAAAAACCATAACAGGTTTCGGCTGAATTCAAGAGTTTTGGTTTGGGCACAGTAAGATCGGGAGAGTCAGAGGGGAAAAAAACAAAAAAATCTTCTGTTAGGGGACGGGGGGGTGTTTGGAAGTGTTGGAGGGAGACCAGAAAAGAGTAAGGTCTAAAGAAACGCAAATCAGTCGTATCGGGGGAAGTCGAGAAAAAAGCATAACCTTCACTTCAGGGGGGAGTCTGGGGGCTTCGAGTAACCTTAGCTTGGGAGAATAGAAGAGAAAAGAGACTGTGTCAAGTAATGGACGAATCGTACACCCGACGGGGGTCATACGACGTACAAAAGGACGTTGCTTGAAACCAAGGGGCGCAGCAAAAAGAAAATCGGGGCATGAGGGCGTCAGGGACGGATTGTCGGGAGATGAAACTGCAATAGGGGGGATTAAAGGAAGGGGGGGGTGAAGTCGCAGAGGGAAAACTGGGTGTCTGATGAGAAAACGAAAAAAAAGCAATCCAAACTGGCAAAAGTTGCGGTGGAAATGGTATAGGAGCCGGACAAACCTAAAGAAGAAGTATAAAAAGACTAAAAGAGAAACTTACGGCGAAACCTAATTCCTGGAGAACCAGAGTGGGGGAACAGTGCCGGGGGGGGGAAAGACAGGCTCGAGGTTGGACCCTTGAGGGGGAACGACAAAATTCAAAACAATCAAAGAAAATATGGGAATCTGTGATCAGGGGAAAAAGTAATTGGCAATTTCTGAAAGGCAAAAGAAAAGCTCGCCAAAAGAAAAGAAAAAAGGGGAAACAACAAACGTCCAAAAAAAAAAAAGGGGAACACGAGTCAGTAAGTCCAAAAAAAGGACCCAGGAAAATCGTGGATGGGAGAAAGGTTCCACAAAGAAACTCCAGCACAAAACAAGGGGAGGAAGTCCTGAAAGAGCCTCCGGCCAAACGAAAAAAAAAAAAGGGTTACTCTGACGAGTGAAGGGAGACTGGCCGTCCAAAAAAAAAAGAGAAAGATGAAGGACCGGAAAAGAGTCTTGCTGCTATCCAAATAAAAGAAAAAAAGGGAAGTAATATATATATCGCAGAAAGAGGAAGGGAAAAGGGTCAGGTCCGGGCTTGAAGAAGGAGGGGTGGAACCTCGTGCAGTGAGAAAACGAAAGAACCGGCGGGGAGACGTCATAAGTGGAGCTGGAGGGGGACAAGTTAAAAAAAAACGGACACTACCAAGAGGCAAAGAACCTGGCGCTGGAAAAGAAAATGTCAGGGCGCGACCTGGGTGCCGAACAAAAACAAAGGATCGGAGTTCAAGGATTAATCTCTAATGGGAGGAAAGCCAGAACAAAGGTTCTTGGGAAAGTCATAACTACCTAAAGGATAATGTTGTGGCCCCAAAAAAAAGAAGAAAAAAAGGGGCAAAACCCTTAAAGGAACTAGGAAGTCCTGGCCTAAGTGCGTCAGAGAAGGGGCGCTCCATTGAGTCTATGCCATATTGAAAGAAAAGGGGGGGGGCGGATTGAAGAAAAAAAAAGGGCCATTGGGGGGAAAAAAAAAGAAGTATGGATTGGCGGGTGCTCTAAAACATCGGCAATGACCGGGGAAATCTACAAGGGAATCGAGAAAAAAAAAAAGGGAAACAGAAAGAAATTTAAAAACTCCCACGATGGCCAAATGGGGAAACTCATGCAAAGGGGTGCTTCGGCTGGGGTAGGGGGGTTGTCCTCGCGAAGGAAGGGGAAGTGAAGGGTATTCAGTGAGCCAAAAAAAAAAGGACAAAACGGTGGGAATAGGAAACAAAACTAGGGGGGGTCCAGAAGCTAGGGGAATGAAAGGAGATTTCGAGAACAGATACTCCTGGGGACCAAAGAAATCATTTCGGAAGCAACAAGAGTGCGTTGGCCCGAAACGGGGGATACAGAAATCGAGAAAAAGCAAGGGGCCCCACGTCCAAGATGGGATCAAAAAACGGGGCCCAAGCCAGGGCGAAAGGATTTTCGACAAGGGGGCATAGCGGAAAAAGGAAAAAACCGTGTAGAAAGGCAGGGAAAAAGGAAAAGGGGGGTTGTTACGTGAATTAAGGAGCAATGATTGGGTTTGAAGGAAGCAAAAGGGTCCAAGAAAATCTGGGCGCCAAGGAGATAATTGTTTTTAGGCACGATAAAAAGGAAAGGGGGCTCAAGGGGGGGAGGAAAGTGGGGGGGAAGGGCAAGGCGTGGAGCAGCTGAAATGACTCCAGCAGGTCGAAGCCGAATAGAAAAACAACAACAAAAGGGGAAAAGGGAGAAACTCACGGAGAAAAGGAGGAACGACAGAATACCTAGACATTTTAAAGAAAGACGGCTAAAAACAGCAAGGATGCCCCTTACCATCACCACAGGGTAAAAAAGAACCTTGGGAACATGGCTGCCTTGGGGGACAAGACGGCGTTATATAAGGGTGCAGGGCAAAATTCCCGGCAATAATCCAACGGCCAAGCATGGGCCATAACAAAAAAAAAAGTGGTGGGGGGCTACTGGTGGGTCAATCAAGCATGGAAAGCCTCAAAAAACGTCGCCCTCTCGGGTGGTTGGTTGAGTCCGAACAACTTGTAAAATCGCCGTAACGAAGGGCAAGAAAAAAAGAGAAGAGGTTTACGAAGTTGGAGGGGAGAAAACGCAAAAAAAAAAAAAAACGCAAAAGGAGGGAAAGAAAGAACATCCGGAAAAGGGGAGGGGAAACCCGGCTGGGGGAGAAAAAGCGCGCCTGTGAATTTAAAAAATACGAAAGTTTGACACTCCAAAAAAAACCGAATCGTCAGTGGAAAAGGGAGACAGGCCAGCCCGCCGCAAGAATGCACCCAGGAGGTCACCGCAATCATAACAAAAAAAAACTGGGAACTGAGAAGAAAAATTTTCACAGGAGGAACACGAAAAGAAACTCGCTCCAAGAAATGGAACGGAAGGGCAAGAAAAAGAAGGGAAGTCGTTTCAACCAAACACGGGCAAGGCCTATCACAAGATTCTAATTTCTGGGTTAAAAAACGGGCGGGGGGTGAAAAAAAAAAACGCACAGCCGTCATTTGGACAACTGTACAAACTTATGAACCGCCCAAAAAGGGAAGAGGGGATAAAGCCATATGACTGAGGCAGAAGGAAAAAGAGACCATGGATCAAAAAGGGGTGTTGGAAAATGGGGAGCGCCGGTACCAGCCACTCATCTGGTAACTTAACGGAAAAGGGGGGTGGGGGACTAAAAAGGACGAGGTTGCTGGACGAGAGTACGCAAAGTAAAAAAAAAAGTAGGGACTACCAATGGATGCGTCAACCGCAAAAAGAAAAAATGGCACCGTCAGGACCGTGTAGGGATCAAACTAAAAAAAATAGGAAAATCCCGGATCCGGGGGAAGGTGGAAAAAAGAAAGCGGCAATAAAAAGTCGCTCAGCGCCGGGAACGCGAAAAAGTGTTTTGAAGGAGTAAAGCAGCTGGTGTTAAAAAAAGAAAAAAGGAACGATCTTCAGGTCAAGGGAACAAACACGTGCCCCAAAAAGGGACCAAAAACAGTCGGCCCACCGCGCATTGAAAGGGGGGGGGGACAGGGACTCACTTCCGGGAAAAATCGGAAGTGGCAACAGAAAGCAGGGGATACGGCACGGTAAGCGGAATGGTGAAAAAAAAAAAAAAGGTCAAGAAGGAAGGCTCGAAACAAAAAAAAACAAAAAACAGGGAGGATATAGTTATCGCAACGCTAAGGAGCAGGGACCGCGCTACGAAAAAGAAGAGAGAAGAAAACCAGGATTTTAAAACGGGGAGCATCCAAAGAAAAAACTAACCCACTTGTCGGTTATCGATACCAGATGGCGAACGCAGAAAAGGGGGCGCACCTGGGAAATGACGGAAAAGGACGGGCAGCTATCTGCTGCAGCCACCAATAAAAGGGAAAAAAGTCGGGGGGGGGGGGGGGGAACAAGGAAGTAAAGGG
>Ga0179593_1529609_pt1 | contig 16310 bp, 21 predicted proteins | sample CZODoug2_1_08_16_FD_185931 | JGI IMG/M metagenome (GOLD analysis project Ga0179593, IMG submission 185931) | Vadose zone soil fungal communities from Angelo Coast Range Reserve, California, USA - CZODoug2_1_08_16fungal (PacBio error correction) | ecosystem: Environmental > Terrestrial > Soil >...
TAAGAAAAACGATACGATTTGGGGAGGCCGGACGCCACCTTGTCGCAAGGAAAAAAAAAAGAGAAGCGGCGTCTCGCGACTTTGCCTTGGTGGGAGAGGAGGGAGGTGCTGGAAACTACCTTTTGCAGGGAGGGGGAGAGGAGAAAACTAATCCAGAAATGGATACGGACAAAGAGGGGGAGGGCCGGCAATCACGTGCAAGCGAAAAAATCCTCGCGTCCAGTATCGTGCAGGAAAGGGAGAAGAAGCCGAGAACTCCATTTTCTCGTGAAAGGGAGAAAGGGCAAACTAGAAGAGGTCGTGAGGGGGAGAGAGATTTCTTGTGTATAACTTCTTGAGGGAGGGGGGGGAATCCCACGATGATTAGCAAAGGGAGCCCGTCTAAAGACTCTATAAAGGCGAGAAGATAACGTCGGGGCATGTTCGAGGGGGATAAGGGTCAGCTTGCTCGTCAATCCTGACCGGAGGAAGAAGAAAACCTTCATTATAGAAGGGGGGAAGGGACACGCTCTCCTACAACTTTGAAGGGAAGGGGTTGGCGATAGAAGAGATCTGAAGAGGGGCACAATGCCATTCTCCCATGAGGTAGGGAAGAAGAAAACAATTTCTTCTTCTTCTTCACGTAGAAAGAAAAAGGGAGGCCTTCTATGAGAAAAAAAAGACTAAAGAAACGAGAAGTCTCAGAGGGGGAAAAGGGACAAGTGAACTCACTAATGTGAGGGGGGGAAAGAGAGCGTTTTTACTGAAAGGGGAAAGAGACTGGCTCGCATCCTTCGAGGGGAGTCGAGTGGAAAAGAAAATACGGAGAAGGGAAGGAAACGTCCTCAAGCCGGCCTTATTTAGATCAGAGGGGGAAAAGGGAGGAAGGCGAGCGATTGCAGCTAATTCGGGGGGAGGCTGACAACAAAACATACTGAGGGAAGGGGAAAAAGCGGTAGCTATTCTCGCAGCCGGCAATCCTGCCTTCGTGATGAACGTCCAAGGAGGGGGGAAAGATACTTCAGGACACTCAGAAGAAAGTTGTGGAAGAGTCGGTCATACCGTAGGGAAAGGGATTCGGCGGTCGTGGCGCAGAGAAAGAAGGGGGGGGGGAAAATCTTTTTGTAACTAGAGAAAAAAAAAAGAGCGCGGAGGGAAGACAATCGCCGGAATTATTTCTGGAAAAGCCATACGAAAACCGCGAGAGGGGGAACGCGGCCCATCCAGCCTGCAAATCAGGGGAAGAGAGGAGCAGAAAGAGGGCACTGAAGAAGCAGAGAGGAGAGGGGGATTCCTCTTCTTGCCGGAAGGAACAGAAGTAGGGAGGAAGGGATAACATCAATCTTGGAAAAAGGCACAAATCTCATCCGGCAGGGGAGGGGAGAAGCTTGTGGTTTCTATCCTTTGAGGATATATAGAAAAAGAAAGAGAATCTACAGAAGGCGACTTTGCATTCCTTGGAAGAAGAAAGAAGATGATGAGAAAAAAAAGGAAAAAGAGGAAGAATGCTCTTGGTCGCTTAGCGGCAGGGAAGGGTTGAATTCTCTAGAAGGGAAGCACCAGGTGGGATGGGAGCAACGGTTATGATCCGATGAAGGGAAAAAGAAGGAGATGGTCCTCAAGCTTTAGAAGTCAGGAGGGATCAACCGGGGAGGGGGGTCCTTGAATGAGGGAGGGGGAAGCTAAAGAAAAAAAAGGAGGCGTGCTATCCTCCTAGCAGAAGGAGAAACTTCCATGCCATGCAGCCGTTTGGGAAAAAAACGCAGGGCTTGTTCTTCTTCCGGGGAGAAGGGTAAGCGGAGAGAGACAAAAGAAAAAAAACTCAAATTTCATCCACGCGCACGTCGGCAATGGGAAGAGAGGAAGTCCTCTTTCACAACTTTTCACGGGGTCGGAAAAAGGAGCCCAGCAGCATGTGTCGGGGGAGGGGAAAAGAGTCAAGCCGAAAGTTTTCGAGGTGGGGAAAAGGGAAGGGATCCAAGTGGCTGAAACGTTTACAGCGGAGAGACAAAACCGGGGGAAAACGAAAGGGGGAAAGAACATATCTGCGTCCAGAAGGGGGACCTCGTTTTCCCTCCCAGGAGGAGGAAGAAAAATATCAGCCAGGGTCCGGGAGTAGAAAAGACTCCTATCATGTTTGCCGTTAAGAGTATAGGGGGGGGTTTTTCTGTCCCTTTTTACTGGAAGAAGGAAGACGGCGCTCTTGAGGAAGAAGGAGAGGGTAAACGAAGAAGGAAACAACGGATAGGAGGAAAAGGAGAGAAAGAAGAAAAGGGTACGCTTCCTAAGGAAAGGGGAGAGAAGCGCACGTCTGCACCTGCGGCGGGAAAAAAGGAAAAACACAGAAAAAAGAGCCAGGAAAAAAAAAAAAAGAGGGTCCATAATCCTCTACGTCGAAAGAGGAAGAAAGGAACGAACTGGGGGAAGGAACACGGATGTACTCATATTAGGGGAAAGAGGGAAAAATTCGGAGGGAAACGGAAAGCGGGCGGCTCCAGATTTAAACCGTTCAGAAGGAAAAAAAGTCACGCAGTCCCCCCCCTCGCAAACGAGTTACGCGATGGAGAAACTCCCCGAAAAAGAGGGGGATATTACCTTCGGGAAAAAGGACGGGGAAAAGTTTTGAACTCTGACGCTCCCTGGCCGGAGGGGAAGCCGTTCGCGTTTATGACATGGGAAGGGGGAAAAAGGGTGATTTATCGCGATTGCCGGGGAGAAAAATCATGAGACAAAGACCAAAGGAGGAGACCCACTGCCTTGCATGGCCGGAAAAGAAAAAGAGCGGCCGCTTTCTTCGCTCGACCAAAAAAAAGAGGAAAGAAGACGAGATTCCCAGGGCCGAGCAGAATCACGTTTGAAGAACAAAAGAAGGGGGTGTTGATCATGAAGAAAAAGGGGGATGACCATCCTCCTGTCCTTTGGCGAAGCGGAGAAAAAGACTTTCTTACAAAGAAGTTTAAGAATAATGGAAAGAAAAAAAAGGACGCTTGGTGCGAAAAAAGTCCTTCTCTTCTGCGGAAGAGAGGAATTCGCGGTGACTCATCGGAGGAGGGAAAACGTTTAGAAGGAAAGTCGAAGGGGAGGCACTTTTGTCTCATAATGAGGGGAAGGCATGCCCCACAGCGACGAAGAAAAAAAAGAGGCAGATTTGGCATCCGTGTAGGATGTGAAAAAGCCTGCCGCTGGCCTCCGTCAGGGGAAGGCAGCAATGAACGCCTTCAAAAAGAAAAGAAAAAATTGATCTATGCGGCTGGGAGGGAGGGGAACGCTACAGAAAAAGAGGGGAAAAGGAGAAAAGAGAGGGAATTTCTTTATTTTCCGAGAAAAGAGGGGAGCTCGGTTCGTCATGGGGAAGGGGGAAAATCCGTGCGATTTTCTCTAGAAACGAGTGGGGGGAGAGTAGGGAAGGGGAAGCTTTGAGTCTCCACTACCGCCGAGAGAAAGGACAACTAGTCCAATCGTTGACCGAAGAAAGAGGGAAGAGAGGAAGCGTCTTACTTATCTACCATCTGAAGTGAGGGAAAAAAGAGGTAGGAAAAAAGAACTAGTACCACTTGGTGAAGGAATGTCGCTTTTACATACTACAAGGGAAAGGAGACTCGCCTTCCTCGCAACAAGGGAGGATCGGGAAAGCAGAGGGACCTGTTTCCTGCAACGGCCAGAGAAAGAGAACGGTCTTTTCCCCGGAGGGAGGGGACGCTTCTGCCGACGTAACAAGAAAAGAGGGGGGTCCAAAAAACAAAAAGAGTGAGGGAAAAAAGGAAAGCTTGCGATCGAGCGTGGGAAAAAGGCGCATCGATCGCCTGAATTGGAATGGGGAAGGGAGGACGACTAATTCGGACGAGGGAAAAATCAAATCCTGAGGGAATTGAAAGGGAAGGGGGATATTCTCCAAACGGCAGCAAACGAAATCGGCCAACGTCGCTGATGCCGAAGGGGAGGAAGGGGAAGGCTTGCCGAGCACTCTTACCACAGAAAGGGAAGGCGCCCTCGTAAAAGAAAGAAGAGGGGAAAAAGAGGCCGTTCGCGTGAGGGGAAAAGGGCTCATCATCGTGTGGGAGGGTGACTCTCCCAGAAAAAGTTCAAAGAGAGGAACCGCCGTTCTGTAGCGGGATAGGCACGAGCAACTGGCTCGGAGGAAGGAGAGAGCAATCCTTCCGTGAAAAGGGGGGGGGGCATAGTGAAAGGTCTAGAGGGAAAAGGGTGCCGTCCCCACCGAGAAAGAAAGAGGAAAAAAATCGCGGACTGGCGTTTCGACGAGAAAAAGGTTTTCCAGCAACTGCTGCTAGGCGAAAAAAAAGAAACGCCGCTCTTACTGGGAGAAAGAGAGCCAAAAGGTTGGGAAAAGAAGGATCGAGGGGATCGGCGATCGGCATCTCTCAAAAAAAAGGATGCCGCTCTCCCTATACGAAAGGGGAAAGCCGGACGCCACCTTGCGCAGAAAAATAGCAGAAGCAGAAGGGAGGAAAAGTGCGTGGTTGAGCGAGAAGAAGGGGTTTGCAGGTCCTTGCTCTTCGAAAAAAAGGGGGGATACGGCCTACGAGAGGGGGGAGACTAGGAAAGGAAATCAGAAAGCGTCCGTCTAAGAAAGACCTTTCTTAGAGAAAAAAAGACAGGTTCTCTTCATTGGGAGAGGACATGAAAGGTAGGAAGAAAAGCGATTCTTTGGAGAACTGTCTGGGGGGGTGAAAATCCACACTATGATGATCAAGGGAGGACAGCGAACTTCGGGGGTTACCAGGGCATGTTCTGGGATTTTCCACTGGTCCTATCTTTGGGAAGGGAAGGGAATCAAGAAGGTAAGTCCAATCTTTGAAGGGGAATTTCCCAGAAGAACGGAGATAGATACCAAAAAAAGTGATGCCTTGGAGAGAGAAAAGCATGGAAAAAAAGGGGACCATCTCCCTTATTTCGAGGGAGGAAGGGACATTTCGTCTTTTCTTCAACTAAGAAGAAAAGAAGAGACGGGGGAAGCTACACTCTTCTCTCTCAGAGGAAAAGTTTAACTCACGGGAGGGGCAAAAACTACTATCTTTACGGGACGTAATGAACTTCCGGGAAGGAGATCATAAAGAGGCCTTGAGATGGGGGAAAACCCTACAGAGCGGAGGGCTTTCGCTTGATGGAGAGGGGAAAGATCCGCGAAGGGATTCTGGGAAAGCTGAATCTATTTCTATTTCAGGGAGGAGGATGTCAACCTCTCCATAAGGGGGGAGAAACCACTTCGTTACTAGGGAGGAGGGGGAACTTGGGGAAAAAGGAAAGGTTATCACGTCCCTGAGGATACTTCATTCGAGAGGGGGGGGGCAATGCTGTATTCTTTCAAACAGGGGAAAAGAGGTAGAGGGTCGGAGGAGACAATAAGCTCAATGCCAGAGATCTTTTGTGAACTAATCTAAACCACAAAACGGGGAGAAAGGATTTCTTCCGTGCAAAAAAAGGACGAACCGTCAAGAAAAAGGCTCTTCCCATCCAGAAAGGAGAGACGGGGGAAAAGGACCCCCCAAAGGTGTTGTCGTAGGTTCCCAAGGGGGAAGTCGTATCAGAGGGGGGGGGATGTAAAAATATGGTGACGCTGAGTAAAAGGGAAAGCATCTTTAAACATCTAAGAAAAAAGTCTCATTCCTTCGTGGAAGGGGGATTGCTGGGGGGGGGGAGTAAGGGGGGGATGCTACAAAATTCTTCAAATCGACTTCTTCTTGTAACGAAAGGGGAGAGGAAGAGAAAGACTTACAAGAAAAGGAGGAAGAAAGAATAGAAATTATGGGGTGGATGTCGAGGGGGGGGGGATTCTCTCTCTTATCAAAAAGAAGTATTCTCTCACGTTTATAAGAAAAGGGGAGGAAAAGGACAGTCTTATGGGAGAAATGGAAAAAGGAGTAAGAAAGGTGTTCTCCTTTATCGGATAAGACGCGTCGCTTTCTGAAGAGGGAAAAGGTAGAGCCGTCTAAATCTCCGGAGAAAAATTAGGCAGGGGGGGGAGAAAAAGGGGTTCCAGAAACGTGTTCTTCTTCATCTATAAAAGAAGGAGCTGTCAATCGCGGAGGAACATTCAAAAGGAAAAGGAAGAGGACACTGCTTCCATTTCAAGGGGAGTCGTAAGTATCGGAGGCGGTAAAAAGGGGAAGAACTTCCTGTAAAAAGAGAAGGAGCATTGTTTCGTTGGGAGGGGAATCCATCGAGGGAAACTCAGGGGGGTCAAAGGGGGGGGATGCGTTACTTTATCCATAATTTCTTGAAAAAGAAGGGGGGACCGCCCTAATTACTCCAGAGAAAGGGGGAAAGGGGAACCATAATCTTCTTCCCATAAAAGACCAAAAGAAGCTTCGTACGTCCTCCTATTGAAGGAGAAAGAGTCGACGTAGCGGATATGGACCAGGACCGGCAGAGTCCTCGTGGGAAGGGGTTTTAGGGAAAGGGAAGGAAGAGGAGCCGCGTGAGCCGGCAGGACAGGGAAAGTGCTGATGCATCTCTCTCAAAAACAAAAAGAGAGAGATTCCTCATCACGCGATTAACTCAGAAGAGACTAGAAAAGAAGGGACTAAAACAGCCAGCTCGCCACGAGAAGAGGGAAAAAAGGGTCCATTATCCTCTACTTCAAAAGGGCTGAAATATTATTACTTACTAATCGGAGGAAGAAAGGGAAAAAAAAAGTAGGGAAGAAGGATTAGAAGTGCAACCTTCGACGAGGGGGGCGCTCCATATTAAACGGAGAAGAAAGGACAGGCACGCATTCCCACCCTGAAAAAGGGAGTGGCGAGAGGGGAGAAAAAAAAAACCTTCTGCTGGGGGAGAGGTCCTTCCTTGAAGAAAAAAAAGGGTGAACTCGGACGCTCCCTTAAGTGAAAGGAAAGCCGAGACCTTTCCTTTGGGAGAGAGGTGATTGTAGCGAAGGGGTCCGCAGAAAGAGGGTACCATGAAAGAAAAAAGAGAAAAGTCGCGTACCCACCTTCCTTGCATGGGAAGAAAACGGATCAGCGGCCGAGGGGAAGGAGAATCCTTGCGATCGGGGAAAAAAAAAAGAGGAGAAAAGGGAAGGGAGCGAAAATAGATTCAGCGCGACTTCTCCAAGAAGCCTGTCCGTTGGCGGCAAGAGGGGGGGGAGAAAGCAATCTTTCTTCCAACTAACAAGAGGGGAATAAAAAAAAGGGCCAAGAAACCAAGGACGCAAGGATTCGCTTCTGCTTCGCGAGAGGGGGAAAAAAGAGAATCTTCTGCTTTCGGTTCCAAGAAAAAGGGGCCAATAAAAGAAGGGGGTAGAAGGGGATACCCCACACGACGACTCCGAAACGCAGGAGAAGTCTGTTCACTGCTTATTTTCCTTAGGGAAAAAAGAAAAAAGGAAGTCGTCAATACGTGACTGCAGAAAAAGGACAGGACGAAAAGGGGGGGATGAAGCCCCTAACTCGGGAACCTGCCCTCACATTGCAAGGGAATACATGTCATCATGCAGGGAAAGGGCCATGTTTTCACTAAAGGAAAGGGAGGATCCCCTCCCTCGCGAGGGGGGGGGGGGTCAACAATATAGGAGTCGGAGAAAAGGGGGGGGATCTCCACTACCGCAGGGGGGGGGGAGAAGGTCAATCATTTTACCGACAGGACAAAAACCAAACCGTGGGGGGGGGGTTCAGCGGCTGAGAGGGAAAAGGGAGGGACGTTCATCACGGGGAGGAAAATTGAGGGGGACCAGAAAGATACCTACTTGGTGGGTGAAAAGGAAGGATTTCGGCTTTTAAAAGAAAGGAGGCTGCAATCGCTACTCAGGGAGGTCTCAACAGGGGGAAAAAGAGAAATGCCGCCGAAGTCAGGACCGTTGGAAGAAAAAAAAGGCGCGTATGGAAAATCGAAACGTTTCAAAGGGGGGGCCGCGTCGCGACGTAAAAGAGAACTTCGCGTTTCCCTTGGAAAAGGGAGAAAGGGAGAGGAGCTGTATCTCACGTGCGAAAGCGCTGAGGGGGGAAGGTGAAAGAAGAAATTCGCCGCGAGCCAAGAGAGACCTTGACCGAGTGCGAATCGCCGTGGGATAGGAAAGAAAAATGGTCGTCGAGCGAGGCGGAAAAAAAGCGGTAAAAAGGGAAGAAGAGGAGGTCCCGTCTGGGAGCTTACCCACAAAAGGAAAGAAAAACTCTAACATGAAGAAAGGGGAATGCTAGAAGGGGAGGCAGGGGGAGAATTGCTTCATCATCGTGTGGGGGGCATCTCCCAGGGTCCAAGCATCGCCTCATCAAAAAATTGAGGTAGCGAGGGAGAAAGCAACTGGTCTCTTCTCAAATAAGAACGCCGTCTGATACTTGGGAGCAGGTCCTTCTTTTAGGGGTAGGCAGAAGCTCGCTCGGCCGTATCAAGAGAAGGAGAGCAAGACTTCAAACCTTTAGTGTTAAAAGAGGGGGCTCGCTCACCAAGAAGAGGCAGAGAAGAGCTCTCGCAATGGGTTGTTGTGTTGGGGGGGGGGGGGGGGGGGGGGGGGGGGGGGGGGGTTTTGGTTTTTTGGGGGGGTTTTTTGTGTGTTTTTTTGGATTTTTGGGTTTCTGGTGTGGGGTTGTGGGTGTCTTCCTTCTTTCTCCTCTCCGCCACGGAGCGGAGAAAAAGCGGCTCTCTCTCCCCCCCCCCCTTAGGAGGGGGGAAAAAAGCCCGATCTCAGGGAAAGAAAGGTGTCGGGGGAAAAACCACCGGAAAATGCCAGTCCTCCGAGGGAAGGAGGGGTTGCGCTATTCAGCAGTGAAGACCCTGGTCTGAGAGTAGAAGAACCAGGAAGAGGGGAAGATCTCTCTGTGGCGGCAAGGAGAGACAAGCCTTGCAAGGAAAATAAAAGAACCATTATCTCCGGAGAAAAAGCGAAACTCGTGCAGATGGGCTACTGTTCCGAAGTCCTTTTCTATGAGGAGAAGAAGAAGGCTTTCTGGGGAGAAGAGGAAAAAACAGGGTCGTTCCTTCTAAAGGCTATGCCGAATGTAAAAGAAGAAGGTCGAGTTGGGCTGCAGGGGGGGATCTGGGGAATCGTGAGGACCCGAGAAAAAAAAAAGGCGGAGACGGGAGGGGGGTTGTCCCTATTTCGCTCAAGCTTTCCTTTTTGGGAGGCGATCGCCTTCTTTCAAGGGAAAATGGGAAGGGGGCGGCATTTCGTCGTCGAAGGAGAGAACATTCAGATCCTCTGAATGAGGAAAAAAGATTCAAGGGAAAAGCGAAAAGGAACTCAATTGGAGACTACTAGGCTTCGTAGGGGAGAAATACATGGCTCAGGACAGAGGAGGGGGAAAAAGGGTTCCCTCCGCAGAAGGTCAGACAAACAAAAGACGGCGGCAATGGAGGGGGAAGACTAAGGGGGAGAGAAAAGGGAGAAAGTCGTGTCTTCTGTCAAACCATCCTGCGGGAGAAAAGAAAAAAAATCCTGTACTAGGGAATGGGGACGGGAAAGGACGGAAAGGGAAAACGTCCCTTGAGATACTTCATCCTCTTAAAGGAAGAGGTGGTGCATGCTTTTAGGGGAAGACGGATTGGATTCGGCGGGAGAAAAAAAGCTCAATGCCGTCGAATCTGTTATCTTTGGAAAGAGAAAAAAAACCACGAAGGAGGGGGCATCGCCGGAATTATTTGGGACACCATTGTCCATAAGAGCTCTTCCTGTTTTAAGAAAAACAAGGAAAGGAATCGCGGAGCTCCCACGATTGAAGAGGGGGACGGCCCAGAAAAGAAGGGGACGCGTCTCTGTCTTCCTTCAGGGTTTCCAGCTTCAAGGAGGGGGGGAGGGAAACAGCGCCCTTATGCAAAAAAGGGAGTATTCTTTCGAGGGGGGACGTTTTCATTTCAGAACTTATGAGAACGGGGATCGGGGGAAGAGGACTGGGGGAAGCGAAGACGCCAATAGCGGGAAAAAAGAAGACTGCTCTTGTTTCTGAGAAAGAAGGAAATTCTCTCTCTTATCCTAAAGGGGGGGGGGAGGAGGAGAAAGGGGATGAAAGCCAACGGACAGGCGGATGTCTCAAGAGGGGGAAGAGCTTATTTGTGCTTTGATTCTGCGGAGAAAAAGGACCGATCGGAGAGGAGGAAGAGAAAAGCCTCCAAAGCGGCCGCTTATAGGGGGGGGACAAAAGGCCAATGCAAGGCCGGGGGGGGAAAAGAAACCTCAATTTCTTGAAAGGAAGAGAGGATAGTTCGAGGGGGAGAAGCAAGCAACCTAATTCGATCCCAACTGAAAGGAAGAATTTCAAATTGTCGAAAGGGGAGAGGCACAGGGCTAAAATGGGGAAAGGGGAAGCCCCTCATCAGTGTTCGGGGGGATCGCTTTCCCGCTCCGAAAAGGGGGAAGGGGTGTGGGCCTTGAAAAGGGATCCAAGATAAAAAGCGCCGCCCGAAGTAAGAGGACGAATTGCTTTTCACATAATAGAGAAGGAGGGGGGTCATCCGCGTAAAACACCGGGAGGGAAAAGTCCAAGAAAGGGAGTCCTCGTCGACGTATCGAAAAAAAAGCCGAGCATTTTGGAGGTCATAGTCTCGGGGGTGTTCTTCCCTGAGCAGGCCTCTTGAAAAGCGCCTCTTCGGGCAAGGGGGGATCTTACCCCAAACCAAGATGATGCATCTCTCTCAAAAAAAAAAAAGAGAGAGATTCATCATCAGAAGTTAACTCGCAAAAAAAGGGAACCCTTGGAAAAGGCAAGTAACTGTACGAGGCTTGGGAACCGGAGAGGACAGAAAGGGGGCCATATCCGCTACGTCGAGAGGGAAGAGATGACGTACAAGCGGGGGGAAAAAAAACGGATGGATCATATTAAGGGAGTAGGAGTGAAGGGAGAGCGAGAGGCCGCTCCATATGTACACTTTAGAAAAAAATTCAACGCAGGCAAAAAAAAAAGGAGGCGTTTGACGCGATTTAGAAAAACTCTGCAGGCAGAGGTACCGGCCCGTGACGACCACGTTCGGAAAACGTCCTGCGACATTTGAAATTGAAAAAAGGAAGAGTGGATGCACATTGCGTGGAAGAGGGAAGGTATAGGGGAAAGACGGGGACGAAGACCAGCCCTGCGGGTGGGAGGGACTGCCAACGGCCTTGCATGGAAAAAAAACTCCAACGGATCAGCTGAGAGGGGAAAAAATACGGGAAGAATTGAGCCGCGTAGATGCCCATCCGACAAAGGGGGAGCATTCATCGCACTCGAAAGAGGGAAATGTGACGTTGGCGGCATCTTATCAATAAAAAAAAGTTAAAAATAAAAGAAAAAGGAGGCAAGACGCAAGGACGCGAAAGGAGCATTCTTCTCTTTGAGGAAGGATTCGCGTTGAATCATCGGAAAAGAAAGAGTACAAGGAAACAAAAAAAAGCATTTTGTCTCATAATTCGGGAAAAAACAGCGACGACTCCGAAACTCGGCTGAGAAAGGCGCTGTTCACGCTGATGTCAGAAGCGGAACCGAGAGAAAGGGAAGTCCACGAATCGAGCGGCTGGGGGGAGGGGCGACACCGAAATCGGGGACGCTATTCCTCAAAAAAGGGTCAAGGGAGGGAGGGAAGAAGCAGCGGGGGAAAGGGCCAATGGTTGCACAGAAGGGGGAAAGAAGTGTCGCTCTCAAGGAAAAGAGGAAAGGTGCGAGTAAAGGGGGGGAATGAGCTTTTGAGCGCCACCGAATGACAATCGAGTAGAATACTACATCATTGCCACCCAGGGGACAGGCTGGAAAGTGAGGAGGAAGGGAGGAGAAGGTATTTCCCTTCTGAGAAAGGAGTACCTACGTGGGGGAAAAGAAGGATGGCTCTTTTACAGAAGAAGGGGTCGAAAAGGAGAGAACTAGGAGAGTAGCCTCTACATGAAAGGCGGAGTACCTTTGGGAAGGGACCATATCATATCCGTAGGGAGAATCCCCGGGGGGACGAAAAAAGCCGACGTAACCTCTTAGTGGGGAAAGGAGTGCTTTTCCCTTGCAAATTCGTCAAGAGGGAGATCTACGGTAGACAAACGGGAATTGGAAGGAGTGAAAAAAGAACTCTAGCACCTTCTACCTAAGAGGGGCGATCTCCTTTATAGTGCAAAAAAAAACGAAAGCATCTTCAACGGAAGACTACGGGGTTGGGAGTCCGGAGAGGGATGACCACCAGATCTAACAAGAGAACTTAATCCCTCCGTTGAAGAGGGTTTTTCGCTTTCTTTAGCAGGAAAAGGAGAATAAGCGTGGGGGGGGGAAAAAGGAAGCCGTTCTCCAGATCGCCGCAAGAGAAAAAAGGGGGAGCCCATCTTCCTAGCAACTGGAAGAGGAAAAAGGGGGAAGCCGGCTATACTGGGAAGCCAGGGAGTGTAGGGCAAAAAAAGGCCGCCCACCTTCTCTCGGGGAGGGGAGCGGACTGGCGTTTCGACGACAATACATGAAAAGCGGAGCTCGAAAAAACAAAGGAAACGCGCGCGCTCGCGCAATGGTTGGAAGGAAAAGGAGTGAAGCGTGCGAGCGGCATCTCTCCAAAAAAAAGGAAGAGGATGCCGCTCGCCCTATTACGAGGGGGAAAAGGAGCCGACACCCGGGAGGAGAAAGGGAAGTACGCCGCGGCGTATCCGACTTGGAAGCAGTTTGCTGGAAAAAGAAAAAAAGGGTCGACACGCAGTCCGCGAGGAAAGGGAACAAGAGAGGAAAGCAAATCCCAACGACAAGGCCGTCCGAAAGAGACGCTGGCCAAGGACCTGAAAAGAACTGGAAAAGGGCAGATTTTCTACTTTTCCGAGAAAAAGGACGTGCTGATGAAAAAGCTGGCTGGGAGAGTTTTTTGAAAAAAAAAAAATGGAGGGAAAAGGTAAAGCGAATGCGGCGATTTCCCTTCCCCGGAGGGAGGGGGTGGGCTGCCACTTTGTCAGGAGGGTGCAGCGTGCAGAAAGAAAGAGAAGCGTCCAATCGTGCAGGCCGGAATGGGCAGTTCGCTCGCCTACAACGGGGGAGTCAAGGAATATGAGAAAAGGCGAGGAAAAATTTTTTGCCCTGATTTCTACTTTGGCGAGGAAAAGTCTTCTTCTTCTGGCCAAGGAAGGACCATGGAACCGCTCGTGCGCCGAACGGAAGGGGAGACAAGCGGGACGAATTGGAAAAAGAAAAGTTCTTTTTGGAAGTTAAAGGGAGAGGGCCGCATCTGCGCAGGGGAAAGTTTCCCTACGCGAGGAGAGAAACGGTAAGAGCCAAGGTTTGAGCGGAACGAGTAGCGATTGCAGGAGAGAAACGCGCCATCCTGCGGCTAAGAAGGAAAGGTACTCGGTCGCGATTAGACGGAAATAGGAGATGAACTTCCCTTGAAGTCAGAGAATGAAGGAAAGTTGTTCCAGGTTGAAAAGGATGGGGCCGGGCTGAGAGAGGGTAATATTCAGGGGCGCTCAAAAGCTCAATGAGGGGCTGTGGTGAAATACTCTCAAACCAAAAAGTTGCAAAAGAGGGGGAATTATTTCTTCAGGAAAGGGACGAACCGCGCGAAGAGAAGGCCCATCCGCCCTGCACTCGTGGGAAAAAACCAAAAAGGGGGGAGTAGGGAAGGGGACATAAGAGGGACGTCGTTTCCGAAAGGGAGTCCGGTATTTTGACTACGGGGAAAACTCAAGAGGACCAAGGGGGAAAAGAAGCGCATCCGGGTTTCGGAGGGAGAAGAAGTTGTCCATGTCAGAATTATGCGACAAAAAGAAGGGGAAAAAAAGGCTACTTTCATGAGGGGGGGAAATGATTAAAAAGGGGAAAGGAGCGAATCATAAGAGAATAATGCTAGGGGGGGAACGCCCTTGCGTCTTGGGGGGGGGAAAAAAAGAAGGATCCGTCCCCTTTTATTTGTAAGAAAAGGATTTCCAAAAAAAAAAAGGGAAAGGAAGGAAAAAGCAGCTTGGCAGAAGGGGGCTCACCGCTTATGGAAAAGGCTCGCCTGTGCATCTCCGCGGAAAATGGATTCAAAGAAAAGGAAAATCGGCCTCTTATCCGTTTGGAGGAAAAAGGCCGTTTGTTCATGAAACCCTCAGGGAAAGAACGCAGCTAGAGGAAAGGGGCAAAGAAGAACCATCACCGAATTCGAGAAAATGTTCATCCACGAAACTGCGGAGGGGGAGGGGGCGGAGGGGGGAAGGGGGAGACCAACCTTTCAAGTCGTCACGGCCGGACCAAGACCGGAGCCCAGCAGCGGGGAGTTGAGGTTGGAACTCCATCCGCGGAAAGAGGGTTTGTCGAGGTGTGGGGGGAAGGGGGAAAGCCAGAAGTGTCTTAACTTTGAAAAAGGGAATTCGCAGGAACGAGGGAACTCGAATTGCTTTCCCCAGAAAGAAAGGGGTTTCATAAAGGTTCCCTCCCCGATGAAAGGTAGAAGAGTCCAAAAAGGATATTTCACAGAAAAAGACACGGGCAGCGTCTCGTTGAGGCAGGGGGATGTTTTCGTCCCGTTCCGGGGAAAAGGAAGACGGAAGAAAGCCGGCCGTAGAAACGAAAAAGAAAAAAGGGAAAAACAACAACGGAGGGGGAAAATGCATCATCAAGAGGAGCTCCGAAGGCCGGCGAAAAGGGGCTAAACCTGGGAGGGAAAGGGGGAGGCCATCGAGGAAAGGGACGCTTCAACCTTCTTCGGGGGGGGGACTACTTCCTACGCGTAAGCAAAAGAAGGACGAAAGGGGGGGGGGGGAGGAAAACACTTATTTAGAAGGGGAAAGCATTTCTATTGCAAACAAGGGGGACGTCGGGCGTCGGAAAAGGAACAGTTGGAGGGGGGAATGGGGGAGGCCCCACACCTCGACAAACTTTTCGGAGTTGGAAAAGAGGAAACGCCCCCGACAGAAAAGGTCTTCTTTCAAAAGGAAAATGATTAAGGGGGGAAGAACTTCTCCAATTGAAAGTAGGGATGACATTTCCTTTGGGAGAAAAGGGATCGCTATTTTCCTCTGACAAGAGAAAAGGAAACCAGCCAGGGGAAGGTAAGAAAAACGGCCTTTCATGGCCTTCAGGAGAAAGGATCACGGCGCTTTCGGAGAGCCTAAGGGAAAAAAAAAAAAAAGCGCGGAAGGGCAAAGCCAACTAAGTCGGTGAGAAGAAAAAAAGCTTGATTACCATCCGCCTGTCCGTTGGCGGAAGGAAAAAGGAGCGATCCTTCTTACAATAACAAGGGAGGGGGGAAGGTCAACGCCAGAAAGAGGTCTTCTCTTCTTGCTTCGAGAAGAGGGGAATCATCTTCTGCTTCGGGGGGGAAGTCGCTTGTCGATCGTCACGGAACGGGGGGGAGATAGACCAGGAGGACAAGCAGGCCTGCCTTTGGCAATCCACGGGGTCCTCGTTAGCCTGCCGCTGGAAGAAGGAGAGGAAGAAGAGAACGCCGTCCACGACGTCGGAGAAACAAAAAGGAATACTACACCGAATGGGAGCTCCGCTATGAAAAGGGGGCGTGCTTGGGGGGGCGGTAAACGGTTCGTCATGGGAAAGGGAAGAAATCATTCCGGCGAGGGGAATCCCTCACTCGCCGGAGGGGGAAAGGGGGGTTGAAAAAAAGAAAAAGGGGGGAAAGGGGATCGCACGACCGCCGCAGAAATTAACAATCGGGGAAAGCAGGTGATCCTACTACATCAAGTGGAAAAAAAACAAAGGAAAAGATCGGAAGGAGGACATCGAGGACTTTACACGAAGGCATTGATTGAAAGGAAAGAACCGATTACCGACGTGTGGGAAAGAAGGAAGAGCGTTTGACACGACAAAAAGGAGAATCGCTCAGAGATCGAAGACAAAAGGGAGGCCTTTTCCCAAGCGTATGGAAAAGGGGAGGGGACCGCCGCGCAGGGAACCGTAAGAGGAGGACCGTTTGCCAAACAGAACTGAAGGGGCAATTCGTCCCAGCGGGAAGGGTGTATCTACACGTTCGGCGAAAAGGAAAAAGTGAGGGGGGACGGAAAAGAAATGCCGCCTCGAGCCACAGGAGGAGGGCCCTTTACCGAGGCGAGAGGGAACGCAAAGGCAATCACTGGATCGACGGAAGAACGATTGGACGCGAAGGAGAGCACGCTGACCAAAAAAAAAAAAAGTGGGCTGCCAACCTAAAAAAGGGAAAATGAATAAAGGGGGGGCCGGGCACTACCTTTCTAGAGGGGGATTTCAAAAATCGAGAAAAAGTCTCCAATAATCCGCAGAAAGCCGACTGGAATGGTAGGAAGACAACTGGCTCTTCTCTGGAGAAAGCGTACTGGGGCCGAAAAGGCCCGGCTTTAGGAAAGGGGCAAAGAAAAGACGCTTCGTCCGTATCCGAAGGAAGAGACTAGCAATGACCTTCAACCTGTAGTTGAAAAGAGAAAGAAAACACGTCAAGCTCTATAAAGAAAAAGAAGCAGGCTCCAAGAAGGAGAGGACGGAAAGCGC
>Ga0179593_1671033_pt1 | contig 16310 bp, 21 predicted proteins | sample CZODoug2_1_08_16_FD_185931 | JGI IMG/M metagenome (GOLD analysis project Ga0179593, IMG submission 185931) | Vadose zone soil fungal communities from Angelo Coast Range Reserve, California, USA - CZODoug2_1_08_16fungal (PacBio error correction) | ecosystem: Environmental > Terrestrial > Soil >...
AAAATTACGAAAAAACATGAGGCCTTGAGTTGAAGCCAGGACAGGAAGCGGAATTAACGAATCCAAAGACGTGCACCCCTGAACTGGCGAATCGAGAGAAAAAAATGTTCACCGGGGGAGGGATGTGAGGGGGAAAAGAGAGGGTTAGAGTCTTTTCGGTAAAAGGTTTCATCAGACCTGCCGCTGGGAGAGGGATTGGGGCAAAGCCGTTCGTTTGTGAAGGGTGCTGGGCAAAAGTATGGTGCACAAGGAAAGATCGGGGGGGCCGAGACACGCCCCTCTGGAGGTTGTGCAGGTGGTGATCCTATTGTCACGACAACGGGTCAGGTGACCAAGGGTTAGGTTCCTATTAGGAGAAACTACAAAGAAGGTGAATCATGTGGAAAAGAGTGGGGGGGGGGGGCTGCACGGATTTCGGTTGGGTGGGGAAAGATTTCGGGTGACATAAACGTTGCAACCGAAAATAAAAGGTAATTTTGCGCGGGAGCAGAAAAGTGTTAGGGGGAAGGTGATAGGGGGGGCACTTCGATCGCTTGTGATGGTGTTGAACTCAAAAACGAGGAAACAGGATTTTTCTTGGCGGCGAAAATAGGGAAAGCATCTTGGCAGGTTTGGTTGACACAGGAAGACGAAAAAAAAAGCGGGTTCACGCAAAAAATGAGGGGTGGACCGCCCGGCTTGGTCGATTGGAGCTGGGGTGTGGGGACTCCTCGAGGCATGGGGCAATCCATAAGTACGGCCTGTGAAACCGTCACTCCTCTTGAAAAAAACAAATTGAAAGCGCCATTGGGGTCAGAAGGGGGGAGCCCTGGTGGGAGGGGCTGCAGGGAAAATACAAAAGACCTGATGACCTTCTGATGAGAAAGGCGGGCCGCAATCGGGACAAAAAAGAAAGTTTTTTTTAAGAAAAGTGGGAAGAGTCCGGCAACATCCCAAAAGCAGGGAAGGAAACAAAATTTGGGTAGAGGCGGGGCAGGGGGGTGTGGGGGTTGTGTTGGTGTGTAGGATGGTGGGACACATGTCTCGTTTGGTGGGAGTTCTGAGTCTGTCGTTTACGTTGGGGGGGAGTAACGTTTTCGTGGGTTGATGATTTGGAGTCTGCCAAACTGGACAGGATCGGGGAAGTGGTTCGTTGGGTGTAGGGGAGCTTTAGGCATCCTATCAATGGGGGAGGTGGGACGCTGTTAGAAGGGGGGAGATGTGTAGTGTGGCTTGAAAGAGTTAGGGACTGTTCGATTTTACCAAGGGGACCACCACAAAGGGAAGAGGGGAAAAAAGGGGGGGGTTGTGCGAGGCGGCGAGAAAACCTGGGAAACCGGGTTTTAACGCTTGGGTGCTGATGTGTTGTTGGAGAATCCGGTGGGAAAGAAAAGGGGGTAAGGGACGGGGTAGGTATGTGCTGGCGAGGAACTGGGGGGGTGTGCAATGACGATCGGGGGGAGGCACTTGACGCCGACGATGCGTCTGATGAGGGACGGAGAAAAAACCGTGAGCTTAGGGGAAAAGGTTTGTTGTGGGTCTCACACGGGGCAAGGCTACAATGAGGGTGGGAAGTAGCTGCCTAGAAAGCCACAGATACTCCGACTTGGGGGGAGTGGATCGAACGAGACCAGATCTCTGAAAAGTAAGAACTAGAAAAGGATGGCGTGGATACGAAGGAAATCTAACCTGAAAAAAAATGCGCAACGCAGTGGATGAATCATAGGCCAAAGTCCAGAATGACGGAAGAACAAGAAGATGCTGCGCCATCACTGGGTCGAGGAGGGGGGAAAAAAAGAAGGGACGCACGGAAAAGGACGAGGGAAAAATAGTGTCAAAATTGGGTGCGTCAGGTTTCGAGTAGACACAGGGAAAAGAAGTTCAGAACCCATTGAAAAGAAGTGCAGCGGTTACACTAGGAACCGACGGTGACTGTGGGGGGCACAGGTCGGGAGGAAGGGATCGAAAAAGGAAAGCAAAATCTGACAAACTCCACAAACCTATCACAGAAAAAAAAAAAGGGAGGAGAGGAAAATAATTGTCGGGGTTTTGGGTGGGGGATTTTGTTTTCAATATCAAGATGTACGTGGACGGGGGGATACACCGAAACCTGGGGGGACAAGAAAAGGAAAGGTCCTGAAAAAAGTTGGACCAGCTGTTCCAAGTGTCATTAACTTCCTCACAAACAAGGCCCGGTTGTGAAATACCCGTGGGTTCTTAAGAGTACGCACAAAAGACCAAGAAATTCTCAGTGGCGGGGGTGCAAAGGACCTTCGACGCAAGATCTTAAAGACAGAAACCGATTGTCCTCTACAGGGACGCTGTGACTGACCGATAAGTTATAAAGGGATCATCTTAAAGGGCGGGTGAACGTCCGAATAAAAGCCCCTGTGGGTTGGGGTGGCCTGTTGGATTGGGGTTGTCGTTGCTATGGCCCGTGGGGTGGGCCTCTTCATAGAGCATCAAGAGGGTATACAAAGGTGAGCAGGTCGAAATCAAGAGGCGGGGGAAAGGTTCAAAAATCCGGCATTTGTGCCTGTATCAAAGGGTAAGAAATCAAAAAAAGAAAAAATGGGAGAAACGAGCCCGCTCAACAGACCTCCGAAAGAAAATCAAACGATGGAGACCCAAACAAGAGAAGGCGGAAGGAGGAACCAGCCCGCAGGCGCATGGGATCAGTACGCCCGCATACCAGTCTCGAGGGCACCGGCGGCAAATAGGGGGAACCAGGAAAAAACCCAATCAGAAAAAAGAGGTTGGAACCGGGTGAAATGATAAAAAAGTGTAGGAGGGGAGTCAAACGCGTGGCAATGGCACAGTCTCCCCTGGGGCTGTTAGGGAAGGGAAGGTGAAGAACGAAAAGTGCTGAAGCCCAGACAATCATCCGGAAGGAAACTAAGTTCCCCACCGACAAGCAGTTCCCAGTCGGGCGGGACTCCCAAGAAAAAAAAGACCAAAAGACAAAAGGTGAGGGGATAAAATCGCCTGACCAAGGCTGGGGAGGGGGGTAAGGGGGACCTTTTCTGAGGAAATTGAGGTAGGGGGTTTTGTTGGGCCAAACTGCCCTTGAGGGAGGTAGAAGAGAAAAAAAATCTTAAATGGGGAGACCCGGTCGCGGTTTCAAACAACGAAAACCACCGGATACAATACAGGGGGAAAACCCAAACATGGGACGGGAAAGGATGCTTGGTCAAAGTGGATCACAAGGAGGACGGGGACAAAAAAGCGTTTTTGATGTCCATGGCTGAAGGGAGTATTGAAAAGAACCGACAAAGCCTCAGGAAATCGGGGGGCCGGGAAAACAGTACGCACACAGGACGGGGATCTAGTGGTCCCTCTAAGCATAAAGAAAAAGGGACGAGGAATGATTGTAAAATCGGCAGGTCTAAGAAAAACAAGAGAGGGGTATGGGACTATGATGGGTGGTTATTCGAATCAATCGGAAAAATGAAAAAGTGAAAGGCGACGAGTAAGGGGGTCATGGTAGTGGGAGATAGTCCAATCTTGGGGAAAAGTGACGCCTGGCCTAAAAAGTGTAGGGACCCAAAAAATCAAGGAACCGCGACTGGCAAGAACACAAAAACCCTCGTAAAAATCCTTTGAAAAGCAACCTGAAGCAGGGAACTGGAAATCACCTTTTGATCATACGGAAAAAAGCAGCCGTCCCCAAGGTGGTGGGGCCAAGTGCCAAAAGGTTGCTTGGGGGGGGGGGGGTGCGCACCAGTTTGGGTGCATGACTCAATCCCTATGAAAAAGGAGGCGGCTCGCAAAAAAAACAAGACGTGAAGGGGGGGGGGGGGCAAGAAAATCTTTTGCGAAACGAAGGGAACGCCTCGGGAAGGAAAAGGGTCCCGGGGGGGAAAGAAAGGGTCTGAGTTACGTAGAGAATTAACAAAGAAGCTCACGAAAACGAAGACCTGTAATCGGAGGAGTAGTGGAAGGCAGGACGGCCGCCGGGGAATGAGTTTCAAAGGCTAGGGGGTGTGGAAGGAGGGTTCTGCACAATCAAAGCAGAAAAAAAAAAAAAGGTAAGTTTCTGGACTATCCAAAAACAACGGAGAGGAGAAAGGTGGGGAACGAACCTGGCGAAAAGGAAGGGATGAAGCTGAAAGAACACGAAGGGGGGGAACTCATAAGACGTGTGAAAAGGCGAATGGAAAAGCCGAAATCTAGGTTGCTGCGAAAACTTTGGGTAGAAGGTCTTTGATAAGGAGAAAATTGTCATAAAAAAAAAACATACTCACCGCTGGATATGAACAAGACAGGGAAAGTAAAGGGGAAAAGTGCGGGGTTTTCCGGGTGGGGTAAAGAGTGGGTAAAACTTCAGCCGCAGCGGGCCACGTATTAAAAAAGATTGGGTTTTTTAAAAAAAAGGGATTGGTGTTTAAACCAACTCAGGAAACATTGTCAGAAAGGGGGGGGACGAAGGGGTTTCCTATTGCAGTGCTCAAGAGGGGAAGTGAGGCTTCAGGGGTGGCAGTTAGGTGGGTGAGGGACGGGGGAAGGTGGAAGAAAAAGGGGGGGATTACGGGGGGTACAATAGGTTCCCCACAGCAGCCAGGGAATTTGAGAAGGGGAGGACTTTCATAAAATGTAAAGAGTGCAGTTCAGGGGCGAACTCTGGCTGCCAAGGTGAATGGTGGGGGAAACTCAAAAAAAAACCAGAGAACACAGGACCTAGTGACCCCGCGGGTGAAAAAGGACCAGCGAGAGGAAAAAAGTTGGTTACTTGCTCAGTGTGGGGGCGACGCAGGGGCTCATGAATGCAGTGGGAAAGCCGCCGCTTCGATCAAGGCCCTTGGGGTTGGCCTTCTCAAAACTCGGGGAGGAGGACAGGGATCCATCAAAAACGCTTTGGGGGACGCGGGATCGTGGGGTACCAACTCAATAAATAGGGGAGGAATTGGGGGGGACGAAGGTATTTTGTTAAAGCCTGGTGGTCATGCGCAAAAAAAAGCGACTCTAAGAAAAAGCTAATCATATAACTGATGTGCAAGTGCAAAATTCGGCAGCCCACCAGTGTGTGTAAAAGTCACACTTGGGGAAAAAAAACAACAGCGCAAAGGGGGGGCGAAAATACGGGTTTTGGAGCTGCTTGGAAGGGGAAGTGTTGTAAAGGTTTACTTGAGCATACGAGACAAGGGCTTGTGAAAGGGTGGGACGTTGTGTGCAAAGGGGTGGGAGAAGGAAAGGTGGGGAGGGGGAGATCGTTCGACTGTTAAAAGGGTACCAATTGGCAAAAGGGGCCAGGGGTGTGCGAATGGCCGAAAAAAAAAAGAATGAAAAAAGGGGTGGATGACGGGGGATCTTGGCTGATGGCGGTTGTCGACCGGGAGGGAGCGAAAATGGCGGCGACGGATGGTTGGTTGAAGGGGACCGGGGGGGAGGGTGGGGATCCATGCGTGGAAGGAAGTAGTGTATTTCGTGAGAAAGGGGCGTCGCGAGATTTTTGCTTACTGCGAAGTGAAAGGGATGCTGGATGGCTCTAAGTCCAATGCAGAGGGACTGGTAAGAGGAAACGAAAAAAGGAAAGGGAAACGGAAAGGGGGATGAGAGACAGGGGAGCTGAATGGCAGGGGGACTGTGTTACCGGATGAGACTGACGAAACAGGAGGGGCGGAAGTTCAATGCAGTAAGAAAAAAAAAAGAAACACGTATGAAAGCTGAATGGGGAGGGCCCTGCCACGGCCGTTGGGGAAAGGAAAAAACACGGGAGATATCGTGATGGGGGGTCATGTTGTACATCAGTTTCAAGACATGAACCAGAAAGGTTGGACTGGAAAGGGAACATGTGGAAATAAGGCAACACTTAAAAAGAAAAAAAACCAGGTCCCTGTTGCACATGATGATGGGTGTGAACGAAAAATGGGTGAGACATGATTCTGAAAAAAAAAAAAACCCAAGGGGGAATGCAAAAAAACGGAGGGGAGGAGTAGGGAATTTGGGGGTGTTTTCAGAGGGAAGACGTGAAACGTTGGGGGAACTCGAAAAAAATGTGGAAAAGAAGGGCCGGTCCTATTGTAAGGGAACTGGAAGAAAGGGGGGGAGGAAACCTGACCACTCAATACAAGGCCGGGGGCCTGGAGAAAAAACAGAAAACCAATGACCTGGAAAAAGACATCTCAAGGGGACTCAGTGAAACCGGCCAAAAAGGCAAGACTGTCACGGACAGCCCGAAAAGGGCACGAGAAAACGATTTGAGTCGGGGCCCGGAAACCCTGTCCAAAGTGGGGCGGATGCGTGGAAAAGACAGTGAGCAGGGTAAACTGAGGAATATGGGCCCAACTTAGGAGTGCTAAGGGTGGTAACGTACGGGCGGGGGGATATTCTGGTGGAACGTTTAAGTAGAGTCATAAAATGGGGGAGAAAAGGTGAGGAAAGTCAAGACATGAATGGCCTTGCCCTCGAGGTGGGGGTCACACAAAAAGTCTGGGGCCGCGGGGTCAGTACTCTCCGGGATAACGAAAGAGCCTCCGGGCGCATGGTGGACAATGGGGAAACAAAGAGAAAAAACAACTGACAAAGCACCATTGTTTGTGAGTGCGGGACCTTGGCCAAAAAAAAAGGACGTGCACCAAAGGGGGGTTGGGGAATGTCCACAAAGGGGAAAAAAACTGGGGGAAATCAAAAGAATTGGTTCGATCAGGGGAAACGCCACCGGCAAGAAGGGAAAGTCCCCACGGTGAACAAGGTAAGAAAAGTGTGACAATAAAAGGAAAAGGGTGCCCAAGTGAGAGGAAAAAGCAGGAAAAAGGGGATACAACAGTTTCCCCAAATGAGCCACACTTAGAAAGGACCGGGAAGGGGGGGTAAAGGACAAAGGAAAGGGTAAGAGCTATGCCTCTGGGGAGAACAAAAGCTGGGGATAAGCGTTTCTGAAGGGTGGTGGGCATGGGGTGGATTTTGATACCGGAAAGGAAAAAAAAGGGAAAAGGGGTGGGGGGTTTAAAAAGGTGCTGGAGTGGCTGCGGAAATTGGGGGGGAAAAAACCCGGGTGCCCGGGTTCTGTTCTCATAAGTAGGGGGGAGGGGGGGTCACTTAAAAAAAAAAAAATGGGGGTTTGTAGGGGGGAAAAGAAAGAAAAGAGGCTAGGGGTCAAAAAATACAGGAACAAAAAAAAATGAGAATTTAAAATGCGGGTAATCCCAAAAAAAGAGGGGGGTTCCAGGGAAAAAAAAAAAAAAAATTTGAATGTGTAATGGTAAGTGCCCCGGGTGGGGAGGCCAACAATGCCTACTCCAAAGGGAAAGCGGGCCTCGAAATCCTGCATGGAGCCGGTGTGCGGAAGAAATGAGAGCAGGGAAATACGGGGCAAAAAAAATGTGTCCTTTGTCTCCTAAACAAAGGAACGTCCTGTTGGCTCAGGTATGATTGGGGGTTTTTTTGATTTTTCAAAAGGCACAAAAGGGCAGGGGGGAAGGCCGAAAAAATAAAAGAAAGACGGAGTTGAAGTGATCAAGATGGAACACACTTCTGAAAGTTGAAAAGAATTCCAAGAGTCTTTCACCAAGCAGTAAGGACTAAAAGCGGAGAGGGCAGCCGGAGAAAATCAGACGAAAAGAAGGACAGAAAAAGTGTCAACAGCCGGGGTGTGGGAGAAGAGAAAAGGAAAACCTAGCAAAAGGAAGGGGGGGGGGGTGGGGGGGTTGTTTTTACTGTGGTGAACACAGCAGAAAGTTTGGTGGACACGCAGAAAAGAAGTTATTCGTTCCAAAATATGTGCCATGTGTGTCAACAATCATTTTGGTGCAGGTAACAAAGGTGGAGTCCAGTAGCCAGCAGTTAGGAAGTGGGGGGGTGCTGAAGGTAAAAGTATTGAGGTGAAAATAGAAAAATACTCTAGAAATACGGTGGTAAGACGGGGAAAAATGCCGAACTGGTGGTCTGCTCTTCCGGCAATGACCGGGGGAAAAATTATTAGTTTCCGGGAAGTTAAAGGAAAAAAGAGGACATGCTGTCACCCCGGAAAAAGAAACCTGGTGGCAAAAAAAAAAAATGAAAGGAGAAGAGGGCGTCAAACTCCACAAAAAAAAAGCAAACAGGGAGTAGTATTAACAAGAAGATAGAAGTGAGCACCTGTAGAAGTGGCAGGGGCAGCATGTACAGACAAGATGCGCAAGAAAAAAGGTGGTTGTTCCCGGAAAGCGGATGGAGAAATAATTGTCACAGGTCTAAAAGGAGAAGTGAGAGTAGTTGGGACTTACAGATTACGTTACTGTTATCATGCATCACCACTAACTTTCTACAAGATCAAAAAGAGGCAAAGTGGTGTCGTTTTTTCTGGGTCTGGGTTGAGAGGAATCACCCATTCACCGAAGCAACGAGAAAAGAAAGGGGGGGGGGGCGTGGAAGGGCGTAGGCCCAAACTTTGAGAGTGACGAAAGGGTAACGTTGTAAAGGATGGTAACGGGGACTCAAGAGGGGGTGGTAAGCAGGGAATGTGATGGATCAAAGGGGGTGATTCTAGTGGGTGGGAGGGAAAAAAAAAGGGGGAAGTCTGGCTTCTTGAAATTGAATTCCACCAGCACAGGGGGGCCAAATGTCGAGGGACCAAAACAAGAAAAAAAAGAGTGCTTTGCGAAAACGGAGTTCAAAACAAAGAAGCGGGCAGGTGGGAATTTATCTCAAAAAACAGAAAATAGCACCAGAGGGGAAAAACTGGTTCACGAACGAGGACAGATATAGTGGGGGAACTTTGCTGCAAACAAGACGAAGGGTGGGGGGGGAGACAAGGGCCTGGAGGTGTTGGGGGCACGTGACGGCTTTGTCGAGAAAATGGACAAAGGGGGGGGGGGGATCAACCGAAAAAAAAGGTAAATGAATGGAAAGAGCGGGGGGAGGGGACAATGACTCTCTGGGGATATTAAAGCTTACCACCAATCAAGAGGGGAAGGCGGGGTGTGGGGGTCCTCCTGGGGGTGATGGGGGGAAGAGGTGGTCGGGCGAACCTGAACCGGAAGGGTCTATAGCAGGTCGGAACTAGAAGAAAAAAGGGACGGAGGATCAAAGAGAAAAAAACTACAGCAGTTTGGGGAAACATTAAGGGGAAAAAGCATCGGCAAATCAAAGACAGCGCCAAAAAGAAAAGAAGGGTGTTGGGGCGATTGTGAGGGGAGGGAAAAAAGGTCTTGTAAAAAAAAAAAAAACCGAGGGATTGTCGTGGACAGAAAGGGGAAAAAAGGGGAAGAGGGTCTGTGGAAAAATAAGGTCCTTTGAACTGGGGACGATTACCAAAGGGCAAGGGGAAGAGGAGGGGGCATTTTTAAAGGGTGAAACAGAAGTGATGATAAAAGGTTTGTTAAACAGGGATACTGGGGGGAACTGAAGGTAGGGGGGGAATACGGGGCAACGGGGGGAGAGAAAGTAGTAGCGGTGGACGTTTTCAGGCTCCGGGGGGTGGATGGGACGCAACGAGAGGGGATAGAGGATCGGAAAAACCTTCGGGCCAACGGGGAGTTTGGTGAAAAGAAGGGGTGGGGATAACTGTTCCGGGTGGCGGGATGGCAAGGAAGGGGGATTTCAGTAGGGGGCAGGATCTACTGGTAGGAAAAGTCCAGGAGAAACACCTAAGGGACCGAGACGTAGCAAGCGGAAAATGCCGGAGAAAGGCCTAAAAGAGGGGGACGCACGCATCAGGGGGTTGGTGGCAGGAAGAAGGAATGTTCGTCAGAAAAATTATTTGTATTGGGGCCTAACGCTAGATGGCTGTGACTCAGGTGACCGGAATCCTGGGGGAGGGGGAAGCAGGGAATGGTGGCTTCTTTTCGGAAAAGGGAAAGCATTGTCATGGAAAGAAAAAGGTCTGACCAGGAGGAAGAGAGGGATGCAGCAAGGGTAAAAAAGATGACCGCGGTCCCTTTTAAAAAAAACAAGCGGGGGGTGGAAAAAGACCAAAGAAAGGGAATACATAGAAAACAAACGACCCAAACATCAAAAAGAACCAAAAAAAAAGGAGAGGAAATGAGAGAGGGTTTGGGGGTGTTAAAGCAATGAAAATACGGGGGGACGTGTGGACGGGGATCTGTAAAAAACCTGTAAGGAAAGTCAAGAGTGTTGTTGGACGGGGGCTGAGTCCTGGAATTAAGGGGAAGAAAAACCGGTCGACAAATGAAAAGGGTCGGCCTGGGGGAAGAAAAACAAGGAGGCTTGGGAAACCTGGCTTAGCCATAAGTCATAAAGGTGAGGGAACCCCCTCCTTCAAAGCCAAAGTAAAGCCGGCAAACGGAAAGAGGGTGACGGCCGTAGGGGAAAAAGGGCACAAATGAGGGTCGGCACACGAAATAAGAGGCGGTAAACCGTCAAAATGGGAGCGGTGGCTGCTATTCGGGGGTAAAAAAAAAAAAAGAAAAAAAAAAAATAGGAAAAAAAGACTCTGGGCAGAGATTCGGGGGAGGAATAGAAGTCTAGACTAGGGTCTCTAGGCGATCCCGCCATTTGTTGCTGGGAAGGAAAAAAAGAGCAAGGAAAGGATCAAAAAAAAGAAGTCATGACAAAGGCGAAGGGACTTCCTAAATCTTGAAACGAAATAAAAAAGAATCGTGGCTCCTGGCTTGGGCCCCAAGACGTACGGAGCCAGGGCAAGGCAGAATTCCAGACGAAAAAAAAGGTGCAAGAGAAAGAAAGTGCCATAACAGTAAAAGGAGAACGGGCGTTCAAACCAGTGAAAGTATCCAGGGAAGGAGCAAACAACAATGCAGCATCTTCAAAAAGCAAACGGTGGGGTAGTCAAAAAAGGTGGTCCAGAACAGAGGAAAAAGCCCTACAAAGAAGGGGGAAAAAAAAAAAATCTGAAGGGGCACCAATGCAGGAGACAAAAAAGAAATACTTTCCCAAAATACAAGCAGGGGTGGGTTGTAAAAAAGAACGCTGAGAAAAATCGCCAAAAAAGTGGGGGGAGGAACCCAAGATAAGTTTTGGTCAGCGCGGGAACACACGGTGATAAAAATGTGTGTAGAGAAGTGAGGGGGACGGATTTGCCGAAGGGAAAGGAAAAACAGGTAGATAAAAATTAAGGAAGGGAGAGGGGCACCCAGGACAGGAAAAACGCAACAAACAAGAAGGAACAGACAAATTCTCTCAGTGCTGGGTGTCATCCAAGAATAGTGGGCCCGAATGAAAACAAAAAAAAGAGGTGTTGTAGTAATGGCCAGGAGAAGATAGGAACGAGTGAAGAAAAAACAAAGACAACGGCCATGATAAAACTGCGGCCTCGCAAATCCGTCCCGGGAGAAGCAACCCAAAGGGGGGGGGGGCCAGGAGGAAGGATAAAAATTACGAAGAAATGAAAATTACTTGGGAGGGGTGACTGGGTCTCCTAAACCAGGAACGAAAAAAAGGGGATTGGAGTGGTTTTGAAGCTGATAAAGGCGAAAGGAAAAGCATCGGGGGGAACGGGGGGTCTTGGATCTCAAACAGACGGAAAGAAGGTGGGGGGGCCCACGGTCCTGGGGAGGAAAGAAAAAAAAAGTGGGAAAGCACGCCAGGATCGTCGGGTGAAGGATGTCACCCATGAGAGAAAATACAAAACCTAGAGTAGGGAGTCAGAAGCACCGAACTGGAAATGACAAAAGAGTCAAAACAATTCTGTGGTAAGAGCAGAAAAAAAACCTCGCAACGTTCTGGTCCACGAATTGAAAAAAAAAGAGGACACGACGGAAGGGGGGGACAATGAGATAGATGACCGCAAAAAAAAAATTAAAAAGGGGTGTGAAGGGCCGCGGGGCGAGGAATGGGTCCGACAAAATACGGTGGGACATAACTAGAATGGGAAATCTCTTGTGGGAGGAGGGAAAAAAAAGGTGGGGGACGCAGTGGATTGAAAATGGGTTTGAGGGAAAGGGTACAAGACCGGCAAATGGGGGTCCCTCAAAACTGGAGGGAACTGTCAACGTATGGGGAAGGGGGCTTTCCTCTGTGGTCCCTGCAACAGTGAGGGGAAGAGGTCCAAGGGTGTGGGGATTGGAAAAAATCGGCATGCGACAACCAATTAACAGGGACAGGAAGTAGTCTTTAAAAATCGACGGAGACCGAAACAAAAAAACTGATAGGAGTAAACAGAGTAGAAACGAAGATGCTGCCGTAATGGGGGCGAAGGAAAAATAAAAAAGGAGAACACGAAAGGGGGAAAACGAAAGAATAAAAAAAAGAAAAAACACGGGGGGTTCAGGAAACAGGCAGAAGAATCCGGTTCCCAGCCGGAGGGGGGGGGGGGTGGGGGGGGGGGGGGGGGGGGGGGGGGGGGGGGAGGGGGGGGGGGGGGGGGGGGGGGGTGAAAGAAAGGGTGGGCTGGTCAACTACAGGTTTAGTGACGTGGAGAAGAACCCCTACCGCAACGACGGGGGTTACCACTTAACTCGGAGGGAACATGAAAGATGGAAAAAAAACCTGTCCCAGCAAGAGGGGAAGTGAAGAGCCATACTGGGGTTGGGAGAGGGGGGGCCGGACGAGGGAACCACTTTCAAGGGGGGAAGAGGGCAGCCGTTTTCCTTAGGTCAAGGAAAAAAAAAACAAACAGGGTCTAGGGGGGGTAAGCTGAACTGCTCATGTGGTTAGGAAACGACACACAAGGGGTGGGTGATTCCTTCTGGTTAGAGAGACCGGGGGGACCTGCACACATACCTGAAAAAGAAAAAAGATGGTTGGAAGGTGGAGAGAGGAAAAAAAGGTCCGTGCTTTCGGGAAAAGAGCCCATAGGGTGACTGTTGTCAAAAACAGCATGTGCAAACGGGAAAGGAGGGTTGCCAGTGTGGGGAACGGGATAAGGACCAATATAGGGGGGCAAAAGGAAAGTTGCCAGGGGGGGGAAAAACTATACGGTAGCAAAACGGTTAACTCGGGGTTTGGACGAGGCCGAAGCGCTTGAGGTAGGGAACGTTGTGGGGGGCCGAATATAAAAGAAGGCATCTGGAATGTCAATCAACGCCTTTGGTGGGGTTGGTTGAAGGGAAAAGGAGAGGGGTGGGGGGGGGAAAATTTTGCCAGCATAATGGGAAGCCCATTGGGGGGGATGCATGATTTGGGGGTTTGAAGGGCACTTGTACGAAAAACAGTCCTAACACCCTGTCAGAAGGAAGGGGAACGACGGGGGGGGAGAGTAGTAAAATACGTAAACAGGAAAACAGACAGACGGGTTTTGGTGGGTAAACATGGACAGTTTCCGCCAAAATCAACAGCGTGGAGCAAACGCCTTTTGGGACATGTGGGAGAAAAACGCAGGTGGGTACAATGGGAGGAAAGAGGGGAGGGGGTGGAGTGGGGGGAGAAGGGGTGAACGTAGGATGGCACCAGATGGTTTCTTGAATGTGTACGTGGGGAAACCTGGGGGGGAATATCTAAAAAAGTGGTTGAGAGAAAAAAAAAACAAGTGTATGGGGAAAAACAAAGGGTGGTTCAAAGGGGGGAAAGATGGAAGGGGGACAGGGGCCCGCCGGGTGGGGAAACGGAGCGAAAGAGCGCGGACTTTTTGACCCGGGGCCGGGTTTCAATAAAGGGGTAGGTGATGTCACTGGAGAAGAAGGGGGAGATCGAATTGACTGGGAAGGGGTACTGACAAGATTTTGGGGTGCGGACGTCGGCGGCAAGCACAAAAAGCGCTGAGGTTGGGAAAAAAAAGGGCACCTAGATCCATAGCGACATTGTGTAAGAGAGTCGAAAGGAGAGAGGAAAAAAGTGGAAAAAAGGAGGAGGAGACGCTAATAGGTCGTGGTGGAAAAAAGTTAACTCATGACAAGGTGAGGGCCACGCGCCATCAGTGGGGGTCAAAAGGGAATTTCAGGCTGGTCAGAGAACAAGGAAGGATAGGCGTTATATTCCCTGAAAGGGGGCGTAAAAAAAAAAAAAAAAAAAAGGGAACAAATGGGGGAAATGGGTCCGTAGAAAATGGGTGCGAGGTCATTTGGGAGACATGTTTTTCGAAAGCAGGCAAAGAAGGGGGGGGGGGAGGAAAGAAGACCCCATTGAAAGCGTGAAAAGAGAGGGGAAGGGTCCTGTGGGGAAAAGGTTGAGGGATGGAGTAAAAAGGTGACACTAACGTCCTCATGAAAAAAAACCAAATCCGTCAGTGCAAAAACAAGAAAACAAAAGGGGAGGAGGAAAAAAAAAACGAGAAAGGGGGTCAAAGCAATGAAAAAGGGGGGGACGAGAAAATCAAAACCAGTCCCAGACAATACCTTGAACACAGGCCGGGAAGGAACTATGACGAAAAAAAGTAAATCTCCATGAGAAATGGAGAAAAAAGAAAAAAAAAAAAGGCTTGCCAAGGCCTTCTAAAACTAAAGAAAAGGACCGACACTCGACGAGGGGAGGGGAAAAAAAAAAAATGCGGTCAAACGGGTCGAAAAAAGACTCCGCCTATAAAAAATCGCCAAGCTACGGCGGGAGAAACTACGGAATTAGGAACACAAGGACGGGGGGGAAGAATCAGTCACGACAAAACGTCCGACAACAAGAAAGCCAAACAAGCTGTAATGAGTGGGGAAGGAGAATTGTTCTGTCGTGGACATGAAGAGAAAATGGCTCCGAGAAAAAAAAGAAAAAAAAAAAATGAAAAGAAGGAAGGAAGGAAGAATGGGGCACACCAGTAGGGGTCTCCAAACTTGTCGAAATCCCAGCCTCAAGAAAAAGGGGAAGAAAATAAACCCGCTGCAAAAAGGGGGTCCCGAAAAAAAAGAAACCGAGGAAAAAAGTCAAAAATTCAAAAAAGAAAAGCAAAAACGGCATTTGCTCGGAAACGGATGAAAACAGGAGCCAAAAAGAAAGGTAAAATGCTAAACCCGAGTGGAACTTGTGGAAAGAATCAGAGGGAAGCCGCCAAACTTTAGCCACAAAAAAACACACCACTGAACAGCATCAAAAAAAAAAAATTCCCCCACTGGAACAAGGGGGAGAAAAAAAAATCAAAGAAACAGCTAAAAAGGAAAACATCAGATCCAAGGAACCATCCAGTGGGGGAAAAAACCCAAAACAGCCCATTCCCCTTGCCTAAGCTTCCAAGGGAAAAAAAAAAGCAAAGCACATCTGGAAGAAGGGAAAAAAACGGTTCGGCAAACTTGGGAATAAAGGCACCCCAGAAAAGTGTTAATTAAAAAATCTTTCGGAGGGGGGGGGTGGGGCAAGGCCACGAAAAAAAGTTTGGGGGAGAAGAAAGGATAGAGCCCGTATAATTGGGGACCACGGTAACAAGTCAGCCCCGACGAACAGGATCACCAAATAACAAAACAGGGGAGGCTTCCAAAAAGAGAAGTGTCAAAAGAAAAAAAAGAGGAGGGCATTTAACAAAAAAAAAAAAAAGGAACGGTTGATGAATGAAATGATAAGGGGGCCGAAGTAGGCCAACCCAAAAGCCGTCCCCCTTCCAGTATACGTAGGATGAAACCCGACTGCAAAAGCGGAGGGAAAGCCCCGCACGTTGTCAGAAAGGAGAGCAAAAGGGGAAAAGGGAAGTCAATCGGGTCCGGAAGGAAAGACCCAAGGAACTTCCTAGAAAAAGCGTCCAGGAGGTTTTTGGTTTTTGAAGGGAAAAAGTCAAGAGAAAAAAAGAGCAAATAATGGGAAGAGCAAAAACCAAAGGGACGTATGGGAAAACTGGGTAAACCTGAAAGTGGCCGCAAGGATCAACCCTAGCCAAGGAAAACACCCCGAGAAATGAAAGGAAAAGGGAACAAAGTCCAACAGAAAATAAGCTTCAAAATATGGAGCGTAAGATTAACCTGCCGCGTATTAAGGCCACCTGCAATAAGGGGGGAAACGGATAAAGACTTTAGAAAACCCTAAGGACGGGGGAGTAAACGGGGTAACGCTGACAACTGTTGGGGGGGCTGAAATCTTTTTAAGAACTACGAAGGGAGTGCCAGACTCAGAAGGTAGGGGGGAGAAAAGGGAAAAAAACGTAAGGGAGAAAAGACCTAGCAAAAAAACTTGTTGGTCTCTTAAATCGAAAAGAGTAAAAGCCGCAGTGCAAGTGGAAAATGAGTGCAAGGACGGTATGAAGCTTCATTGATAAAATTCCAGGCAGATGTTGCAGACGGCCAAAACAAAAAAAAAAAAAAGAGATCAGAAAGAAAGGACTGCGGCAGCATGAGACCTTCATAAAAAAAAGGAACTACTCGCCACGGGTGGGGACCGTGTGCAGGCGGAGACGAAAGTGTCACCTGGAGGAGAAAAGGGGGGGAAGATCTGGGAAGGAGTAGAAGGAAAGGTTCATACAAAAACACCTCAGCCGGGCGACGAAGTGCAAAAACGAGCTGCCACTGTCGTTTGGCGTGCAAAAGAGGTGAAAAAAGGCACCGAAGCGCAGGGAAAAAAAAAGAAAACTCGGGGAGGGGGGAGGGGGC
>Ga0179593_1274395_pt1 | contig 16309 bp, 13 predicted proteins | sample CZODoug2_1_08_16_FD_185931 | JGI IMG/M metagenome (GOLD analysis project Ga0179593, IMG submission 185931) | Vadose zone soil fungal communities from Angelo Coast Range Reserve, California, USA - CZODoug2_1_08_16fungal (PacBio error correction) | ecosystem: Environmental > Terrestrial > Soil >...
TCAATGCGATGAGAAAAAAAGGCAGCAATGAAGAAAGGCGGGGGAGGCAAGGTCGCCAAACAAGAAAAACAAAAGAAGCAGCCGGGGCCTGGACTGAAGGGGACCGCACTCATGTCAGGGCCGGACATTGGAGAACGTGGGGTTGGTGGCGACTAGCTGCCGGAGACAGGGTTCCTCTATTCATACTTTGGTCGGGAAACAATGTTGGCGGGAAAAAAAGATCGGAAGACCAGAACATTTGGGAAAAAGGAGGGAGATCCTTAAACCCTAATGAACGGGAAGACTAGACAAATTTTTGAATGGATAGAGGATGTTGAGCAAGTCATAGTGAAGGCCAAGGGACAAGAATAGGGGGGGAATAAAGAGGCGACTGGTAAAAGAGATGGGCGAACGAAGCCAATTTGGGGGGTCGATCAGGAGAAGGGAGCGCGAAAAAAACTCGTCGTATTCAACTAGGCTAATAAAAGGGATCGAGGCAAGACAATGTAATAAAATACATGTCACGGTAAACAATGTGCACGTCACGAACAAAAGGGCGAAAGGCAGAGTACACCCTACAATCGACCAAGAAACAGGGAGTAGAACTCAGAGGAGGGGAATTGAGGGAAAGGCGGGGTAAGTCACAAGGGGGAATAGCAAAAAAAATAGAAAAACGCTAGACAAGAAGAGTGTATCGGCATAAGCCGGAAGGCGACGGTCGGGACTATAGCAATCGATATTAAATCGGGGTAAATACGGGAAAGACGGGCAAAGTCAGATGTCCAAAAAACGGGCGGACCAAAGGGGGACACAACGTGGCCCTTACATGGCACGGAAAAACAGGGCAAGAGAAAAGCGTAAAGACGTCAGCGATGTGAAAAAAGAGAAGTGCTAAGACATCAACAAGAGGGGGGATGACAAGTAGTATAATGCTGAAAGGGTCAGGAAGGGGTGATGTAAACATCACTGGCGTGGGGAAGTAAAGTGCTGACAAGGACAGAAAAAAAGAAGACCGGCTAGCCGGTCAAACAAATTGATGTGCACTCTTGACGAATAGGATCAGGAATAAGGACAGGAGAAAAACAGGCCAATGAAAGCGGCGGGGGGCAACAAGCAAAGGGGAGGGGGAAAAAAAAAAAGTGCGACACCGATAAAGAAGCGGGCAGAAAGGGGCTTGGGGAGGGAGGGAAAAAGAAGGAAAGCGTTGGAAAAGAACGCAGAGAAACCAATCACTAAAGGACGGGGGGGAAAGAGTCGCTGTCGGAATACGAAGGGGGGAAGCTGTTAGGAACGGGCATTTTCTAAAGTTAGGTGCGAGGAGTCGAAAATGGAACTAAAAGCGAATTTTCAGACGAAAGGGCTCGGGGGTTCGAGAAAACGAAGGGAAAATCTGGAAAGTTGTGGGGGGGGGATTTGAAGAGAAAGGGAAGGCCGAAAAAAGTTGGTCGGAGACCGCTGGTCTGTTGAAGCAGAATCGTCAAAAGAGTCAGAGGAGAGATGCCATGTCTCGAGGTCAGAGATTCTTACAAAAGGCCAGCGCGAGGGGACTTCCACTGTTGTAAGGGGGGGAAGGAGGATGGCAATAGTCCGCCGAAATTGACGGGATAGGCCAAGCGGAAACCGAGAATCGCAGTGAGACATGTTGGTCTGGGGGGGAGGAGAGGCGAGTTCCATGCCCTAAAATTAACGAAGGGGGGGATCAAAGAAAGCGAGTTTGGGCTAAAGCATAGACGCCGTGAAGCTTAGGGCGGGGAAATTCGCTAACGGGGTCACAACCACAGGGATGTTCTTCTTCGGGGGGTCATCAGGTGGTAGGGCTCAGGATCGACAAACAACACGGAGGAGAGAAAAAGGACGGGAAAAAAAGGGATTACACTCGACAAACTCGGTTGTTAACCAGGACGAGGAATCCTGTAATCGAAGCTTACGACTTCTTAAAGAAAAAAAGGGCCGATAGGAGAGGATCTCTTGTCTCGAAGGGCCGGACAGAAAGCCCGACACAAAAAGGTGACGAATGAGATGAAAGTCTGATTTTCTTGACCCTCTAGGAATCCTCATTACTTTCATCGCATCGAAAATAGGTGACAGCTGCAACAAGAGCTAGGGGCAGGGTGGACGGAAACTCTAAAAGGAAGGGGGGGACAAATGGCGGAGCAGAGTAAGGGAAAAAGATTCGTACTCAACGCAGTCTTTCACTGATACACCCGCCTTTTCAAGGGGCCAGGCAATAAAAAGCGTACCAGTCCGTCCGTCGAAAACAAGAATCAAAACTCAAAAAAAGAGCCAGTCTATTCCCAGTCGGGGCCTAGACCTTTTTCGGTCAAAACGACCGCCAGCTCACCCTGTCAACCAAGAAAAATCAAAATCAGCGAAATAAGAAGTATTCAAAAAAAAAAACAAGGCGGGGAACGTCATTGGGAGACTGTTGCATATGCCGTGCAACTCTTGCCCTGGGACCGCCATGCAAAGGCACGGAAATCAAGCCGGGCTCTTGATCACAAAAAATTGAGCGTCTTAAACAGCTCAAAAAACAGGGGAATGGGGAGGCAGCTTCAATACTACTAGGAAAGCAACCCTCAAAAGGGTCAGGGCGCAGGACCCTGGAAGGAGAATGTCCATTCAAGACAGATCAGCGAAGCAACTCGGCAACGTGCAGATCCTACCAACGGGAACAGCCGTGCGAACGGAACTTAGAGCAGTACAAGGAGTCAAGTCTTGGTGGAAAAGCAGAAAAATGGGCCTCTAATACGCGCCTGCCGGGGGTGGGGTGGGGTTTGTGGTTGGGGGGGGGGGGGGGGGGGTTGGGAGTTGCGGGGTTGTTGGGGTGGGGTGGGGGGGGGGGGGTTTGGTGTGGGTGCGGGGGTGGTGGTGGGGGTGTTTGGGGGTGGGGGGGGGGGGGGGGGGGGTGTGTGTGGGGGTTGGGGGGGGGGGAGTGGTTGGGGGGGGGTGGGGGGTTGGGGGGTTTGGGGGGGGGGGGGGGAAAGTTATTCCAACAAAAATACACCGGTGCTATGGGAAGCCTAAGAGGAGAGAGAGTTGAAACGATCGCGCGATGCGTGCAAATACAAGGGGAAGCGAATTAAAAAAAACATAAAAAGTCATTTTCCCTAAAATCCAGGGTTGGCTATGGGGTAAGGCGCTAATAAAACAAAAGAAAATAACGTGACTGCCATGTTTATGCCGGAAGAGGAACGCGGGAAATACAACACTTAAGGGGCAACCGAAAGTGTCATGGCCGCCACAAGAAAGGGGAGGGAGAAAAGGCCTCTCACGACCGTAATCAAACGATGTCAACGGGTCACTCGTCTGCCACATCCTCGATAAGAAGTCTTTTCAAAAAAGATGGGGGAAGAGGGGAAAAGGGCTTGAGGAAACAAAGGTTAAAATCTGGTACAAACGAAATAAGAAACGCGAGAGATCATAGTCGACGACTCCCAAGCCGGCCGGCCCATTAACGTCGGCACCAACCATAGAGTCTAAGTGGGGGACGGAGAAAGGCCAATCAGCGGGGGAAAAGAAACTCTCCGCAGGACGGGGGATGCTCACAAGGGAGGAGGGATATCCGCGCGAAGGGCGGAGTTTTTCGATTTCGGCCGACCTGAGGGGAGTCTATCGGGAACTCGCTAAAGACACCGAAGGATATAGAACGAGGGGAAAGGAGAGTTGAAACGGCTAGAACGAAAGGGGCTCGCAGCGAAAGACAGAGGTGCAGAGGGAAGCGTACCACCGGAAAGTCTAGGCTCGGGCAAGGAGGACTAAAGAACAAAGGCAAAAGAGGAAAGGTCGGAAGCGAAGACAAAGAAAAAAGTAAAGGTCCCCCCAAGGAGCGAGGGAAAATTTGGAAGCAAGTCTGGCGAAAACCGGGGGAGGCGGGCAACTCCTAGCCCGCAGGCTCTAAACCGGCTAGGGCAGTCAGACGAGACTCTCGACGGAAAACGAGCATTCAAGGGAAGCCTGCAAAAAAGGAAGTTTCACACCGAAACGGGAAAATGAGAAAAGAGTGAACTCGGATCATCCGCCTAAGGAAGGGCCGATAAACGCCGTAAGACATAGGGCATTGGCTTCCGTCCCGCCGTGAGTAAAAAGTTGGCTCAGATAGCGAAGGGTGAGGCCGATAAAAAAAGGGGTCGGGGGGATGCGCTGCTTAGAAAGAAAGTGGCGACGTCCTACAGACTACTTCGCGTCAAAATAGAAGCACATGAAGAAGGTTGCTAAAGAACAAACGAGAGACCTGAAAAGAAAGCCGACACGAAGGAATCGCCCGCGGGTACAAAGGAACCGATAAGCGTGCAACTCTCAAGCAAACAACCCTTATTATTCTTAAATGGAGGAGAAACAGCAGCCTTACGGTTGTCCGCGTACCCGGATTCCTGCTCAGAGTGGACGCCATTGAAAGTCTCGGGGGTTGTGTTCCGCTAGCCTAAAAATAATCGAGGGGCTTCTTTCACGTCCGAACGGAAGTAGGTGTCGGAATTCAAGGCTGAAGCAAAAACGATAGCAAAGCGGGACACTTTTTTTGAACGAGGCAAAAGGCCGAGCAGTGGCGCCAACTCGGAAGACGAGGGAGGACCAAGAACTGAGAAGGACTTACGACGCAAGGAGGAAAAATAATGAAAAAAAAAAAGAAGGCTCGCGGGGAAGCACAAGCAACTGAGAAGGGGAGGCAATAAAGAAGTCTTTCAACCTTTGACATGAGAGGAAGGGAGAATCCGGGGGAGAAGGAGCTCAGGGAAAAAAGCATGCTGTCAAAGTCAAGCTAACTTTCGCAAGAAAAATCGAGGGAAAGATTGGAAAGGGGGAAGGTCGGTGAACAGGCCAGTTCCGAGGAAACTCTACTGCAACTAATCAGGTTTGGGGGGATTGCGCAGGGGTTAGACGGGGGTCCCAGGGAGAAGAAGTAGCGGTTTAGGACTCGGCAAAAAGAGTAGGGAGGAGGGCGAGCCATTTAAAGACACGGTAAAAGGGTCGGGCAATCTACTTTAAAAAGAAGGACAAAACAACTAGGAGGTAATGGAAGACACGATAAAGACCGAAAAGGTCGGAAACGGGGAAAGAAAGCCCAAGAGAAGCCTTACTATCGCGACGGATCGGCGAATCCATTATTTCCCAGAACAGTAATAGGGAAACGGAAATCGCTCATAGGGGAGGCCAAGAATTAAAAAAAAACGGGTCCTGTTCCTGGAATACCGGAAGGAGAAGGGCTTGTGGGAGCGTGGGGGACTAAAGAGGCAAACATATTTTTTCACGTCTATTTCCATACTCTTGTCAAAAATACAGGGGAGTGCAACGGGGCTACGGCCAGCCTGGGGTGCCATCGCTGTCCTAGAACACTCCGATGTCTTCAACGGATGGGAGGAGAGAGTAGTGTCAGAATGAAAGGGTCCGAGGTGGTATTAGCAGGTCAAAATACTGATAAACGGCCTGGGCACGAAAAAAGTTTCTGAGGAGCAGAGAAAAAAACTAGTCGAGCCTAAAAGAAAAGTGGCGGGCAGGGAGCTAACCGAATAAACATTTGTGGACCCTAGGGGTCGGCATAAGTTAACAATAGAGAAAGGGATGGACGGCCAACAAGACTTAATTGACAGAGCTGGGGGGGTCCCCGGGGATTTAAAGCTACTGCATATCGTGAAGGAATCCAGGAAGGAAGCGAAGGAACATCGCAAGTTTATTGGGAGGGGGGATGGGAAACAGTCGAAGAAGGGGGGGATTTCGGGAACGGGAGCCGGGGAAGACCATTATGTCTAGGACGGAAAAAGCAGGAGGGCGCACGAAATGGAAGTGGGAACGCAGGTTATACGCGTGGGCATCGGTGACGCAGAGGGAGTAGGGACTGGGAAGTGATTTAAAGGAAAGATACGGGTACTTTTAGGGCGCACCGACCGGAGCGAACTTGGGGAAAGAGGAATAACGTATTTGGGGAAAGAGGCCAGTCACTCATGAAGGGGGGAGGTAGCAGGGGGGCACACAGCCTCAAGGAAAAGGGGGGGATAAGATAAAGGACGGGCGATCCGCAGGGTCTGGCTGAAAGAAGAGGAAAAAACTTCAAAAAGAAAAGAGGCCATAGGGAAAAGTAATTGAAGCAGTCAGGACCGGGGGGGGCAGGGGGGCAAAACTCTAGTTCTCGGCTTGGAATCTCTTATCGGGGGGTGGAACAAGGTGGGGACGTTCTCTCCGTCGAAAAGACCAGGGAATACGAAACTTGAAGAGAAGGGGGAAGAATGGACGGGTTCGAGGGGATATGAACGTGGAGGGGGGGCCGTCGATTGTGCTTTGCCGGAGCAGGAGGAAAACCCGGGTTCGGAGAAGCAGCTTGTGGGTTTTGGGGGGGGTGAGGGAAAGTAAGAAGCTAATCAAACTGGAAAAGAAACGTCCGTCCATCTATTTAGGAGACTAAGGAATCACAAAAGGAACCAAAATAATTGGGAACCGGAAAGAGGGGTCAAGATTTATGAACGCTGGAAGACCGCTTCTGAAGAAGAGGGGAAGAACGGAAGGAATGGAGAGGGGAAATGGCGAATGTGTTTGTCGAAAGTTAGAGAAAGCCCTTCTCGACGCATATTAACTAAGGAGCCAAGGGAGGTCAATTGGGGGGGAGGAAAAAGGCTAAGACCGTGCCAGCCCTCATAAACCAGTAGACGAACGTTAAACAAACCATCAGGGTGGGGTGAACTTCGAGGGGAAGAGGGGTGTTCGAGCGAGAGAAAAACAAAAAAAAGTAAATATTATTAAGATCTACAACACCGGGGAGGAAACGAGAGGAAAAAATAACCTGCTGTGGGGGAAGCAAGGGAGAAGAAAGGGGAAGCCGAGATTCAAGACTGAGTAAACGGGAGTTAAGACCAACTCGGGGAAAGGATACCTGTGAAATTTCGGGATTGAGAAGTACCGGCTCGGAAATAGAGACAACGACATTTAAGAATGAGATGATAAGAACTGGGGGGCTTCCAAGAGGATTCCCGGCAAGGAAGGGGTGTACGCGGAAAGTAAAGGTAACGCGCTTAAGTAAACTTGAAGCTGAGGGAAGGTGGAAGGAGCTCTACATCTGAAAAGGGGCCGTATACTCAGAGAAAGGGGGGAGGAAGGACTTATTAAAAAAGGACGGAGTAGTAACCCTCAAAGTGCATTCTTCAGCGAAGAACAAAAAAAAAAGGGGGAAATTAAGTAGCAAAAGAATACCGACGAAACCACGAAAGTCTCGGCACAAGAAAGGTAGTCAAATATCCTGGGACTGGGACCGCAGCGAAGAGAAGGTTAAAAAAAGAGACCGGCGAAAAACGGAGAAAGAAGGAGCAGAGGGCAACGAACCACCTCATGCGGAAAGGAGGGAAAGGTCTTGACATAGCAGGTCTTGTTGTGGAAAACGAGGGGGCAGGTCGAAAGCCAGCAAGTTGCCAGAAATCGTCACGCTGACCAAATGTGCTTTCTCACAAGGCAGGTGTTCTTTGAGGGGAAAACAGCAAAGAATGGGGTCAGAGTTTGAGGAATAGTTGGAAAAATCTAGAGAGGCATGAGGGGGCAAAACTTGAGAAGAAGGTCTTCTAGAGTCCGTAAATGATTCTTGTCATTAAAGAAAACCGAGACCAGGAACGAGAAGGAGGCAGCGACGCACACTCTTTTACCATCCGTAAAGGAGAAGGAGAACGTCCGAAGGGGGATGTGTGGTCAATAAAAAATTTGGCAAAATCCTCTAAAGCATCCACGTAAAAAAAAGCAAAGGCGAGTCTAATAGAAACCCTTCGCGAAGGAGAAGTTAGAGGACCAAGATAATTCATCTATGCTGAATACGTAAAAGGGGATAAAGAATGGGTTTGAAGAAAACAGACAGGGGCGGATAAGGGGTAATAAGTGCGCTTCGAAAAACAACGGGAAGAGTACTTGGCACAGGGGATTCAGGCAAGGAAGTGGCTCTTACTCAGAAAGGGAAAGCATTCATATCTAAAGGGCAAAACGCGAAAAAACATAAAACAATGGGGGGGCGTCGTCTGGCCCATGCAGAACTGAACAGAATACCTATACAAAGAAAGGAGGGAACGGGGGGTAACTCCATAAGACACAGCAAGATATGGAAGGTTGAGAGCATCTGGAGTTGGGAATGAGGAGGGGCAAAGGCTTTCGTCAAGAAAAAAGAGGGTGACACTACCAATAGTAGTAATATATTCAACGCTCGGGAGAAGAGGGGACCAAAAAAAAGCTCCAAACGGAACCAACTACGCAGGATTCCCAGAAAAAAAATGAAAGCGGGTCGGGTGACGTAGCTCAACGCTAGCGATGCGAAAAGGTCTGAGAAGCAGGACAAAGGGAAAATGGCGGAATCTGCTGCTACTATAAAACGAAGAAAAAATTCTGTTAGTGTGGAAGGGTTGCGCCGTACCGGGAGAGACTGAGGGCTCGTTAAAAAAAGGCGTACATCAGAATCAAGAGAGGGAGACAGAGGCCGGTTTTAAAGGAAAAATTGGGGCGAAAAAAAAAAGAAGGGACTAAATGGCTCAAGCAGCGAACTCCCGAGTGGGAAAGAGGAGGAGAGGACAAACCAAGAACGGGGAGGAGTCGCAGGGGCAACAGTAATGCAAAAAGACGAAAAGAAAAACGAGTAGTGAAGGGGGACAGAAAAAACTGCGAAAAACAGGCAACGAGTACAAAGCAAGTAGAAGGGGCCCGTGGACAGATCTATTTTTCGTCGACCAGGGGTAGAAGGGAAAGAGAAAACAAAAAAAAAAAAAGAGCAGACCGGAAAAAATTAAAAGAGGGACTCTCGCGGCCAAGATAACAGCTTCAAAGGGAAGGACTTGATGGGAAACCCCGCACTGAAAAAGACGGGGGAAAGAACTAAAGGAGACTTAGGAAAAGAAGGGGGACACAAAGCGGAAAGAAAAAACGACTTGGATTACATTAAAGCCTTAGGAGAGTGTGAGGGACAATACAGCCGTGTGAAATCGTCAAAAAGCAAAAGGGTCGGGACTCGAGCTTAAGGCAGGAGATCAGGAAAGGGGGCCAAGAACGACCAGAACGACTTCGCAATCAAAACCATGTCGAGCCTTATTGAGAGAAAAAACAACGAGACACCTTGAGGGACGGACACAAAAAGGGGGGAGGAACTCATGTTACCCTAGGACCACGTTGAAAGCTCGATCACAAAACACTTAGAGAAGAGAAGAGGGGAACCCTAAAAAGGAAAGGGTGGAAGCGGTACCTTATTCACTATTAAAAGGAAATCAGGTAGGAATTAAAGGGCTCTAGGGGGGGGATGGTCACGCCCTCCCTAATTAGGAAGGTGAGGAGGGCTGAACCGCCCGAGAGTAAAATCAGGGGGGTCTAAGTCTGCAAGGGGCAGTGGAGCACCGCTAAAGCTCGAAGGGCAAGGACCTTTTGGAGCGAGGCAACAAAAGCACGGGGGAGAGAAGAGGTGAACAACTCGGAAGCCTAACAGATGGATGGGGGGAGGACTTCTGAGGGCGCTATGAGAATCAGTTAGGAAAAAGGGTGATCAGAGTTAATCTTCTCAGAATCTGGGAAAGGTGTCGGGGGGGGTGACCTCAAGAAGAATTGTTTTCAATTGGGGAGCTGTATCGTTGTAGGGCAGATGTAGAGGGGGGAATTAGAAGGGATTGGACGGGGCGTTAGGAGAGTTCCGCTACTAACGGGAGCCAGATCGAGTAGTCCAATTGGAATCTAAAAATGGACTTTGTAATCGGAACGGGTTTTCTCGTGGCCGGGCTACGGTACGACTAACGTTGGGGGCAGCGTGCGATTTCTCCAAGGGACCAAGCAAGAGAAGTCCAGACGGGGGTAAGAGGAATTGCCAAGCGTCACTTGCGGAAGCACATTCGTCACATGCAGGTTCCGGCAACAAGACAGGTTGAATCGTTCCCTCGAAGAGGAGGTAGGAGAGGAGGTGTAAAACGAGCACGAGAAATCCAACCTACGGAGGGAACGAAGAGGAAAAAACACTAACTCAAAAGCCTGCTTCAGCGGATCGTCCGGAAGGAAATGGGGGAAGACCTTCCAAGATGTTTACTTCTCAGGAGCGAGAGCTTGGAAGGTCGCCCGTCAGTCGCCCGCCGGAAGAGACTGGGAAGAAAGGTAGGGCCAGGGGCCGGATTGGAGGCGGGTTTTTGGAAAAGGATCTCCGAGGGGAAAATGGAAGGGTAAAAATTGGAGGTAACAGATTTGGGGATGCGCACAAAGAAAGTCGCCCGCCCTGGGAAGAGCTGAATCCTAAGAGGATGCGTAAAACTCCTTTGAAAAGAAAGAGAAAGAGTGAGAATAGGGGACCGAATAAAAAGGGGGGTTTGATATCGGGCGCTGTATACGGCCAATGAGAAACGGGAAAAAAAAAAGTGGGAACAAAAGACGTACGACGCGAAAACATCGTCGTAATGCAGAGGGAAAACAGGAGAGTCAGATAAGGGAAACAGGGGTCGTCAAAGACCGGTTTCGCCGAGGGTGAAACCGAAGGGAAACGGAGAGGGAAAAACAAGACGGGGAAAGAGGGGCATCGAATTTCCCAGGGGATTAATCCCTCTGACAAGGGGTGGATCAGAAGAGCCAGAAATAATCGGGGGATATTTCAACTGCTTGTTAGGGGGAATGGGGGTTTAACGACGGCAGTCATGAAGATTTTTTTTAAGTGGCAACTTGCGAAAAAAAGTTGGAAACACCAAGGAACATTCTGACGGAAAAGGAAGCAGGAGTAAAAATTAACAGTCTTGGCCACCAGGAACACTGGGGGGACATGCGGGTCTAATCTTTCTCTTGAGGAAAGAAAAGGGAATGAAAACCGGGACGGTATGCGCCCTACAAAGGAGACGGTCTGAGAAGAGTGTGGAATGACTACTTCTTATTTGGGCAGGACCAGGAAAATATGAAAGGAGTCTTGAGGGAAAGCCGAAGAAATGGGACTGGGCTACCGTCCTAAGATACGGGCTTTGATGCGTTCAAACTGGCGGGCGTGGGGAAACAAACCGCAACGACGAACAACAAGAAGTAACCATCATCTTCTTTGTGGGATGAAAAAAGATAATGTGTATAGGATGGGGAAAACTGAAGGAGGCGTTTCTACAGTGCTGGGAAAGACGAAGACCAAAGGAGAGGTAAATACTCGCCGGGTCAGAAAGTAAAAGTCACTCTTGGTGAAAATGATTGATAGGTGCACGTGGACTCGTCGAGTTTTTAATTTTATGGCGACTGAACCGGGACGGTAAAAAAGTCAGGTGATTGGGGTAGAGCGTCGCAAGTCTCTTTAGCTAGAAAGGTTGACTGTCGAGATTAGTTAACAGGGTGCAGAGCGAAGGGTGGGAAGGGAAAAAAAGGTGCACGAGGGCTGGCAATAACGGCTGGGGAAACTCCGAGGGTCAGAAAAAAAAGAAGAGCAGCGCATTGAGAATGGGTCTTTTGGCGAAAGTCGAGGGGAAAAACCTGCGCGCCGACGATGAACTCAACATAACGAGTTGGTCTGACAATAACTTAGGGAAGCAGGGCAATAGGGGAATAGGCCATTCTCTAACGTGGTTTAAAAACAGAAGGGAGTTGGTCTTCCGTGGTCATAGGTTGTGGTCGAAGAGAGCGCACAAAACAACATGTATGAAAAAAGAAGATCGACACCAAAAAACGAAAAAAGAAATCCTACTGGTTGTGAACCATTCGAGAGGGCCGACGAAGGCATGGCAAAATGTCTTAAGAAGTCGTGCCGACTAAAGAAAGGGATCAATGAGTTAAAAGGCATGGGGGGCCGGGAATAGAAAGCGAGAACAACGACAGGTCAAAAAGACGAGGCATTCGGAAAGTTCGCCCGCGAGACGAAGAAGGGGTCCAAGATTCAGAGGGGACATCTTAACGAGAGGAACACTGAAGTCAATGGCGGGCGGAGAAGATACATCGAGGAAAGGCCGGAATCAAGAGAAGGACTACCTTCTGACTCAAAGAATCTGGGGTTCTGCTGAAAAGCCCTTTTAAAACAACTCAGAGGAAAAGAGACATAGTAAATTTAAGTCGAACAGAACTACCTCGTAAGAAACGATCCAGTAAGGAGCCCAGGCTAAGTGAAACATCCGTCTTTCGAACGGGGGGCCATCTAAAAAACATGTAGCCAAAAAAACGCCGCGCGGGTAAGCCGAAAGCTATCTTCTTTCAATACAACGCCGCCTGAGGCCAGGATCTGGGTGCATACGGGGAAGGGTTACTCGGAAGGGGAGCTTAACCGCCAGCAAAAGTGCAAATTAAAAGATCAGAGGTACGGTATCTGGGAGCACCCGACAATGTAATGCAACGCAGACCAATTGGACAGAAGGGTAAAATGGGACGCTTGTCAAATAACTACGATCAAGCAACCAAGCGCCGGACGGGACCTTGGAGTTAGGAAGTACCCGTCCAGGCGGTTAATAAACGGCGGGAGAGCACGCGTCCTAGGACTCAAATAGAGGGGAACAACAAACGTGAGCGGAAATTGATATAAATAAGAGCAGTGAAGGGGCCACTGGGCACGTGTCACAAATCCTCTAAGCAGAAAGGTCAAAGTAACGCCACAGAAAGAAATCTGGAGAGAATTCAAAGCGACCTGACCTGGCTGGATAAAAGGTAAACACGATCTGAAGAAAAGGGGAAGCAGGATGAAAGGGCAAGTCGTGGCGAAAAAGCCTGGTGTGACTCTATGGGGGGGGGAAAATCTTCGCGGCGACAAAAAGACTGAAAAAAGACGGCACTGTCTTCGGATGAAGAGGGGGGCGTAATAAAAAAAAAGTAAAGGAGGGCAACGAGAGTGTCAAGCGCGACGCACAGAAACATGGGTGGGGGGGGAGGAAAAGACTTAAGCGAAAGGACGAACGATAATAAACACACTCATGAAATAAGGACACATCAATTTTGAACGCATCATCGAGTGTGAAAGGGCATCTATTTCAAATTCCTTTCGGAAAAGGGGGGGACCTCAAATCTGGGTAAACAGGAGGAAATAGGGGGGCAAAGCATCTTTGAAAACACGCTTCAAAAAACCGAAAAGCAAAGCAGCTACCGTGGAAAAGCTAAAGGAAGTAATCGGGAGAATTGACAATTAGACTGCCAATCGCTATAGATGATAGGTATCCCTCTCCTTCTAAGGGGGAGGCAATCCATTTCGTCCAGGGAATCCTCTCTCGAAGACAGGCAGGTGTCGTTTCCGGCAGAAATAGGGATTCTTCTCGGCGCGATAAATGGCAAGCCGTCCGCGAGGCTAGTTCCTGAGGGAAAGTATAGTTGAAAAAAAGAAAACGGAATCGGGACGAATGTAAGCAGCGTAAAGGGGCACTGTGTCATCTCGGAGGACAACAGTAAAACTCTAGGCGCGGGGCAACAGGACTCTACACTGCAAGAGAATGGCAAACCGGGGGGGGCTCCGGCGAACCAAACAAACGTAAACGATTCCCAGAACTCTATTTCCAGTGTTAAACTACATAGTTTTCGAGACCCAGGGTAGGCTATGAAAGAGAAAAGAAGGCAGAGAACCGCAATTCGACTACGGACTAAAAAAGGCAAAAGATCACTTAAGATGGAATACCAGAGTGGGGGAAACAACGCAAACGGGAACCAGTGGGGCTACTCTTTAAGGGAGCAGTCGCGAAGGAGGCCCAAACCGTAAGACCTCTAAGCAGCTTGGCGTCAGGGCCCCCTTATTCCGAATGTGGGAGAAACGCCGCGCGTGTGTCACCCGATAAAAAAAAGGCCGGCCGTGGCTATCTGGAGAGGGAGTCTACACGAAAAATTTGCGACTGAAAGCGAAACTGCTGAAGGAAAAAGTGCTCCTTAGGGAGGCTATATTAAGAAAAAAACGGGGAAAACCTTGAGGGCAGACCAGGATCGTGAAGATAAGAAGGTAACCGAGAAACACAAAGAAATCCTTCTTTTCCATTAAGAAACACAACAAGTATGAGAGGAAAAGGGGAAGGGAGAGGGACCGCAGCCGGAGGGGGGCCGAACGAGGAGGACGGATTCACGCTCTCGGGTCAGAAATTCAAGTTGCCTCTGAAGGGGGCGGGTTGCAAGCGAGCCTACCCGACTCTAATTTCTAGGTAAGGGAATAGGAAGGGAATCTGGTCATGACGAAAATTTGGAGCAGCCTGGAGACGCGGAAAGGACCGACAACTTGGGGGGGGGGGGAAAAGACTAGGGAAGAAAAGGGATCTCTCTTGTGGTTGCACTCCAACTCCAAAGAAGGGGGTCTTCAGGAACAATAGGAAATGAGAAGGTATTACGGGGAGGAGATATGAGGAGCCATCGCTCGAATGATCCGAGTTAAAGTAGTTCTCAAAGAACTTTTGCGGTTTGGACAAGAGAATCAAAACTTACTTTGATGACGCTGAGAGTGGAAATCTATGAAGGTCGTCTAAATGCTCGACCGGTCTGGGACCTTGCTGAAGAGAGGGCCGCGAAGACCCGGGGTCGCCAGAAGATAGTAGTCATTGACTCGAGAAGGGGCTTCAGAGGGCAAGGGGTTTTTAGAGGTAAAAAAAACGGTCTACTTCTAAATAAGCCTTTGCAATTGCGCAGTGTGCAAATGACCCGCGCCTAGAGGACGGAGGTTGGTAAAAGGAAGACGAAGGGCAAGCGGAGTTAGCAGAGCCTTCCAGTCCAGGGACCGGGGGGTTGTCTCAAAGAGGAAAGTTCACGCGGCCGAGAAAATCAAATGGATGTGGCAGAGCCGAGCAAACCCGCAGTCCGGCCGAAATCGACAACTCAAACTCCTTCTGCGAGAGGAGGCGACGACAAAAAGGGATTACAGCACGTCCGATGGAACCACAGAGGCATCGATGGACGTGGCATGTAGAACCCTTCAGAGGACCCTCGGCTCCTGGAATGCCGACCAGTCAGGCAGTGAACTTAGGGGGAGGAGGGTTGGGGTGGAACGAAAAACTACATAGAAGAGTTCCTCTATTTACGCTTGGTCGTGGAAAAAAGATTTGGGGGGGAGGGGGGCATCACTTTGAACTCGACTTTGCAATCGGAGCACTCTTCCAAAAATAGCTGTTCAAATCGATGATTAGGAAACAAAGAAGGGGACGGTGGAAGCATGATGACCTGACAGAGGGGGGGGGAGGAGATTTCTACGGGAGAAGAAGGGAAACAAGAATAAGCCAAAAAATTGGGGGACTTCTTTCTGGAGGCAGCGAAAAAAAGGGAAAGTAGGACCTTCTGGAAGTGTCTGTGCCGCGACTTCATGCCTAAGAAACCATTGCACTTCCGCTGCCAGGGAGGTGGCTACGCTGAAAAGGAAAAGATCGAAAACAGGCGGGCGTCCAAAAAGAAAAATGGAATGGTACATCAGCTGACACGGTGGGAGAATAGCTGGCAGATCGTGGAAAGACAACATCGCGCGGTGAAATATAGTATGGCGGGGAAAGTACTTCTGAGTGCTGAAGAATTGGGATCAAAATTAGGCCGGGGTTAAAAAAAATCCATGCTCGGAAAGGAGGCGGCGAAAAAGAGGTCACACGTCGCGTGCGGAAGCTGCAGCGGGCGAGCTTCTCTTCTTAGGGAGTTGAAGTGAGCATCCTGGACGGGTAAATTGGGGAGAAGCCCGAACGCAAGGCTCGGGCCCTCTAGGAGTTGTTTTGGGAGAGGAGAAAGGACACTCCGGAACACATTCGTATTGCGTGGAACAGAGCCGAGGGTTCTTGTGCGACCGATCAGAGCTTCCGTGCAGTTGCAGGCCGCAAGGCCGAGGCAAATCAACTAAGAGGAGAAAAGAGCATAATGACGGCCAGCATGTAGGAGTTTGGGCTTCCCTACAGCAGAGTCAAATGGCTTGCCTTAGAGGGGGGTGGAACAGGGGTAGTGTAGGGCCACCCCACAACAAAAATGCGCGTCAAAGAAAATAACTAATACTCGCCAAAGGCTGTGGTGAGGGGTAAGGATATGGGTCTAACGGGGAAGTGAATCGGCAAGTACTTGGGCCTGCGAAGACATTAAAAAATTCGGGGTCAGGGAAGGCTGCGGTTCAGAACTTAAACGCATGCGCCGTCCAGGTTTCTAGGTGAGACTGAAAGAACAAAGGGGACCGCGCGAAGTGGGGGTTTAAGTAAAGAGGGTGACGAGGTCTGAAAAAGGGGGAAACCTAGGGCATTCCGTCGGGAAAAAACAAAGTTGAAAAAGACATTTGCGACATTGCGTTGCTTCGTTCCTGGATCAAAGGACCTGGAGACGAAAACTCAGAGGACTCATGGGAGAAATGAACGAAGTTGGTCGTAAGAAAAAATGTATACCAGGTGCAGAAAGGACCGTCATGATGGGACCCGTTCGAAAAATGTTTTTCAAACCATCAGGGCTTGTGGATGCCTAGTGGTAAAAAGGGGGGGGGGGTCAG
>Ga0179593_1532424_pt1 | contig 16309 bp, 13 predicted proteins | sample CZODoug2_1_08_16_FD_185931 | JGI IMG/M metagenome (GOLD analysis project Ga0179593, IMG submission 185931) | Vadose zone soil fungal communities from Angelo Coast Range Reserve, California, USA - CZODoug2_1_08_16fungal (PacBio error correction) | ecosystem: Environmental > Terrestrial > Soil >...
AAGGAGGTCCCGTAGGAACCACGGAAGTACAAGGTGGAAAGAATGACGAGAAGCAATCCCCCGGTCTAGCCTCTTCTGGGGGAAAAGAGATGTCTCTGCCGGACGCTTTGACTGGAGTTCAAGCGGACTGGCGGGGTGCCAAAGGGGGAGGTTTTCGAAAAAAGACTCAAGGGAGGAAACAAGAGCGAGGGCAAGGCCTGGTTAGTTCCGGGAGAGAAAGAAGTCCGTTTTGTGAAAAACAGCCGACTCTAACAAATGGGGAAGGAGGCCATATCCCTGTCAACAAGAAAGCGCGAGGTGGGGGCCTCGGGGATGGCCTTCGGGACGCGGAAAGGGGGGAGTGGAGCGCGGCAGAACCGAGGGCAAAGAAAGACGGGGCCTGTGGCCGGGAAAAAGAAAAAAACGGGGCGGGACCGAGCGCCCTTCGCACCGAAAGGGGGTTCTGGATCACCCCTCAAGAGGAGAAGGTCTTAGAGAAAGAGAAGCCAATTTCTTCCCGAAAACGCCGGGGGGAGGTCGCGGCAAGCCGTTCAAGGGAATGTTCGGCACCGAGATCACCAAAAAAGTCGGGAAGAGCACAGAGGAAAAGGGATGACACCCGGTGCTGAGGAACTTCTCTCTATCAAGAAAAAGACGAGCCTAACTCCCGCCGAAGACCAAGAATCGGCACAGCCTAAATCAGCACCGTCCTCGAAAACAGGGACCAGAATAGGAGAAAAACCAGACTCATCACAAAGAATCGGTCACCCCTAGAAAAAGGGCGTTTACCACCCGAAGCCGTCTCGGAACCAAACCTGCCTTCGAAAAAAAAGGACCTCTGGTCACCGGGGCCGCTGTGCGGGGAGCTAACCTCGCGACCAGAGAAATCAACCGTCTGAAAAAGAGAAAAAAGGGGGAAATGCCCTTTATCACTCGGAAAGAAAAGGGGAGGCCACCAACCTACCCAGGGAAAGACGGAAGTAGGGGGAAAAAGTTTGCCACCTTCAAAAAGGCCCTTGCGTAGGAAAGCCTACCCTTTTGCGCCGGGGAAAAGACGCTACCGTTCTGTTCTCCAGGAGGTTATCTAGCAAAAGAAAAAAGGTATTATCAATCACTCGGAGGTCACCGAAGGGGAAGGACTCTCGAAGGGGGGAGAACGGCCCACCTTTCCAGGAGCGCCGAACGGAAAAACAAACGGAAAGAGTTTGTCTCCTGCGCGGACAGAGGTGGAAGGAGATTGGAAGGGGGGTTCACATACAGGGACGTAACTTCCGGAAGAAGGGAACTTCTAACTCGCGGCTGGGGCGGGGGCTGTCCCCGGTACGCGGACGAATGGGCCTCGCGACAATCACCAGGGAAGGCCGAGACCGAGAGGCGCTCAGAGCTTCTCGCGGAAAAAGGAAGGGTCCGTCCTTGCCGTGAAGAGAGGCGACCTTTTTTCAAAGCCCGGGACGGACCGCCAAAAAAAAGGGATGAGGGGAAAACCGGAGAGGCAACCTGTTGGAGAGGGGGTCCTAGAGAGGGATCTTCCATACCAAACGAAAAAGGGACTTCTAGAATGTGGAGAGGAGGCAAGTCTGGTATATTCCTCTTTTCAGACAGGAGGGGGGGGGGTCACTTCTGGCCGAGAAAAACCTCTCTATATGCTGAGGATTTCGAGGGGAAACGAATCAGAGTCCCTAAAAATTAACGGGACGCGAAAGAATTTCCCGTTTAGGGAAAAAGATCCCATAAGCTAGGGGAACGGATCTCTGAAGGAACCTCCTAAACACAGTCTACGCTTCAACCGGAAGGAAAAGACGCCCTCTAGAAATAAGAGGGCTGCCGATCGGAAAAAAACGCTGGGGAAGCGGGCTAAGAGACCGCGCAGAGGGAAAAAAGAAAAGAAAGGAAAAAATGCACGACGGATCTACTAGACCAAAAGGCAGGAAAACCATGGCGGCGACCAGGAACCTCCCGCGAGCTCCCGGAAGGAACCCGTCTAGGGGCAAGATCGGCGGGTGAGAGAAATCTGAGGGCACCCATTAGAGGAACGGCACGCATAAAGAAAGGGGAAAAGGGGGCCCTTTTTGAATAAGGACGGAGTGAGTCCTCAAAAGGGGATGTACAGGGAGGATCCCTCTTTTTCTCCGAAAATCCGTAGTGGCGGACCTGTTGCTCAGAGGGGAGGGGGGCTAGGTACCGAAAGGCTTCTAGGAAATGCTAGGATGAGCTTCGTGGAAACTCGTCCCTCTTCTGTGCATCTCGGAAAGACGTTAACTGCGATTCGGGGGAGACGCGAGTCACAAAAAGGTCTTCTTCTATGTTGTCTCTGGGGGGAAAGTTGATAGTTTCTCTGCGTCTCGCTACATAGGGGGAGGAAAGAAGGGGGTTTCTCTTCTATTCACGGGAGAACGACTAATCTGAAATTTGAACACTACGTACAATCGACAAAAGCCGGTGACCGGTGAGCTTTCCTATCTGAAAGAAATCCCCGGACTTCGAGGCGCTTTACAAAAAGTTGGGAATGAGGAAGCAGGACTGTCCGTACTTGAGGCTGGACTGTTGCAACGTCAACACCATGCAAGGGAAATCCTAACCGGTTCCCTGAAAGGGGCGTCAAGGGACTACTCAGGTGGAAAAAACGTCTCTTCGCCTAGTCTCTTTCTAAAACGACTGCTCGCAGCCACCATGCCTTAGGGGAAAAAAAGAGGGGGGGATTCTTGAGGAAAGGAACGAGGTGCGAAAAATAGGAAATCAACAACAACAACGGAGGGGGGAAGGAGGAAGGAAGGACAAACGTCCGAGACCTCGTCTCCGAGGAATCACTAATCCCGTAAGGAAAATCCTGCCTTAAGAAGTCCGGGGGGGGGGAGGACATCGCCTCGGCGAAAAGGGAAACAGTTGAAGACCCCTTACAGGCCCACATCTGCGGATCGGGGGGGAACGGGCATGGGGTGAAACCGAGTTTACCATCCAGACCGGACCGTCCTTGGCCAGGAAGGAACACCCGGAGGAAAAGCAGTAAAGGCGGCCGATGGGCGAGGAAGGGGACTAGAAAGAATTACCTCTTCATGTCGAGGGGGAAATGTCTGTTAAAGAAAAAGTCTTGGCCGGGGAAGGCGAAAAAAAGGGCTCGCCATCTCAAAGTTTAATCTAGGGGGAAAGAGGAGGTAGGAGAGCAGTGGAAGTCTATTCCGCCACGGAAGGAATATCTCCCGCCCCTAGAGCCCTCTAAAAAAGGGTTCGGGGGCCCTTCTAAAAAGAAAAGAATCGCGAATGCCGTTCCCCTCGGGCACGGTGCAAAAAGGGGGGAAAAGAGATGAGCCCGCGCGGAAGCTTCACGAAGACCGAAGCAGGAGGGAAGGGGAATCGCCCTGTCCCGGGTCACGAGACAAACATATCAGCGCCCGGGGGAACCTTCATTACCTGAAGGGAAAGGAAAAACACAGGCGCTTTCATGAAGGAAGGGGTCCATGCAGACTCTGAAAAAGACGTAGGAAAAGAGCATTCCCTTGAGCGTGCCGTCAAGCGGGGAGGGAAGCGGAGGGCCACCTCGCCGATCGCCGGAAGGCGTCGTGTCACGGTCGCTCGCGGAGGGGGACCCCGCCTCCATGGTGACCATAAGAAGGGGAATCCGTCTGAAGGGGAAACTTCTCGGTCTCCTCGCCACAAGGACACGCGGGAAGGAGGTTTAGATACGATCGGGCACCTCGTAGCGCTCAAGGGTGAAAGAGGAAAAACGCGTTGACGCAGGAGAATCGCGTGTAAGCCGCCTAGACGAGGGGACCTGGGAAGTGGACTCGCTCAGAAAACGGGAGAGAGGAAAGGAAGGGGAGCATTACGTACTCTTATGGACGAACGTACTCCAAAAAGCAGGCCATCTCTCGAAGGACGAATTGAAAAAGGGAAAACCGTCTCAAAAGAGCACTGCCCAGGTTCCTCCTGACTCCAGTGAAAAGGGCTCGAATTGATTCCCTCGGTGCTAAGAAGAAAGAGCCACTGTTGTCTGGGGGGCGAAAAGGGGGACGAAGGGGGTTGCATTTGAAAGGGAAAAGGAAGTTGGTCCACCAGGTAGCCCGGCCATGCAAAGGGTCCGCGGGAAAAAGAGGAGGAGGCCGTAGCCGCTCTTTCTAAAAAAAAAAAGGGACGAGGGGGATAAGGAGGGGGTTTGTTGTCTCGAGGAAGGGAAGTCCCTGCGGCCAGAGCAACGTTCTAAAAAGAGTTCAAAATCACGCGGTGTTGAGCCGGAGAAAGGGGCTGACAAAGTCTGGAAGAAGGGGGGAGAAACTGGTCCGCGCCTTCGACCAGGAGGGAGGGTGCCGGGAGGGAGGTTTGGGGGAAAGTCCTGTCCGGGAAAGGCAAACGGGGGGAACTCACATGAGGTCTCATCCGCATGGGAAAAAAAAAGAAAAGCCCCTTCATCAGAGACCAGCGGCGGGGGCGAGAAAAAAAGGGGGGGAGGCTCTAGTAGCTCTGCGCCGGGACGTGAAAGGGGAAGTCCGCGCAAAAAGAGCTCAGGGTCGTTTGTGGCCAGAAGGATCTGCAGGTACTCGTGGGGAAAGGGGGCCCGCGGTGATCTGCGAAAAGGAGGCTCGGCAAAGGCACATCACTTCCCCGGTGCAAAAGAAAGGACGAGGGCGAAGGGCGGGTACATTTTCGGTCCGAGAGGCAGGTCGGAAAGGAAAGGGGGGCCGTTTTCGTAGGAAAGGGAAAAAAAAAAGGAAGGTTCTTACTTCGGGTAAGGAGGGGGCTGATGAGGAAAGGGATGGGGAAGATCTGGCGGGCGGCGGACTTTTCGTCCGGATCGAAGGGCGTGCTGCTCGCAGAGCAGTTTCGGCCCAAAAAAGTCCATAGGGGAGAGGGAACTCGCAGCGTCGGGGGGTATGACGGTGGGACTACCATGTCGGGAGAGAAAAAGGCTTGCCCGCGTGAAAAGCGTCTTGCGCGGGTTCTTAGGGAAAAGACTCCTGCTCGCCCCACTACCGCAAGCACAGGCACCTTTGTAGAAGAAAGGGCCGCCCCGGGGGGGGGCCGGCCATCGGAAAAAGGAAAAGGTGGCCCGAGGGGGGGGCGCTCGCCGCGCTAAAAAAAAAGGGAAAGAACCAGGCGGACAGGAAAACAGCTCCTCATCGCGGGAAGCAAAGAGGAATCTGGCCGGCCTCGCGAAGAAGAGCGTCGCTGCTTGCACACAAGGGAAAAAGCGGGGGGAAAAGAGAAAAGACTTCACCATTGAGTGCCCCAAAGGGGTCGGGAAAAGGAAGTATTCCACACCACGAAAAAAAGAGGGAGACGCACGTTCTCGCGGAAAGCCATTAAATGACAGGGGAACATCGGGGGGTCCAGAGCCACGAAGAAGAAAAAAAGCGCTCGCCGCGGGATGCGGAGATTCGCTTGCCAACAGGAAGAGTCTTTGCTCGGCGTTTGAAAAAGGGACCGGCCGAGCAGGGCGATAAAAAAAAAAAAAGTGAGGAGGAAGGGGTATCGCCCTGCTCCTGCCGGTCAGAGGGAAAAAAGCAGGCAATGAGACCTAAACACGGGGACCATGTGGGGGGCCCTCGACACAAACGAGGCGAGCCGCTTTCGATGAAGAAGGTTTCTCTCCGAAAAAGAAGGAAGGGTCAGCGGGAGAGGGGGGGGGGAGCCGCGAGAAAAGGACGAGGGCGGGGCGCGTGTGTGGGGACTTCACACTCCTTCTTACGCAGAGGGGCCTTCCTGTTGAGTCCGAGGAGTGCCGCGGTTCCTGGGAGGCTCGAAAGATGGAAGGCCTTCCTTCCAGATCCCGGGAAGCCTTGAAGAAAGCTTCTCGTCCTTCCGGAAAAGGGGGTGGATCTCGGCTATAACAGAAGTGTACCCCTATTGCAGGAAAAAGAGGGGGACCTTGAAGGGGTGGCCGGCAAGACCGTGGCGAAGAATCAGGAACAGGAGCACCCTCTCCTTTTGCTGGGAGGGATTTGGCGAAGCAGGGTAAGGGGAACTCGAAGAAGCCGAATTTCTTAAAAGAAAGACGCTGCGGGTAAAAGGAAATGCTAAAGGGGAGGAACCTGAGATCAAGAGGGGCGCTGCAGAGAGCACCTATCACATAAGGGGGGATTCTGGCCGAACTGCGCGGCGAGCATCGAGGGGTTCGGAAAAAAGGGGGCGAAGCCCCAGCCCGAGCCCAAAAAAAAAATCACATCCCGAAGGAGAATCAGCACCTGGCCGAATCGTTCCCAAAAAAAACGAAGGAGGCAAGGGAGTACAAAAATAAGCCTGAAGTTAACCGTCAACTTTGAAAAAGGAAGATCCCTACTCTTTCAACCGGAAGTGTTCTTCTTCGAAAAATATCAACAGAGCAGTGACCCTTGATCCCTCTTCCGCCTCGTGGGAACAAAACCAAATACAAGGACCTATTCTCTTTACTTAGAGGGGGGTGCTCACCTTCCTCTTCTTATTAGAAAGCGAGATCCTGACCCGGGGGTAAACCTAGAGACATCCTGAGTGTAAGAGCACTTAATGGCAGTTAATCTCTAGTTCAACCTGGGAAGACTCGGACCGGTATCTAGGGGGGGAGGAACCATTATCTCGCCAGGAGGGGGACGAATAGGTGGTCGCCTCCTAAAATTCTTGTTTTGCCCTAAAGGAAGGCTTGTCCACAGCCCGTTAAATCCGAAAGGATCGGGGAGGCTTCGCGGTTGAATACTGGTAGAGGAGGGGGGAACGAAAATGGGAAAAAGAGGGGGGAGACAACACCAAGTCCTCGCGAATCGGCAGAGCGCGGAAAAAGGTCCGCCCGTCTCTGGGGAAAAGAAAAAAAAAAAGGGAAGAACTGGCCGCTCGGCCGACCCTGGGACACCTGCAAAGCAGCTCGAAAAAAAAAATCTTTAGAACTGCTTCGGCACCGAAAAAGTGGCCGAGAGGAAGGGCGGCAGACCACCGCGGGGCATGAAAGAGGGTGAAAATGAAAGGAGACAGAAAGCGGGTACGAAGGGGATCGCGGTGGTGCACGGCGGGAAGCCAGCGCGGGAGATGCTTGCCGTCTCGGAGGAGGGAAAAAGAAAGAAAGTCCCTTACTGAGTAACACTTAAAGAGAGAAGGTCCGGGAAGTCCACGGAGGCAAAGAAAGAAAAGGTCCGTAGCGCGGTCGAAGAAAGACGCTAAACAGCTATCTAAGAAAGCGGTCATCCTTGAACGCCCAAACTACGAGTGCCGAAGGATAGCAAAAGCGAACGCTTGTCCGAAGAGAAAACCGCGCAGGTGGAAAACCGACGGCACTGCCAAACGAAGACCAGACGAGAGGGGGGGACATGGCGGCCTGACCCGGGAACGCGAGTGAAATGAACGCAAAAGGCTCTTTTCCCCAAGGGCGCAGAAGGGGAGGGACTGAGGGGTAGGACCGGGCTGCACGCCCTTAAAACTCCTCCAAGGGGGAGGGTTTTCCTACGTCGCTAGAAGGGAGGTCCTCCTCATTAAGGGACAATGATTTCATGAATCGCCGAGAGAAAGGTCTTCCGGTACGTGGAAGGTGCGGCGCTAGAGGGGGGAAAATGTCCATGGAGGGTCCTAGGCAGGAGAGATGACCGGTCGGCTTTAAGTCTAAATCTGTGCTCCTACAGGACTACTAGAAACGGTAACGGACGATTTTAGGCGAGGCAAACCCGAATATTCATTCGAGGTCGGGACAGGGGGAAGCTATATCTGCGTGCTGATCCTCCGGGAAAAGCTCTCAAGGACGCAGAAAAGTCAAGGGTCTCGAGTAGCAAGAGTGATGGAAATCCATTCCAAGTACCTGGCTTCTACTGACATCGCGAAAAGGAACCGCGGATCATCGAGACTGGGAAGCCGACCTGGCGCCTTCTCTTCGTCTGGAATGTCCTGTCCCTTTGTTTTAGCCTGGCCATGGAGGAGGGGGGGGAAAGTCTCGAGGGAGGGACTATGTCAACACCAGGAATCACGAACGAAGAAGTTCCAGGGGCCGCTTCCAGGGGTAAATACGCGCAAAGGACGTCTCAGGAGGAAGAACGCCCCTCCTGCCGGGGCAGAGAGCGGCAGGCAGAGCGCAGAAACGTGATTCGTGCTTACGGGTAGTCCGCTCGGCGGGATCAGAGGAGACAACAACTGAGGAGGGGAGCGAGATTAGGAGTCCCGATCTCCGAAGAAAAAAAACGTAAGCACTAATCCCAAGGTCGCGCCCCGGACTATCGCGAAGGAAAGGCTTCGACAAGACGCCTCTGGACTCCTTTAAAGTTGTCTGCCATTGAAGAACCAGGCATCTTCGGGAAAAAAGGTCGGCTTGAAACCTTCAGTGTTTGAGGGGTTGAACATCCATCGCCCGATGCCTTCCGTACCTTCCTGGAAAAAGGGAACCCTTTCCCATTCCCTAGTCCAGAACTTAGAAAGAGAAGGCTATTCCGTTCAAGCGGCCATCTCCCTGTACAGGGAGGGGATTCTCTTTCCTTCTATGAAAGGTACTTGGTCCGGGGGGAGGAATCTGGCTCCTCATGAGCAGGGAGGTTTTCTTCTCTCGAGGGGGAGAAAAAGGCCAGCACTCCTATCTATAGCCAAGCCCCTATACCGGACGAGGAGGGGAGGCTTCTCCTCCTATATCGAGGGTAAATCAGGACATTCGGACCTATGAAGAAGGGCCGCTTAAGAGACCTAGGCAAGGAGAGGGGAAAGGTCCTCCTCTACCCTGAAAAGTCGGAGCAGCCAACACGCTTCGAATCATTACTGCGGAAAAGGAAATGCCCTCTGATACCATCCAAAAAACTACTGTAAAGGACATCACTCCTTATCCGACTTGGGAAAAGGACGGTCCATAGATGCTGTATCTTCCTCCTCGAAGGAGAAAAGGAGGCTCTTTAAAAGACGTCACAAAGAGCGCCTTGTTCAGAATCGTGAACAGAAAGTTCCGCCGCCATGGTGACCAAAACGAGGGGCTCGTCGATCAAGGGGTCGGGAATGCCTTCGTTACCGAAAAAGGGTCCTCGCCCGCCATCATGACATCGTGGAGATCCCGAGCAAAAGAAAAATAGCGAGAAGGGCGTCGCTCAACTCGAAAGGGGGGACGCAGGAAAAATGGCGGGTGGGAGAGTTCCAGCCGAAGACGAACGCAAGGGAGACTTTGGAGCCGTTTAAAATAGACACGTGACCGAGTCCCTGGAGGGGACGAGAAGTCTTATTTCGGGGCGCACATCGCGCTTCATCATCTCTCTCTTGGGGAGGAAAGCCACCTCTACACCGTCATAAAAAAGCATACTCCACGCCTTGGTCCTCGCCATTAAGCACCAGGAACGACGTCATTACTTTATGGGAAATTCCCCCCCGAAAAAGACCTCTTCTCCCAAAATGGAGGAGGGGGAAGGAGGTTCCTAATCGTTGGTTGGGAGAGGCTAGGAAAGTTTTCGCACAGGTCTAAAAAAAAAGGAATTCCCCCCCGTATAATTGGGGACCGCGCCGAGCTCGAAAGACGGGGCCATTCCTCGTGTTTATAGGGAGGGAGGCCGTTTTGTTTCTACCTAGGACAGGAGAGAGCCCTCGGCCAGCCCGAAACGTTCTTCACCGAAGAGCCGATTCAAGTCGGGGGTTTACTTCCGTAAGTACTTGAAAAACTTCTGTAAGCCGCAAGGTAACCTCCTGGTTCCTCGCAGAAGGAAGCGGCTGTTTGTCCGTCAGGAGAGGAAGGGGCCAGTTTGGGGGGGGGGGGAAAAGAGACGTTCCGTAGGGAAAAGGGACTCTATTACCTTTCTCAGAAAAAAAGAAGGGGGGGCACCGAAGAGGGTAAAGTTATAAATTTATACCATCCCGTGGGACCGAGGGGCATCTTCTCCCACCTTTTGGAGACTCGCGCATAAGAAGATGTGGAGCCTCTCCTTCCCAGCGCCTCGGGGTCGTGGTGGCCCGACACAAGGCGCGTTATCCCCTGGCAGGTAAAGGAAAGGGGCCGTCGTTGTATCTGCAGAGTTCGGCGCTCAAGGCAGAAGTACTAGGGAGAAAGAAGGAAAAATGGAAGGGTGAAACGAACGGGCTCTTTCCACTCCTGAGCAAAAGGATGGTACCGATTTTACTGTGCTGGGGTGCTCCCGATTCTTGCTGTGCGGGGCACTGATTCAAAAAAGTGTTCCGATTCGGTCTGGAGGGAAGGGGGGGGGGAGTAACTGATCAAGCTCCGCGGAGGGCGGGGCCGCGCAGTTCGTGAGAAAGGTGAATCACGTCCATGGGGGGACGACTCGAGCAGAGAAGGTTATCTCGTGCAAGGGGCACGGGCAAGTTGCCCTCGGTAAAAGAGACGTCTTGGAGGGGGCTTCTTCAAGTACAAGAGAGCGCGCCCCACTGCGCGAGGGAAAGAAAAAGGCGCGCGGGGGTGCGACAGTGGTATGCGGTAAGGAAAAAGTGCCGGCCAGAAAACGCCCCGGGGGAAAAAAAAAAGAAATGGCCCTCGGGGGAGCTTCTTCCGCGCTCAGGACGCGACAGAGCAGAAGGCCTCTCCTCCTCGAGGGGAAAGGAGGGGGAAGATCTTGCCGGCCTCGCTGAACCGCTGGAAGGCGCCTGCTTGAACACCCTTCCGAGTCGGGAAAGAAGAAAACCAGAGTGCCCAAAGGGGGGGGGGGGGGAAAAGATATTGGGTTCGCCAAAAAGGAGAAAAAAAATCGGCTCGGCACGTTCTCAGCCAAAAGTCCCGCTTGGGAAGTCAAAGGAGGGGCCACTCGATGGGAATCGAAAGCGGAGAGGGGGGAAGGGAAAGGAGAGAAACGCGGACAAAAGGTTTCTTCCGGGTTCTCTGTCAAGGGAGAGAAGCAGACGGACCGGCCGGAGCATGGCGAAAGACGATCTCACCAACAACAACGTTAGGAGGATCGCCCTGGCTCGAGGTCCGTCTGATCAAAAGCAAGAAAGGAAACCACAAACGGGGAAGAAGGTGGGCCCGCAGCCATCGCGCACGGAAGAAAAAAAAAAGGAAAGTTTCGTATTCCTCGAGTGGCTCTTCAAGCTGGTTGACGGCCCGGGTCAGAAGAAAACGCGAGAACTGGAAAGTCGTCGTGTTGGCGAACCACTAGAGAGGAGGACCCGATCCCTGGCAACTTCCTGGGAATTCCGGTGAAAAACGCTGTCCTGTCCAAGGGGAAAAAGCGCCGAAGGAAAACCACGTCCCGGTCACCAGCGATTCACGCTAGGCGGAATGGCCTTCCTGGACGCGTGGACGCGGCGGTGGATCTGAGAAGGGTGTCCACGAGGAGGACCCGTTCCTTTGGAGGGGAAGGCAAGACCGGGAGCCCTCATCTCCCTGCGACAAAGGGAGAGACGGTTCTTTGCCGATAGAAGGGGACGAGAGGCTTACTCTGAGACAGAAGTTAGAAGGCAATACGCTTCGGGTCACCGATGTGGGAAAAAGGGGCCAGCTCAAAAGGGTTCGCATAGAACAGAAGATCTTCACCGGGGGGGGAAGAAGGGGACGTGATCACCATGATGAGGCCTAATTAGAGGGGAAGAGCACGCCGTTCTTAAAAGAGAGAAGGACGCCCCACATAAAGGGCACAGACAGAGAGAAGAATCACAAAAAGAGAAACCAGAAAGGAACGTCCTATCTTTACACGACTAAAAGGGAGAAAACCGCCGTCTTCGAACCGCACTGGGAATTGACGCCCTCGTCCTGAGAACTGCGGAGGGGGGGGGGGGGGGGCGGCGCGCCTGAAATCAGGGCCGGATCAACCGAGTCCACTAAGAAAAAGAAAAACCTTCCCTGTATCACGCTGCAAAAGCAAGGGTGCCGGCCACAAAAACGATTACGAGGAAGGGAAGGACTTTCATTGGGGGAAGGGGGGTCCGGCGCAGAGTGCCTCTATAGCCTGACCCGGGGGGGGGAAGCTGATCGCCCAAAGGGACGGGTCTCCCTGAGGATCGGCAAAGGGAAGCGGTATGATCCAGGGTAAAAGAACAGAGGTCAAGGGGCCGGGCCGTACCGGATCGCGGTGGTAAAAAAAGGAGATCGCCTAACGAACCGCCGCAAAAAACGCGGACAAGGAGGTTCCCTATCTGGGGAGTTCACAGAACGTATGCAGGGCCGAAAGCGAATGATCTCTTCTAACGCGGCGGCGCTGTTAAGAGAAACGCCGTGATGCGAAGAGGGCCTCGGGAAAAATGGGGGTCCCGCTTATCAAAAAAAGGGCCGATACTCTCTTTCTTCTTCTGAGGAGCGGAGGAAGGATCAGCCGCACCTTCTCAGGCCTTGCCGGGGAAAGACATGTGGCCACCTCGCCTCTCCGCTAAGCAACCACCGCTTCGGGAAAAAAAAACACCGAAAGCGGTAGGTTCGGCAAAGGGCAATCAATCAAGTCTTTGCTTGACGGGAAAAGGAGGGGAAAAAGTGGAGATTCCGGAAAAGAGACTTTCTTCTCGGGGGGGCGGCGTCTCCCCTCTCTAGAATGGCCGCGCTGTGGGGCGCGGGGGGTCCCTTTAACTGGAAAAAGGAACGGGGACCGCGATAAAGGAGCTAGTCCAGGAAAGGGACAGAATCGCAATTCCCGGAAAGGAAAGTCTTGCAATATGTCCCTCCTCCTAAAAAAAACGCTATCTCCTGCTTCAGCGGGAAGCGTGCTTCGCGCAAGAGACTAGGTGCTAAAGAGCTAACTCCTGCCGCGGGAAGGGGAAAGGGTCGAGGATACCTCATGTACAGATCCAAGCAAGGAAATAAAATCTTCTCTCTGGTAGGAGCCGGACCAGAGAAAACCTCGAATCTTACCGGTTCACGAGCCCGAAGGGGGGCACCAAGGCTCTCTGAAGGAGGTCCGATGATGAAATCCCTTAACTTCTAGGGAAAAATCCTGGCCTGCTGGCCTGGCAGTTTTTTTCCTCGTCGTCTACGTCAGGAGGGGAGAAAAAGTTCTGCATGACAAAATGAAGCGCTGCTGGGAGAGCCGGTATCTGAGGAGGGATCTGCTATTTCTTCTCGGAGGCAGGAGGGGAATGTGAAGCTTCTCGGAAAAAAATGAAAAGGAATTTAATCCTTCCCGCGCCGGGAAATGGACCCCAAGCTAGAAGGTTCACGAAGAAAAAGCTAGAGGAGGAAGACGTCACGACCCTAATGAAGAGGCGATGTTGGCCGGGAACTGTATATCTATATCGGGGGGGAAGTCTCCCAAAGGGAGCTAGCAACCGAGAAGAAGAAAGAGGGGTTTTGCGCGAAGGTTATAAGTCATTCCAATTCCTTTGGAGAGAAGACGGACAAGCGACAATCCCCCGCAGGAAAAAGATCAAAGACTCTCCCTGATTCGATTCGCTTTACTTCTCTGGGGAGGAAGGGTGTAAGTCTAAAAGTTCCCATGACTTCCTGACGGGAGAGGAGCCTCTGGCTGGTCAGGGGGCAAACAACATGAAAGGGAATCTCTGTTAAGGGACGTACATTTTCTCCTACGCGAAGGGGGGGACCGGCTCGGCGGCCGCTTCTTGTTCGAAAGGAAAAGGGGCCTCTATCTTCATTCAAAAAGGAGGGTACGGAGAACGGGCTGAAGTGTAGGGAATCCTTTCCTCCAATCCATCAACAACCACAAACCTGGGGTAGTAAAGAGATATGGCGGACGGACCGAGATAAAAGGAAAACTACCCTGGAACTAATCCGTCCCTTCGGAGAAGAAAAAGAAGAAGCTAGCGCATGAAAGTGGGGCTCTATCTCGCCTCGGAGAGAAGAAACCAGTTTCTCGTAGGAGAGAAACACATCTTGCACGGGGAGGGAACCGGCAGTGTGGAAGCGGTTTTACCATCCATCAAAAAGAAAAAACGAACTCCCATTTCCATTAGAATTACAAAAAAGGGGAAAAAGGGAATCGCATTCCAGCGCCTGGGACGGACAGGGGGGAAGCCATCTGAAAAATTTCTTCGGGTATGGGAAGGAGGCCGCCATTGAATGAATTGCTTAGAAGAAGAGGCCGTCTCCCTTGATGCGGGCAGCCTGGCTCCAAAGTCTAGTCCAAAAGATATAATCCGCCCCAGAGAAAAAAAGAGCTCGACGACGAAAATTCGGGTAAAAAACTCCGAAACTGCCATTTCCCGCGGGGGAAATTCGAGATGCCGGAGGGAACGGCGCTGGCCGGCTTCACGAGACCGGAAAAAAAGGGGCGCTACTGCCAAAAAACACCTTCCCGGGGGAAAAGAAAAAGCCGCACCGTGAAACGAAGAAAAACATGCCGCGTAGAAAGATTCATGAACGAAGGTCCCAAGCCGAGGAGGGGAACAGGAACGAAAGGGAAAAAGAGGGCCACCCCGGCCAGTTCCAACTGGAGCTTGCCGGCCGAAAACCGTTCAAGAGGAACGTCCACCTCTCGAGCGCCTTGTGAAGGGGAGCCAAAACAAAGATCGGGTGCAAGGCAAAAAAAAAAAAAAAAATCCAGGAGCGGCTGAAGATCAACTGGACTCTGCCCTCGGGTCTCGGAGGGAAAGAAGGGCAGGGCCGTCGTTGATAGGAGAGAGTCTCCTTTGGGGGGGTCATCCCGCCAGAAAAAGTCGTTTTATATCCCTATCTGGGGAAAGAGCCCGCTCCCTTGGCAAACTCGCATCACTAGTCCCGCGGAACGAGACTTTTTCTTAGGAGAAGGGAAGAAGAAGACGAGGAGAGTCTGGGAAAGGCTCTCATATACACGGAAGGGCGGTCCCAAGAAAGCATTACAGGGACTCGGAAGCCATCAGCGCTGCCAGCATGAGGCGAGGGTGGCGATCCAGACCGACGACGACCATCTTAAAAACGGAAAGCCGAACGCTCGAAGGGTTCTACAGCACCGACGAAAGGACTTGAATGCCCTATTGAGAACCTCGCTGCGCAAAAAACAGTTGCGAAGGAAAGGGACGGAGGTTTTTGCTGTTATAAAAGGAAGGCAGTGCCACAGGAACCTAGCCCCCGAAAAGAAAAGGGGACGGGTCCGCGCGAGCGCGACGAAGAAGAAAGAGGTCAGCGGCAGGAAGGAAAGAGAGGCCTTGGGTGGGGGGGTCGTCCTATTCTCCAATAAAGAAGAAAATCCAAAGGAACATCCCTATCACTTTGAGGAGACAAGATAGAAAAGGGGGACGCAAGCCCTATCCGTTAACGGGGTGGACGGAAGGACTATCACGCCTTACAAGCCAAGACACCAAAAAAACATAAACACCGTAGGGCGGGGGGAAAGGTCGTCTATCTCCTGGGAACATGGGGGGAAAGCCGGTCAAGGGAACGAGGAACGGTTACCTCCTCGGAGGGAGAAAAAAAAAGATCTGAAATCTCGTATCCTGAATCAAGACGGGAAAGGTCTGCGGTGCGATAGGAAAGGGAACAAGGGTCAGGCTCTAAAGGCCGGTGGGGCATGAATTCCGCGCCTTCAAACAAAGGACCGGGTAGGGGTTGGGGCCTAAAGAGCGGGCAGAGGGTGATCAAAAGGAGGACACGGGGGAAAGAAGCGGTCTCGTGGCGCGCAGGGATCGGTCTGCGGGGCGGCCGAAAAAGGAGCCGTTCCGAGTCTGCCCGGGAAAAGGGAAAAGCGGGACACATTAAGGTTCCGAAACGGGCTCTCGAGGAAACAGGGAAAGAAGGATGAGGGACCGATTCGGAACGAAAAGGGGGGGGCCCCCGCAAGATGAACGGTGAGACGGTGGCCTATTCGGGGGGGCGTCTGCTGGGCCCGTATCTGGGAAGAGGCAGAAGCTGCTGCTCAAAAGAAGTTCGGCCACAAAGACATTTGTCTCTGTGCCGACAAAAACCCTCGCTTTGATGGGGCCCGACCAGGTAAGTGAGCTTGAAAAGGCGGGAAAAAAAAAAAAGAACCGCAGCGTCTTTGCGCGGGAAACTGACCGGCGGAGCTCGAAAAAAAGAGGGCAGATCCCCCCCTGCGAGATAATTAACAAGCCGCTCTACCGGTGCGCGGAAGGGGAAGAGGATTGCCGGCATCGGCCACAGGAGGTTGTTGTGGCTTAGGAAAAAGAAAATCCGGTTAACACGATGATCTTCGAAAAAAAGAACACAAGGAAGACCCGTCACCGGAAGGGGGACAGAGGGGGGGGGAAAAAAAAGAAAAAACTCCTCTTTGACTTGGGGGGGGGGGGGGAAAACAAAGCTTGACCGAGAACAGAAACAGTCCCTTTTCCATTAACGCGCAAGAAAGAAAAAAAAAAAGGGGGAAAAAAGAGATTGGGAAGAATATTATTTGGGAGAAGAACGACCCCTCCCTCGCGCAGAGAGTCACACGCCGTCCGCAGGAAGCGGTCGCAGAGGGGAAAATAGATGACGAAAGCCGGCTCCCGCTGTGGATTGCGTCAGGGAAGGAAGGAAAAAAAAAACTTGTAACAATCAAAAAAGGGTTTCTCGGGGGGACATTTCTCAGGGGGAAAGAAAAAAAAAGGGCAGGGCGTATAC
>Ga0179593_1290082_pt1 | contig 16308 bp, 34 predicted proteins | sample CZODoug2_1_08_16_FD_185931 | JGI IMG/M metagenome (GOLD analysis project Ga0179593, IMG submission 185931) | Vadose zone soil fungal communities from Angelo Coast Range Reserve, California, USA - CZODoug2_1_08_16fungal (PacBio error correction) | ecosystem: Environmental > Terrestrial > Soil >...
ATTAAAATCTTTGGGAAAAAAAAGGATGCGCACGCAATGGCGGGACTATTTGGAACGGGGAGAGGGGCATTATAAAGAGGATAAGTTGCGGGTGGGGGGGGGAAGTCAGGGGGTTATCGACAGTGGCCAGGGGGGAATATCCACACGGTGGAATAACCAAACTAAAATAATGTACATTGCTTTAAAATTCTGTTAGGCCATATAGAATTCCTGCAATGTGAGTGAGGGGGAGTGAAGTCCGGGAAAAAGATAAACCCCGAGGATGACAAAACCTTGGACCACGAGAGGGAAATTCCCCCGCAAAGGGGGGAACCGGGACAAATAACTTAACAGAAAAGGGGCCAGCGGACGATGTCTCCAAACCGGACACTCAGCCGGTAGGTCCGCAGGAAACGTTCAGAAAGGAAAGATCGCATAAGGGGGGGGCACGTTCTCATCTTCGATCGCGCACAACCAAAGTAAACCGAGCGCCCCGCATCGTCATTCGGCAGAGGGGGGAAAGGGAGGAAAAGAGAGGTTCGTAAAAGGAATGGTCTCAGAAAACTAATTTCGTTCTGCAACTAAAGAAAGTTCCGGAGGAATTGCGTGAAACGTAAATGGTTTTGGGGCCGGATCGGGTTTCCGGGGGACGGGGAATGCTCCCATACTGGGTCCAAGGGCGGACGATAAGCTTAGGTCCTGAGGGGAACGAACAAAAGGAGGGAACGGAAAATAAGAAAAGCCGATATAAGGGAGAGTAGGAAATTCCAGATCACAATCTCGGCATGAAAGAGGGGGGAAAAGGGAGTAGCACGTCGATCACGCGCAATCTACATGCTTGGTTGCGATCGTCCTACAGGACGCGAAAAATTGCCTAAAGGACTCCTGGAGTGCTATCGAAACGGAGGGGTAGGAGTCGTTCAGGGGCGAGCGGTATAAGAACTATTGGTGGAACTCCCAAGAAGGGTTCCGGTATTTATAGCCTAGTACCGACAAAAAGGAAAGAAGGGAATCGAAGGCTGTCGAGAGAATGCAGTTGTCATAAGTCGGCCTTTGGGAGGGACCTGGTTATGGAAAGAATAAAAAAAGTAGCGGAGATGCGAAAGAAGAATGATGGGGTAATGAATCGCCATTTAAAAGGAACTAAATGGCAAAGAGAAAGAACAACGAACGGCTCAGAAGGGTGGTGAGTGAAGAGAAATAATAGCTGGTATGGGGAAGGACACGGCTTCCCGTTGCCACATGGTTAAAAAAACGGGATAATGAAACAAAGGGAAAGCAGGGGGGGGGGGGGGGAGACAGGAGAAAAAACAAACCTACGGTCAACACGGAAGGTGGGTGAGTGAAGGAGTGGATCGGAGGAGAATACCGGCATTGAGAGTTAAGTGACACAATTAGTGACGGTACGAGGAATAGGACAGGGTAAGGAAAGAAGTGCGGGAATAGGGTTAGAGGAAAGAAGAAGACAGGCGGGAAAAAAGAATGGGGGGGTACTGCCTCGGAAGAAGCAGGGGGGAAGGGGGGAGGGACACTGCCGTTATGGCAAAAAAAGGGGGAGACAGGCTCGGGACAGGCTTGAATCAAAGGGTTTCCAGATCCGGGATAAAGGAGAAAACTAGAAGAGTCAAAAAAAAAAAAGGGAGCGTTGGTTCCTCATCATATTTTAAGGAAAAACCTAGATAGCAATTCGCTTCGTGAAATGGGGTTTTCCAGAGAAGAGAAAAGTGTTCGGCGAAGGCAGCAAAAGAGAAGGATAGTGAACAATAACAAAGAAGGGGGAAATTGGAAATGTTAGGAATAAGCTGGGGGAACAGGGGGTCAGGTCGAGGGACAGAAAGGGAGTCGGGGGAAGGGAGGTCCCAGGCAACACTGGGGATAAGTTGGAAATATCGTGTAAGAACTTAGCAGAGAGAGCGATAACAGAGCAAATGTAATTGGGGTTTTCGCTTAATTCCTTAAAAGGTGAATAGAACGTGAAGGGCAAATAACACAGGAAAAAGGAAAGGCAAAATTAAGGAAATCAACAGCGGCTTTTTCACAGGAAGGTTGAGAACCGAAAACAGAAAGGTTTCTCGGAGGACCTTGCACAGATTATTCAATTTTGGAAGGACAGCACACGCGAAACCGGAAAGAACAGGGAACAAAGAAACACCGAATGCTGTGCCTTATGAACTAGGAGGGAAAGTCACGGACGGGAGATGGATAGAGGGAGGCAAGAAAGAGGAAGGACTAAGTGGAGGAGAGAAGGGGGGGTGGAGTATTCTATCGAGGGTTATGGGGAAAGGAAAAATCGCCGGAAGAGGGTAGGGATTCAAAGGTGGATTACTTTAGGGGGGAGCCAAGGGGGGGAAGAGCGGGTTTAAAGACGACGGTTGGGGATGGCAAACGGGAAGGAGAAATTAAGAACAAGAGCTGGGGGAGCTGTAAAACCGGGAACGGAGGCAATATAACTCGCTCATGAATCCCTGGAAGGGACATCAGGGGAGAAGAAGTATGTTGTGGAACAAGAAGACGATTAAAAGTGCGAATCTCAGAATCTCGGGGGAGAACTAAGGTGACATGCAGAAAGAAAAAAATTCAGGCAAAAGAGGGGAAAAAGGACTATGCGATGGATTAACACTTTCATAGATCGGAGTGGGGGAGGTCATGGCAGAAGGGGGACTAGCCAGATATTTCGCCAAAACGAGGAGACATACTGAAGAACAAACCGCCCATCGGGCGAGAAATGGTACAGTCAAACTGCAACATGGTCGGGAGATCCCGACGGCAAGGGGGGAAAAAACAGAAGGAGATAAGGAGGGAGTGAGTGACAATCAGACTGGGCCAACATGGTTACGAACGCGGGGGGTGGCTCCCGTGAGATGGAAAGGGACAGGAAAAAGGGGCTCAAAAAAGGGGCAAATTTCGGGGGGGATAACAGAATAGAATAAAGGGGGTGCTCCAATAGTGAAGGAGGGGGAGAAGGGCGTTTACAGGTGGGGAGAAAAAAGGGGGAGAGTGAAAAGAAGTGACAGGGAAGGAAAGAAGGGGGTAAGAAGAATGAAAGGTCCCTGTCGGAAAGTAGGGTTAGAAGGGGAGAGAAGGAAAAAAGAGCAGACTCACAGGGTAGGTCCAGCTACTAGAACAAGCCGTCTTCCAAAAACGACCATAAAAAGGACCGAGGAGGGAAAGGAGGAGGAGTCTCAGAAGACCGAAGGACACGGAGGAGGAGAGGAGAGGGAAGGATAGGAGGGACGAGTTAAAAAACTCCATAGGAATCCTAAATTGTTGGAAGGAGGGGGGGGGGAGTGCTTTGGGGGAGAACTATGAGGGGAATCTGGCTTCAAAAACGATACGGGGGGGATAAAGATTTTTGGGGAGAGGTTCTGAAAAAAACAGTAACGAGTAGAAGGAGGAGGGACCTGGAGTGCACGTGGACGGATAGATGAGGGGTATGCCAGTAAGCTCAGATAGTCTATAAGGAAGGAATCGGTTAAATGAAATAAGGGCGGGGGGAACAGACTCTGGATCATGGAGAAAATACCGAAAAAAGGTAGGGGGTGGAGACTGAGAAAGAGTGTCCAAAGGGGAAAGAAGGGGCCTACGACGCTATGAGAGGCAATTAATTAGGAGATTCTAGTTTTGAGGAATTCCGGAGGGAGGAAAAATTGTTCATGTACTGAGAAAGAGTTATACGAACCGGATCGGGGGGGCGGGCTTGGGCAGAGGGTATCTTGACAAAGGAAAATCTGACAATCGGTTAACACTTCCAGAGGGGAACGTACAGTGAAAAGTGAAAGTCAAAAAAGGGTCAGAGTAGGCCTGTGGGGGGGGGGCGACGAGTTTTCCACGAACTGTATTGGGACATAAAGGGCTTAGGGGGGGGAAGAAAACAAGACCTACATGAAGTGGGGAGGGTTTCGAAAAACAATTACGTAGATCAAGGAAGGGGCATGTCCCAAGGAGATTGTCATGAACATAGGAAAGGAGGGGTTTGTTGGGCATACGAGGGAGGTGAAAATGTGGAGAAATACATCGTGCCGCAACGCGTGGCACACAAAAGGGAATACGACTTCACTATTGGAGGGGGGATAAACAGGCAAGTGACCGAAGAAGGGGAAAAAGAAAGTAGCGGGTGAGAAACCGGGACAGAGGTCTAATATGGTAAGTCTATCCATACACTGGAACGACGACATTCAAAAAATAGGACAAAGTGCTAAGGTTGCAAAATTATGGAGAGGCCCAGTTCTCTACAAAGAGGAATCCCTTGAAAAAGTAATCAGGTTTAGGGAAGAAGGGGGCAAGTACAAAAGGGCACAAGAGGAGGACAGATGTGGGGGAACTGGGGAGGGGGAAAGCGTTAAGCTCAAAGGCGACGGTTTCCCCGGTTGGACCGGAAATACAATATCAGAAGAAAGGGTAACCACAGGGTATGGGAAAGGGAAGGACTTGTTACGAAGAGAAAAGAAGGTAAAAGGGGAATCGGAACGGGGGAAGGTCAACAGTAGGAACGGATGTGCGGAAAGGGGAGGGGGAGAGAGACACAATGAGCCAGTCATGATCACAGGGGGAAATCTTTGATAAGAAAGGGGTAACATCGGGCAAAACGCGTACAATACGGATGAAAGAAACAAAGGTTTTGCATAGAGTTGAAACATCCCGGGGGGGGCGGGAAAGCGAAAAAGATCAGAAATGGGATCAATGTTGGGTATTGGAAAAAAAAAAAAAGCTGGCGTTGGGCATGAGACGCGACATCGATTTATTCTCGGGTAGGGCTGCAAAGGGGGAAGAAATCTATAAGGCGCCGGGAGGAAGAACGGACATAAAGTAGGATGAGCAAGCGACCATGGGGCAAGTTTGTTTGAAAGATAAGCAGGGGAGGGTCTGACCGGCTCTGCAGAAAAAGAAGATGGGAGTTGGAAAATTCTTGTCTTGGCGTGGGAACCGAAAGGCCGCAGGTCGGTTGATTGAGGGGAGAAGACAAACAGCGGGGAAAAGCGGTGGAAATATCATAAATCGCCCCTCAAGTAACACGAAAAATAGGAAAAGGGAGGGGGGAGGAATTGAGTGAAAGAGAAAGAGGGGGGCCAGCAGGGAAAGCCTTCAAGGATTGCATGGGGAGAGAGCGAGCAAAATCAAAAACGTCGGGCACGATGGAAAAAGAGGGGGGCGAAGCACAGGCGCCATCAGGGGGGGAAGCCCGGAATGATGGTCTAGGAAAGTGATAAGGAACAATTTTTGGTTTAAGGATGAAGACGGGGGAAATAAGACACAAAGGGAGCGACACGAAGAAAAAAAGAGACAATCCAAATGGAAGGGGAAAGCTAGCATGCCTTATCCTAAGATTGGGATACTGGGAAAAGAAACGGCAATGCATCGATACGGAGCAACAACTAAAAGGTACATGGAGAAAGGGATCAGAAGGATTGAAGAATGTAGTAACAAAAATGGGGAGAGCAATAAATCGCTGCAAGGGAAAAAAAGGGGGGCAGGAGGTAAAGAAGGCAAGATAAAAAAAAGGGAATAAAATAAACGATTCGAAAGTGACTGAGGAGGTCTGCAAGGAAACTGAAGATCCGACTGGGAGGAGAACAGAGAAAGGAAGGATACCGCTTATAGTCCCGGGACGCTGGGGGAGTGGAGCAAGTAGAGGAGAGGAATGAACCGGGGAGGCGATAAAAATATAGGCAAAAGGCGAAAATTAGAAGATAGGTTCGAGAAATATGCACTGGGGAAAGAGAAGTGGTAGGGGGGGGAGGTTGGAAGAGATTCATAGAGAGGAAGGTGATGTCTTTCGAAACCAAAGACAAGAGAGAAACCAAGACAGGAAACCAGGGACTCTTTAGGAAGGGCGGGAGGAAAAAGGTCACACGGAAAGATTTGTCGCCTCGAAGGGAGAGTGGGAAAGTGGAAAACAGGTGGACGAGATGTTGGAGAATCGAAAATGAGGGATAAGAAGGAGGGGAGAACTAAGGGCTCAGCTGGAAACTTGGAGGAGGAGGACAACCGGCCTATCGATCGTTGAAGATAGAAAGATAAAAACGGGTAGGGAAAAGTGTATGGGTTGAATAAGGGGTCGGTAAAGGTTAATGAATAAGAGGAGGAAGTAAAATGGGGACGCATTAGGGAAAGAACCAGATCATTGGTTCAGTCTGATAAATAAGGGAGGGGGTAGAAAAAAAGGCAATGACAAAATGTCATAGCGGAGAGGGTGTAGTAAAAGATACCGCGGGGGAAGAAAAGGAATCAAACGACAAGATGGAAGGAAACTATAAGAAAACAAAAGGACCCGATATACAAAGGAATAAAAGGGAACTTATAATGCCATCAAGATGAGCGAGGAGAAGAGGAAAAGGGGCAAGGACGGGAGATAATAGGGGGGAAAAAGGAAATGGGGCAATGATAAGAATTTCACGGGGGTCTCTCGAAAAAACAACAAAGGGAAAGATGTGAAAAAAGAAATATCAGAAAAAATGATGGGTAAAAGATGGGTGAAGGGATCGGAAAGAAGGGAGAAGGTAAACGATTTGCTTTTCCTCGGGGGGGGAAGAAATCCACATAGGTGAAGAGGAGTTTAACTAAAAAAGAGTTATGGCAAGGTCAATGTCAAAGGCGGGAACACAAAGTGGAGGGTTTACAACCCTGAACGCTAAGGAAGGGTAGGGCCAAGGTAGGGTAATAGAAGACCGAGTGAAAAGACAGAATCGAAGGAAGGCACGGTCAAGGGTATTTTAATGCACCACAAGAGACAAATCTTATTAAGTATTCCCGTAATTAGAAAACAGGGGTAAGAAAGTTTCCAAAGTGGAGCATAAATTGAAGGAAATACGAGTAGGGAAAGGGAAAAAGCTGACAAAAAGAAAAAATCCGAATCAGTCTCGCTGGGGGCCGCAGTTCACCAGTTCGATTAAAGCAGGAGAGAAGAAAAGGGGGAAAGGTTCCAAATCCAGAGAACGTTGCAAATCGTCAGGAAGAAGCGCCGCCGAAGAAGCTGGAATTCTGAAACGGAGCGGAGGTGCTAGAATAATCCCGAAGAGAAATATGAAGTTAGGAACAACAGGCAAGAACAGGTCCTGGCCAGAAAAATATTGGGACCGTGAAAGTCCAGGTTTAAAAGCTTACGAAGGGTGAAAAAATGGTTCATGCTCCGCACGTACCAAAATTGGAAGGGGGGAGATAGCGGGGGGTCAGGAGGGAGAAGGGATGACCAGAGAAACTATGGGGGGGACCGGGGGGGGTAATACGGGCAGACGACCGTCACGGCGTAGTTCGGGAAAAGGTGAGCCAGGGGGGGGACAAGCGGGGAACTAGAGAAGGCAAAAGAGGACGGAGGGGAGGAATGAAAGAATGAGGGGAGGGGAAACTCTGAGGCAACAGCTCAGAAGAAGAGAAAAGAAGGGAGAAAGAAAGGAGAAGAAGATACTGAGGGGTATGGTTAGGGGAAAAATTGCTGAGGCGAATAAAAGAAAGAAACAGTATGGCGGCGGGGTCTTTTTATCGCCCTGTGGGCGTGAGAAAATGGATATCGGGGGTGGTATCGGCACCGAAATTACAATGACCAATAAAAGGGGGAGGTAAAGTCTCGGTTAGGGGAAGATACTCAAGAAGCCAGAAATCAACGGCTCTCAAGATAATGGGGAGAGTTAGTGTCTGGTCCCTGTCATCGGGACAGAGGGAGGAGGAAAGGGGGCAGACAAGAGGGAAGAAGGAAACACTTACATGAGTCGTACTCATTTTAAAGGTTAAAGAGAAGAAGAGAAAAAAGAATGACTCTTATAAGCCTCGGAAGGGTATGGAGAGGGTTGGCTATAAGGGTAGGGGTTCCGGGGGGTTCAAGTTTTGATCCCAAATGAGCGAACTCCGGACAGAAGTTGACTAAAGACAATCTAAGGGGAAAAATAAAAAGAGTGAGGAACAATGCCTAGGAGAGGAGGGGCAGGGGGGACGATCAGAAAAAGGAGGGGTCAACAAACTGTCCGAGGTGTTCTGGGCAATAGAAGGGAACAACAAATACACTTAAATAGCTGGTGGTTGTCTAGGCTTAGATGGGAGGGAAGGTTTGGTAAATGGCGTCATAGAGAGGAACAGAGGGAGGCAACCACTACACCGTGGTGAGGGGGGGCGTCAAAAACAAAAAGGAAAAGTTCATGTCGGAAGCCTGGGTCGCGTCGAGCGCTAAGAAATGAGAAAAATCAAAAAGAGAACAGGCGGTGTGGAAAGAGGATAAGGCATAGTCTAATCGAGACGGGAGGAGAAACTACTGCATTGAGTGAGACTTATTGAAAGGAAAAAGGACAAAAGCGTGGCTGAAGGGAGGATTTCAAGTCCGAAAAAGATCCACCGGCGTAACCTCTTCGTAAACGACCATCGAAGGTCTAGGAATTCGGGGGAGGAAAGATCAGGGGGGCAAGTTGCAAGAAGAAACGCAAAAGAAAGCAAAATCTGTGCCTGATGTGAAAAGAGTAGGTCAAGTTCACAAGGGGATGGGGAGGAGGAAAGTGAAAAAAATAAGGGCGCGAATGTCTTCAAAGGGAAGTGGGAAAGAGGAAAAATGGGAAACGGGTTGGTTTCAAAAGGCTTGATAAAAAAATTGCCGGTACAGGCCAGGAATGCTGGGAAGAACGGAGCGAAGTGCAACTGGACGGAAGAACGACAAGAGTTTGCGATTCCAACAAACAAGAACAGGAAAAGCGGAGAGAATCTTGAACAGAACGAATTTTCAAGGGCCAACCAATGGAGCGTAGGGGAAGGGAAAAGTGGGAAAAACAATAGATTGGAGAAGGGGTTCTGGGGGGTTAGAAACAAATAGGAGTGACGATGACAATAAGGGATGTCGGTAGATTGAACATCGTAAAGGGAAGGACTTTCGGGAAAAAAGGACACGGGAATGGAGTTGCGAAGCGAGGGAAAAAGGGGTCGAGCAGGATCAAGAAGTTAGAGGGGCCAATAACGGTCTGAACAGTCGACGAGGGGAATAGGTAAAAATCTCGGGTGGGGGTCGACGTTCTCGGACACTGAAAAGGAAAAGTAAATCTCAGCACTCAGCGGGAGACGAGGAGGGAAAAACGCGGTACTGAAAATAACTGGGGAGAGCAGAACTCGGGGATAAGGGAAGCATAATGGGGGGGAAGCCACGTAGTCACAAAATCAGTTATATGGGAAAGATGAAGGGCGAAAAAAGAAATGTACCGAGGGAAGGGAGAAATGTAGCAAAAAAAAACGAAAACAGTAAAAAAATACTGGGTCTCAAAAATACCGGTTGAGGGGATCACAACCAAAGAAAAGGGGGAATCCCGTTAACGTGGTCGGAAAGAAAATTCAGGGGAGGCAGAGGTAAAGTTATGCTAAAAAGGGTAACCAAATGGAAGAACCTTCCTAGTTAGAAGAACTCCAGAACGAATAGGCTCCACGATACCAAAGAAAAGAAAGTTGAGTTAGGGAAGGCTAGGTTCGAAAAAAAAAACGAGGGGGGAGGAAAAGGAAAGAGATACGGATCCGACACTTAATTTTTTCGGATGAAGTGGATCCGTGAGGCGGAGAGGGGCACGGACGTTTCTCGAGGGAAATAGGTTAAGGGGGTCACAGGTAAATAATTAAAGAAGAAGTATAAGGAAATGGGAACGGACAAAGGTGAAAGTTTGGGGGCAAGACAGCAAAGGAGGAGAAAAAGAAGGGCTTAAAAAGGCGGGAGAGTTACAGGGGGGGGGGTCAAAATGCTACATTAAAAACAAGGGAAAAATTCGAAGGGGGGGTGAAAACGAGGCAGGGAAAAAGGCAATGGGCAGACTCGAGAAAAGCGAAAAGGAATGGGTGTACTCAATAGTAAATTTAGTAGTAGAGGAAATCTGGGGTTGGGAAAAAGGCCAGGGGGGGAGGGGAAAGAAAAGGAATGTAAGAAGGAGAAGGAAGGGAAGGAAGATTGAGACGAGAAACCGAGAAAAAAGGGGAAGGAACGTGGTCACTAGTTACGGATGGAAAGGGATAGGAGGGCTGGCGAAAGAAAGTCCTGAGCTAAGACAAAAGAAAACCAGGAAAAGTGAAGATCGGGGGAGGAGGGGATTAAGAGCAGCCAGGAAAGAAAGAGAGAGGGAAACAAGGAGGAAGTGTTTATGGAATGTCGGACAGGCGTGGTCATTAGGGGATCAAAGCCTCAACTAGGGGGGGTAAAAAAGGTAAAGGACGCAGCCCATGAAGTTCGGGGTGGAAGGTGTGTCATAAGCAGTAAAATTGCTACAAGTGGTGGGTGGGGAACAGGAAAATGAACACAGTAGATGAGTGGAGAGGAAAAAAAAAAAAAGGGCTCGAGCAGTAGGGAACATGTAAAGTGAGGTTAACAAAGGGTAACGATGAACGGTTCGATATCAGCACTTGAAAAAAAAGGGAAAGCGATAAGGAACAAAAAGATTTAAGGACAGAATAAAAAAAACAGGGAGCTCGGGAATAGTGGGGGGGCAGCACTCGGTCAATTTAAAAACAACTTATGGAGCAAGAAATGGTTTTAAAGCATTGGACCTTTAAATATCGTTTAGGGCATAGGGCAAATTATTTCGGGTCAGTCGGGGGGAAGGAAGAGGGGGAAGGAGCGGAGGTAGGAAACTCAATTTTGTTTCCAGGGAGGGGGAGAACACGTGTTTTTCAAATCGAATAAGTTAAAGGGCCTCAGGGGTTTATTGAGAAGAGGGGGGTCACAAAGGGAGGAACGAGGGGCGGGAAAAAGGAAGAAGCTCGGGGGGGAGAGTCGGCTAAGAGGTATATCGTGGGACTCTCAGGGGAAACAGAGATTGAATCGCGATTCACACCTGAAGGGAAATGAAGAGGGTATTCTAAAGACTAAGTAGAGCTGAACTAGGCATGAAACGAACGAATATACAGAAACAAGAATTAAGAATTTTGACTTGGCGATCAAAGCAGAAAGAGGGGGGGCGTTGGGCAAGGGCGGGCGAACAGATCTAGAGATGGTGGACGGAGGAGGATCTTCAAAGGAAAAAGGGGGAGAAAAGAATCTCCTGGGGAAAACTACACTTAGAAGGCGGAAAAACAAAGATAAGAGATTGAAGAAGAAAAATCGGAAAAAGGGGGAAGGAAAAGGACCCTTACTCAATGAAACTCTGTTTATTGAAGGAAATTAGAGAGTGGAGGGGGTGGGGGCTCACCGAGGAGGTAGATTCTTGTTATGAAATGGGGACCAGAAGGCGTAGATCTCATAGACCAGGAGAGGCTGAGGTAAAAAGAGCCAGGAAAGAACGCGGAGGAGGGGGGGAGGATAGGGGAGATTCTAAAAAAAAAAACTGGGACGCTGCCAGAAGGGTCCGAACGGTTGGAACGGTAGGCAAAGAATATCTCTTCGGTGAGAAATAGAAAAAAGCGCCAGAGGAACACAGGGGAGGAAAACGAGTGGAGGAAAAAAAAAGGGAAATGGGGGAGGAGGGTGGAAAAGGTAAAGGAAACCCTTTTTAAAGAAGGCGGATAGGCGTATCGACGGCAACCAAAATGTGTGGTGAGAAAGAATAATACCATGAAGAAGGATTTGGAGCGGAGCGGCGGGAAGATAAAAACAGAAATGGGCGATGTTAGTCGTTTCACGGCTAAGACATCGCGACTTAAGAAAAAAGGGGTGAGAATTAAGAGACTTGTATGGTGCACAATGAGGGCATGGTATACCAAGTGGAAAGGGAAAAGACTCAGGCGTGACGAGAGAGTAGAGGAAAAAAGGACATACCGCTTATGAGGACAAAAGATTTGATGGACAAGAGGACGGCTCATGAAAAGAGGTAGGAAACGATCACAGAACGAGAAAGAAAAAAGGGGGGTGTCAAGAACCTAAATTCGGGGACCAGGGAAAGGTTGAGGGAGGTGGGGAAGAAAAAAGGGCCAGAAGAAGGCGGCCGGGCTTAGACGCAGCCGTACCGCAGAAGAATCAAATGCGCCCCTATGTAAACTTACGCTAGCGTCAGGAGAGAGGTTCAGGACTATGTAGGGGAAAAAAACACGAGGAGCAGAGAAGGAGATTTAGAAGGTAGGGGAAACGGTTCTTCGCGGGAAAGGGCTGGTAAAAGAAACGGTGAATTGCAGGAGAGGGGGAAAGGACGTCTGGACAGCGAGATGGAGGAAAGGAAAACGAAAGGGGGACGCTGGACAACTAATCACGGAATTCTTAAGGTGGGGAAAAAGGGTAGAAAGAGAACAGTTGATGGGGGTTGTAATAAATATTTAGTAAAGGGAAAAAAAAAAGGGGAATTGATAATATTTTATAGGGGAAGGGTGCAGGACAAGATAAAGAGGAAAATGGACCACATAACAATTGTAAAAGCGGGGAAAAAGGTAAACTTGATCAGGGGAAAAGATGTAAGGTCTATTAAAAAAAAAGGAAACCTAAATTAAGGACATGTCATTTAGTCGTAAGAAGGAAGGGGAGGGGGGAATAAAATAGGGTGGATAAAGGGGAAAGTCAACGTAAGACGGACATATACACACAAGGAGGGGGCAACCAACACTGTGAGGAATCTTACTAATGGTCAAAATTGCAGAAGTAAGACGGAAAGCAATAGATAAAAGACAAAAAAGAAGGGGGGAAAATACAGGGGCACCGAGGGGGGAAGGGGGCATAAAGATTTTCTTGAAAATGTATGAGAAGAAAGCTAGAACAGAAAAGGGGAGGGGAGTGAAAAGATGGTATCAGCATCATAGGAACAGAGACGGAGGCCAAGAGAAAACAGACAGTCGGTTACTGGTGCGGGCAGAGAGGTTATTAAAAATAGATAATTGGTAAGAGGGAGGGGTACCGTGGTGAGGAAAAGAGAAAGTCGTAAAGGGAACCGGGAATAGACCGGCAGAAGAAATTATAGACAAGACGCGACGGCGAAGGAAAAAAAATTGGCAGTAAGGGGCTGGGGGGGGCATAGAAGAAAACGAGAGAAATCAAAAAGCACGACTGGCAAATGGACAAAAGGGGGGAGGTGATGGGTATAAATTCTAACACCATAAAAGCATGAAAAAAGCCCAAAGATAGGAATGGAAAAAGGTGTGGGAACCGATAAAAAGAAGGTTCCAAACAAGAAAAAGGGGAGTTAAGGGACGTTATTCCAGACTTACGAAAAGGGAGGCCGGAACTGTAAGAAGTAGACGCGGAGTTGGACCCAGAGGTACAAGGGAAAATCTGCGCAGGGAGGGTGTAGGGAACTAAGTCACGGGACAGATGACAGGGAAAAAGAAATACCCGAAAAAGGAGAGAGCGGCAAGTGTTCCGGTTACACAAAGACAGGACAAGAGACAGTGACTCAGGGGGAAGCGTCCGGGGAAACTGGTAAGAAAAAAAAATCGAAAGGAGCGGAAGGGACTTCCATTAATCCATCCATATTGTCTCTGGGGGAGGGTTGTTAACTGGGAGAAATAATCAAAGATCGCTAAGAGGGGAAGTTTGAAAGGAACGACAGTAGAAAGCAGGGGGGGAAAAACAAGGGAAATTAATAGAGAGAAAAGGGGGGCAACTTCATTGTTGGTGAAGAGGAACGATTAAATAGCGTGAGTAAGGAGGGGTGTCCAAAGTCAATGGAGAAACGAAGGGGACAAGAAGTGTATACACAAAGGTGGCGGACTAAAGGAGTAAAATGGAGAAGTGAGGTCTGACTGGCGGAGAACGGGAGGACTGGAAATGGAACACTGATGAAGCTAGAGCAGGGGGGGGGGGGTAGGGAATAGACAGAATAAAGGAGATAGTGAGAGGAAAGGGGGAAAGAGAGTTCGGCATGCGTGAGAGGGATTAGGAGTTAGTTCGCAGCTAATGAGAGGAGGTGTAATAACTCGATGGGAAGGGAGAAAAGAAAGACAAAAACCAGGGCAGATCACGCGCGCACAATCAACTGCTGGGGCTGGAGAAAAGGGAAATCCGGCTCAGGAAAAAAAGGATTCATAAGCTCCGGGATTAATGCTCGAGTGTGTCTTTCAGTCGATCGGGAAGAAGAGGCAAGAAACACGGAATACAGAAAAGGGGTAACTTTGTCCGCTAAAAACAAAAAAAGGAGAAAAAAGGGGGAAAAAATGAATACGACCGGGGAAAGTTCAAGGCGGGTCTCATGATGGCGCCTTTAATTAGCCCCGGGGAGAGTGCCCGACGAGCGAAAGGGCTCCTCACACGGGACGTGATATTGCAAATCGGGGTTCCACTTGGAGAAATGGCCCAGGATCCCGAGCCGGGGAGGAGGGGGGGGGTAAGAAGGGGACGGGAAGATATCTGCTTCCGTGAAAAGGGGAAGAAGGGGAGAAAACAATTTGAACCAATGGGGAATCGCAAGGGAAAGAAAAAAAGGAAAGAAGTGAAAAAGGGGGCAGGAGTCATGATTAAGAAAAAAAAGCAAGAGAAAACGTCTCAACATGAGCAGGAGGGCGAAAAATATTCCAGGTAATACTAAAAAAAAGGAAAAGGAGAATCCTATCTCTTGAAAACGGGAAAGAAGGGGGTTTCTCTTCCAAAGAAGCTTTTCCTCAAGGACGGGCGCTCTTTGGTTGTGGAACCAGACTAAGCGCAAGACAAACCTTTTATCTATGAAAGAACATTGAGGCGGAAAAAATAAAAGAAAGTGAGGAGTTTCAATGGGAGTGGAAAATAAGCTGTGATGATCGCATCAGAAAAATCGAAAGGGCGAGAACTAGCGGAAAGACCCTTCGTTGGTCAGGCTAGTAATACTGGCAGAGGATAGTGGGAGATCAATAAAGGAATGGGGGGCGGGAATTAAATGCAGCGCATGTTCAGGCCCGCCAATCGAGGGGATTAGAGAGAAGGGGACAAGGGGAGGACCACATCTTACTGGGTAAGCAGGCTCTTCTTAGAGCGAAAGTGAACCAGGGGGTCGATCTTAGTGAGGGAAAGTCAAAAAAGGGGGAAGGGGGCAAAATGGGAAAAAACTCTCAGACAGAAAAGAAAAGCTCCGGGGAGAGGGAAACTCCGGAGTGGGAAACTGAGTGTGGGGTGGGGGAAAAGGTAGAGGGTCCAAAAGTAACAGAGCGAGGGAAGAAAGGGCGCAGGAGAAATCAGGGGGGAACGATATGAGGGCTTTTTTGATGAAAAAGAAAAAGGGAGACGTCAAATAGGAGTTTGATTGAAAAGGGCGAGGATAACTTAAAAGTCAAGGAAGAGATGTGAAGGGGAAGGAGAATTCGAAGGCAAGTGGCCAGGATAGTTGAGCGAAAGCCCTAGGTTTGGGAAAATTAACCCAAGGGTGCACTTAGGAAGGCAATTCAGACAGGAGACAATCAGACTACGGGTTAGAAAGGAAAATGGACATCAGGAACGTAAGTCATTGGGGGGGAAACCCTATATTGTGGAAACATGAGAGGGGGACTCACATCGGGGAAAGTTAAGGAAATGAACATAAGGAAAAAACAGGGGTCAAAGGGGCCAGAAGAATAACGCGAAAGGCGAGGGTGAGAATTCACTTTAAGGAGTGGGGACTGGGAGCGGGGAATGGAGGGAATGGGGAGAGAGAGGGACGAAACTTCGGGCAAGAGGACAAAAGAGGAAAAGAGGAGAAACAGGGATCGGGTGTCAAGGGAAACTCGGACATTCAGCGGGGAGACACAGGTTCATAACCTCCACGGCTGGTTGGGACAAAACTAAGAAGGGGTGAAGTACAAGTGGAAGGGGGTCCAACTCGCGGAAGGGGAGGGGGGAGAAGGAAATTTAGGGACGTAGGGGTGGAACGGCCTTACGAGATGAAAAGACTACAGACCTTGAAAAGGGGGAAAACCGGGGAAATCGTTTCTCAGACATACGGGGGGGGTTTCTCAGAAATAACCTTTTCTTAAGAAAAGAGGAAAACGGGTGCGTTGAAGTTCAGAGAGGAGGAGTAAGAAGAGAGAGTGAAGAAAAGAACAAAAAAAACGGGAGAAAAATCGACTTTTAAGTCCCGGCGAAAGGGGGAATCGAAAGATCCAAGGGAGGCAAAGTCCATACCCAAGAAGAGGGAGAAGAGTCGGAAAATGAAGGGAAAAAAAAAAAGGAAAAAAGGAAGTGGGCTAACGCAAAAAGAGTAGTAGAGAGGAGGGAGGGAAAATATAGAAGAGAACGATCTGGGGAGGACTCTTTTGACAGGGGGTTAGGGGGGAATGCAGGTTGGGAGATAGGACGCGGGCAGAAGTTAGAAAAAAAAAAAAGCGGAAAGGGTCGTTGGGTTGTTTCTGGATAAAAGGAGGAACGGAAGGGCGAAACAAGTAAGGGTTCACTAATGAAGAGTAGGGGATTTGGAAGAACGAACAGGGGCACCAAGAAAGTTGCGTAGGAAAAGGACTATATTAGGAAAGGGGCAGAAAAACTCTATCAGGGGTCAAATTGGGGAAAAAAGAGGGCTTCAAAGG
>Ga0179593_1362008_pt1 | contig 16308 bp, 15 predicted proteins | sample CZODoug2_1_08_16_FD_185931 | JGI IMG/M metagenome (GOLD analysis project Ga0179593, IMG submission 185931) | Vadose zone soil fungal communities from Angelo Coast Range Reserve, California, USA - CZODoug2_1_08_16fungal (PacBio error correction) | ecosystem: Environmental > Terrestrial > Soil >...
GCGATAGCTTGGTTGGGGTGGTGCCAAGCCGCTTATGACTTGGGCGGGATCTACTACGGGGAGGTAAACGAAGACAACGTCAAGAGAGGGGCACGGTCAACAGTTCACCACAAAACAAGGAGCCACGGGTCTCATTGCAGAGGGTGCGACATAACCAGTGGAGTGACGAAGGAGAGTGCAAAATGTGAATCGAGCCGATCGATAGAGCAACTTGGAAGAAAGAAGCTACCAGAGGAACGATTGAACAAGCGGTTGGTGCAAGCAATGCGCCAAACTCACGGTGGACCAGGCGAAAGCAAGGGAAGAAAGAACACGGCCACACAAGAAAACGCACCCTCAAAGAGTCGATGTTCAAACGCTAGAGGCAACTGGAAGGGGAACGGGGACGTTTCAAAAAAGAATTGACCCGAGCAGGAAAACATCTCTTGAAGAATAACTAAAACTCACATCCGAGAACTGAACAAAAAACAGGGGAGAAAAGATAAAGAAGCTTGAAAGGACCACACAGAAGCGGCTGCAGGGGGGAAGTGAAGGATCGAGCTGCACGGGCAGCCCAGCGAAAGGGATTTGTAGACAGAAAAAGCGCAGGATCAGGGCAGACTTGAAAAGGGGGGGGAATTCGCGAGACGAAGCAGACAGGGGGTTGTGGGGGGGGGGGGGGGTCAAAGGGAGGTATATCGGCGGGCGGATGGGGAGGGTTGGGTGTGAAAAGGGCAAGGTAAGAAATTAACATCAAGAGGTAAAAGGGAGCGAAACTTGTGGGGACGCGTAGAACAAAATGAACAAGAAAAACCAGGCAGGGTACAATGCAGCCGGTATTGGCAGCACGATCAACGGGGGTTCCCAAGGAAAAGGGGCAATGAAAATCAAGTGATCGGATTCAAACGGAGATTGTCTTCGAGGAAAATTGACGAGGGAGGTCGGGTCCAGAAGAATGTCACTGGGTGGGACCCGGTTGGAGTAAGGAGCCGAAAGTGATGGGGGAAGAGAAAATCTGGAAGAGGTGCAAGCTTTGAAACCAAGCACTCAAGCAAAGGTTAAGGCAAACCTGCTCATCGCGAGAAATTTTGCAGGGAAAGGGTCAGGGAAGGCAGATACCAAGGGAGGTGTGTCTCAAACTTCCGAAAATCTCGGGGCAGATCTGCGTAAACAAGAGCAAAGGGACACAGAATGGGACCAACGCAGGGGTCTTCCTGCGAAAAAGCAGGGGTTTCAAAATCCTTCTTTGGCAAAAAAAAAAAGTCTGAAATGAGTGGTGGGGGGTATCGGGGGCCGGCCGCCGCAGGTTTGGGGGGGCGTTCTCGAAATCGGAGTGTATGGGGGCTCGAATCGGACAAGAAAAAAAAGCAGCGAAAAAAAGAGTGACAGCAGAGTGTTTGAGTATTTAACCAACTAAAAAAAAAGCCAGGGCGATACGGTAGGGGGTCGGGAGGGGAACCCCGGGAGGGGACGGGGAAAAAAGAAAAGGGGTCGGACAAGGGATTCCGGGAGAGGGGCAAGGGGACCTGCCCCTGGAAATTACTCCGCCATAGCATGAAAGGTAATTTGGACTTCCTAATTGAAAAGGGAAGACGAAAAGGCAACCGGAGAAGAATTGGGGGTGGGGTTCAGTTTGTCAACTTGGGTGCGGAACACTTCACAGGGTGACTCTATAATGGTCCTGACGCAGATGGGATGGACAAAGGGGGGAAAAAGCAAACTGTGGCAAAGAAGGAATACGTATACTTCGGGACTGATGATCTGGGGAATAAGAAAACTGGGGATCGGAACTGGAGCTGCGCCTTGCGATCGAGGGAGAGGGCGGCAAACGCGAGGGGTCAAAGCTGTCATCTTTTAGAGCCCCCAAACGGTGCTAAAAAAAAAGAAGATTTCAGTCAAAATTGGGGGGAACGCATACAATTAAAAAAAAAGCCAGGGTTGGGCAACGCCCCGAGCGGGAGGGTGGGAGATGGTCGCGGGGGAAAAAGTAACGGAAGGCTCACTATAAGTAAAGAGAGAAAGCAAGTTGGGTGCACGTGAATTGTTCAGAGCGGGGTGGGGGGGGGTCCGCATGGATGTGCCTGATAGAAACTTTACCGGCAAAGTAAGGGAGAGCCTGCGGTCGGGGGAGGGAAAGCCACAAAGGTCGCAAAGTCGTGACGAAAGGTTCCTAATTTGTCGGCAGAAGGGAGGGTTGGGAAAACAAATCCCGTGTGGGAACAGTTGAGCGGCCCCCGACGTTGAAGGGGGTTAGACACATGCCAAGCAAAGTCGAAATCAAAAAGGGATTACCAGTGGAAGGGAGTTTCCAAGGGAAAGGCTTGGGTGTCTCAGGGGGGGGGCCTTGGGCTCTTAGCCGGGACTAGGTGGGGGCGGGATATCTGTTTGATGGAACAACCCGAAAACGGCACGGGGATGAACCGGGGGGATGAAGGGGGGTGAAGTTCGTGTGAAATTAGCAGGGCGGCATCGGGGGAACTACTTGGGAGGGGGGCACAAGCCGAGAGAGGAAATGGGGGGGTCGGGAGCATAGGGTTAGCGCAAGTATCAACTAATCCCCAACAACAGGGGGAACCGTCAAGATACGACAAAAAGGGGAGCCGAATGCGCGAAAACGTGAAAACGCGTCCGATGTCACGCTCAAAAGGCCAGCAAAGGCTTCATACGGATCAAATGAACAAATGAGGGAGAAGCCTACGCAGGGGGAGGTGAAGACTGCGTTGACACGATAATGGGCTCCGAGCAGAAAGGGCCTCAACTTACGAAGAGACGGGTAAAAAAAGAAGACCGGCAAAAAGACAAACGCAGTCAGGGATACGAAAAGGAGGGATGCGGTGTGCTCGAAAGACGAGAAGGCTCGCACCTCGATCTACATGGACGAACTGCGTTATTCGGGCCATAGGGCGAGGTTCAAGCGCAGCACGTCGTTCGAAAAGATAAGAAGACCAAGAGAAAAGAGTCAATGGCCGGCAAAAAAGGTCGCCATCGGGCGCGAGGAAGACAAGGACCATATTCTGGCTTAAAGTCACCAACCGGGACCACCAAATGGCAAAGCAAACGCACATTGGCAACAGGAGAAGGAAAATCGGAAAAAAGCTAGCCGGGGACCGGGTGGGGGTGGGGGGAAGGAAGAGAGTCCGGGGCTGGAGAGCTTATCGAAAATCCAGAGAGGGGCAGATGTGAAAAGGCATCATGCAATGGGTCCAGTCAATGTGACTAGGGAAGCAGGGGAGGCCGAAGGGCACGAAAAAAAAAAAAACTCGGTGTGCAACAATCCTATGAGAGAATTATGGTCAGACGGTCGGGAAATAGGGCGAGACGCGAACTTTACGGTTAAGTGGACAGAGGACTGATGAAGGACCGGTCACTCAAAAATGAACAAACAACTGCTCAACAGCGAGGGGGGGCTTGTAGAAAAAACAAGGAACCAATCGCCGACCAAAATTCACTGCCGGGGGTCAAATTTGGGGAAAAAAAACGGGCAAGGCTTGGAGTCGACCATTCTGGAAGGGGACCTCGAAAAAAAAAAAAGCATCGAGCTAAACGCGGGGGAGGGGAAAAAAGAAGGACTAGGATACTAGAAAAAGCTCAAGGGGTCATCAACGCCCGCCAGCGGGTACTCCCGTGGAACGCTTTGCGGCACTAGAGGGGGGGAGGGGGGGCTCCCCATGCTTGAAAAGAAGGGTCGTGGGCCTCAGGAAACCAATGTGCTCAATCGCAAAAAGGAGATGCCCTAGAAAGATAAAAGGGGCAAGCTTGTACTGCTTTCAGGGAAAAAAGAGCGCAGGGGATTGCAGGGGCGCCTTCGAGGAACGGTGAGCATCTGAAGTCGTCAGTTAGGGGCAGCAAAAAAGCGCTTTAATTTTTCACTCATTCAAACATCCCGCGATTAATTGAGTTACAGGCTCGATCGACCAGCAAACTCTGCGTTGAGGGGGAAGAAAGCAGTTTGCAAAGACATGTAAGGCAATCGGTTGCGCACGCGGATAAACATGGGACAAGCGGGCTTCGGTGCCAGGGGGAAGAATATCATCGTACGAAACGTAGGGGGCGTCGGGGACACGTCAATTGAATGAAAATCAGAAAACAACAAAACAGGGGAGGAAAGAGAGAGAAATGAGTCAAAAGAACTAAGGGGGGGTGAATCAAACACCGCCAGAGGGAGTTACGGATTATAGACAGCCAAATGCACAAAATCAAGGAAGGGGTAGAAGAGTAGAATCCCCCTGCTGCCTTAACGGGATTGCAGGTTCAACCGCCGATGGCAAATCAAACGACGAGGCCTGTGAAAAAAAAATCTCAGCCCTGCTTTGAGCCTGGAAAGACGGGTGCACAAAATAACGCGCTTGCTGAAATAACTGGAAGACGTCCGCTGCTAAACGGGTAAAACTGCGACAAGCAATAAAAGTCGGGGGTAAACGACCTAAACCGTACCAGAGGGAACACTGGGTGAAAGAAGGTCTAGACGGGTGGGGGGGGGAGCACCTGAAAAAGCGAGAAGCCGAAAAAACCGATCAAGACCGAATAGTATGCAATCGATCGTGCCGAAGGGGAACAGAGGAGGGCAATGGTGTACCAAGCAGACTGCTGGGGGGGGGAAGAACTTCGACGTGGTCTCGGGAAAGAATTGCAATAAATCACGCGTTGAGCGAAGATTTCAACGTTCCAAAGTCCTGTGCCGACAACACCTGGCCTTGCCGAAGACAGCACCAGGCCGTGAACGTGTGGGGAGGAGGTCTTTTGAAAGCTGTGAAGAAAAAAAGCGCCCAGGGTTTAATTGAGGGGAAAAAAAAATACTCCGTCAGAACGGAAAGACGTGAGAAAGGGAAAGACGGGAAGCGGGAAAACGGATTCAGGAAAACCTGAAATCTGAAAAATCATAGGATTGGGGCAAACACACCGCCCGGAAAAGATGCGCAGGAGAAACTCGCCAGACGTTCACCGGACCTCTGTAAAAAAAATTGACGTCGAGTCCAGGGGTACATCAGAAAAGGTAAAAAGGAGATTTAGATCAGAAGCAAACCGCTCCGCACGACGGCAAAAAAGAAAAATAGAGCCGCAGAGTGCTTATTCTTTCTGGTGGGCCAGATGCGCGTAAAGAGCTTGGGGCTGGGGAATGGGCTTCACACCATAAGCTGGGTCTTCCGGGGCAAGCGACCTCCGCGGCGAACGGCCGGGACCGTGTTAAACCTGCCGACCGGAAGAGAGTCGAGTTCGGCTTGCACAGGGGAGGTCAAAGAGAACTATGGAAGGCTACTGAAAACTGGGGCAGTCAAGAAGAAGTCCCCTGTCGATCGACGAAAAAAGGAAAAACTGTTCGAGCACACACGACCTCGTGAAAAAAAGGGAATGACGCGGGGCAGGCGCGTGTCGGTGGCGGGTAGATTCAAAGGGGGAGAAATGCGAACAGGGAGAAGTCAAAAGCGCGCAAAGGAAGCGCCAGTCAAACGGGAAAGACTTCAAGATCAGGAGACTGGAGTCGGAGGGGAAGAAGAAGGGGTTCAGTGTATCCATATTGTCAGAAGCAGGAAGCAGAAAAAAAAAGATAACCGAAAGCTGCGGCACGTTCGTTGTCGGGGGACGGTAAAGCAAGCTGCGGGTGAGTTGGGAGGGAAGTGGGGAGGGGAAAACCCGACACGTCGTGTCCATCCTAAAAAGTGTCCATAAAAATAATTAGTAGGGGGACCGAGTGAAGACGACAGCTCGTATGGGAAACCATCACTACCCGGAACCATTGAGGCCTGGACCGGCAGGGAGGGGACAAGCGACCGGGGTCATGCATTAAACAGATATCACGCCCACTTATTCAAAAAACGGCAGCAGAGGGAAAACAAGAAAAAAAAACGAAGGAAAAGAAACAGGGGGGGGAAACCCGGCCACAGGGACATGTCGGAAAAGGAGGGGGGCTGAAAAGGGGTGCGGAGAGACCCGAATCGGGGACGCAGTCCCAAAACAAGTGGAGGGCATCAGCGGACGATCCACGAATCCATTACGAAAAAGTGAAAGAGAAGTCGGTCGCAAACCGGGGGGGGGGGGGGGGGGAAAGAACCAAGCCAGCCGTACAAAATCCTAATGACTGCGGAAAGTCATAGAAGAAAAACAGAAAACTCGGCCACCCTAGTTAGAACCATTCCACAAACCACTTAAAAAAGAGAACTAAAAAACTCTTGGGGGAAACAAGAAAAAAAGGGCATACAAGGGGATCAAAAAAAGCAAGATCAGTAAGTGACAACCCAACGAGGCATTGTATCCGACAATTGTCGATAGCGGCAGAAAAGTGTGGGGGGTAAAATGAGACCTGGGGACCACAAGAGTGTGCCGCAACGAGGGGAAGGGCGATTCGGACCAGAAAAAAAAAAATCGGCAAAGAAAAGGAGAGAGGACAGGGTGCCATGGGGAAAAAGATCAAGAGGGACCTCGAGCGAAGGGATTAAAATGTGAAACGCAAAAATGAAGGCAGGAACCACCTTCGTCCGACCGAAAAAAGTGAAGGTCCAGCCAAGGTGAAAACGGAAATCCAACACAGAAAATTCGGGCAAGGGGGGGATGGACTGCAGGACGTACTGCTTCTTGAAACGTACCATCAGGAATGGCGATAAACAATCCCATGGAAGTTTTATAAAGGCAAGAGGCCAGGAATGGGTCAATCAAACACGACAAAAGGAAAAAGCGGGGGAAACGAAACAAAAACCAAAGACAAAAACAGACTTAAAGCTTGGCGGGAAAAGACAAGCCAACAAAATCGCTTGTTTGAAGCGCGCCGCCTCACAGCGGGGGAGCCAATTAAACTCGAGGGTAGGAACCAGACCAACGAACCAGAGGAGGTAGAAGAAAAAAAACACCAACGGACCAAGAGGACCACGCAAAACAAAAGATAGGAAGGAAAGAGAGGGTGAGAGAAGAGCTGCGGACGTTGCTGTAGAGTGTACGAAGAGGGGGAGTCCGAGGATGTGGAACATGGGAACTCACAATGCAGGGGGACGTAGCACCCAGAAGACACAAACAAGCAGCCAGGGACGGGGAAGGGGGATGATGATTGGTTATTCACCGGGACACAAGAGCAAAAAGAGGGCGCGTGGAACCAGCAGGGCTGTCACGGTCGAGGACAGTCCCTGGACAAGGGCCCAAGAAAAAAGTAGGAAAATCGCTCGAATAAGAGGGAAGAGAAAGACAAAGGGGAAAAAAGCGGGGGTGGCCAGGAGAGACGGGGCGTGAAAAGGGACGAGTAGAGGACAGAAACCGATTGGAAGGACTGATGGAGTGTGAAGTGTTGATACGCTCAAAACGGTACGTCACCATCTGGCCTTACCCGCGAGTGGTTAAGGCGTCTAAACCTTGAAATTGGCACCACCCAGAGGCGCCGCACGTATCCACCGAAGGCTGGACGTGCAAGAAAGGAAAGGGGTCAAAACGTTTTAAAAAAAAAAAAGGTAAATGAACTGAACCTGCTCCTGGACTAAGGGTAAGAAAAAAGAAGGGTGCAAGATGAAACTGAACAGAGGACTGTAAAATTGAAAGACGGCAGCCGCGTCTGGTATTGGCCGAAGACTGTACAAAGCTTCAGCAAAAATTTCAATTTGGGACGCGCGGAGGGCGCCGGCGGTGGACCTGGGTAAGAGGGGAGCATCGGGCATGGAGAAACGCAAAAGGAAAATCGAGATTTGAATCCGCCTCAGGAGGGGGCGCACGCGGCTGGGAAAAAGTTGGCATCTTGATGCTAGGCGTCAAACCTGAAACACCGTGGGAAGGGAGACTGCTTGCAACCAAGAGTGGGGCCTTACAAGCTTGGCGCTCGTAAAAAAGTAAACTCGGAACGCTTCGTCTAGATTTGGGCAGCAAAAATCTCCGGAAAAGGGTCACGAAGTTAATCAGTTGGAACACAGCAACCCGCGCAATGACGAGGGCGACCGGGGGTGAAACCTGTGCGTGCCGACGTGGGCTAAAAGGGGTCGGTTGACGAAACAATGCTCAAGAAAGAAGAAAAGGGGAAGTCTACACAAAACCAAAAAAAGCATGAAATATAGAGAAAAAAAAAACGAGGGAGGCAAAGGAGAGATCCTTGCGAGATCGGTGGGGTTTGTGTAACGAACCGCCCAAGTTTTTTTGGTTTTTGTGTTTTTGTGTTTATGGGTGTTGGGGTGTGGGGTTTGTGGAAATGTTGAGGGGTTGTTGTTTTTGTTTTTTGGTTTTTTGTGTGGTTTTTTTTTGTGGGTGGGAGGAGGGGCATGCATGGCGCCCCCCCCCAACCAACCCCCCTTTGATCAAACCGAAGCACGCCTAGCGGGGCACGGACAAAAAAAAAAAGCAAAAAACCCACAAAAAATGAGCCCCACGGTCGCAGAAAAGCATGAAAGGGTCATGGCACGGGGAGACAGTTCGTGAACGCCGGAGAGGTGAGGCAAATCGCGAAAAAAAGCGCGTAAACGGCAGAAATCGCCAAAAGAGGGAGGAGAAAAAAAAATTCTGGGTGGACGAAGACCCACTCACGGGGTGAAGTCGAAAAACGGAAAGGGCCAAACGTACGACGCCCCAGCCCGAGCGCAAGCTAACGAGAACAATTCCAACGCTAGATTCGATTGGGCAGAAGTTCAAAGTAAAAACCAACAAACGAAAACCAAACCCACCCACCCAAAACCACGAGACTAGGGGGGAAGAAATACGAAACAGGAAGGTGAAAAATACCAGAACAGCACGCGAAAAAAGAGAGAACGGACGCTCAATTGGGATACCGGAATCATCAAAAAAGTAGTGCCGAAGTGAATGAATCTTCGAAGAACAGGCGAACTGGATTGTAAAAAAATTAACACAGAGGTCAACAAGGGAGGGGGGAAGGTCAGGTACCTAAAAAAACGTGGGAATTAGGACTCTTACGCCAGAGTTCAAGCCTGGCTGGAAACGGGGGAGAAATGCTGGGTGTGCCAAGTTGACGAGAAACAAGTAAATCCCAGAAAAATCAGGCCCAGGGGGGCGACATGTGAAAGGGGGGACAAAAAATTCAACTCACGGGAGGTGTGGACCTTATTCACTCAGGCGTAGCGCGATTCAAAAGGGTGGGTTAAAAGACGGAAATGAAAAGGGGCAATTACTAAACTGCAGAAACGCTCCCTTTAAGATTCTTAAGGGGGGAGAGCGATAACGGCCCTACTCGCAAAAAAAGGGAAGGTGAAGTCGATCCCGAAGAAAAGGGGGAAGGGTAAAGACGAAGATCTGGGAACGGGGGCCAGCGGGGAATAACAAAGCCTCCCAATCACCCTGGACTCGCGCGGCGGGACGGGGGGGGGGGGGGGGGGGAACCATCATGGAGGTGAAGCAGTAAAAAGAGGGTTTAGTTAAACGCCCGGGTCGAGGAAAAACTTCTACAGTAACCGAAGGGGACTCAAAGACATGCTGAACTAGAATGGTTTCAATCTGTGGAAGCAAGGTGTCGGATGGCAGGGGGGGGGGATCGTAAAACGCCTACTCAGGGTGTGGCATGGCTGAACTACCCGAAGTGTAATTGTGGCAAAAGAATCTTAAAGGGCTAGGGCGTGCGCTACACCCTCAGTGGGGAGGGATCAGACGAGGGGTGTTGGAGTTTCCACCCTAGCCGGCACGGAAATGGGTTGTGGGTTGTTGTGGGGGGGGGGGGGTGCCGTTTGCGAGGAGGTATGGTTGGTTTGTCAGGCGGGTACAACCGTGGGACCGGTGGCGATACGGTTCAGGCAATTAAAAAGGGAATTTCAGCCGGTTAGAGGGTAGATAAACAAGGAGAAAACGCCATAGTCGAGGAGTGGGGTGAAGGGTTTCCGCCGACCGCAGGAAAGTCCGGAGCAATCGCGCACTTGTTTGGTGGGGGGAGGACGTTAAGGTACACTTTGGGGCTGGTCAAAACGGGCCTCGATAAGGGTCAGGCGCAAAGGGGAGTGGTTCATAACGCAATGGATCTGCTGGGTCAACATATGGGTAATCGGATAATCTCTTCATGATTGATCTGGAACTGAAACCACCCCTCCAGATCAGGGGGGGAGGAAACGTGCTGGAGAATCAAAGACGAGCACTCGGGGGTTCACAGTTAAAGGTGGGGCAATCTTTTAAAACAGAACCCCAATTTTCTGCCGAGAGGGCAATTCAACGGGTGGAAACGGCTACAAGGCACTCCAAGAGTGTTGCCCAAAGAACAAAAGGGAGTTGGATACTGGAAAAATAGGATGAAAACCATGAGGAATTCTAAAGAAAGAGAATCAGAAAGTGGTTCCGTTGGTGTTCTAACAGCGGGCCGCAGTATTGGGGGAAACTGGGTTAACCGGAAGGCAGGGGGGAAGGGGGGGGCGGGGTTCTTCCCGTGACCGAGCACTTCGGGCGACGATCGTGAAAAGAGGGAGATGAAGGATGGGTCTGATAGACTTGGTAAATGGGCAAGAAAAAAACCCGGGTGTTACAGGACTTAGTCAAAAACCCCGTCGTTAGGTAAAAAAAGCCGCAATGGGCAACCTCAGGTGGAGGGAAATCGGAACGGGGGGGCCCGGAGTACCCAGTGAGGGGGGGTCCGACTGCGTTGTTTCGAGGTGGTTCAGGGGGCACTTCTTCAGCCGGATAAAGGGGGGCATTTCTTTTATGAATGACAACCCGGTTCGAGAACAGAAAAAAAAAAGAAGAATGGGTAATGATGAAAGTGAAGGGCGGAATGGGCGGGGCGGCTGGCACCTCCTATTGATTTTTAGTGACACAAATATCGGCAGGGGCACCTAATCTGGTAGTCAAAACTATTTAGAGACGATAAACAGATCCCCAAGAAACTCTCATTAGCGACCGTCAGATCTACTCTACAGAAAGACTTTCGGGTGCACGTCAACTGATGTTGCAGCGAATAAACACGGGACAAATAAAGACTGACATCTGAACACCTTCTGAGTCACTCACGACTCAGTCGTGGGAAAGAAGGGGACGAGGAGAAAGGGCGCACAAGCAAAGCGCCGGCCTAAATTCAATTGCTGTACAACGATCAGACCGAAAACAAAACGCTAAAACGCCGAAAGTCAGGTAACGGCGCAAAACACTTTAGGGTGCGGGGGTGCGAGAAAAAAAAGAACTCTTAAAAACCCAGCTTCTACATTTACTATCGGGATGGCAAAATCGAGGGGGTTCAGATAAGTGCCTCACAGACGCAGGAAGCGGAAACTCGACCTGGGCTTCAAGGAGGAGAGGGGTACACGACGGACGAGACAAGGATCCCTTTGGACCGACCGGCAACCAAAAAATTTAGAAGATGGGAGCACATGACAAGGGGAGATTTCCGAAGCATCATTGGAAAGGGCAGGAACAGACGAAGCCGGGCTCGACGGGTGGAAGTTGGAAACGTACACGTGGCCGGAGGGTGAGCTCATCGCAAAAAAGAACGAAGGCGGCGGCTGGTACAAAGACGGCAATTTTCTCGGGGAAAGTGCGAGGAGCGTGGTTAAAAACGAGCAACTGGGTTTCAGAAGACTATAATAGAAAGGAAAGGGGGGGGGTAAGGACTTGGGGCTGAGGGCGATAGCGGAAAAAAAAAAAGGGAGGTACTAAAGGTACCAGGAGGGCGCAGTGGAATTCGCTGATACACAACCAAGTCAACCCTGCTCACAAGGAAGGGAAGGTGAACATAAAAAGGGGACAAATCGCTAGGAAGGGGGTCACGGGGGTCCGGGAAGGCCCCGTGGAGTCGGAGAGGCGCAGGTGACCCTTCCACGAGAAAACGAGTGAAAACAATTCGGAAAAGACCGCTCGAAGCAAAAGACCTGGCAACGCAACCGGTCAAAAAGCTGCGGGTAAAGGCGAAAAAGAAAGAGAGGAGGGTCGGGAATCCTATGCGGTCTGGCGCTTGGGGCGGCTCTCGACGGAGGTGCAGACAATCTTGCTACAAACGGATCTTAAAAATGCAGGATAAAAACAGAAGGTGGGAAGTCAGGAAAACTACGTAAATGATTGCGGTCGACTTCCGATTCGTGAGAGCTGACGGCGAAAGTTATCGGCCATACAAGCGGGAGGGTTCCGCTAAACAGAAAAAAACTCCAGCTCAAAGCAGGGACGAGCGGAAAAGGAAACCTCGCGTTGGCTTGGAGCCGGTGGGGAAAGGATAAACTTGAAGGAACAGGCATTCGCACCTTCCCGAACCCGGCAAAAAAGCATCGGGGCAGGGCTGATAGGCAGCCGGACGATCCGTCGGGCGGGTGTTAGCGGGGACCAGCGGGAGCGATGAAAATCAAAAAGAAGGAACAACAACAAGGAGGGAGGAAAAGGAAGAAGAGGAGGTACGAGGGACGCCGACTTGTCCCCAGATCACACAAGCCAAGTCAACTTATTATCGCCACCGCCCCCTCACACCGAAAAGAAGACGAAAAGGTTCGGACTAAGTGCTAATGACGTCCTTAAAAGGGGAGGGGCAACCGGCGGGGGCAAGGCACGAAGGAGGGCCTGGTCGAAGCCGTCCCGCTGGGGGGACTGGAGCGCGGGCGGTGCATAGCGAAACTTGCTGAAGATAAAGGGAACGAACACGAAAAGAGAAAAAAAAAATGAAGCTGACCAGTCGGGGTACGAAATCCGTGAAAATCGGGGGACGCCAACCTGTTGGAAACGCTCGGGTAGTAGACGGGGTCGCAAGATGGGGATAACTGCGGCTAAGAACCAAAACCGCAGTCAGACCGAAGGGGGAAGGGGAAAATCACCAAATGGCTGCGTCGCAGACGACAACGGCGTGACCAAAGAGCCTGCTTGGCGGGAAGTCGAAAAGAGGGGTTCGGTCTGTCCACCTTGGCCTTCGAACTCCCGCCTTGAAAAAAAATTCGGAAGAAGGTCAAGTAAACGCCTGGCAAAATCCCACCTGGGCAAAGGCCCGCAACCAGTGGACACCGTGCCTGAACAGTGTGGGAAAGAGACTGGACGGGTCTTGAAAAGAACGAAGGAGTGGGAGAAAAAAAAGGGTTTATGGATTGCTTGATCAGCAACAAAGTCGCCGCCTGGGGGAACTCTTAACAACGAAGTGGCACTTGGCCGAGCAACAGTAAAGAACGTGCAGAGGCTGCCTAAGAGGATGCTGCACCGAGGCCTGAATAGTGACACAAGGGAAAAAGCACGGAGGGGCAACGGAACTGGGGGGGGATCGACAATCTAAAAAGTCAATTCGGGGGGAATCAAATCATGAGGCTCTAACCGGACCGGAGACGGGCAAAAAAAAGCCACTTCTAGCAACCAAGATGGCTTCCGGATTGCCATTATGATATGGGAAAAAAGGAAAGGTTTCAAACGGGTGTAGGGGGGGCGTCATCATCGAGAGGGGGTCGGGGCGGGAGGCCAAACTTAGGGCCAAGTTGGGCGAAACGTAGGGCGCGCCTACATTTTGAAATGAAACGGGAGAGTTTCCCTGTCGGAACTCGTCTGTAGAAAAACGAAAACTTAAGGCGGACAAAATGACAAACGGAAAAAACGACGATGTCGGCATAACGTAAGATAAGTCAATGGAGGCGGTCGACTGACAGGAGACCTCTTGTCGAAGAAAAAACAAACCCTCGTGCGCCGAGACCTGCTCAAGGCGCGTGTCAGTTGAGGGAGGAGGGACCTTGTACGGAGTCTGCTAAGTAGGGAAAAGGAGCTTTATGCGGCAAGTAGCGACGGCAAATCAGGCTTCAATCTGAGATCCGGGGGAGCCGAAGGTGGTCTTTATCCTTATAGGCTAAAGCAGAAACTGGCCCGTTGAGCGCGACAAACCCGAGGACGGTACCCCATAGGACGGAGGGAGCCGTGTCGTATCGATTCGTCTCCAAATGAAATTTTATTGGGGTGTGGGGAAGTCGGGGTGTAGTGTAGGGGGGGGGGGGGGGGGGGGCCAAGGCCACCACAAAGGGGCAAAAGCGGCGGTTACCGCCAGGAAGTGGATGAACATGGATAGGGGAAAAAGACCGCAGAAACAGTAAGCCTTTCACCATAAAGCCACGGAATACACACGGGGGAAGGAGAAAAAAGGTTCTGGTGCCCTCGAACCGTTGTAATGTCATTGACCCAGATGCCTCCCCACAACTTATTCACAATAGCTAATTAACAACCCGAGACACAACGCGGGAGAAAACTCCTCACATGTGGGCATCCTGACGGGGCCAAAGGGAGAGGGGCAGAAACATTATGGGAGGCCATGGCGGCTAAAAATAGCAAAAAAAAAGTGGCCTCAGTCAAGTCCCTGAAAAAGGGAAATTCGGAAATCAAGCGTCCGGGCTGACCGAATCGTACGACAAGGAGTAAGAGAGGACGCCCGGGGCCTGGGTCATGCAGACCAGCCCGACCAGCCGGCCGCCTTCCCTAAGCTCGGAAAAGTCTCTCAGGCACATCCGGAGCCACCTCTTTCGACCATTCAAGAAAAAAAAAAAGGCAGCTCATCAAGTGAGCAGTCCCGCAGAAAGCCATCGCGACAAGAAAAAATCCCGCAGGCTTGGGACCAACCCACTCGGGAGTGCAAATTGGACGACAAGGGAAATATAGATCACAACGTGGGGGGCTTGAAGGAAGACAATCAAGTGGGTGAACACGATTGGGGACTACCCTAAAAAATTTCGATTCGCAATCCAGCGAAGATCCAGGGGATCTTAGCGGCGCAGGGAAACCAGAGAAACAAAAAAAAGAGTCAAATGAAAAAACAGAAGAGAACATGGCGCAGAGAACCAATATCTGGAAATTACCCTTATCGAGGACCGGGGGAAATGTGGGCCAAGAAAAGTGTTAACAGAACGAGACAACGGAGGCGCAAAGGCTGAGAGCCTGGACGTAAGGAAGTCGTAAGACCGTACAAAAATAGCTATGGCGATCGCCCATTGGCATGTGGGTATAAAAAGCAAGCTCCAAGTGGTTCCGTGATCCCAGAAAAAGAAGAGCAACAGAGAAAAGGACGGGCCCACGCCAAAGACAAAAAGAACCGGGGCGAAAAATCAGGGAATTGGCGTAAGTTTCGGGTGGAAAACTCCCAAACAAAATACGAAGAGGGTGAAAGCGCCCGACGAAAACCTTGTAAGATTCAGAGAACACAATGGGAAAAACACACGATGGTAGAAAATACAAAAAACCGAAGCGTCGGGTAACACACGCCAGAACGCGTGTGGAGCCAGGGGATGAAAACAACAGGCTCGCAGGCTAAAATCCGTCGGGGGAGAATATAACGTGTCGGCTTAAAAGAAATTCTGGAGACAGCGAGGAAGGATAACATCGAGTTAGGAAGGAGAAACCTCAAACGGGGGGGGGAGCACCTCGAAGAGGCACAACCACCCCCAGCCGCGAAGGACACCGGGATTCAGTTTGTATGCTGGGGTAGCCAAGGACAAAAATCGTTAACTCTTCTCGTCACTAGGGCGGGGCGACGGGAATCCCGGAAACAGGACAAGAGGCGGGCCCGACTCTGGTAGAAAAAAAAAGCAAAAAGAATACAATCTTCCCCGGGGCCCTCGCAAGATCAGGTGTGTAATTGGTCCAAGGGCAGGAAATGCGGAAAAGAAAACTGACAATCGCATAACAGAACCCGAATTGAAACTGTCCACATGAACCAAGGTGGTGGGGAAAGGTTTGGATCCACGGGAAAAGAGCCCGGCACTCCTGACTGCACTGTGATTTAGGGGGGGGTCCTCCTTATGGGGGTCAAAACATACAGTAGGCGCAAAATAGGGAAAGAAAGGACCTGGCTGCGCGGATAAGAGGAAAAAGGGAACGATTCATGGGGAACAGACATGCGCCTTAAAGGTTTAAGACAAATCCATGACCAGACTGGCGGCACGGCAATTCGATCGTCACTTCCGAATCCGCTTCATGCTGGCCTTGTAACTAGGGAGAAGGAAAGTCGTAGAGGTTGGGGGGGAAACAAAGCGGTTGAGGCGCGGCGGTGGAAAAGACCTGTGTCCCGCAGCGGATGGGAATCTGGCTTTGCAAAAAAACGCAAAAGGCCAATCGCCTACCTCTCGGGGGAATCACCTAGGGACTCGGGGTAAAAAAAATCGGAAGTGGGGCAGGCGGGAAAAAGTTTCTCTTTTCTGCTATTCGGGCAGCCTGTTCCAACGGGGATTGGGGGGCGCCTGCGTGCACACACCCAAATTAACGACAAAATTGGGAGGAGATCTTCAAGAACTTGGGTCGAAGACGCTCAGTCACCGCCGCGCGAATCGTTCACGAACGGTTTCTAGGGACCAAAAACAAAGCGAATGCGACCGGAAGCGGTTGGTGGGGGGGGTTGAAAAACACTGCCCCTAGATGAAAAAAGGGAAACAGCCAAAGGGAGAATGAATCTCAAGGAGAAGGGGGGCTGCGGCTGCGACAACAAACAACCAAACGAAAGGCTCGCAATGG
>Ga0179593_1362250_pt1 | contig 16308 bp, 19 predicted proteins | sample CZODoug2_1_08_16_FD_185931 | JGI IMG/M metagenome (GOLD analysis project Ga0179593, IMG submission 185931) | Vadose zone soil fungal communities from Angelo Coast Range Reserve, California, USA - CZODoug2_1_08_16fungal (PacBio error correction) | ecosystem: Environmental > Terrestrial > Soil >...
CGCAGAAATATTCCGGAATAGAGCCAGGGCCTTGTAAAACGATCCCGTCCATGTGCGAGCGGCGAAAGCACGAAAGGATGGGCTCGCCTACTTCGGGTCTAAGAAGAGCTTTCTTTCAAGTCTCATCAAATCAATAATGGCTGATTTGTGGGAGGCGAGGGAAGAAATATCGACAGAACATTATGAATTGGGAAAGAGGGTGTGATCGTAAAATTCGTGTGTGGGCTGTGCCGATACGCAGCGGAAGAGGTTCATATACGGACCTGGTCGTGCTTAAAGGGGGCGAATCAAGGAGGAAACAAGACGGCCATCGATGGGGGAGGCGGGGAAGGAAAGAGGAGAGGGCAGACGAGCTTAGAAGCTAAGTCTATCGGTCGCAGCCAGGAAGAAACCAATACGGATCGTCATACCGAGGGCTGTTTTAAGATGAAAGTGGACGAGGGATTCCTTATTGGGGCTGCTGGGAAAAAAGAATCCCCTCCGTAGAGAAGGGGCCGGGGCGCGCAGGCTGCAAACGGACTTTGAGGCTGTTTGCCGAATCCAAGGCAGAAGCATAGGGGGGAAGGCCCTACTGAAGAAAAGATTAACCTGTAGGCCGAAGGGGGTCCATCTGTGTCTCAAAAAGCTGTTCGTAGGCTGAGTTGCATTTTTCTGAAATATGGAGAAAGATAACTGTTAAACCTTTCTCCTGAGATTTCTGAAGAGAGCCGGGGTAGGCTTACAAGATGGTCGAAGGATATGACGGACGCGCGCAGACCGAACGAAAATAGGCATATAATGTTCTTTCTGGAAAGAAGGATGATAAAAGCGCGAGAGAATGGGGCCAAGAAATTGAAAGAGATCGAACCACGTTCCAAACACTTCCAGGTAATCTATAAAGAGGGAAGAAATCAGATGATTTGGCTTCAGGCCATCCCTCGGACAAAGGGAAAGGTTAACGAGACTTCTTTTTAAGAAGCTCGAAGCGGAGGGAAGGAAGAGAATCCGTGGGCCACGAGGGACTAGGGGAGGAGAGGGCTGGCCGGGCCACATAAACCGCACCGTCTCGCGGGGGGGGGGGTGTAAGCAGGGAGAAAGAGCATGGAAGGCCTCCCCTCGACGAGGAGAAGCCGGACTCTCGTAGGGGAAATAAGGCCAACTCCAATGGTGTCAAAACGAAAGTGTGCTTTAGAAGCGGGGCACTTCCAAAGACGCTCGGGGAGACTTCCAACACCTACTCCGGGGAGATGGGAGGAAGGAAGGTCTGATCACGAAACTGCGTCGGAGGACCTTCTGGAACTGAAAAACAGTGGGGGTGACCGGATGGGGGACTGTACTACTTAAGGAGTCAAAGGAATCAGATCGGCAAAAAAAAAACTTCGCTAGGACGTGGGACAGACGGAAGAGAAAAGTGAGTCGTGGCAAAGTCAATCTGCATCTAGGGGGGGTCGGGTCGCACCAACGCTAAAGTAATAAAAGAAGGCTAGCTTCCCCAAGGTGTCCGTGCGGATGACTATTATAATTCGGGAACGAAATGAATTATGGAAAGCGCTATCGGGGGAGAAGGTAACTTGGGAGTGTGGGCTCGGATCTAAGACATCTAAGCGAGGGGAGCAGGGAGAAAAGTTTCTAGAAGTCGAAGATTCACTGAGTTTAGGGGGGGGGAATAGAGAGGCGGGATTGGAAAGGGGCGGGTGAGGGGCCCATGGGTGGGGGGGGGCAAGGGTGGGATCGTGCCGGCTAGTACATGCTGGGGGTTTGGGAACTACGGTCAGGTTTCTAAGCGGCGGGGATCTGGATAGAAGGTAATAAAAACCTATATCACCTAGGTATTATCGATTAGGACGAGGAACTGGGATGCTCTTTAGGGTTGGAAATCGAGGTCATCTTGGAGAAAGAAGGGACTTCGCTAGAGCCGAAAAAAGACAAGATGATCTAAGCAGATAAAAGAGGTCTAGGAAAGAAGAAAGCCGAAAGGGATGAGAAAAGAACGGGGGGAGTTGAGTTTTGTGGGAGCTTCTTAAAGAAAATGATCTTGGGGAAAAATCGCATAAGGAGGGAGTTGAGAGGGGGGGGACAGAAATTAGGGAAAACCCAACACGGATCGATGTCGCTAAAAAAAATAGAGGAACTAAAACGGGCGGGAAACCTCGAAGAAGAGGGAACAGCATCTAGGGGGAAGGATTCAAACTCGTAGCGGTTTTTTCTAAAGCACTGCGACCGAAAGGAACGGGAAAACAAGTGCAGGCCAAGGAGCACCCCACCACCGTAGAAGTTAAAGGAGCCCTCGACATGGTGGGAGCTGTAATTCGCAGGGAAGGAAATCCTTAGGGGAGATCAGGGAACCCTTCAGAAGAGAGTACTGGTCTCTGGGGGGGGGGGTCCTCCCGAAGAGGTTTGCGGGAATTTCCATCTTCGCACCACGGGGCTTAACCGAGAAATATGTATACTATAAAATCGGATACCCGGTTTTGTAGCGGGTTTAAGTTGCTTTTTTCGAAGGGAACCACACCAGGGTAAGGAGGGGAAAGATTCCCGGCAGTTAAAGGGGGTCTAAGATTGGTACAGGACCCACCCAGGGAAAAGTTTGAAAAAATGGCATGTGTCCGAGAAAAAAATGTCGGGGGGGGGTCAAGGGGGGGTTGATGACAAAAGAAGGGGGAACTTAGAATTCGAAATTCAACAACAAGAAGAGAGTCCACTCAGAATAGATGGGTGATGAAAAAGGGGTTCAGAACGCTCTTAACCTGAGAAATAAGGGCCAACCTTTCCTTTCACCATGGAGGGGGGAAGAAAGATGAGTGCTATCCGACCGCGACATCCACAGGAAAGGCGAACCCCTTGGCCTAGCAGAGGGGATAACAAGGGCTAGGAGAGGGAGATGGTGACGGAAGCACGACAATTATAATCTCCTTTGGAAGACAGGGGAGGGGGGGACGGGGAGCGATGGAGGGCAAGAGGGATGAAAGCAAGGAGTCAAAAAAAAACTTGTAAGAGTCTTACAGAAGGGGCATTAAGACAGGAATAACAGCAGTTAGACGCTACAACTAACCGGAATCCAAAAGGGCTCATCGACAAAAAAACGGATCGCCGGAGAAACTGCGTTGACGAGGGGAAGAGGGGAGGGAGTGGGAAAATCAAAAAACCCAAATTGGAGGAGCGGCACCTTCAGTGAGGAAATCCTCTCCGGACCAAAAGAGTTCGGAAGACTGAGTCCAGAAAAAAGCGAAATAATATTCAAAGGAGAAGAAGCTAAAAAGATACTAGGGGAGGGAGGGAAACCGCACACAAAACACCTCGGCTGACCAGGAACTATTGCGCCGTTCAAAAGGAAGGAAACCAACCAAGAGGTCAGCCAACACACCGGCATCCTTTAAATACAGGGGGGAAGGACCATCTTGCTGAAGGAAGGTCTGGAAGGGGCTCAAACGAAGAAAAGGAAGGCTAACAGAGGCGTGCTTCAGGAGGACGAAGTGCCCCTGGAGCGTACACGAGCCGGACATTACAAAGGTTGCGGAAAGCCCAATCATGTACATTCCTGAAAAGTTCGCATGAGAGAGAAAGTCTCTTCATTCAATGGGAGGGTGCGGAAAGAAGAGAAAAAAAACAACGGGACAAGAAGGAAAAGGATTCTACACAGACAGTTCCCTTAGGCGCAGGTGAAAAAGAGAAAGGAGAAAAATGCACGCACGACAGATTTTCTTTGCGCAACCTTTTGTCAATGAAGGGGGCTCGGAGCTGCAGGGTGGCAATAGAGGGGCCTAAAGGGAAGATTTCCCCAAAAAAAACACCCCCCCCAAAAACGTGCACGTGGACCGACGCTCGCGAAGCCAGACCCTGGGGACGAGGGCTCGAATTTCCATGGCAGTCGGGGGGGAAGGAAGCAGGAGCTTTAGGTGGAACTAATTCACTGTCCCGAAATGTCACGACCAAGTTACGAGGTGTGCGGGCGGAACGCCCTCCTCTTCTATTAGACTAGGGGATAATTCCAACGGAGGAGAGGGGGGGGAAGGGACAATGTAAGTCAAAGAGTTGTCGAAGGACGAGGAATTTGGAGAACAGGAAGGGGGGAAGAACCTAAGGTCGCAGGGGCCTCGCGGACGCCGCAACGTAAACTACTTTCAAAGAAGGGTTATCAGTATATCCGGTCCCGTAAGAAGGCAATGTAAAAAAGAAGGGTGGAAGAGTAGAAGGAGGGGTTCTTACTGGATGTCACCAATGCTGAGGGAAGCCGTCCCGAAGAATCATCTCTAACCAGACAAGATATCCTTGAAACGGAGGGAACCAGAAGGGAGGGGGATGGGCTGAGAGAAAAGAGAGCCTAAAAAAGGAGATAAAAGTATATCCAGAGGGGTGTTTTGAATATTGGCGGGAAAGGCTTTGCATGGGAAGAGAACGCCGAAATGTGTTCCGCTGGAAACCTCTCAGATGTACAGACCCATTCGTACTGTTATGAGGGGCTATTAATCCAGTGACCGTAGGAAACCGACACCCACTAGATACGGAGAAAGTGGCCGATGTCTCCGGGTGGTTTAAAAATATAAGACGTTCTGGGAAAAAGAAAAGGGGGAACGTCCACAAGACAAAAAGTCTGGATATCGGAAACTGTCATGGGTTTTCCAAAAATGTGAAAAACATGGGGGGGGGAAGGGAGACCCTCGGGGAGACCGACGGGGAAAAGACGTGCCTAGAGATGGCCGTGGAAGTCGAAAAAACCAGAAGGAAAAAAGGAGGGGTGAAACTAAAAGGTGGAAGCAAGAAGGAAAATAGGTTTCCTTTATGTCCCCGGTTGGGTCAGGAAAAACGTTGAGGAAAGTCCCGAAAAACCCTCTTATGTGAAAAAGGAAAAAGGGGTAGGCAGGCTTACGTACATCACAGAAAGGCGGGCTAAAAGGACTTCTCTTCCGATAATGGCGTCGCTACAAAATTGTCTATGGGGGAGGAAGGAAACTCGGAAGTGGGGGGGTTAAAAAAAAGGAAAGGGGACGACTTGCGTCAGAGCATAAGGGATACTCTTCTACTGAGATCAGAATGAGCTAGGAAGTGAGCGGCTAGGAGTGAGGGATTCGGGATGGAAACCCGAAGGGAGGCAGCAGAATGGGTCGGAAATCGGGAGGAACTTCCCGGACCTAGGTCGAGGTAGCTAATGGAGGACCTACGAAATGAGTATGGGAGACTAGGCTAAGGCACGCGAGAAGGGAAGTACGGGTGATCACGGTCCTTCCAAACCGGAAAATCCCTAGAACAAAAGCCAACAAAAGAACCCATTTGGATGCCCGGAAGCTGGGGAGTGAAGGAGCCACCTGGATTACCGGCGCTTCTGGGGACTATTGAAAATCTCGCAGGGGGGCCGGCATTGAGAGAAAAGGGATACCAGAAATCGGTCTTACAAAGATTTTGAAACCAAGAAACAGAGCCTAGGCAAAGGGGCCTAGAAAAAGAATTCGAAACGTGATCTGCATCAGAGCAAAGGGTATAGGGTAGGGGAAGCTGGGGAAGAGGACACTACGATAGGCCTGACAACCTGCGAATTCCCCAAACGAATGTCGAACAAGACAATAAGAGAAACAAAAGGGAGAGCCATTCGGCATAACCGACCCCCGACCCTCGCCACGAAAGCCGCGTACACCCCGGGCACCCACAGACGCGGAAGGACCGCGACAAGAAGGAAAAAAGGCAAGGACCAAACAAGGCCTCAACAACGGACGCCAAAAAGCAACGGGGCAGACGTCAGCACCAAGCAAGGACGCGCACCGCCCAGGCAGAAAGGGCAGCACAACCAGGAAGTACAGACCGACACGGAGAGCGACGCAATAGAGGCCGTGCGGGCAAACACAGAGAGACAGAAATCAGGCGCAGGCATGCGGAAAAGCAACTCCGCACGAGGTAGGGCAGCCGCAAAGGTCGCCAAGGCGCGACACGGATGCACCTAAAAACAAAGAGAGCAGGGAATTGGCGAGCCCCGCAGACAGCAGAACAAGAAGCGGAACCTGAGAGGGGAAGTAGCCCCAAGGCGCATGATGACGCGGAGACCCGCCTTGAAGGCAGCCGCGTATGTTGAAGACGGCAGGGCGGTAAGACGGGCGGAAAATGCCCATGGGAGCGTAGCCGATGAATGGGGGGGGCCGGCCGCTAGCATGAGCCAAAGAGAAGACGAACCGAGTAATTTAGCTGCGGGGGAGGGGAACCCAACGCGTAGAGGGAAGGAAAGGGGCATCGGGGTGCAGGAGAAGACGGGAAAACGCCGGAGAGGGACAGAAGAGGAATAAGGCCAACAACGCAGGACGAGAGGAGAGAGCGGGACGGGGCCGCCAGAGCGTGGGCAGGGGGAAACAGGACAGGAACAAGGACAGGGATACCCAGGACCGCGGCCCCCGAAAAGCATGGGGAATTAGGGAGCACGGGGAGCCATGGACATGCACGTGCGGACGAGGAAATGTAGTATGGTGTAGCATTGCAAGGGGAGGGGTAAGCCGCGCTAGGGCGGGACCCAGCGAGCAGGGGCACCACCGACAGCAAAGCGCGAGGACCGGAGTCGGAAGAATGGATACATACCATGAGCGGAAAGAGCGCGGGAGAGAGGATAAGAACCTCCGCACGCAACCCTAAAAACCAAAATGTGACCCCATGGGAGAAACACAGACCAGCCAGACGCACCAGCCGAAGATGCAAATCGGGGTACCCAACAATCCGCGCCAAAGCCAGCCGGGCTCCCGAAAGTTGCCCAAGTTAGGAAAAAAAAATGAGCAGGACCAGCGCCAGGGCGAACGTCAGAAAAGACGAAAGCCTTGGGCTAGAGTAAAAAAAGCAATAGACAAGACAGAATCGCTACCATTTTAGAAGAGAATCTAAGCAGACAAAAGATTAGGAGGCAAAAGACGTAGCGTACAACCCCGCCGCAGCGGTAGAGTCTACGCGGCAATGAAGCGGCGACGTCGAACGGGCGGGACACAAACGAGTAGTAAGCTCAACTGGAACAGGAAGGGAGTAACGTGGTACCCAACTTAACAAACGGTGGACGCGTACTCCGCCGATGCGCATCGGGGGCACGGAAACTCCCTAGAGGCACCGCCCCACTGGAGCCAGATAAACGAACTAGCGGCAAGCATGGTGGAACCAGGTGGTCGAGGCGAGCGAGCAAGGACGACCAGGGAAGGAAAAGGGGCGTTAGGTGAAAAACCAAGCATGGAGGTCATCACCCCCCACCAGCGCCACACCGAGAGGGGGGCAAAGGGGCAGCAGCGAAAACGTCCCGGCAGGAGCAGGGGGCGATGGTCTGCGAGGGGGGTGGGAGGGAGGAAACGAGCTAGTGCGCGGCAGCAGGGAGACGCGGAGAGGAGCAGCAAAAGGCGCTCGGGGCCGCAGCCGCGCGCCACCACGGCGAACAGGCGCGGTCACCACTACAAGAAAACGTTGATAACAAATCGGGGGAGGCGCGTGCCACCAATACACGACAAGCAAGCGAGATAGAATAAATAAGCCAGGCAGCCGGCGACAGGGGGGGGGGGCGAGAAGGGGGGGGTCGAAGAGAAGGGCGCGTAGAACGGCACCGCTAAAATGCGCTACGCAGCGGAACCAATGGAACGCGTTGAGTCGGGCGGGACCGGGGAGAGGTGAAACCGGGAGAAACGAGGGATAAGTAACGACAGAGAGGGTATGCCACGGAAGAGATGCTCAAACAAGAAAAAGGGGCCCACTGGAGCCATGATACGAATAGGAGATGGCGCGCAAACAGGAGGAGCCACAAGAAAGGAATGGCGTGGCCATGGAACCCTGGGGTTGGTAGACGGGAACACAGAGGCCGGGAGGGTACGAAAAAAGGTGGCGGAGAAGACCTGCGTGATGGGAGAAAGCAAAAAGCAACCAGACAGAAGCGCGCAGGAGTGATGTGACCGGCGCCTGGAGCGAGGGCGAGATGGCGAACCGACGGGATAATGTAAACGCACGCGGCGGAAGAGCAAGTGCGAGGAGGAGGCCGGAAAAGAAACTCAACGGGGCCGCCAGGCGGGTACTAACGCCAAGGGACCCCGCAGCCGGATGGAGAGAGGGGCCCAAGGGTAGTCACGCAGGGAAAGGCGGCTCAGGGGGCAGAGAACCTAAAGACAAGAGGATGGAGGGGGGGAGGGGCAGGTGGGTTAAGGCGAGGGAGCGGCGAGGTAACGGGGCGAGAGCAAGGGCTCAGACGTGGGTGAGGGAAGAGAGGGAATCAGCCGGCGGATCGCGGAAACATCCACGCGCCAGGAAGCGCGAACAGGAACAGCCCGAGAGGCGGGCGGAAATCAACTCGCGAGCAACCAGAGCGAAGTAGTGGATAGGGGCTCCAGGGTGAGGGAACTGGAGAAAACGTGAGTGGGCCCTGACGATGGACCTGACCGGATGGAGGGTCAAGGGAAGAAGCGGTGTTAACACACAACAAGGAACGCCGGTCTAGGTAAAAAGGCGAGAGCAGCGAGGGGAGAGGTACAAGACGCAAGAGCGGCATGGTTAGGCCAAGTTGGGACAACTGAGCCAGCCCGGGCGAGAAGAACAAGAGGTGAGCGCAATCAAAGCACAAAGTGAGGAAGGAAAACAAACCGGAGACTGCCAGCCCAAGGAAAGGAACGCGGGGGGCGCGCAAGGAAAGGCGAAAAGGGAAGCAGGAAGGGCCAAAGGAGGGCAAATGGGGACAAGCGTCGGAGACGACTCACGGGTGGACGAATGGGATCACAACGCACAGAGACTCCCGAGGAGAGGACAGGCGAAACACGAGGACGGGGCGACCCAAGCGCTAGACGACAGAATCGTCAGGTAGGCCCCGCGGGCTGCGCCGACCGGAGGCGGGGCCGCGGCCGACGAGGCGAGCGGGCGGCGGACGAGAGTAAGTAACCAGAAATCAGAGAGACGGTGTAAGAGTGGACAATAAGCGCAGGATCGCGCGGGGATCATGGGGGCCCAGTAAGGCCGGAGTAGAAGACACTGGAATCAAGAAGAACTGACGGCCCTAGCGGCGGAGAGTGTCCAAGAAGTAATGGGAAGCAAGCCAAGAAATCAGGACGGGGGAAGAGAGGGGCACAAGGGGAAGCAGTCTGGGACGGAGAGATGGGGGGGCCGAAACAAAGGCGAGGAAGAGATGTCCGGGAAGGCGGTAAACACCGCAAGAGGGACAACCGAGAGGGCGGGTGGCGCACTGACGTAGAAGAGGGGAGGGGAAGGGAAGGCTATGCGCTACGAGCCAAAAGGGGAGTCCAAATCCAAGCGCGGCAATGGGCGCCGAGGGAGAAGACGTGGTTGCGCGAGCTTGCTATCACGTTGCAGGGGCGGAGGACGCGACGAAGGACCGCGAGGCAGGGGCAGTGGACCCGGAGCCAGACAGTAGGACCAAGGCGCGCGAGCCGACAACAGCCACAAAGGGGGAAGCGAACGATGTGAGAAAGCGGGGGTGCCTCACGGGATTCCAGGACGTTACCCGCGCGCTGGACGATGAGAAGATCCACCCTACGGCGGGGCGCGGAGGCAGGAAAAGCGGCACTACCAACGGGGAAAAGGGAAACACAAGGGCGACAGCTGGGCCAGGCGAGAGACGATGGCTGACTGTGAGCGAAGGCACCAAGCAGGGGCAGCCGGAAGGGGGGCAGAATAGTGAACTACAATGGGAACCTGGGGCCGCGAAGATGGGCGAAGGCCAGCGTCGGGGCGGAGTCGATGGCGGGCCGTGGCCAAACCGGTGGGACCGCGACCATTATAAGGGGGGGGACATCGGATGAAGAGCGGTCGACCCTCACCCGGTAGGGTCGAGAAGGGATGCCCCCAGCAAGGCAAACAAGGGAGCGGGCAAGGCCGGAGGGGGGAGGGCCACCTGCGCAAACGCAATCTCGAGCCCCAAAAAGCCACGATAGACAATCACCCAACAAAACGGATAGCGGCAGGGAGACGACGGTTAGGAGAAGGCGAACAGACGAGAGAGAGTTTGGCAAAGCGGCACGAGGCGGGGCCCGGGAGTAAGGACCAGGAGAACGGGGGAACGCGCCGCGAGCCGCCGCGGGAAGTAACGCGGCTGTAGGCCACCTGTAGAGCTGATAGGCATCCGACCAAATGGGGGAGACCGGGGGAGGGCGAGTCAGCCCGGGACGAACGCTATGGAGGCGCCAGAACAGCAACCGGAGGCGCGAATAAAGAGCAGTCTTCCAGGCGGGGGGGAGCGAAGGACCACGAACCGCAGGTCAGTATAGAAAGGGAGGCTCGAGCAGATCGACACTAGGGCGGAGGACCGGCACGAACACGAAAATGCGCCACCCGGGGCAGCAAGGCATGAGGCGATGGGAGTCAGGCTGACAGGGAGGGGAGGGCGAGGGGGGTGAGCAGCCGGGAGGAGTCGCATAAATGGAGGGCGAGAGGAGGACTAGACCACCCGCAGTGGGTACCGAAGGAGAAGCAAGTAGGAAACCCGGGGGGGGGATTCCTCATAGAAGCGGAGTGCCGGCGCGATCGGGGTAGTCAGCACCCTCACGCGTATAGCGTTCTCGCGGGGGACGGGCGCAAGGACGAGATACCGGTGCTCGGGGGACGAAGAAGCTGGGAACGAGCGAGACACCGAACCGAAGCCCGGACAGGGGCCAGTAGGGAACAGGAGCCTACGGGGGAGGCGACTCGTCGATCGCTCCGGGTCTCAGTGCTGGACCTGCCAATGGCCCGGAAAGACAGAAAGGGCGCGACAAACAATGCGTATTCGGGAGGGGAGGCCGCAGGACATAAAGCCAAAAGGCGCGAAAGGAGGGGAAAGAATCCCGAACGGGAAGACGATATAAGAAACGAGAGGAGAGAAGTACGGATGACGGGTGGAGACTAGATGAGCGAGCGAGGCCAAGAGCAGGGGGCGAGCAAAGGGTGTGGGGTGGAGCGAGCGCAACAAGTGCAGCCTAGTGGGGAGAGAGAGAAGGAGTTGGCGAGAGACGGGAGAAGCCGATGCCTGAATCCGCACGAGGCAGGAGGACGGCCGAGACGACGGAATAAGAAGCACCTTGGCATCGGGGGAGTGGGCGCACGGCGGGCGAGAAGGGCCAGGACACGTGCGCGAAGAAGAGCGTGAAATCCAGTCGAAAGGCAAACCCCGGGGGAGGCCAAAGGGGATAGGACGATCGGCGTGTACGCGACCGGTCTCACGTCTTAGCCCTGCCAGGTTCTCACCTTCCACTAGCGGAACGCAAAGCTAACAGGATTTTAGTGTAGATCGGAAAAGGTCAGTAAGACAGTTATGATGCTCGCGTGGTCCTACGACGTAAATTTGGAAGGAAACGTTACGGAGAATCCGCATCGGCAAGATTTTCCTCGTCAAGCGTTCTCAGAACTGAAAAGGTGGACCGGAGCTGCAGATACCTAGACAAGACTAATTATTGGCTACGAGGTTGGACCCTCGAGGCTACTACGGGTGCTCTAGGTCCGGCGTACCTGAAAAAAAAGTCAGGTAGCTGCACCATCCTTTTACAAGGGGAAACGTTTCGCGACGGTAAAAAAACGATCGTCCAGCAAATCCAGAGTAGGTCGCGCCGGCAGGATTTAAGAAATGTCTCGGATGTGCGAGGAACGGGCCTTATGCCCTACAATGTTTCTCAGTGGGACACACGGTTTTGGGGGGGGTCAATCAGGGTACATCCGCATGACGACCAGACTTCCATGTGGAAGGTCCAAGTTCAACAAGGATTTTTCCAACCAAGAGCTGCGTTTTGCGGGGGGGCTCGGTTTCCCGACCCGAACGCTCCCGACCTGGGAAGGCTTGGTCAATAGAGGGGGGGGAAAAAAGGACCGGCGCGCCGTCCATCATGGCATTACAACCGCTCGGGAAGGGTCGGGGGGAGGACTACATCCTTAATCATTCTCCTGTAGGCTCAGAATTAGAGAAATTAAGGGAAAGGTGGAGCGGACCCGTGGTGTCGAAGATATATTGAGTTCTTTGCGATCTCTGAGCTAAAAGCAGGGATTGCCAGCAAAAGCCCCAAAATACTGAAAAATTCAGTCTGCGGCGAGCGGGGGGCAATGTGTCAATCAGAGTTTCCGGAAAATGCGGGGACTGCTGGGGCTATATGCCGAAGCATCAAAGTGCCGGTTAACCGGCTCCTCCGTAGAAGGGTTAAAGATCTATGGCACCAGGTAACGACGACAAGAGAAACGAGAAAATGGCTGGCAAAAATCAGTCACGCGGCCGCGGGACCGAGGAAAATACGTAAACACTCAGACGTCCGCCAGGGTATTAAATTCCTTGAACTGTAGGGCACTGACTACCGCACAAACCTCAAAAACGGCCTTTCCTACAAGGTCGGCACGGCCGCCTTCAAACTCGGACGGGAACGAAGTGCCCGCGTCAAACTCCGCATGCAGTCCCGGGCCTAAAACCGAGGGGCCCTGAAGTCACCAAAAGCTCTCTTTATTTCCTGACGAGTTTGCGTGGGGTAAAAACGTTGTCAAATCAAAACCCGCTCGAGCCACTAGCATGAATCACGGAACTCCGAGGCAAAAGACTTGCGAAAAAAAACTCTCCATATGGCACGTCTGTTCTGACGGTACAGAATCGTCGAGAATAGAAGAAAGAAAAAGTATCGGGAAGATCGAAAAGCTGTAAGGGGGGGCTGCTAAATAGGCCAGAAACCAACCCCTCCTCGGTGTCCGTTGACAAGCGCCCTGTCATCCCCAGAAGTTTCGTTCTCGGTCCTATCTCACAAACGCAGCCCTTAGCGGGGGGAGAGGACACTCATCAAGCGTGCTCGAACTCAGATACTTTGGGGTCAAGAGAACAACATAAAAGACTCGATTGGGGCCTCCAGCGGGGCTAACCCTGTCCGTGCAGAATGTCCCGGAACCCTCTTTCGCATCGCCTAGGAATTCGACTCTCATCGACACCCCCAAACTTATGATGAGGAAAAGAGCTGAGCTCGAATTCGATGCCGAATGATATCAAGGCAAGGAAGAGCAATTGAAGCCTTGCGCGCGGTCATTCCCAAATCGAGCTGGCTTTGGCCGTGCACGACGTCTAGGCGACGAAAACGAGACTGTATGCCTCGAGGAAATGCGCGAGACTTGCGGAGGGTTTTCTCTCGGTACCTAATCTCAAACTGCTGGGACTAAAGTGGGGGTCCGCGGTTATGAACCGATGCGTTGGTGCGAACATGCTATTGTTCTAATTAACCGGAGGAGGGTTCTTATATCTCCGCGACGAGGTCGGCCAAGCATGACAGTGCCATCTGTTTTCAGTGAGACAAAAAGCGAGATAACTCGCTCGGAGTATAGATCTAGAGGGGGGTGCGCACGGAAACACCCTGAGGTCGCATACAAGCGAGGTGTGCGTCTGACAAGGGGACGCCGTTTGAAGGACGGAGGGGACTTCTTGAGTCCCGCATCGAAGGGCCAACGAATGAGCAGGCTGGCCGATGGGTTAGGAGTACTGTGCCCTAACTGAAGGAAAGGGAGATGCCGGGACGTCACCGGAGTGGACAATAGTGGGAAGTAGGGAAGCTGCCGGGAGGTCCGCTGGGACTCGCAAGCCTTCTGGGTAGTGACTTCTTCTTTACGTTTCACGTCATTAAAAACTACCTGGTGGAAACCTTGTACCGGACCTGGATTAAAAAAGGTCGCGAAAATGGCCGACAAGTCATGGGGGTCGCAAGATAGGAAAAGCTCTAGCCTGACCCTAAAAGAAACTCGGCAAGAAAAGTCCTGGGAGTGCGGCCCAAATGCAGGTCGTGAAAAAACCTGATAGTATAAAGCACTTCAAGAAATATAGACCCAAAGGGCCATCTCCCAAGAAAACGAAAGTAAAGCGAGCGACCTCAGGAGAAGAGGCATTCCGATAAGCGGCACTTAACGAGGGGCAGTGATCGACTTTGAATGACATGAATACTTCTCAAGGAGCACCTAAGTAGGCAAAACTTTAAGACCCTATTTCGTAGCTTTCGGTTTACGGTGCCACAGCAAGTCAACGAAAATACGCGCTTGTTGTTAATAAGGTCTAAGTCTGTACTTTCACTCGCAATAGGTACAGCTGCGGGGGGGGGTTAACCAACACTCTAAGGTGAAAGCGTACCAGTGGAGGTATCCTCCGCACGTCCAGCAAACTACGTACAGCCATCACCTAGCCGAGAGAGACTGCATGTCAGGGAAATTATGCCTCTCGTCTCGACCGTAAGGGGCCCAAAATTCATCGTGACCAGGATGGGAATACCGAAGAAGCTTCCCTTCAGACTGGGTCTCAAACCTGAGCGCGCAGCAGTGTAAAAATAGTGCCATATGGAATTCGTCTCGCTTGCTCTTCCATACTTGCTTCTCACCAATCAGAAGGCTATTCCCAAACTTCGCAGTCAAAAAAAAAACTCGTCCGTGCAGGATGCTATATAAAGTCTGCACAAAAATAAAGTCGTCGGACACGCGCGAAAGCGCGAAAGTGTGTGTGCGCAGAAAGAGAGCTGAAAGACGATTTAACGCAGTCGGCGGTAGAGGGACTGGGGAGTCGGGAATCGCGAGGCAGAAAAAGCGCGGAGAAACTGGGGCGGCTCGATCGCCGCGATGACAGTCTGTTGGCCTCGAGCAGTTGCGGAGGAGAGACGGAAACCGTCAGCCTACCGCGAATACGCCTTCTGTGGGGAAGGAGAGTACGTAGGCCGCTGAAAATGCCGAAGGGACAACGCCGTTAATTTGCACGACGTAAAGTAGGAGGGTCTCAAGACGCCGCTCTCGCAAATGCATAGAGGCGCACGGGAATAGGGAAAGCGGGGCCGACTAATTCCGCCCAGGGAGTGAATCCACAGGTTAGGTTGAGATGTAAGTAGGATCCGTCAAGCCATCTCTGTCATGGAAGCAGGGAGGAATCAAATCCGGGTGAGTGTAGGGCAGCAGTCTCTAAACCTCAGACCTAGCGGGCTCGGCTGCTAATAAAATCGATGCCGAAAAATAAGGAGTCCATCCAAAATCCCGCCAGAATATCTATGAGCCCACCTGGCAGACCACCGTGCGGGATTAATTAACGCGACACGCGGCAGTAGACTAAATCGGAACTGCCCTTGGGATCACCACCAAACCGAATAGGGTCATGTGAACCCAGCCTCCTGGTGAGGCAGAAGAACCTAGGACCTAATATAAATGAATGCAAACGGGAAGTCTTCACGCGAAAACCTAACGAGAGGGTTGACCCCCCTCCTGCTGTGGCGGGCCTGGGCCATCACCGGGCGACAAAACGGGAAAAGTGAAAATAGAACATGTGGAACAATACGCTCGCTGAAAAGCAGTTTTAGGAAGTGGGGGTGAAAGGGCGTCGGCGGTTTCTAAGGACCAACCGTAACGCCAGAGAAAGGAAATTGCACTGGGTCGAGAAAGATGGGAAGCCTACACACACAGGGAAAATTGGTTTGTTAAACACCATGAGTCAATGGGCCGATCGCCTAAGTGGCTGTGGCAGTTTCTCAAAAACGCCGTCTCAAAAGTTCTCCAACAGTATAACTATTCCAAGCTATTCTCTCGGTGCTGGTGGCCGACGAACAAACGTTTCAGACAGACAGCATCCGCCATGGCCCTGTACCTGCGAATGATGAAACATCTTCTGTGCTTATGCCTCAACTCCTCAGAAAACGTTCGAAACCCTTACCTGAGCGAGATGTCCAGGCACGTGGCTGTGTCGAGAAGAAAGAAGTCTCGGATCACTGGTGCCCCGCTGGCGGAGAAGGGTGAGAGATCTTGCATGATAGTGCGGCCTCGTCATACAAAGTGGGGGAGGATCCAGAAGAAAAAAATCCGATGGAAGACTCAAAAAGTTCAGACCACCGTGCGAAAAAGAGATAGTGAACTTATCTCCAAGAGCAAGGCTGGGGGGGGAATTCATTAATTAACGGCGGAAGCGCAGGCAATCCAAGCCAAACCCTTTGGAGTATCTGACACCTGTCCATTTCTAAAGCAAACGTCCGGCCGCCCACGCGTGAAAAAGAAGATTACCCCGACCACCGCGCTAAGGGAGTCCGGCAAATAAGATCCTTCACTAGTAAGCTTGCTGTTACGTTAAGCAAGAACACCGACTTCCAGCTTTCGTGACCATGGAGAATCAGGGGGCTCCAGTAATTCGACACCCAAAACTCGGAGATGGCCAGCGCCAGAAAGCAGAACTTTCCGGAGAGAAGAGGTGCATCCATCTGCTTAGTTCGGCTGCGACCGAGGTCGGGACTCAAAAGGTAACGGTCGCCCTCGCTTCGTCGGCTAAGACGACGTGACACCAGGGCCGTGCGAACGCAGGAAAAAGGGGAGAATAAATCAGGTCTACAATTTCAAGGGAGGCCTTTTCTCATTCGATACCATCGCCTTCAGGGCAAAGAAACGAAG
>Ga0179593_1326478_pt1 | contig 16307 bp, 16 predicted proteins | sample CZODoug2_1_08_16_FD_185931 | JGI IMG/M metagenome (GOLD analysis project Ga0179593, IMG submission 185931) | Vadose zone soil fungal communities from Angelo Coast Range Reserve, California, USA - CZODoug2_1_08_16fungal (PacBio error correction) | ecosystem: Environmental > Terrestrial > Soil >...
GATGACTTACCCACATAGAGGGGCAAGCAGTAATCTAAAGCCGACGGCGGACGGTTTGCACGAATCGGGGGCCAGTCAGGAAAAATAATGTGGGGTTCACAAGACACTTGGGGTTGAACGTGAGCAAGGGGCGCAGTGCGGGGGACGAGACGGCGGCTTGCAAGGGACTGACGAAACCTAAAACCATGTCCAGGAAGCAGGGAAGAGGAGCGCAAGCGGCAGTCGCATCGGAGGCCTTGGGGAAGAGAGGCGGCGCTGACCGGGAGGAGTCGCCTTAACAAACTAGTTAGGAGAACTGACGCGCGCGAAGAATTATAGGAGGGCGAGGGAGGGGGCTGACGGAAAAGGGACGAGCAAGGAATGCAACCAAGGTCACCAGTGGTTTTAGAAGGAAAAAGAATGTTTCGGGACAAGAGAGCTTGGCCCGGGAACCGCGGTCAAGGGTCTAAAATACGACGGTCTCAAACAAACGAGGAGGAATTCTCCTCGTACAAAACAAACCTAGGGCGAGTCCGAAGAGGAAACACCAAGGGGAAAACAAGTTCTCTCGGAAAGCGCAGGGAGGAGTTCTATCGGCCGTTGGTGAAGGAACCCCGTCCACCCGCTCTCGTCAACGGCTGCCAATGGGAATCAACTACCTCGTTCCGCCTTAGAAAAGAAAGACGAAAACAGGCTGGGAAAGAACGGGGCAGATGATTATTTGTTGAAAGGGCCGTCATCTCCGAACAGCCGAAGGGGAATCACGAAGATCAACAAAAAAAAGATATGAAAAGGAAAAGGAGATGGGAACAGGATTAAGGCTTATCTACGTCCAACAACTAGACGCGCGCGGACAACATGTAACGCTTTTGCAGACTGGGAGAGCGTGAAGAAGTGGAGGGGAACGGAACGAAAAAGGAAGAGGAAAGCAGATCGCGTGGAGGGAATCTTCGTCGGCCCACACGTCTATCAGACTATTCAAGATACGGGATGCGCAGGCAGGGGGGAGGAACGCAATAAGAAAGGGTCTAGTGAAGCCTAAGCGTGGGTTTGGAAATCTTCTCACGGGGCTTCGGGTTGGAAAGGGAGATCGACCGTGACGAGGAAAGGGAAATCTCTCAGTCTCCAGGGGAGCTAAAATAAGTGCAGAAAAAAGAGGAAAAGGAGCTAGAAGGAAGCTCAAAAGGGGGATAGTACCCGACACTACGGGATTCTCAGATTCAGAGGAGACCGTCCGGAACCTCAGACGGGGAAAGTGCAGCGAAATAGAGGTCAAGGACGTTCTCTCCCACGAAAGAGTAAATTCTATACGATCTGCTCTCGGCAGACGGACGAGGGAAGAAAGGGGGGATTCGTAGATCAGGGAGGAAAAAGGGATGAAGGACGGATCGGCACCTCTCCTGAATATTTTGCCGTCACTACTTACCACCGCGAGAAATCATACCCTCTAGAGAAAAAAGAAAGGTGGGGCGTGCACAGATAGATAGGCGTAAGCAAGGAGCAGAAATAGACTATCATAGACTTTTTTTGCTTAGTAGCAGGGTGCGCGAGCTTAAATAAACGGGCGAGCGAAGACGGGTCCAAGCTCGAGACTAAACCAGTAAAGAATCCGAGTCTCAACAAGTGTGTCCCCGAGAGGCTTCTATCGCGAAGAAGCTGAGCAAGGAAGTTACTGGGAAAGTCTTGTTTGGTTAATTAACCATGCTACGTTAACCAATCATTCGGACCTGTTCGGCCGCGATATTACAGGGGTCTCCGCGCGTCGTCAAGCGAAGAAAACGACAGGGGGGAAAGGGACGCTCCGGCCAGAGGGGGGGGCCAGAAAAAATTAACCTCAAGACACGGTTTTACTAAAAAAAAAGAATAATAGTTAAGGTCCCCAAGCAAGCCCCAGGCCGCTATTAACAACAAATGCAACGCCAGAGAAGGGAGAGGGGGGAGGATCAAAAATCTGAATCTGGGGCGTAGGGCTTGAGTTCCTCGGCGTGACGCTTAAAAAATCTTGGAAACACGTGTACACCTAAAGGGGAACCAGGGGACGGACAAGAGACAATAAAACGAAGGATTCTCCTGGTCGATTTGCGTAAACGACGAGAAACCAATCAAGGAGGTGGACACGGTTTTTAGGGGACGCCGCGACGGAAAGGGGGAGATGGGCTAGCAGGAAAAGGGACGAAGGGCAAGTGCGCGCAGCTGAAGGGGCGGCAATCTCGTGTTTCCAGTCGAGGCACAGTGGACCGCAGAATGCAGGAAAACTCACAAAGGAATAGACTCGAGCGACAAAAGTCGGAGAAGAGAGAAGTGGGCCAAAAAAAAGCAGCAGGGGACGGAGGGAGAGGCGGGGAGATCATCTCTTCCTAACCACTGGCTGAAGGATTCTAGGCGACAAACTCATGCAGAATTCCCAGGCGGGCGGAACAGAGAGTTCTACCAAAAAGAAACCCTTCCTACAACAGAAACGAGCCCGCCGAGTTCTGGTGAGCAAGAAGTCAGGTATCTATGTCAGCGGTGAAGCCGGGCCCCAGAAAGGAAGAGGTAAAAAGAAAGGAAAAAATATTGTCACGGACATCTGAGGTCACTCGAGCTCTTAAAGCCGTTCGACCAAGCGGAAGTCAACGGTCGAAAGCTCAACAAATGGAAGCCATGTTCCAAAAGGAACGTGGGAGAAAGAATGGGAAACTCGGAGGGGCGAGGCAGGCTAGACTGCCCCCGGACCAGAGGAAAAAGGTACTTCACCAAATTTCAGAGACATCCGGTGCGCTCCGGCTTTATTAAGACGATCACGGAGCGGCCGGACGAACAAGGATTACCAGGAGGAGGGGAAAACAAAACACCAAGTAAAAAGGAAAAATTTTCCCTACGGAGACTTCAAAAGAGCGACGACGAAAGAAGGGAACAATAAGCCATCATAGCGATCAAAAAGGGGGTCGCAGGAGAAAACAGGTAAAGAAAAAAACAAAAAAACCCAAAACAAACCCCCCCCACCACCCCCCCAAACAAATAAAAAAAGAGATACCCCACAACCAAACCCCCCAACAACAACAAAAAAAACAAGAAAAAAAAAAAAAAAAGAAAAAACAACCAAAAAAAAAAAAACAGAGGACACGAGCATCGGAAAATAGATAAACAACTTAGTAAACCAGGTCTGCGACGCTAGGAGGAGCCGGTTCCAACGCTACATATGGAAAAAGGGGTATAACCTCGAGAAAGCTGGGAGGGCGTCGTATTTCGCCGCATTCAGCTAAAATCCTGGAGAGGATCTCGATCTTCGTCGTCGCGGAGTGTCTCAAATCAAGTGGGGGGATCGAAGAAAAATCAGAGCTGGTGGTGAGATTAAGAATCCATGGGAGGGGTGCGTCAGATCATTCTCTCAAAGTTCTGCAGCGAGTGGGCCTTGTATGAAGCCCCGCATTATGGGGAGCAAAAGAGAAGGGAAGAGACGGAGGCTAGAAGACAAAAAAAATGGTGAAAAGAGGAGAGGAAAAAGGCTCATCTTTCAGGTAACTCCGCGGGGGAACACCACACCTAGTCCCGCTAATGCGAGTTTGAAGAAGCAGCGCCGCAACCCAATAAGGGAGGAATCCGAATCAACACAAAGACGGAGGGGAGGAATGCGCGCGAACAAAAGAACTACTCTACGGTACGAAGATCGCGAGCGAAAAAGCGATTAGCCTCCAAGGCCGAAGAAAAAATACGCACAAATACAGAAAAGATAGGAGAGAATCACGGTCAATCAGCCACTATGGTAGCGTGTACACCGTCTATCTCGGGACCAGCGTCGCGCAAAGGGGCCGACACTGTGGGGAGAAAAGGGGAAACGTCTAAACGTCAAAAGCTAGGCACGGACGCGAGGGCAACAAACCGGATCGAGAGGATGTACTTTCATGGGTGTACCGTTCGTCAAAGAGGCCGATGAGGCAAGAGGAGAGGGGGGGAAAAGGTGCCGCGTTTAAAAATTGTTGGTTATTTGGACCCTCGAGACACCCCGAAACGGCCGAGGTAAGGGACGTGTAGTCCATAACAAGAGTCAAAAGGAGCGCATGCAACAACTTTTTGGGTGCACATTAGGCATTTTAAGTGGGCAAGAGGAATCCCCGAAAAAAGTTATCCAGGCTCCAACGTGGAAGGGCGAAATGGCAGGCCTCCGTGACGAAGCGACAGGTCATCGGCACCAGTTAATTCAAGTAAGGGATCTCAGTCAGATTCGCCTAAAAAAAAAACTAAGGGGGGAAAAAGCAAATGAAGCTGGCCCTATGAAGAGCTGACGAGAAAGAAACTTACGTCTTTAAAAACACAAAAGGGCAACTACGAGGGGAGCTATGAAGGGTAGGGATTGTTACAGCGCCGCGGTGGACGCAGGAGATAGGCCTAAAAGAACACGGGCAATGAAGCTCCTTTCAGTAAGGGAAGCAAGCCTCCAGGGCAGCGTAACAGCCGCGTCAAACTGGCCGGAGTCAAAAGGCAGGCTTGCTCATGTAAACTTAACCGCATCGGGGGGGAAAAAACCGAGCGAGATCGAAGGACGCAGTCTCGAGGGGGTCAACCTCTCTCACCCGTTTCACGTAAGAAGGGCCCACCCCAAACACGATTGCTCACGTCCAAACTAGAGGGAAAAAGAGGCGACGAGATCTAAAAGCCCGCAAATGTAGTCGTCGGGGGCAGGGACAAAACCGATCTTGTCGGGAAAACGCCGTTACGTCGGTTATAGTCGGTCCGAAAATCGAACGAGACCACGCGGAGAGGGAAAGGGGGAAAGACCAATTGAGGGGGGATGCACGTGAGTAAGCCTTATTCAAAACGGACCCCACTGCCAAGAAGGACGCAGCACGAACTCCCCTTTAGAGATGGTGCTACAGGGAAAAAATAAAAAATGTAGATAGGGGCGCGTCGCTGGTCACGAGTCCCGGGGGTACTGGGCCGTCTCCCTTTGTGCGAAGCGTCGTATCCATGTCGTCGACAAATCGGGTGGGGTGCTTGATGGAGAAACACAGGCGCGATACGAAACTTGAAACGCCTGCGGACGAGGGGTTGGGCTAACGGGAGTAGGATAGCCTTATCCGGAAAAAAAACCAAAAACTAGCAGCGGTGAACTTCATGGGGTAAAAAGCAAAAAACCCCTTGAACATAAAAGCAAGGCTAACGCGCTCTCGGCAGAGGAGGATCCTCTATAAAAAAAACAATCTTTTGACGCCGCGGCGGGACCGAGTACGAGCCGGCTGGCGTCAAACAAGGCGCGGACGTAGATCGGAAGAAAGTCCGCCTCGAAAAAGAGACAAACACCACAGCGTCCTGCAGCGGTAGTGCGCTCCTCCCTTAGCCGTCTATTATAGCACGAGAAAAAGGGAAGAGTGATGCCAGATGTGGAAAGATATCAACGAAGAAGGGTGGGTCGGGTCACAAATTGACAAGAAGGTCAAAAGGCTTAGGGATGAAGAGCGTCGCGCGCACACCGTGATGACTGTCGCAGGTCAGTGGTTGTGTGTCCGCTGTGTGTGTGGAAAAAAAATCCGGCGCGGGTCAACCGGGAAGGCCTGACATCGTGGAGTTGATGCACTCGGGCCGTGGAGAAGATGGGAAGAACCGGCGGGGGGGGGGGTCGCGCTGCACTGGGAAGCGTCGGGTCGGCGGAGGGACTCGCGAGGGGGATGCGACGGAATACAGGTAAGCGAGGGGGGGGGGGCGGGGGAAGAGGACACAGAAAAGCAGGGAACGTAAAAAAAAAAAGTGAACCAGCTGGGAGGTCATGTGAGTGAAAACATAGGAAACTCTCCCTCGCGAAGGTGGTCCCGAACAACAGGGGAAAAACGAGTCGGGAGGAGAAAAAAGGCACACCCCCAAAAAAAGACAAGCGCAAGGTGGAGACACACTCCAAAACAAGCAATCTCGCCGAGATAAAATTTCCCGAACGGGGACACAACCAATGCCATGCGTGCCGTAACGAAATCAGACATAATGAAAAAAACAAAGAAGAAAAACCAGGTTAAATGAATGAACAAAATCCTCACAATCTAGAACAGGCCCGAGGACAATACCAGAAAGTCTGGAAATCGGATCTTAAAACTACATCGGACAACAACAGAATTGAACGTCTTCAAATCAATACCAAAAATCAAAAAAATCTGGGAAAAAAAGAATAGTGGAAATTCCTCTAATCTCCGGAACGCCGGGAACCATCTCTCGAAAACAAAAAGGAGCAGATGTGAAACGTAATCAGGTAGACAACATTTAAAAAGGCAAACCAAGAACTGAGGAGACGAGCGGCGGAAGCAAAGAAAATATGGAAGGCGAATAAGAAAAGAAGGAAAACCAAAAAACAAAAGATGGAGGAAATAAGATATCAAGACAAAATGTAGCACAATTAAAAAAGGGGACACGGAGGGGCCTCGGGCAACAAAGCCAGAATGGAGAAAAACACATACCCCTAACGTACGGTACGCGAAAAAAAAAAAAAAGCGAAAAAGATCCGAAGTGTGAATAAAAGGGAACAAAGGAAAAAACAGAAAGACAGGTTATTAGGAAAGGCAAAAGGGCGACAACCAGGGGAAAAGGGCAAAATGCGAAAGGAAATTGGATCGCAGCAGCTGCTGTCGGGCGCGAGGGAGGCAAAAGGGGAGGCGTCAGGGATCAAGAAGGAAAAGAACGCCAGAGACAGAGCTCTAGAAAGATCTTCTTGTAAAAGTGGAGTACTGTGGCGACCCGATGGACGAGGAAGACTTCAGCAAAAAAAGGAGCGCACGCAGATGACGGTCTTGTGAGCAAAGGCGGGGGGAAACCAGGAGAGGAACCAAAACGAGGACGAGGCGCGCAGATCTCGACGGACGGGCGCTTCCCTGGTCCTATCCAGCAACCCAAAGGAAACACTCAGGTCGGCAGAACATCTGAACGTGAAAAAGAGAAAAGAAAAAAGTGTTATCGCTCGAGCGCCGACAGGAGAGGTGCTCGTGCAAAGCGAAAGAAAAAAAAAAAAAAACTCAAGAGAAAGGCCACTCTCTCACGTGAGGAGAGCGCAAAAGGAACGTAAAAAAGAACAGGAAGAGAAGCAAGGAAGGCGGAAGAGCTCAGAAAAAAAACGGCCCGATCTGCTAGAACGTCTGCGGCGCCTCGGTGGAGGGAAAGATACATTCATAAGGGCGGACTGAAAGCGGGCTAGGCGACGGCGAAAAATGCGTAAGGTAACCAGAAGGCTCCGCGCTCGAGCGGCAGGGAAACAATCTCTCGAATCCGCTACAACATGCTTAGGGGAGACCGAATACAAACGTTCTACGGGCATTGAGCGCCCTCTAAAGAAAGACAATGGGGTCGGGATCGCAGTTGAGCGATTAAATGAAAGGCGGGGATTGAAAGGGGTCGCAGGTAGACGACTACGCTAGACAACTATAAAAAACCTCTCCAAGAGACAAGTTTTACCGCAGAGAGGCCTTCTCTAACCATAAGAGAGCACTGGGGGTCCTGCAAGGGCGTTTAAAGCGGGGGGGGCAACAGAGACTGTGGGTCACAGAGGGAAGGCTGAAGTTTCTGTCCCTCGAGGAAAAAGGTCTCATCTCTAAACGCAGGAGAAGCCCCGAACGGCCCGGGGACCAGGCGCGCGCAAGGGACTGGTGGTCCAATACCCTTTTACAAAGAATACCCGATTATGGGTTAAACGGGGGATAGGAAGAGAAGGGAGATGGAAAAAAAACTTCGACAGGTCTCTCGGGAGAAACAGCGAACAATAGAAAGGGACTACGGCAGCGGCAGGCCGAACAGATTCACATCAATCAGTTGCAAAGGAAGGGTCTGAGAGAAGCGGGCGGTGGGGATCGCTCTGAGAGAAAAGCTAACCTCAGTCCACCGACACGCCAATTTGGAAGAAAATCAGGTCAAAAGCCAAAGTGCGAATCTTGGGATGGTGCTGACATGACTAGAAACGATCCTGCAAATCTGCATAACGATCGAGGAGGGACGAGGGAGGGATACAAAGGGCGCGCTTGGAAACAAAAGGAACCGACAACGGGGCCGTTCTGAGACGCTTTCGTTATCAATCGGAGGGGGGGTGGGAAATAGAGGAAAAGTCCGTTCTCAAAAAACTAATGAAAGAGGACGGGAGAAAAAAAAAGGGAGAGAAAAGAAAGAAAAAAAAACAGAAAGTTTGTGGGGGGGGGGGGGTGTCAGGGGTGTCTCAGAGGAAAGGGGAGGAAGGGAGGCGTAAGATTCTGATTTGGAAGGGGGCAAAACTGGACTACAGCCTCTGCCGGACAGGGGGTGGAGGGGGGTTTTGTGTTTGGTGGGGGGTTGTGTGGTTTGGAACAGACCAGGAACAAAAAAAAATTGGAACGGTGTGATGTGTAACCGGTGATGTTGAAAACCAAACAACCCCCCAAAAAAAAAAAGAAAAACCAAAAAAAAAAACCACAACAACCCAAAAAAAAAAAAAAAAAAAAAAAAAACCAAAAAAACACAAAAAAAAAAAAGAAAGAAAAAGAGGGTGAGGAGTGGGGGGGGGGGGGGAAGGCGAACGAGCAGGGTTAAAGAGGGGGAGGGGAGGGAAGGGCCAGAGAGTGTTAGAAAGAGGGGGTGGTGACCTGTAAGTGGAGGGGCAAGAGGAAGAGGTAGAATAGACACAGGGGGAAGTGGGGTGGGGGGAAGGGCGCTCGTGGGAGAGGGGGGGGCTGAGGGGTGCGGGGGACAAGATGGAGAGTGGAGGAAGTGGCAAGGAAGAGGCGAGGGGGGGGGGATGCGACGGCTATGGGGTGTAGGGCAAGGGAGGATAGGGATGAGCCGGGTAAGGGGGGCAGGCGAAGAGGGAGAAAGACAGGAGGTGGGAAAAGAAGAAGTGGGAGGGGGAGGGAGACCTGCGACGGAGAGGATGAGTGAAGAAAGAAGGGGAGAAGGGAGTAAGAACGAAACAGGAGAGACAGGAGAGAAATTGGGGGGGAAACAAAGAGGAAAAGGAGACGTGGGCAGGGAAGATGGAATGGGGGGGTGTCAATTTGTGGGGAAAAGGGAGACAGGGGGGGCAGGAGAGGGGAGGAGGGGGAGAGCTACTGAGAAGGAGAAAGAGAAGGGAGAGGCAGGGCGCGGGAAGTGGAGAATGATAGATTGGGAAAGGATGCCTTGGAACTTCGTGGGGGGCAAACTTCCTGAGGGGGGCGGGGGTGAGAGAGTAGAGGAAGGGAAGGAGGGGGAGGGGCGGTGGGAGTAGGGAGGGGAGAGGGGACGGTATGGATTGAATTAAGTGCAGGGGAGAGCTGTTGAAGGGTGGAAGGTGGGGGAATTAGAAAGAAACGAGTAAAACAAAGTAGACAGGTAGGGGGAGAGGGAGGAGCGTAAGGAGGTGGGAAATGAGGAGGAGTGAAGAAAGAGGGCTGGGGGAATGGAAGTGGGACCGAGGAGGAGGAATGGAAGAGCAGTTGTAACGAAGTAAAGGGGGGAAGACAAGTTCGGGGAAAAGGCGAGAGGGGAGGAAACGAGTAGTATCGAACAGAGGTAGAGAAGGTGAAAAGTGTGGGATGATGGCGGGGGTATGAGGGGGAAAATGGGGGTAAGGTGGAGGGGTGAGAGACTGACAAGGAGGGCAGTTAAGAAAGTAGCGAGGAATGGCACTAGACAAAGAGAGGCGAGGGGGGCGCGTACTGGGGCGACAGGCTTGCGCATGACGTGGTGAGAGAGGTGGGAGAGGAGGAGATGGATGAGGGGGAGAGGAATGGAGGAAAGAGAGTTGGAGGTGTGGTGCAAATGGAGGGGTTTGTGGGCCAGGGGAGAAAGGGAAGAAATGGTGGGAGAGAAAGAGGAAGTACGTAGAAGTTAATTAGGGGGTGGGGTAAGGGCAAGGGGGGGGGATGAGGAGCGGGGGAGAGGGGGAGAAGTAAGGATAAGGTTACGGAGATGGGGGGGAGAAGTTGTGGGGGCGAGGAAGGAGGATTGTGAGGAAGTAGAAGAGGGGAAGAGCGGGGAAGTAACAAAAGGGCGACTTCGTCGGTCGTTCTGGATGTCGACAATTACACCTGGCCTCACTGAGTCTTGGAATCCTGGGCGGAAAAGAGAGTTCTTGATTATTGCAGCTTATTCGCTGTGTAGCAACGTGGACATCTAAGTGGAGTTGGTTGGACGAGAATCAAAAGAAAGACCCAAGATCTCCGTAGGGGCTACTATTGAGATTGTAATGCCGACGCCCTGAGAGCGCAAGCGTGCGACCTTGGAAAGCGGGAGGTCGGCTCCCCGGCAAAAGATTTCGTGAAAACGACAGCAGGGAAGAAACAACGGAGATCGGCCAGAATCTCGACAAGCTGGTGGGGGTCGAAGGCACAGTTCCGCGAACAAACAGAGGAAACAATTTGCGAAGCAACCAAGGGGCAATGGCGAAAGAGGGACAGTGCTGTATAGAGGTCCTGAAATAGACGCTAGGAGCGCCGCTCCCATTAATGGACATTCAGTCTGATGGTCCCTGGAAATCGGGGAGAGTTTTGAAAGGGAACTCCATCGAGAACAAGGGCAATGTCCAGGAACCCAAGCTCCAAGGGAACCTCTTGGCGGGTTTAGGATGAGTATAAGAACTCTCATTCCAATGGGAACTAAAAAAAACGCACTGCCTTCATCTTTATTTTGGAGAAAAGGCTGAGGCTTCTACACTTGAAAAAGGCCGGAATCCTTATTCGCGCGCGAAAGGACTGAATTTTGCAGTAAGCCAAGTTTCAAGCAGGGAGGTCCCTGCGGATAATCGGAAACTGGTGGGGCGGAGGGGAGGATGTCCGAAAGTCATCTTCTCGCTCGTCCTGGGTAAGCGCTTGCCTGAAGACTTGGGGGGGCAAAAGAATGCCGTCGTTGCGCGGGTGCCGGGGTGGAGTTGGTGTTGGTGGGGGGGGGGGGGGGGAGGGCCAGTGAGGAGCCACAAAGAGAAGGATTAGAATCTGCACTCTGACAAAAGGGAAGCTTCGACTTACCTCACCTCAAAGAAAGAACGGCCTGCACTGCTTCCAGTGTATCAGGGGAGAAGATTATGCCCAGCACGCGGGAAAAAAAAAAATAAGCCAAAACTCAATATGAAAGGGGGAAATTCAAGGGGATGGTGTAACGGACTTTGAAAAAAGACAAGGCCATCAAAAGAAAGGAAAGAACGTGAAAAGGTCAAACGACTGATCGCACAAGCCTTTGCGTCGACAAGAAGAAGGGGGTGGCGCAGTTGGCTAAAATATTCGGACATGGCCGCAGTACGTAAGGTTGAAGAGACAGAAGGAGGATGAAGACGGCTAACTAGTCCCGTCATAAGTGGATGAGCCGTGATGCGGAATGCCTAAAGGAGGGGGAGGGGGGTAGGGCCTCCTGAGCAAAACGTACGCGCCACCAAATAAAAAAGAGCAATGGCAAGAGCGAATCAACAACAACAAAGAGGAGGAGGATAACAAAAGAAAGATTTAAACTATCCTGACTGGGGGGGAGGTGGTGACGATACGAAGGGACTCTGGAGAAGGATTCACTATGAAAATGGAATCAAGCAGTTCCTCCGCACGGCTCACGCCATTAAGTACTGGCGGGGTAAGTCCCTTGAAGAAGAGAGAAGCGAAACAAGCACTTTCTATGAAAACCCGTGACGAGGAAAAAAGATGGGGGAAGCCTCTGGTGGGTAAAGGACGAAAATAAGAAACAGGGCTTTGTTGCTGCTCTCAAAAAGTCGTTTTCAAAAAAAGCAAAAAGTAACGCTTATGGTGGGGCTGGCCAATGGGTTGGGCCGCCGGTAACCCAAAACTGAAGCCAACAAAAATAGTTCAACCATGGCCGGAAGAGGGGGGGAAAGGAATGTTTTGAACAGGGCTTGGGCATTAATCAGACCTTGCACCTGAAGCATATCAGGAACGGTCTGGAGGGAAGACCTTTAGAGAACGTAAGCGTCGATGAAAAGGTGGCGCCTGTGACTAATTTAAGCCTCTCCGACTGGCGCGCGCAGGGGCCCGGTAAAGACTCAAACCCAGAGAAAACCAACCGGACTTACCAGACTGTGGGGTCACACAGGATTCCGTCCACATTACCCCAGAAAAGATCGAAGAGATCGGCGGTAAGAGCAAACGAACACGTACACGCTTTAGAGTCTAAAGGAACGAAGGGGGCAGCAAACTTGGCTGCCAGGCACCAAGTACATGACTGGCACGGGCGAAATCCTCACGGATCAGAGGAGAAGAAGGGTCAAACCTTTACCGAATGTATGGAACAGGGGAAGGGGGAGGGAGGTTTAAGTGTCCCATCTTGGACGGAAGGAGCAATCCGCAAGCCGGAAAGCCGACGGGGGAAACTGAAAGTCAGGCGTGGAAAAAAAGTGAAGGGAGGAAGTGGCATAAACAACCCGTCCGCGATAAGAGGAAGGCCCGCTCTGAGCTCCCACGGGACGGGGAGAGGCGAGCAAAAAAGTTGGTCATGGCGCGTACGTAAAAGGAAATCTTATGCCAGCAAATTCTGTGAGCGTCAAGGGGCAACTTAAACACGCGTGGGAGCGCTGAAGGTGGAAAAATCACATGTCGAGATGGAGGGCCAGCCTAATACGTTTGGTTGGATCATGGACGAAAGCCGCAAGAAATCAAGGGGGGGGGGACCTGAAAGACCACTAAACGGACTGCCCAAAGGATCGCTTGCAAAAAAAATATCTCAAAAGGAGGCCGCCCCCGAGCAAATAGGGCCGACAAGGAAGCTCGGGGGAGGGACATGAGGGGAACAGTTTTGTGCTAACCGTAATCCCAAGAGCGTCAGTACGCATTGCGCTAAAAAAAAAAAGGTACTATAAAATAAACTACAGAAATGGACTCCCTAGGAGAAGAAGACCCTTTATGACCATGGGTATGTGACCTGGGAAAGAAAATCACAGAATCTGCGCGCCGATGCCTTAAGACACCGAGTCGCTGCGGACAATCCAAATGGCGCCAGGTCAGAGACACACCCACCAAAATTGGGAAACTGGGACATAATGCGCAAAAAAAAAGCCTCTATGGAGATCTGGGGGTAACCTAGCGAATTTCTCATCTGTACACGAAAAAAAGGAACAACTCCCAACAAAACAAAAAGAAGGAGGAGGGGATTCATATCCTAGAACTTGACGCTCAATTAAAGGTCAGGAGAAAGGTGTCACAAACTCGATAGAATCGATGATGGGCGAATTATGTCAGGGAAAAAGGGGGGAATTGGGTTGGTTGAAAACGAGGGGCGCCGGGTATTTAAAAAAACTACTCAATAAATGGGGGAAAAGATAGGAGGAGAGGATGTGCGGGGAGGGAAAGACTGTCAGGGGACAACCGGGAATCAATGGCGGTCTGCTTCCTGTTCAGTAACGCTGCGGAGTGAATTAATGTAATCAGCCTTCTAGGGTGTAGAGGCACTTGACACTCGCTTAGAGTGGGATCACTCAATACATAGGTCAGCCCCCGACGTATGAGGGGGGGCTCTGGGCGGCCGGGGAGCCCACAGGAGATGCTCAAGCGGGCAGGGGAATCAGAGTAAAAAAAAAAAGGGAAATAAGAAGTGGCACAAGTGAAAGTTCACTGGGTGCGCCGCGACTACAGCGAGGCCACCACGGTTGAAGCCTGGAAAAACCATAGGGAGAAATCTAAAAAACTCCAAGTTCGACAAATAAGCGAATGTCCGCCCCTTTGCCAAAGACCGAGGGCAACTGTGCTAAGAGTGCATGGAGGATAGCGCAGTCAGGAAATAGACGCGCAGAGGGCCGCAGCTCACCCAGTCCGGTACGGCGGCTTCAGGAGCTTCCGCGGTCCGCGCGGAAAAGTTGTTGAAAAAATGAAAGAATCGTATAATCATTTCACGGTCTCAACCGAACGCTCCAAAGGAAAAGAGAGGGACGGCTTTTTCCGTCGAGGTGAGTAGAGCTCCCGGAGAAGGAAAAGATTCGACAACTAACTCAAAAAAAACATTGTTCGCAGTCGGAAATGAATAATACCCGTAATAGTCAAGCCGGGACTCCGTGAGGGAGATTCTCAGCGTCAAGACAAGAAAAGGGGTAAAGCCCCAATGGGTTGGGGAAAAGTTCCGTGCGGGACCGAAGGTATAAAGGTATAATGGGGATAGGATGATTTCCGCACAGTAAGTCTGAAGAGAGAATGGATCAAGGTTACTGATCCTGTAAAAAAACCAATTTCGGAAGAGGGGTAAAGGTGCCTGTGGGGAGGAAGTTATTCAGAAACGGCGACTCTACCAGTAGATCGCATGGATTCAGACAAAATTCGAGAAACTCATCCTCGACATCGTAAAAATAAAAATCCTGGAGATGACTTTCAGTTTACATGAAGAATTCCCCCGCACCAAAGGCATAAAAAATAAAGAAAAAAAAAGAGGAAGCAATGGTGAAATATTTAAACTGCTGTCATGGGCGTGGGGGGAAAGGAGGAAACCAATGGCCAGACAGAAAAAAAAAAAGAATCAGAACAATAAAAAGGAGTCGAAAACAAAAGAAAGGGGTGCGGAGTGGAGTCGACAATATTTCTAATTCGCAGTACACGGGATTTTAGGGAGCAGTGCCGTAAGGTTTCTATAAACCATGAAATGGATGAAGGATGATAACTGGGAAAAAAGGAGCGGTAACAGATGCTGAATAGAACGCAAGAAAAGGTACAGACGAGAATGCACAGTAAAGCCCCACATCACAAGGGAGAGTACTCATTGCACCTCGATAAACCAAAAAAAAAACTGGGAGGAAAGAGAAAATTGCCGGAGAATCTCTGTTGGTGAGTAGCTCTGCGGACCAGGAAAAGAACTGCGCCCAGCAATTAAAGCCACAGCCCGAGAAGACTGAAGAAGGGGACTCGTTAGCAGTCCCTCTTTTCACATACTCCAGTCAGGGGAGGCAAACCTTCCGCACTGCTTCCATAATAACCAGGGAGGACAAGAGGACGGCACTCGGACGAAACGGACCGCAAAATGGTGTTGACGCTAGCCAAGTGGTTGGGGACAAGGGGGGAAAGCACAGAAATGGACGCTTATGTTGGAAAGGAATGGGGGGGGCCGCCGGGTTAACCAAACATAACTGAAAGGAACTGACCCAAATCTGCGAAAAAATGGCCTTCAAGTTGGGCCGTGCTGGTGTGTTTGAAAGAGTGACGGGCATTCTGAGTCCTTCGACCATGGAATAAAAGAAGTTCGCGTGCTGGGGGACTGAGGAGGGTTTTTCACGAAATCGGGGAAAGAGATGAGGGGGTGACTACTTGAATCGGAAACACCGGAAGACACTGGCGCGCGCCGGGGGAAAGGCCAAAGAAAAGACCCACTTCAAAAAAAAAAGCCAAGACGAAACTGAAAAAATTCAATTGAACGTGGGCCACAAGGCTTCCAGTCAGAGGGAGAAACTACGCATGAATAGGGACGAGGGGAAGGAAAATCAGACTCTCCACAATATAAGAGGGCGAGAGGACCGGACACGAATTGGAACAAAAAGGGGAGTCCCGTCCACAATTCAATGAGAACGAAAGAATAACGGAATTCCTGCCTAATCATGTCACAGACTGGAAGAAAGAGAAAAAATGACCGATAAATGGGCTTGCGGTTTCACCGGTCCAAAAAGACGGGAAAAAAAAGCGAAACGGACTTCAACAGCGGACGGAGAAGTACAGCTGGCGCTGGGTTAGTAAACAATTGCCCAGGTTACGACAGAGAGTTAAGCCACAAAAAAAAAACCGAAAGGAGGGGAGACTCGAAGCGAAACCGGACTGTGAGCTGCTGTCGGAGGCTACGATTTTCAGGAATGGAGAGATGACCGACACTGAAGAGGTGAAAATGGCACTGGCTGCACGGTTCCGGGGCGACCTTCTGCATTAGTTGGGGAAACAAGGGTGGAAAGAAAAAGAGTTTAATCGAGGGGGCAAGCGACGCCTTGTGGCTAGGGGAGGGATAACTAACGCAACGAACAGCAACGTTGTGAAAGACCGAAGAAAACGAAGAATGCTAAAAGGGATTGCAAGCTGGAGGAAAGTGAAGTGGAAAAAAAACCGGCAAAAAGACAGTCCTCCTACGGTGATCTCTGGGTAGGGGGGGGGAGGGAGGGGGAGGTGAGCTCCCCAAGCGCTCGCAGGAAATTTCCAAGACCAATAGAAAGGTAACCTAATCAGAAACAAAAGCAGGGTCCTCCCTCAGCAGCCATTGATTGTTTACGTGGGGAAATCCCGCATACTAACGCAAAGCGGAGTCACCAAACGATGACGCTGCGGGAGAAATCAACAGTCGCCAATAAAAAACTCGGACTAGCCACCCCCCACAACAAGTGTCCACTTTTACTGAAAAACATAAGTGACGCAATTCCGCGAACATATCTGGGAGGGTGGGAACCTCGAATTGGAGAAAGAGATGACAGCAAGGAAGGAGAA
>Ga0179593_1403986_pt1 | contig 16307 bp, 14 predicted proteins | sample CZODoug2_1_08_16_FD_185931 | JGI IMG/M metagenome (GOLD analysis project Ga0179593, IMG submission 185931) | Vadose zone soil fungal communities from Angelo Coast Range Reserve, California, USA - CZODoug2_1_08_16fungal (PacBio error correction) | ecosystem: Environmental > Terrestrial > Soil >...
TACGAATACCGTGAGATAAAAAAGCCCCAAATCGGGATCGGAGAGGCACGGGAACATCTAGTTACCGCTAAGACACCGCGGGGAGCGGAGCCGGGAGGGACGCAGAGGAAAACCCTTATCCCCAAAACAAAACCGCACATTGTGGGGGCGTGCGAGAACACACTCTCTCCCGGTGCCGCTGATAAAGTACACGGGTACAAAAAAAAGCGATCAAGGAAGAAGGGGGGAGCTGGGAACAGCTACATGGACATACAAAAAATTGTGCTCCGCGGGCGCCCTAAATCTGGAAAAAGCCTGACTGGGGAAAGGCAAGATGACGAGCGCCCGGAAGGCAGAGGGGAGCGTGAAAACTCGAAGAAGTAACCTCCCATGTAAAAACTACGTGCGCTAATAGAGGGGGCGACAGTAGGAAAGATAACGTCCGACGGGTGAGAAGGAAGTGCTGGGCGCTGTGTCGATAAGAGTGAGGCTCGAAGAAAGTCCGACCAACCGAAAAGAAAAAAAAAAATTAAAAAGGCTCAACGGGGCCCCTCAAAAAAACAGGAGATATCGTGACCTAAACAGCTCGGGGGGGGGGGGGTCTGACTCCTAAATATGAGAAAAAAGGGGAATCTAGAAATAGACTAAAGGCCCGAACCGCGGCGCAGGGAGTTGACAATAGTCGAATCAACAGAGCCTACGCTGAGGAGGGAAGTACTCCCGGGCGGCGTCAAAGGATGAAGGGGGGAGTCGGATGAAAAGAAAGGACTCAGTAGGCAAGAAAGCGCAATGGGGGACGAATGGAAGACAGCCCGGAGAGGATGAATCGGTCAAAGCCGATTCAAGTACCGTAGAAGCGAAAACACGTAAGATTCGAAGATGAGTAAGCGATCCCAGGCCCGCCGTCGGTTTCAAAAAAAAAGAAGCTAAGCATCAAGACGGCCCCTGAAAAAAGAAAAGAAGAAAATCGCCTTCAAAGTACGAACGGCGAAGACGAACGGCTGTGGAAACTAACGGAATGTGGCCCTCTGGGGGGAGGCAAACGGTAAAGTGGGCGCAACCGATACGAGGCCCGGGGGACCCTTTCTCGAGTAGTAGACGGCAGCGGAAGAGTTTCACTCAGTCAAAGATCATCGAACAAAAATCAATCACAACAGAGGGTACGATGCGAACCAGGGATTGACGTGCAATTGAAAAAAATCGCCTGGGTCCACCAGAAAATTAACCCGGGGAGGATCAAAAAATCTATAACCGTGAACATTGCAGGGCGAAGCTGTCTCGTCATCACGAACGGTACTTACTCGGACGCACATGTCCAGGAGAAACACGAGAAAAGAGAGAACCAAAGAGACCCGGTTAAATTGGTGTTCTACCTTCTCATATTCCGCGAAAAAAAAAGGGGAGAGGACTCACACGCCCGGGGAGATAGAGATCAGAAACGTGAAAAAGGGAAGTCATATGGAGCCGCGCGCAAACCAGGAAAATCAAGGGCGCCTTGAGGGGAAATTTGCACCCCCTTAGGACCGCAGTGCGAAGGGCCAGCACTTAAAGGAGCGTAGGACCAGAATTAAGGGAGGTGCGCGAAACTCGACTCCCCTAAGAAAAGGGTCCTTGTCAGGAGGGAAGCTAGGTAAAATCTTTTCAGGGGCACACATCGGCGGCGAGATACCGGGGCGGACAGGGGCGGACATACGTGAAAAAACGCGTCATAAACTATCGCGGGACCTACGAAGCATTTCATTCCCACAAGAGAATGGCCGTAAAACAACGTATGAAAATACTACGACGTTATAAAGTGGGACCAGCCAGGGAATCGCAGACTGGGGCACAGTGGAGTCAGTCTGGACTCAACTGCCGAAAAGGGGGGTAGAAACGCTCAGAAGTCGAGAGTTCTTACAAGGGAAATTCCAGAGCACCGTCAGACTAGCGAGCGTCAAAAGGTTCTAGAGCCCCAGAAAAAGAAAAAATTGCGTCGCTTCTACCCAAATTGAAAAAAGCCCAGAGAAAGGTGCGTAGGCGCAAGGTGGCAAGCCGGCGAATTGTGGAACGATGAGCCCAGTAATAATTGAGACGCCTAGGGTGTCGACGGGGGGGAAAACAATTTGGAGAATTACTTCCGGTCCGCCAAAAGGCTGCGAACGGCTGTGGATATGGTCGCGGGGAAAGACATTTAACGCCTGGTACCCTTGGAAACAGTCTAACCCTCACGCCTCTAATCTAAGTAAGGGTATTCCGTCCGTCGAATACCAGCGTGGGTCAAGGGGTAAAAGGGGAAGTTGTCACATGGCAGAGGGGGTTTAGTTCAGCGTTCGAGAAAACTCACGTTCACTACCAGAAAGGTAGGAGATGGAAAAGTGATTCTCCGAGAATTAGCGCGACTGGCATAGAAAGAAAAAGTATAGAGAGATGTTAGATCGAGTAAAAAAAAAAAAGAACTGTTTGAGGGGCGGGGTACTTCTTCAACTGATGGTCACGAAAGGGTAAAGAACTCAACTGTGATAGAACCCAAAAACTCGGCCAGGTAGCGGGGGGAGTGTTTCCTCTTTTGGTCATTTTTTTAAACTCTAAAAAGCTACTATCCCCCCTAAAACGGTGGGACGTCTCAGGTAGACAGGGATGTCCTACCCTATGAATCACGACTGGTAAGAAGGCGCCAGAGACAATGACGAAGCAATCCGGGTTCAGACATAAAGCGTGAAAGCGAGACTCTAAGGGTTGGTCTAAAAACGGGAGCTGAGCGATATGGGGCGACCAAACGGAGACTCTCTACTCGGGTGGCTGATCAACGTTGCATCGGGAACGAGCCTGGAGACATTGACAGGGGATAAAAACAACCTGGCGGGGAGAAGCAAGAAAAAAATCAAGGTATTTATAGCAATTCACCGCAGAAGGGAGGGGAAGAACATACACCGATCGGAGAAAGTAATCTTTGGGAAACTCCGGCAGATGGGTAACAAGGGCGCCCGCCCTGGCTCAAAAAAAAAATTTCTCAACGGAGACGAAGCCCGACCCAATTAGAAGAAAAAGTCGGGTGTTAGAACCAAGGGGGGGCCATAAATAAATGTCTCAAAGGGAGGACAAAAATACTTCACGGGGGACACGCGCGCTTGCTTCTGAATGAGAGGTTATAGACGTAAACACGAACACCGATTCTCTCAGAAAAAAACGTTTGAAAATATATAGACTTGGGGTTCGGGAAGTAAAGAAGCACATCTTGACGACGCGCGAAAGGGGCCAAGGTATCACTACAGGGAGGCAACAACGTGGTCAAAAACAAACAGCCTCGTTTGAGAATACGTAAACTTCTGACCGTCCAGTAGAACTCACGTGGAAATGCCGAACAAGGCGGGGACGGAACGGGCTGAAAAAAGGACTCGCAACCAGACAAGGCGATTCACTTGTCAGTCGGAAAATGAGGATAGTTAATATGTGGTTGTCGGAGAGCGAGAGGGGAGACGAACCAACAAGGCGGATCCCACAATTGAGTCAAAATGCAAAAAACCCAAGCGGCGCAAGGGAGGGGGCGTAGAGATCGCGTGGCAGGAACGAACATCCTCCCTTCAAGGGAAGAACAGCAATTGGAGAGACGCGTTCGGGATTGAGGGTCGGGCCGGGCTCGGAAAAAGTCGCAGAAAGGCGGAAGGGAAGGGAGGGAAATAATGAAGCTGACCGTGAGCAGTTGCATCGTATCGGGGTTGATAGCGTGCTCTAACAGCACGATAACACGCCCGTCAGACGGCCCAGGGAAAAACCTGCCTAGGAAAGGACCTTATCAAGTTGTACTGGGACGTCACCCGTGCAGAGGGAAAAACGTTCCGCGTCATTTTCGGTCAGCACACTTAGACATATGGGGGGAAGCCGGACGGAACGTGTCGAGACCAGCAAGGAAACATGATCTGACAAGAAATAAGCTTGGGGGGGAAAGGTGTTTTTCCTAACTTCGAGCGAAAAACTGAAAACCGAAAAAAAACCTAGTATGATATTTTGAGCGCTCTTGGAAAAAGAGGCGGGTCTCTCCCAAAGCAAGAGAAGGGGATCGGATACTGTGCTGAGTGACAAAAGGCGTATAGATCAAGTTCTTGAATCGTTGCAAGCTGAAAGAAATAATCTAGACGCGAGCAAGCGGTGCCGTACTACCAAGCGGCTAGCGTCGAACGGGGGAGGACACCGGGGATGAATAGGCGACTCGCCCGAATCTCTAGAGCGCAGAGCAGGTATCATTACACTGTCCGGTGGACAACAAAAACTAGGACCCTCGAGCGCGGGGAAAATTCCTGCGCACGAAGCCCGAGGCGGCTCGACTTGAGAAAAGGTACCAAATTGAAGAACCCAGCAGGCAACCGCGGAAGGGAGAAAGGTTTACATACGGCGAAAGGTCCAAGGACGGGTCCACATTTCTCGCGCCGAAGAGTTCGGTCTTTATGAGGGGGGTAAGCGAAGGTTAAGAAGTCTTGAGAGGCAGGCAGGGATTCGGGTCCGAAGCTGCTTTAACAAATCGTCGACAAACACCAGAGGAAGCAGGCATGCGGTCCGACCAGTCAGTACAAACAAATCTAGTAAATTCTCCGCGCAAAAAAGGTCTGCTACGACCGCCCATGGGTGACTGGGGAATGTTGAGAGTGCCGAGCGGCGGGCAAGGTTTAGAACTACCGATGACCGTTTGAAAAGAAAGCCGCCCAATTGAAGCCAAAAACGGGAGAGACGGAGAAGTGAAAGTGGGACAAGCAAAGGTTTTGCCATGTACCGGACGGACCGATTTTCGAGGAGGGGTGTGACAGAAAACCGCAGTACGGCGTGAAAAAATAGCTGAGGAGTCCGAGCAACAATTAGAGGTGATTAAAGAATGTCTCAGGGTGGAACTCGGCGAGAAAGACGCCAGGAAGTGCAATCCCTGTGACGAATATACAGTTGAAAAAAAATGAAAACCGCGACGATGCAAAGAGTGTGCAAAAAGCGGGGGACTGCGCAAACGGGTAGCCCCGGCTTCCGCGCGCTAACGGAAAGCAAATGCGACATCGTTCTAAAAAAGGTTGCCAGGGTCCGGGGGCGGGAAGAACGAGAGGAGGAGACAGCCCGTCGGCCGTTCGAAACCGACGAAAAAAGAGGACCGAGTATTAGCAGCCTCTCCCGAGGGGAGGTCGCAGAATCGCGAAGAATGACGCGACGGATGGAAGACGTAGTGGGGACAGTGAAGGGGGGACGCGATCGGCAGAAGGCTTCTTCTGAAGGTCCTAACAAAAGGAAAAAAAACCTGTAGAGGAATCCAGCCAGGAGGAGTATCGGAGGCCGGATAACTTGCGAAAAGGAAACTCTTACCGTCGTAAACGAGACTGCTCGCGATCAGAGGAGCGAAGAAAAAACGGGAAGAGCTGTCAGGGAAAGGTTCAAGGAAGAGGGGGTAGCAGCGTTTCCTAAAAAGGGAGACTCGGAGGTTTATCAAAAGACGGAGCGCGAATCACTCGCTCAACAGAACATCAGATGGCCACGGCGGAGGGAGAGGGGGGGACGAACTGGCAGCCCCAGACGCATGAAACTGGAAGAGCTCGGCGCCGAAAGATGGTGTTCAAGATCCCTCTGAAAAGAAGGTGCCCGGCGTCTATCTGAACCCGAGTGCCCGGGCGTCAGGGGTAGCCGCCGCGAACCGGAGCAAAACGACCCTCCTGATGTCCATGAGCTATTCCTAATCGCCACCCAGCAAATCGAGTGACACTGGCATATCCAAAATAGGAAAAAAAAAGAGGGTCCAGCGAAGCTGGAGGAGAACAACTTTGGGGAAGCTCAATCGAAAAAAGCGAGGCCACTCACCGGCGAAAGAATCACCGGGTAAAAGGTTACTCTGCCCAGAGCAGGGCACCTGCTGTACTCGAAGGGGGGACGGGAACGCGCATAGAGATAAAACAACAACGAGAGGAGGAAAGAGGGGGAGCGCGGAAGGGACATGGATACGGTGAACCATCCTCCCGCGCCGTCGCGGGCACATTTAAACACCGCTCCTACTAAGAGTCTCCGGGGGATGAACTCGCGCGTCAATCATGAGCTGACCCAAAGTAAAGGAAGAGACCCACCCCCATACAACTAAAAGTCTGTCGAAAAAAAAATGGACATGAAATCCAGAGCCGGGGTGCGAGGGAGGACAATCAGTACAGACAGCGGGAAGGGCGGCTTGGGAGAAGCGCTTATCTCACCCTTCAGCCGCAAGTGAGGGGTGTGAAGTCGGAGACCATGGAAAGCATCTTGATCTGGTCGAAAGGAGAGAATGGCCCGGAAACCGGCGCTCGTCCGACGCGAGGAGTAAACTCTTTGTCCGGGACTGCTATCGAATCCGCCTATGAAAAGAACTTGACTGTGAGAGATCTAAGGAGGGGTCCTTCCCAAAATGGAAAGTGAAAAAAAAAAATGCACCGCGAGGGGACCTCACCGGCGGTAAAACCAAAACAAGCGGACTGGAAAATGAACAGGACAGCTCTAAACGCTGGTTTGTTCGGCGGCGGAAGAGAAAGGAATCCTCGTCCAAGCCATAAAGAGTAATCGCACAGGCCTCCACCTCGGCCGTAAGACGTACACCGCTCGTGCGGAGGAGACTACCCTAAACATTCGTGAAGGAGGCAAAGCATACAATGCCTGAAAAAAATCGAGGAATATGCGAAACAGACCGTAGCGCTAATAGTAAAGGATTCCAGAGGCCTACTCAAGAAGAGATAATCTAAACTACTAGGGACCGCGAGGTCGTTCTAAGCGGGGAAAAGGATGCATCAGACTCGCGGAGTGCAAGAGGAAATAAAAGGCACCTCAAGGCCGTGAAAGGAGTTATAAGGAGCCTGCGACGGGAAGTAACCATAAGGGAAGAGAGAGACGTCGGGGGTACGGCGAAAAGAGCAGCAGCCGGCTTTCAATTATCTGCGAAACTGCCGCGGTTAAAAATCATTAAAACGGGATATTCGCCGAGACCGGATTGAAAGGCAAAGTTTTCGCGCATGAAACCCCCTCATAAACGCGGTCATCAACCGAGCTCGGGGGGAAGATGACGGAATCCGAATAGTCCAGACAAGATCAGGATTTGATTCGGGGGCGCAACCGAAGCCGAAAGAGACGTCTGGGAATTCCTTGGGAGACAACCACGGGCGCGGGGAACCACCAGGGGACTGCCTCGGAATACCGTGGAAGCAGTAGGACCTTCGCTTCGGAAGGGACAACGCGGATATGCAGGAAGGACGAGTCAATATTCACGGACGGTAACAAGATGGGGACGGCAGGAGAAAAACACCGCATTAAGTAGATTCGAGCGTATACGCACTGGGCATTACGGCTTATAGGAAAAAAAGAATCACAAAATCGCAGGGGGGGCCCTGGAGCGTCAGAGCGGCTTGTGACAGCACTATGGCGCACGGCTTAGAGACCCGATCGGGCTTGCGCAGGAAGGTTGTAACAGGCATAGAAGTCCTAAAGGAAAAAAAAAGACCTACAAACCTGGGACGATAGTCATAGGTGCAGGGGGGGGGTACCCGAGGCGGGGTTCTCACGGCGCGTACTCAATAATGAGAAGAGAGAATGGGAAAAGGAGATGCGAGAAACGAGGAGGAAGATAGTCTAGACTACCGAAATCGAATCTCAAAGTATAGGGCGTACTCAACCAAACCCAGGCCTGTTTCGCGGATGCGAACATCGTAACAACGTGATGTGTAGGGTAGCTTCAATTTACATGATAACCGTTAGCCGCAGCAGTGCAGAAGGCCGCGGTGTTGAGACTGAGAAATCATACCGCCCACAGATTCCGGATGGTTCGAGGGGGGGAGGCAAACTGAGCTTCTAGGAAGAAGAAGAGCTCGAAAGAACTGGGTGAAAACTCATGGTACCAATAACGTATTTCTAAGAGACATCTGACCGGGGAAAGTCACGTAAGAATACCCGCGGGAAAAAATTGAAAAGAAGGAGTAGAACGAGGGGGTTTGACGAGCTGGCTCAGCAAGCCACTCTCCAACAAAAAGGGGTTACAAGCAAGGAACTTTTGTCACTTTCGAAAAGAGTCCAGATCGAGGGAATTGGAGAAACATCCCGAAAACTGGGAGACGCAAAATGAGATGCACATCTCGAAGGACGACAACAATGATTCAGGTCCAGGGGGAAGGGGCGTGTTGGAACAGGGCGTGGGGGGGAGGTCTGACGAGCAATAAACGCCAAAGGAAAAGGGCAAAAAGAGCACTTTCCTCTTATGGACTAACCCACTGACCTCCTGGGGGGTGATCGCTAATCCATTAGAGACTAGCAACCGGGTCCGAAAAAAGAGAACTAAGCACTCTTGGGATGTCTACCACCGGGGGGGGCAGACAGGAATACTCGACAGCGTTCTGTCCCAGTAATCGGGGGAGCGGGTATGAAAGGACAACGATAGCCTTTCCTCTAGAAGTCCCAAAAAAAGGTATTTATATCATGCCGCGAGACAAACGCAAACTTATGCTACAAGAGCAGTCCGGCGTGTTGGGGTCAGAACACGGATTGGTAATCCCTTTCACAAGAATCATCGATCTTATGGAGGGAAAAAGGACGCTCAACAGAAGAGGAGTCGGTTTTGGAAAATTGGTGGTCCGTCCAATGTGATACCGCTAGCGCACGCGCGACACGGAAAGATTGCGTAAAAAATGAAGTAAAGAACAAACTGATATAGACAACAACGGGGATAGTATATTATTTTACATGAAACAGCAGCGTAAGCGATGGGAAGAGTATCACAGGGGGAAACACTGGTCAAAACCGTAGGTCACGGCAGGAAAATTCTTAATAGAAAAGTTCAGAAACTAACTACAAAAAACGTGGGGCCTAAAAAGCATACCGGAGAATGACGTCCGCTTGGGGACTGTCTCCCGCTTGGTCAATTTAACTAACATGGTGTTGGGGCTTGAGTCAAAAAACAGTGCCGGGTCACACTTCAATGTCGAATTCGATAAAACCCCCCGTGAACTGGGGGGAGAGGTAAATGGTAGGGCAAAACCAGAGATCCAAGAGGGGAGACACAGATTAAGCAACACGAACTCTAGAAGTCGCTCAAAAAAGGAGGCTGAGAGGACAGCGGAGGGCCATCCATGAATCTCGTGGGGAGTATGGACACCGGGATAGTGCCGGTAGGGGGCGGGGAGATCGCTACCAACCTGCAACCCTGGGCGCAAAATGGCAACCTGAATGAGACGCTGGGTGATAGACCACGTGCGAATACAGCCGTAAAGGATATATACCAAGTTTTAAAGGGAATAGAGCTCCGAAGTATCAAATAAAAAAAAACCAACGTACTTCGACCAGTCCTAGGGCGGAGAGTGGGAAAGAAAAGAGTTGGGGGAGAAAAATCAAAAACAACTACCTTATTTGACCGCCTGATTCGAGGCGAAAACCTAGGGCCTACAGGGAACGCTGCGGTGGCGGCTTAGTAACTGCGATCAGGTCGTGAGAGGCATGGCATGGAAAGCGAAACATAGGCAAGAGAGGACACCGTTCCGTGACATCGAACAAAAAAGGGGGAAAGTTATAGAACGGGAGGGTAAAAGAGGCAGTCGCAGAGCTAGCTCAGAGAACGAGGGTCTCAGACCATACGGACTCATCAACTCATCATGATAAAAGTGGAGCGGGACGAGAAAAAAAGCGGAAACCAGTGGAAGCCCAAGCATAATTTCAATGGTCAGGGATTGAACTCCATTCGCCAAGGCTCGGCGGAGAAGCGAGCAGCAAACGACCGAAACTTGAGGAGTTTTAACATGTAAAAATCACTTCAGGGAAGACCGAAGTCGTAGGGGAGTGAGTGCGGAGGGTTATAAAGGGAGAAAGCATCGTGAATTGAAAGGAAGGTAGCCAGACAAGAAGGATCAGTGTCTAAGCAAGGACGGCCGGAAACTATGACCAACAAGCGAGAGGGAGGGCTCAATAAAAAACCGCAAACTCCGAGACCGTACCGGGGAGGAGGAAGGTAGACAGAGTATGACGCGAAAATCGACGGAAAGCATTAAGGCTGGGAACAGGGAGGGTTAGTGCCGATCGGAGGGAAGAGGGGAATGGATCGAGTCACCGCAAGAGGAAGCCAGCAGGGAGGGGATACCGCCCTTCAATCAGAATAGCGGGATCCCGACAACCCAAACGTTGTCGTAAATGATATCGCCGAGCTCGTAGTTCAAAAGAGATAAGGAGAGATGGGTGCAAGCGGCATCAACTGAGCGGTTAAAGCATGCTCTTCACGAGAAGCGGGAAAAAGACTTCCAAGGAAGGCAGGTGGACGCGGCTAGTAAGCCTCAAGCCTTTGGTCGGAACAGAATGGAAATGACGAGGAAACGTCAAACAAAAAAAAAAAAGAAGGGCAGAAGCGGCTCGATGGGGTCCGTAATTCCGCCCGGTTCAACAGCGACACTGAAAAAGCTTGCACTCGAGGATACAAGATTAGGATCTAAAGTTTTCGGGGTGGACTGTGAAAACGCGAGGTTGCAAGCAAGTCGAACCTTCTAAAAACGTAACTTGTCAGTCATATCTCGAAGGTCAACGGATAATGTAAAGCAGAGATCTGGGAGTATTATGAGACGATGCCTGTCCGACAGTATTGACGCGGGGAAGACAGTCTTCAGCCTAAGCCAAAAGAAAGGTGACGCCGTACACACCGGGGGGGGGTTGGATGGAGGCGTAGTTCGAAAACGAGGTGCCTAACCTAGACGCTCTCCCCAAACGATTCGCGGCGGCTAGGTAAATCAGGGGCATGGACGAAAAGAGCTTCGAGGTTACGGCAGGGGTTAAGGGACTATGTGTAAGAAAGGATTTCATGCGCGTCTTTGAAAAAGACAAATTGGATGGGGAGAAAAGTCACTCGCGAAAAAAAAAGGACATCAACTTTAAACTAGGGAGGAGGGATAAAAGTCATCCCAACTTTCGCGCGAGGGAGACCACGTCCAAACAACCTGCACAGTCGAAACTCTCAGAGACGTGGTCCCGGCGCGACGATGGAAACCTTGAGGAAAGCGTGCAGAGCCGGGAAGAGTAAGAAAAATCGGCCGCCCCAAGAGCCGAACTCCCTCAAAACAGGCCGCCAAACGGAAGATCACGCAGGACAGGGAAGAATCAAGGAGAACAGCGGTCGGGGATTACTTGGCTGGTTTCACTTGACGCATCCCCTCAACCAAACACCTGAAGGAGGGAGCGATGTGCATCCATCAGAATCCGACGCCGACAAGTGCCACGGGAAAAGAGTGCAGAGCAAGGGGCTCTCTAAAAAAAAAAAGAGGGAGAATTGAGCGCTATCACGCGCTGGAGGGTGAAAGCCGAGTTCGGCGGACAAATATCCAAGTCTCCAAAAAGGGAGAGGCCGCACGGAGGGAAAAGCAAGGTAAGACCCCAGTCAGGAAAACGCGCGCGCTCGCGAAAAAAAGCTGGAAAGGGAAACGCGAAAACCGATCCGTGGTGGTCCGAGGGAGGGAATATCATGGACATCCAGAGGGCGGATTGGGGCTCCTCGTTCGCGAATCCGCGTCGATGTGTCCTAGAAAAAGGAAGGCAGGGGGCAGTTTAACGGTGCTGCACCCGTTTTGGGCAGAGAGGGACCCTGGCTCTCGGAAGTACTGGCGGCGCAGCGCTGGGGGCTGCCTGATGTCCTGAATTACTATGCGGGGGGGTGGAAGGCTGTGAGAGCGACAGCACGAGGCTTCAACGACTTGAAAAAAGAGAATCAAGGGTCAATGCCACTGATCAGAAAAAAACAAAAAAGAAACACCAGGGACCGGTAAAGTACAGCTACATGTGTGGGAGGGACGACCGATGAGGCCAATCAAGAGATAGGAGAGATAGCGCCGCCGAAATGCAAAGCCACCTCTCTAACCGTCGAAAAAAACCGCCGGATTCCTTAATTCACTAAACGGGCGAAGGTCCCGTGAGGCGGTGCGACAGAAGAGTGGAGTCAAAAAAGGCGCGTCGGACAGAAATAGCGCTCATAGGAGACCGATGACTACGCATAAAGCCGACGAGTAATACAAAGATCGATTACACCGTGGACACCGGGGAAAAGTTCGAAGAGGGAGGGACGGAGTCAACAACCTCGAACGCTGGACATCACGGAAAATTACGGAAGAATAGACACGGAGAGTTAGGCTCGGAAATGAAAGCCCGAACGGCCAGAAAGATCTGGTCGGCAACATCGCCGCGCGAGTTCGTGCTCCAAAACGATGAAAAAGAGCCAGGAGTTGGAAAAAGGGAGACCGGGAGAGAAGGGGAGGGGAAAAAAGCCCATATCCTCGAATAATAGTGGAGCCTCCTTCAGCGAACGACACAGAAATGTACGCTGTGTAGAAAAGAGAAGAGAAAGGTATTTAGACGGCAAGGGGAAGAGAGTCCTCCTACCACTCGCAAAGCTGCGGGGAGCAATAGAGAAGGGAAAGGGCCTCGGAAGGGGACGCTTGGCGTGACAACGGCGGAAAATAGGAGGCCTTTTTCGACCCTTCTGACACGTAGAAAAAAGCAACGGACACCGGGGAGATACCGTAATCCGGAGATTTGCGCAAAGACGCGCTGGACGGGGCGAACGAAAACCGGTGGCGGGGGACGACGGGGGCACCCCCCCACCGGAGGGTAGGGGAGCGGGGTAAAGACATAAACAAACGCGATACTAGCAAGGGTAAGGGCGGAAAGAAGCACAGCGGCCTGATCGCTGCGAAACCGCAAGAATTCAGGCCCCCGATGAATTATTAAAACCCGAGGCACGACAGAAAAGACAGAAATATGGACAATTTAACGAAAGATGAAAGGGTGGCTCAGGGCGCGACGGCTAAATAGAGGAATGGGAAGAGAGCCGGAAAAGAGGAAAATCAACACTTCAAAGAGGAAGCAGCCCGCGCTAACGCAAAAGGTGAACGCGCTCTTCGCAATGAGGGATACTGCACGAGGGTTGAGTTCAGGGAAGTACAAAGAAAGGGGAAGGATAAGCGGAGAGAAGGACGAAAAGGGACGCGACCGGAAACAAAAGGGCGAGGGAGGAAGAGTAGGACGAACCGGGGGCTGGCTCCTAGCATAAACTATGGCATAGTAGCAAGGGAAGTCCGGGTGGGATCGAGGATGCAAAAAACGCGCTGGCAAAAATTTAGGCCTAGAATACCCGCACCTTGTAGGAGGGACATTCAGAAGAACCGGAGTTGGGTTTTTGTTCAGAACTCGTCGGAAAACTCGAAAGCAATCCGGAATTGCGTCAGGCCGAAAGGAAGGCGGGGCGAAGAACCTTCACGCGTCATAGCTGAGTGGGAGAGAAGCCAGTGATCATCGCAGAACAACGGGACGATATCGGGGGCAACTCAACACAACCGAGGAAAGCATGTGCAAGGGGATTTAGTTCAGGCTGACAAGACGGATACAAACAACAGAAACTGCTAGGTCCAAGCTAAAAAAACTAAAACCCCTAAGGTGGTAGAGACAGCCATCCTCTGGACGAAGAACCGGGGGACATCTACGGAAGGCCAAGAGTGGGGCATAGGGTCGGGATCGAGGTTTTGCGACCATAACTAGAGATGAGAAGAAGGGGACGTCGGAGTGTAGACGACATGGGGTAAACATAGACGCCGGGGGGGCGCGATCTTAAACTGAAACAAGTATGGACATACGAAGCGAAAGAGAGAAAGAAACGGAGGGCTACGCGTCGGTCTCTGGTGTGGAGAACGGGAAGCTTTAAATATGCAAGGAGCTACCTGAAAGAACGGGAGGGTGAGGAGTGAAGCCGAACGACGAGCTCACTGCATCGAGAGGCACGGTTGTGTAAAACCGTAGACTTATCGACCACCTTTGGAAAAGCATGTAACCCGATTTTGGCCGGGATCCCCTAAGGCACTTCTCAATCTCAAAACACAACTTATGAGGATATAGCGATGGTTAGGACGACGACCGAGGACGGCTAATTTCCGGGTCACAGACATGGGATGTCAAAAAAAAGTAAAAGTAGGAAACGCGCGGAGAGATTCATGCGAATGGCGAGAGCCGCAACGGGCTTAAGACCGTGCGCGACCAAAAAAAACAGAGACGCTAATCACGTTTGTGAGTAGGCCGCTCGAGCTACATTGTTGCGGAACGAGCGCGAGCCACGGCGATCCGTGCGCCGGCATGCAGCGCGATGAAGGAGGGAAAAGCCATAGTCTCGCGTTATGCAGCCAAGCGCGACGGGTCAGTAGGAAACGGCAATCGCCGAGAAAGCGTTAACTTTACGCGCAACGGTGTCCATCTGAGAGGGACAGGTCGGTGGAGGCATCTGAAATGAAGAGTGAAAGGAACGGGTCTTAGATCTGAGGGACTGGGAAAAATGACCAAAAGGAAAATGCAACACGCCAAAGTGACCAAACGCAGTATCGACAGGCGATACCGTCGCATAGGGGACTAAGGCCAGCCTTTTCGGGGGGGGAGGAATCTCACTTTAAGATATACCGTTCAAAAAGGGGGTACAAAGAGGAGGCAACGCAGTAAGGCGATCGAGAATTTCTGGCAAATAACCCTATTCTACTTCACCGTTCATTTGTTCTCGCGGGGGGTAAGTCGAGGAGGGAGAATAGAGCAGGGGAGGGGGGCAAGACGAAGTTAGTAACATGAAACTTTCACTGCGCTGACAGCTAGGGAGCGCGGAAAGAAGGCACTCGCGAAGGAAGCGCAACTTTGAGGCGAGCGCTAGGGCTAACCCAGCCAAAAAATGTTAGAAAGAAAAGGATGAAGGCGTCAAAGAAAGGGGCAGGCTGCGACACTCCTCACTTGCGATGCACCGGAAGTGTCGAGCCCACAGGCTAAATCCTAGGGGAAAAGGCAGAGAGAGAGGAGACTGATTCCGACAATTCTTCCAGCGAGAGCGTCCGCTCGCAAGGAGCCCGGGAGAAAACCGAGTCGCGGGCAGTGGTAAATTCTCGAACTCCCTCAAGGTAAGGGACGGGGGTTGGGGGAAGAAGCATCGGCGTTGGCATAAAGGGCTGGAGAGGAAGAGAGGATCGTCGTAGGCACGGCCAGAAGAGACGAAAGACCGCTAAGGGGAAGGAGACTATTGGGGGAAACACGCGCCGCGGATACGCGGACCGGAAAAGCGTTCGAGTTATCAGAAATTCGCGAGAAGGAATTGAAACACGCAATGTGAGTGAGCGTGAAGAGAGGAATAAGGTTAATCGCCGAGGTCGCGCTCGAGCGCAGCGCGAGGACTACGACTGGCACGGGCAGAAATAGTCAGGAAAAAAAGCGCAAGGGGGTGAAGCTCAGGAGGAAACCTTGCGGAGGCGGGGGAAGAAAAGAGGAATCAACACCCTTGCTCAGGCGAGGACTATCTCAAAGGCCGAGCTTCCGCACGACAGAGGGGACAGGATCCTTTCAGGTAGGGTGAAAAGAGAATAGCGCATGCGTCAATTGCCTGCAAGGCTGTAAAAACCTTGCAAATAGTCCGAATCCGGGGGCAAAGTCGAAGGAGGAGGGCCGAAAGCGTGGGGGAGCGCACGTAACCCCTAAGACGCTCCTGAGACGAGAGGGAGAAACCTAGTTGCAAGCATTCGTATATGAACGGGGAGGCAGCAGTAAGGCGGAAGGGGAGAAAGTCTTCAAAATTTAAAGCCTCTGGTATGAGGTCGGTAATAGCGGGGGAAAAGGCTGTCGAAGCGTGCACTTCTGGAAGTATAGGGCGAATTCGATTATGTACGGAGGGGGGAACCTTCCAGGCAAGAATGGCCATAAGGTCTTCTCTGCGGCTTCCGCCGACGCTTAAACAAAAAAACAATAGGAAGATAGAGGGTCGGAACGAGGGAGAAAGGCGCGGTGAGACTGCCGGTCCGATAACTATCTCGGAGTGAGAATCGGGAGAACGCAAAAGGAGTAAAAAGTCCACGGGATTCACAGAACCGGGGAAGAAAAAACTGATCAGGAGAAGCGAGTCTGGTTTTATCAGGAGCGAGACCAGATCCAAACCCATTCTATTATCGGGGGAAGAAAGGGGTGAAGCCCCAGCGCTGGCGCTAAAGCGCCAGGGAAAAAAAGCGGCCAGTCAAGAAGGATCAGGGAAGGGAAAACGAAGACGGCCGAAAGGCCAGGAGGTCTGCAACCCTGAAGCGTTCCCTGAGCCTGAGAGAAAGGGTATTCTCGCTCCTGAGCCCCAAACGGCCCGAGCTTATGAAAGGAAGAATATGTACTTCAGGAAACTCCAAGGAAGATCAGTACGGCATCAAGGAGAGGAGGCTTAGAAGGTCCGTGAGATGTGACTTTTTGAATCTCATGAAAAAGCAGGGGGACGCGAGTCCACTCCCGGACGGAGCAAAGGAAGGAACGTATGGGAAAAAACGCCGACAATCACCTGCTCATCGCAGGAGTCAGAAAAG
>Ga0179593_1441203_pt1 | contig 16306 bp, 26 predicted proteins | sample CZODoug2_1_08_16_FD_185931 | JGI IMG/M metagenome (GOLD analysis project Ga0179593, IMG submission 185931) | Vadose zone soil fungal communities from Angelo Coast Range Reserve, California, USA - CZODoug2_1_08_16fungal (PacBio error correction) | ecosystem: Environmental > Terrestrial > Soil >...
GGTCCAAGGCGCCGCGTTAATAGACTTCCACACAAAATCTTCTCTTAAAGGAAGGTGGATGAAGTTGGGATATAGCAGGACTCCTGCTCATTGAAACTGGGAGGCGCTCCGCGGAAAGAACGGGGCCAACAGATAGGGTTTTGGAGAGGCCCAGGGGGGGGGACCATAGGAAGGCAGTAGGGAAAAAAAGTGGCGATAGGGAAGTCATGGGGGGGGGTCGGGGGGGGGTCTTGGTGATGGGTGCACAAGTGGGGGAGAAAGGAGAGTCGGGGAATTTGGTGCCGGATTCAATGGTCGACCGCGCAGGGAGGTTGGGGCGCGGGTGAAGTGCCTGAAAAAAAAGGGAAGCAGCTCCAGAAATCAAAGGAAATTGCACCGCCAGGTCGAAGTGGGGGAAAACTTAAAAAAGGAAAAAATAGCATTTAAAAGTCTCACGAACGGTTGTAAAGCAAAGGGACTCCTGGGCAACGAGGGTAGGAGAAGAAGATTTATTGGGCAGAAGAGGGAGAACTTCTATCACGTCACTAGCAGGGAGGGCGCAAGGGTTTTTATTTGCTATCTCTCAAATACCTGCAGGGAGAAACGCAGAAGACATTCGCCGCAAGGATCCATGGAGAGGGGGGGGGGGGGGGGGGGAGGGAAAACAGACCGGTCGTCAAGGGAAACTGGAAAAAGGGTCAAAGATACTTTCAAGGTCGTTCCGTTACAAAAGGGGGGGAGTCGCCGGGGGATTTGGTGAAAAGAGAAATGCTGAATAGAGAAAAAGAAAGCTCGAGGATTTCATAAGAGAGGAACCGGAGGGGATGGGGAAAGCTCTGGGGTCTTAAACAAAGCGAAGATGCCAATAATCAAGGCATAAAACCGTTTTGCAAGGGAGGCACGAACAGCGGTAGTTCGATGGTGGTTCTAAAACAAAAATACTTAAGTCCCGAGAGGCGTGAATCCCAGAGAGGGGCTATTAGCTGGGGGGGTATCTGGGAGAGGAAGAAAGAACGGAGCATACGGTATAGAAAGTCCCACAACAAAAGGCGGCAATAGAAAGAAGGCACCAGAGTAGAAAAAAGGAGCGACCCAAAGAGGAAGGACATGCACAGTGGAAGGCAGAAAAGAGTGCGACTGTCGGGGATATGAGCGGTGGACTCAGAGGAAGCTTTATGAGGGGTATTTTCATCACGGTAAAGGTCGCGAAGTCGCAACTACGGAGAGGGAGTCGATCAATTGAGGGGAGTCTGACCAGTTCAAAGAGGGCCAGAGGAAGGGCCTCTCACTTGGGCGGCACTTCAAAAAGGAGGAAATGTGTAGAGCAAAAAGAAATGTAGAGTGGGAGTACTTCTGTAGAGGGATCCGGTCTTGGCAAAGACGAGAAAAGGACTCCGATAACGGGGGCATATCAGGAGAAAGGCAACGAAGAACCGGAGGACTCAATTGAAAGGGAGGGAAATGGAATTGCCCTTTGGGGGGGGGTGGGGGGGAAACTGCCATTTGGCGTACAATCTACATTATATACACAAGACATCAAATGCAGCAATAAAAGTCAGAAAGGGATCCACACTGCAAGAGGGGGAGGGGGAGTGAAACAACCGGTATGCGAGAGAGAGCCTGCATAAAGGCCCTTTAAAACTGAAAAAGGGAGTAATGAATACCGAGGGTGAACGTTGTGCTGGGGGGTGGTGAAAGGGAAAGGGGTGGGGGGAGACTAAACAACACAGAAGGGGGGGGGAGGGGAAAAAAATATCCAACTAAAGACATCGGGGGGGGAAGAAATCACTTAATGTCATAGGGGGTATGTATCGACGAGAGGTGAGACAGGGCCAGAAAAAATCAGAGCAGGTAACCGCATACGCTCGTTGTGGGGGGAAAGGCAAAAACGCTTGGCAGTGTATAAGGGAAAAACTGAAAAAAGCTCTTGCTTAGATCGCACGGGGGGGGGGGGGATTCTAACTTTGGTCTATGGCAGGCAGGTCCTCAAAAAAAAGGGAGAATACATGGGCAAAGCATCCTTTCATTGAGGAAAGGGCCAATGTCTCATGAGGGGGGGCTTTAAGCTCTGAGTCCCCAGCTGATCGGAAGGGTGCGCGGATTGAAAGGAGGTAGAGGAGAATCAAAAGAAAGAATGACAAGAGAAAATTTGGTGAAGAAGGACGACATTATTTACGCCGGAAAAGGACATGACGTGAACCACGATCCTGGAGGGGTGTGGGGGCGAGACCACAATAGGAAAAAGACCCGAAAGTGAAGGCTACGCGATCAAAGCAGGGGCGCGAAAGTATTGAAAGGGCAATGTTCAGCTTGAACGAAAGGACCAAGAGAGGACCTCTACGATTGGCCAAAACGGCACCGACCGGGACGGGAGAGGCTGCCTAACTCTCAGGTCAGGCGATTGGAAGAAAGAGAAGAAAGAGGTGGCGGAGGGGGGAAAATGAATTGGGGCCCGGGGTGTTGGGGGGGGGGGGGGGGGGGGGGGTTGAGCAGAAAATGGGGGAGACGGGCCCTAAGAGAGAAAACCAAAAACTATAACTTCTCTTGGATACGCATCGGGTCCTTCCCGAGGAGAAGGTACAATCGGCCGTACGAGGGCATCAATGTGGGAAAAACCGGTCCCTTAACTAGGGAGTTGGAGAGGCGTAAAGAGCTGAGACACAGGAAGGGGGGAGGCCTACTGTCTGGAAAAAGAGGGGGGGATGATCCTGCGGGACCACGGGGCGATCCGGGTCAGACAGGGGCTATGCACATAAGACGAGAAGGGTTTGATGAACCAGTTGAGGCAGTTTTACAGGGCAAAAAAAATCCTGTTACAGGAAAACAAGCAAATAAAGGATCCATTGGTAATGATGTCGCATGGAGAGATGTCGGCGAGAGGGGCGGAATCCAAAAAAGGGGGGGGGGGTAATGGCAAGAGAAGGGAAGTCACGATTCGCACAAGACACCTGCCAGAAAGGGGAATTAAAAACTGGAAATAAAAGGTCCCACAGATTCAAGCCGAACAACGCTCAGTCCGGGAGGGATGGGTACGAAGGTAAGACGCAAAAAGGGGAGCATTAACCGGGGAAAAAGGGGGGGGAAAGAGGCTTGATCTAAAGGGTCGGTTCACTTTTGGGGGGCACTGCGAGGGAAAAAAAAGGGGCGAATTAAATCAAGAGAGGGGAAATCATATCAGGGGGGCATAAGAAAAATTTTCTAAACATGAAAAAAAAAAAACCGCAAAAGGAAAAACCAAGGGAAACTCGCCTTTGGTCCGCAATCCCCTATGGGACAAAAGGGAAAGAATCAAAAGGATGCTGGCCTTAAAGGCCAGCAAGGAGAGGCTCCTCGTACTGAGCCAAGGGTGAACAGCGCACAATCGGGGGAAAAAGGACTCAACTCGCTAAAATCGAGCATTTGGGGGTTAAGCTCGACGCCTAAGGAGGGTCCAATGGACCTGGGGGTCACTGAATCCATTCAATGGGGGGAGGTTGAAATATGGCGGGTGCTTCTGGCTTGAAGGGGCTTGACCAAACCGAGGCCCTTAATAATGCCACTTAAAAAAGGAGGAAGGCCGAAGGGTCACTGTAGAATAACAAAAAGAGGCCAAATCAGGCTGGGAAACAAAAGGAACCTTGCCAGGTCCCAAAGGCAACACCTACCGCGCCCGTTCCCCTTGCTAGTCAAGAAGTTGGGAATGAGGTATATACAAAAAAAAAACTGGGAATGGCAGCCAGCAGGAGATGTCGGGGCCCGAGAGGGAAAAGGAGGGGTTCGGCAAGAAGGGGGGCAACTTTTGGGATGCACGAAGATTCCGAACTGAGGAAGAGAGTGAAGGGCATCCGTGGGAGGGAACTAAGACTTTCTCTACTCTAAAAAAGGAAGAAAAAGAAAAATCTCAACAACAACCCGGGAGAGGGAAAAAGAAAATCGGCGCTGGGGGGAAGAGAGATGGGGGGGGGCTTTGGACCACTCGCAAGAGGAAAAACAAGGCCGAGATAGGTGGGGAAAGAGGGCAGACGACTCCTGAGACAAAAGGGAAAGGTCTTATGTGCGTCGAAGGAGGGAGGAAGCTACGGGGACACAGGAAAATCGAAGCGGGAAGAAGTGATTTTAGCCTTGTTCAGAAAAGAAAGAGCAACCACGTATAAAAAGGGAAAACGGGGTGAGGTAGGTGCTGTCTCAGGTGGGAAAGGCATGTGCAGAGACTAGACCCGCAAGCTTTTGGGGGGGAAATGGGGCTGCGTAGAGCAAGGGTAGGAGCGCTCCTGGGAAAACAGGGGCATTATTATGGGGGGGGCCGCCGACATGGTGTGGAATCAAAAGTTCAAAAAAGCAGCGAACATACGAGAACCAACTTTGGTTTTGGGTCGAAAAGGGGATTGTCCCAAGGAAGAGAGGATGAAGAGACGAACGCACCCAAAAAGAGAAAGTGCGAAGCGGAAATTAGAAAATAGTGTTTCTCACCTGGGCTCAAAGAAAAGGGGACCATTCTTAAGAACGGAAGGAGAGTTTTTGGCTTCCAGGGAAAAAAAAAGGGGCCAGGAAGGATTGAGGACCAAGGGGGGCGAAGATTGGGGGCTCCTGGGTGTCGTGTTGGCATAGCGGGGTCTGAATGAGTGATCTTATCGGGGAGGAGATTGTGTGCAGACTCCGTGCCGGGACGAAGTGGCCGGGAAAGGGACAAGAAAACGTTCACAGGGGAAATACCAGAATGAAAAAGCCTGATGCCCACAGAAAGGGGGTCAACTTGTTGTCTGTACTGACCTAGACCGTTCCCAAGGACACAGACGGGGGAAAAATAGAGGGATCTGGGGGGGGAAAACAGAATAGGGTAACAGGGAAGAATATTGAAATAGGGGGGGAGAGAACGATAATCCAGGGGAAGCTGCGGGCTTCCAACGGTTTGGGGAGGACTAGCGACATCATCGTCTGAAAGAGAGAAATGAGCCCGATCCAGGGGGACGGGAAATGCCTCCGGAGGGGGGAGGGGGAAGGACCTGTCCCAATGGCAAGAACATCGTGTTATACACGGGGAAGCGCCAGGGAGTTGGGGTTAGGGAAAAGGGAGGAGGAGATCGAAATCCGAGAAAGATGGCATCCACATGGCGTGGACAGGAGGACTCGGACTGTCTAGAAAACAATCTGGCCCGTAAGGAGGGTGGAATTTCCACCGGGGTATTTAAGGAATTTCGGGAGACATACGGTACGGCGAGGTAATGGATCACACCCGACGTAATGCCCTTATGATCCCATCAAGAAGGAGGGTAGGGGGGGTAGATATCTTAGGCAGAAAAAACGCCCTCGCAGACGGGGGGGAAAGAGCCCAAAAAAGCGAAAAAAATCTCAAACAGTGTAAGACACCCGATTAACAGAAAGAACACAATCGTCAAGGGGAAAAGGGTCACGTCAGAACCTATGGAGAAGGTCGGTCTTTGCAAGTGAGGGGGAAGACAAGCGTGGGATTGGTCTGTTTCAAAAAAATCACTTTAATCGAAAAGAAAGCGCGACAAAAGGGGGGGGGGATAAGTCGATCACTTTCAGAAGGGGGTAATCGGGTTGAAAAATAGGGGGGGGACCGAAGGGACAGCGGCTTACGGGCTTGAGAATGAAAATAAGTGGGAAGTAAGAAAGGGTAAGTTGTTTTAAGAAGCTTGAGGAAAGTGGCGGTCGTCGGCAAACGGAGAAGGGGAGCCCGCTTTCAGGAAAAGAAAGCATGAATCCTATTATCCCAGGGCAGGGGAAGGGTGTATCAGGGGAAAAAGGTAAGCTTCCTTTTGTTTTGGGGCAGAAAAAATGAACAGTTTTGACACGAGATCAACATGAGAAGAAAACAAGACGGAAGGAAAGAAACGGATGTTCATCCTTAAATCCAGGGGGGGGGGTATCGCACGGCCAATCGGAGACTTTAACAGTCGTTGGTTTACGGAAAAAACAAAATTCTAAAAGAGAGGGGGAGCCTAAACCAATAGTAAACGTGCAGTTCTAAGAAGAAAATCACATCTCATCTCAACACAAAAAAACGGAAATGAAAATCTATCAGATAAAATGACAGCGTCAACAAAATGAGGAAAGAGGGTTAGGCCTCTAATAGGGAAGGGGAACGTCGGGCAGCAGGAAAATGAAAAAAGCATACCAAAAGCGGCACAAATTTAAATGAGTACACCCTCGGCTCGGCGGAAAGAAGGGGAAATTGAACAGTTGTATCCTCAAGGGGACTTGACGGCAAAATGGGGGCCGGTCCGAAAAAAAAGGGCGATCATGGGCAAGCTCCATGTAATGGGACTTGTCTCTCAGGTCTTGAAATTCAGGAAACCTACAGAGTCGTCTTTCCTGGGATTTGAGAAAAAAAAGAAAATGCCAATCGAATCAAAAGGAAGCCAACTGAAACCGGATTTTCGAACAGAAAAGTTTGAAAGAAGGAAGGACGTGAACGTGGAAGAACCGGGCGAAAACTAAGGCGATTTGAACCACCCCAAAGGCATCGTAACACAGGCAGGGGAGAGACGCGAAGAAAAACGTGTTGACGAAGAAATTTGCGAATAAAAATGTGAAGGAGGGCTACCAAGCGGGCTCTCGAAAAAACGCGAACTATGCACAAAGACTCGATCGGTGCTGACGGGACGCATGCCCTAACCTATGGAAGCTAGGGGAAAGGGGTGGCATCGGTTGTCGGAGAATGTGGGGCGCGTGTTGGGGAAGGATTGATACCGGTGCGAGGGAAGGGGGGGAAAGGACGATATCTACCCAAGACCCCGGCTAACTCGAAAAAGTCTCGGGGGGAAAACCAGGGAATACGTCGGGGGAGAAGGAGAAGCGCCCGTACCAAGGGTCGAATGAAAAACGCTTGTCAAAGGGCAAAAACGGAATGGGGGTCAGCTCAGGCTCACTCACGATTGTTCAAAAACCAACCAACCCCACTGGGAAAAAAATAAGGTCTACTCATAGGGAGGAGAAAAGAACTTGCTATCCGATTCAGGGGCGAGGGAAACAAGGGAATAAAACGTGGAAAAATGATGCCCAGGGGACAATGGGACAGGCAGGACCTAACCATCCGAGGGGCAACAAACACCTCTAAGGGGGGGGAGTTCGTCTACTTGAACTGAATGGGAGGGTAGATCGATGCATTGGAGAGGAGGAAAAAAAGTGGAATCCCGAGGAGAAGGGAGCGTGACTGAGAAAAGAGCTTTCCCCAGAAGAAAAGAGCTGGGGAAGGGAAAAAAAGTCAGTGCTTTTGTAACTTCAAGTAGGGGACGGGTAAGAACAAAGTGAAATGTACTGGGTCTGGGATAGGGATCTGAAAAGAAGACAAGTTCGCACTTGTCCCAAGAGGAAAACGGATCTTCGGCACAAAGTTAGAGGGGGAAAAAGGCAAGCCCTATCCGAATCAAAGGACAAACATATCTACTTGCAAAAGACCCCGGAAGAAAAAAAAAGCAGTAACAAGGGGGACAACCCTCCTTCCCTATGGAAAAGAAAAAGGTGGACTCGAAAAAAAGAAATTCTGATGCCGTTTCTTCCTCCTTCAGTAGCTCCTTAACTGAACGCGCAAAAGAACTTCCTCAAAAACGAAACGAGAACACATCGCTGTGGGGGGGGGGGAAGGCCTTCTATCAAGCAGCGACTTTTATAACCAACTTGTTTCAATGCAAAGTGTGTAGGGGGGCTATAGGGCGGGTCGGAGAAGGAGGGCACTTCGGTGACCAAAAAAGGCAAGAGGGCGATAGTCAACTTACTGGGGCAGTGGGATGCTTCCACGGAGAAAAGGAAAAATGTCCACTCATCTTCGGGGGAGGTATCCGGAACACTTTTCAAGGGAAAAAATAAGCGCTCCACCGCCGCGACCCGGGTCAAAAGTGTCTACTTTCTAAAAACGGGTGCGACAGTCGTGACAATGCAGAAGGAAAGAAAAGGGATGTAAAAGGCCTTCGTATGGTCGGGAAAGAAGAGTCGGAAAGTCTATTAGAAGGGGGGGGGAGGACATGACACTTGAGCAACTTGGCGGTTATGCGGAACTGAAATGCAAGCAGGCGCATGACTTGAGACCACTAACCCCAGAGGGAGAAAAATACAAAAAAATCGAATTATATCTGAGAAAAAAAAACAGGAGGATGATGAGGGGGGACATTCGCTTTTTTTAAACCTAGGAAGAAAAGATGGGTGCTGGGAAGGCAGCTAGCAGGGGAGAATGTGGGCATTCAGTTCAGGGAAGAAAACAGGGGAGACCCACAGTTTCCAATGGCGGCGGGGGAAATCGAGAGAAGGACTTGACGAAGAGATGCTTAGAATCGAAGTGTTGCAAGAGACGGAAGGGAAAAACACGTCATGAAAGGAGAGAGGAAAAGGGTGTAGGTTGCTGAAGGGGGGAAGGCAAAGGGGGAGTGTAACGAGACCAACGGAGGGGGCGGGATGATTGGCCTTCGGATAAAGAATGCCTGCACGCTCAACGCCCGCAGACCGTGGAAGAAAAGTGGTGGTCAGGCAAGGGGGGGAGGGGGGGGGGGGTCCCATCACTCTAAGGGAACGAAGAAACGCAAAACAGAAAATTGCAGGTTGGGAACCCATTTCTTGACCCCCGCCGAGGATGAAGATAAAGAAAAAACACCAAGCTTCGAGGGAAGCGAAGCGGGGCGATTGTGCCTGACAGCGCATTCAGGGACGCGGCGGAGTAAAATAAGAGAAGTGGGGGGGTTCAGTCCACTTTCCTTGAAAAGTAGGGGAGGGTGTCTTCCAAAGGGAGGGGAGGGGTGACATTTGTGTGTCCCTCACGGGGTTTGTGGAATGTACAGTTATGGGGGAGAGGGTGATTGACGGGGGGGGGGGAAGATAAGGTGTGCCTACTCTAAAGGGGGGTGTGGGAGGTAGAAACAGGGGGGAAAGGGGCTCAAAAACAGATGACAATGACGGTGCCCACATCAGGAATGGGGTGGGGGGCTTACATGCGAAAAGCCGTGGACAAGTCACTGAACTCGTTGGGGCCAAGTCTCAGGTGGGGGGCTGTAGTTCCCAATAGGGGAAAAAGAGTTGGGGGAAGAGGGGGGGGGCTGGAACTTCTATAGAAGGTGAATGCAAAAGACCCCACTTAAAGGGGGGGGGGGGCATACTCCCATAAAGGATCTTCGGCTACATACAAGAGACATTCGAACCAAGGAAGTGAGCGTTCAGGGGAAAAGGATGGTTCGGGTAAGGAACTTTAATTGCAGCCACTGGGAAAAGAAAGGGGGACACGTCCAAGACCGGAATTCGCAGGAGGGGGGGGGGAGAAAGATGAAATCGAAAAGTTGCTCATGATTGTCAGCCCTATGCAGAAGAGGTGGGGCAGCCTCGGTAGCGGAATTGCGCCGAGCCTAACGAAAAAGGATCCAGAGTTCCGGGGACGGGGACAAAGTTTAGTTCAATGAGGGCGAAAAGGTTAAGGGAGATGTTACTTTACGTAACCCTAGGTACGTCCCGTACGCCAAGATAAGGAGGAGGGGGGGGGGGTCTTTCTTTGAAGCCGAGGCCTATAAGAAGAGCACAAAACCCTCATCAATGGATCGCACGGGATGAAGACCGCCGATAATTCACATAGCCGAGGGGGCCAAATCGAGGAGGAAAGGTCTTCGTTAAAGTCAGAAGGCACGGTTGGTCGTGCACGGAAGGTGTGGGGGAATGCTAGCGGATTCGAGTGGCAAAGAATTGGAAAAAGAAAAAGTAAACATATCGTCGAACAAAAAGGGTTGATCGCGTCGAAACCAAAGAAGGTGCGGGGAACGTTCAGAATAACTGTGGGGCATCGAAAAAAAAAAGCGAAGGCCGCGCAGGGGTGGTCACGTCATTTCAAATCCTTAGGGAAAAATCCATTGGTCCAGGGGGGGTACCTTCGCAAAGAAAGGGGGGGGAATCCTTCTGTGAGATTCTCTGCGCACAAGAATCGCAAAAAGTCCCCGATCCCGGGGGAAAACAGGAAATAAACACGCTAAGTGTTCATTGTACGCAAGGGGTCTCTCCATGGACGCCCGTGGGGGGGGCAAGGGACCATTTTGTGCAAAGAAAGAGATAAGGAGAAAAATAACAAGACGGAGAGCAATCAGCAAGCGTTTCACATTCAGCCGGGGGGTCTAGGCCGAGCGTCGCCGGAAAAAAGAAGTAGCAGAGTAGAAAAGAAGGGCCGTATCCCTATCGATGAGAAAATAAAACAGGAAAAGTCCTTTGAGGCGAGAAAGAATCGATACCAAAACACGTAGGATAGGAAAGAGAGGAAGAACAGCATCGAAGAGGAAAAACACGTGGGTTGGGGCCTATACAGATAGTGAGAAAAGGGGGGAAGGCGTACAGAGCCTAACAGCTACAAGGGCTCGGGTCACGCACACGCTTGGCAATGGTATATAACCCGAAAGAGCGAGAGGGGAGAGTGAGCGTCCTTTTTGGATCATATCTATGCAAAATGGGGGGGAAGACCTACCAAACAAACGCAAAGGGATACATTGCCGCTGCACCCCTTGCAGTAAGGACAAGCTCAGAGGAAGGTTTAAGCGGGCCGACCTGGGGAGGGGCGACTTTGAAAGAAGGGGATGGACGGGGACTCGAGACAACAACTCACGAAGTTTTTTCACGCGGGAAAACGACAAGGAGGGACAAGAAGTCACCTGCCGTAGCAAACCGGCCCTTCGGAGTTGGCGCTTTTGGAAACACCCTGCTCCTGACACGACAGCGCAGGGGGGATCGACGGACGGGAGCAACGGCCTGAAGGTGGAAGCAGGATTGGAGAAGTAATGTGTCATTGCTGGAAGACAAATAAACCGCGAAGCTGAAAAAAGGAGGTCAACGCAGTCGGAAAGAGGGGAGGGAGAGGAGCTCTCATGTAAAAGCGAGACGCTCGAGAATATCGGGGGGGGTGGTCGGTTCGATGAGAGTTGCGGTTGGGGATTGGAGAGGGGGAAAGGCAGGGTGCGGTCCGAAAAGGAACGCTAACGAACGTAGCGGATGCGTCAAAAGAATTACGTCCGGGAGGGAGCCAAGCCACGGAAAGCGACAAGGTTGCACAAAACCAGGGGCAAACGAGGGAAAGTGGGAAGGGAGGGGAGATCGGCGCTCATCTATTCGGGGCCTAACCTAATAAAAAACACTAGAAGAAGGATTAACATACGAAACCGGGCGATCCGATTCAACAGGGCTATAAAACCGACTAAGAAGAGAGAACACCTGATTCCCAGTGGGGGATAGGGTGACATGTCCGGGAACGAACAAAATCAGGCGGCATTTCAAGCAACCGCGAAAACTTGTCGAATTGTTTCCTGTCTGGATGAAGACAAAGTGGTGGGGGATAAAATGAAGGCCGAAGAAGACTTGATAGGACGAGAAGCACCTCTGCCAAATAAAGATGAGCACGGGAACTAACAAGCTTCAACACAGAGGGGCCAACCCACTGAAGGGAACAATGGGAACGGCTAGGGTTAGAAGTTAAAGAAAACAACAATGGACTCAGTAATAGGGGATACATAGTGGAGAAAGGGAGGGCAGTAAGGTAACTTTTGAGGGGACTGGACACAACAAACCTTTCAAAACGCTTCGAAAAGAAGTGGAAATTTCTCAGAAAACCGAGCCGAATCTCAGGCAAAAGAAGGGGGGACTAGAGGAAAAACCACGGCGACAACAATGACTAGATGAAAACTTTGGTAACCGCAAATGGCCTGTCTATGGGGACATGAAAAAAAGTGGAGGAAACGCTATGGCAAGGTCTTCGCCGAAAACGAAGACCGAAAGGAGACAGTCGATCTATCAAAAAGAAGAAACAAGGAGAACAAAACAAGAGGGGGAGACGTCTCTTCACGCGAAAAGAGACGGCTGGGTTTCAGAACAAGCAAGGGGGGGGGTTTGAGGATGGGGGGGGAGGGGGCGCTCAGGGCAGAAAGGGACGGGAAAAAGTCCTCATGTGGCCGAAAATATAATATACCTGACGGGAGAATAAGCCGGCCTGCCTGCCGGGAAGAATCGTCCAACTCAAGGATGCAGGGTAAAGTTCTCTGCAAAATGAAGAAAAAATAGCTCCAACAAACGGAAGACTACCCTCTTCTCTTGTAAAGTGGTAAAAAGCGTAGAGAAGGAAAGGGGACTGCAGCCAAGCATGAAGAGTCGTAGGCCCGGTCCGAGTCAATCTTATCGTTCTCGGCATAAAGGAACGGTGGGGGATCAGGCGGACCGGGCATGGCAATCTACATGAGGAATTGGGGGGGGGGGGGGGAAGGTACACCAGCGAAAAGGCTCTACCGGATAAAAAAATCTAATGAATCCTATAAACAACGGTAGGGGGAGGACAGTAGAGATTCATTCGCTTTGTCTCAAAGAAAAAAAAGAGGGGTTAAAGGGGAAGAAACAACTGCAAGTCAATGCCCGACGGAATTGTCATTAAAGGGAAAGGCATAAAACGCAGGAAATCGGGGCAATGGGTCTTAGCCGGGAAAGGAAAAAGGGGAAAATTGGGAACTCGAAAATTGGGAGGAAGCGAAGGTGCTGAATGGTGTGCAATTGCTCACGAATGCCAAACACGTAGACCGTACAGAGAGAATTTAGAAAGTAAGGGAACAGGTGTGTCATAAAAAACTTTGTCCAAAAGGGGGGGGGAGCTCCACGGACAATGGCAGGACCTTCCCCGCAGTCGGTGGCTTATTTGTGGCAAAAGAAAAAAAAAAAAAAAAAACGTAGGGCTGTGGGGGGTCATGCCAACAAAAAAAAGCGCCAATCTCGCAGCCCCTTTGCAGTGGTGGGTCGGGACACCGGGGAGGGGGAGAACCCCGACACCCGGGGAGAGACGTTAAGAAAGGGCCCTCAACCCAAAAAAAGGTATGGTCACACCGCGATGGACAGGTCGATATTTTTTGAGCTTATGCGCGAACCCTCGGAACGTCTGGACGTCATCAAATAAAAAGGGTGTTGGAAAGTCACGGTTTCCCGGAACCTAGAATGCTTACAAGTGATGATCATTTGTGTGTAAGGGGTGCGTGGGGTAGCTTATTTTCTTAATTATTAAAGAGGGGGGGGGGACTTTTGTCTTTGAGAAGATGACCGACTCGAAAGGGTTTGGGGCCGCTTTGGGGAATTACCAAAAAACGGAAACGGTAGAGAGAGATCCAAGCTGAAAGGGCCACCCAACATAGGAGAAATTTGTATGTGGACTTATTTAAAAACCAATCGAACCTAGCTGGGAATAAAGGCTCTACCGGGGGGGGATCACAGGACGAGCCGGGGGGATCTGTAGTGGACAAAAAAAGATACTTAGGCTGATAATCAGGTATCAAGTCAAATCTCTGCAGGTTGGGGAGTGGATCTCCAAAGAAAAGGAGGTCGCTCACAGGACAACCAAAAAAACACCGAGAGTGACGCCGAGGAGCCATCGCGGTGTTATTAACTGAAAGGCGCAAGATGTTTAGGGGCACGGACCTGAAACTTTTCATTTTGGTAGGTACACCGCTGAGCGGTATTTGGGGAAGATGCCGAGGGGGGGGGGTAGAACACGCTCGCAGGTTTTGAATAAATATTCGTAATAGTGGGGGGGGGGGGAAAAGAAGTCGGTCAGGGAGAAAGAAAAGCCTCTTCAAATGGGGAAAGCCGGGGTGCCTGTCGTCCCGAAAGGGGGAGGGCGATGGTACTTCGAGACCCCGAAGGAATGAACAGGGAGAATCACCAGAACGTGTGGCTTGGGTTATATTTCGGGACGGGAAGGACCAACAGAGACGGTATAAATCCGCCCAAACCCTCAAAATGGGAAATCTCCCAAGGGCCACCTCGATGTCAAGAGGGGGAGTGGCACCCAAAATCGGCGTGCGAGGACCCTTTCCGGCAGAAAAACGGGAAGTACGGGCTGGGGAACATAGGTTTTCATCGAGCGGGGAGTCGTTAACGTGTCAAAACAGGGGGGGTGGGACTCAATAATAGTGAAGGGATGTGTAGCGTACGCATTGAACGCGGTCGTTAATCGGGGGCAACATCGGGGCAGAAGGGCTTGGGCCAAGTCATTTCCTAAGGGGAGGGAAAATCAAGCATTTTCGGGTGCAAAAGGGAAATAAAGGGGGGGGGGTATAGTTGTCTCAAAAGGGACGAGGGCTAAAGTCGGGACTCCGTCAAAGCCACAGCCGCTGAGGGCAAGAAGGGAAAGCAGATAGAACAGTTGTGCAAAGGTGAAACTTGAAGGCTACTGGCCTGAGACTTGTTGTGGGGGTGGGGCAGGCCACCTCCATTGGGGATACATATATCAACAATATATCAAAATACGGGTCATGGCAGCAATATCGAAGGAAAAAAGGGAGTGTAGAGACCACAAAAAATCGTCGTGCTGTGAACAAACGAACGGTAAATTCAACCAGAAGTCCCAGGTCTACAATAGCAGATGGCCTAAACCAAACAGTTGGTCGTCGATAGAGGAAGGGAGACTCAACAAACAACAACTATGAGGGAGAGGTGAATAAAAAGTACGCATCCTGGGAAACGGAATGTGGGCTTGGTTTAGGCTGGAGGGGGAAACACCCGGTAGGGCGAAAGAGCCAAAATACCGCTCTTTTTGTGACACGAGGACGCTTGTCCGTGGGAGATCCAAAAGACGGGGAAAAACGCGATGCGGTTGATGAAAAGTCTGGGTAATTTATATAGGTCTGCACAATGGCAGGAACAAAAACTGAAGATTTAAACTGGGACGGTCCATTGCTTAACTTTGTAATCATAGGGGCAGTTCCATGCTCTGGCGGGGTCCAAAAGGGATCGGCGGACCGTGGGAGATGGGCCAACGACCTAGGCGACGCACGGAACTTAACCGAAAGTAGTTCCCAAGACCCTGAATTTTCAACTCCTTATACATGAATGAAGCCAACCCGCTGACCGGATTGGGGGGCGTAACACCTTCATCGGAACTACTCAAGGGAGACTACTCGGCAAATCCAGGGAATGAGGGGAATTGGGTCGAATTACAAATGGTAAGGCGGGTACAAAGAAGACCCTCTCTCTGGAAAGGCCAACGCAAGAAAGTCAGACGGAACGAATTTCCTAGCAGATGTTCGCTATGGGGTGGCATCGTTTGGAGGAGGTGGGGCAGGTTGGGGGGGGGGCTTTTAGACGACGTACGATGAGGCCCGAAAATTACCCCCCGCTAAGGAACGTCAGAGTGGGCAAAAGAATAATTCCCAGGTGTCAAGGATCAGAGGAAAGGACCTCTGTTCGACTGTGCAATCACTGGTCCACATGGTAACATTGTCGAAAATAAAGCCGCGCACAAGGAGGGATTGACGGTTTTACTAATATGGAAGAAGGAGGAAGGGGACCTGTTAGGAACGATCAGCAGGGGCGAGGCACAAAGGACACAGGTGGTCAAACACCTGCTGCCACGACAAATGTCCGTAACCGACGAAGCCCGAGGCAGGACAGCAACCTCTCCTATTTTAATCCCGTGGGAATTCGGGTCCTTGATTGACCATTGTATGGCTAAAGTACCGGTTAAAAGCAGCGAGCTTGATATCGAAGGGTGAGAAAACGGCTAAAAGATCATATTTCATGACCTTGAAAATACAAGGGCAGCGAGGGAAGTGGCTCGACACATCCTGATTTGGTGAAACGAGATGTGTAAGAAGACATACTGTCTCTAAGTCGTGGCACTCAGCGTGGGGGGGTTCTATAACTTGGGAGGACTTCACAATAGGAAAACACTGAGCACGACAATTTATACGGCACAAGGGCAAGAAAGAGTATGCATCAGAAGACATAACAGTGTGCTAAAGGAACCACGACGCACGGAGAACACAAAGGGCAGGAACCTCTCGCCCTTTTTCACACAGAAGGTACAGGAACCAGGAAAAAATCAACTTTACTGATGGGAAGGGTGAAGTAGGCTCTCGTGGGCTCAACAGGCAATTCCGCAACTCGCCGGGGGTGGGTTGAAAAGCAGCGCTACGACGGGGGATCCAGCCCGGTGGTTTCACGACCAAAGTTAGGTGAGAGGGGATCTGAAGTGCCTGGCACTGAGGAAACAAGGTGGCTGCCACTGGAATGCCACGACTGCGGGAACGAGCCTGCCTTGCCAATAGAAGACAAAGGCCAACTCAAAGTCGTTCTCGTTACGCTGACCATTTGAAGAAAAAAAATATGCGAACACCTACAGGAAAAAATACATCTGCTACTGGAAACTGTGGGCAGAAATAGAACCAAGGCAAAGACTTCGATGCAGACAAGTAACATGGGTCGTGAGCTTCTCGGCAAAGTAAAATATTCAGGGCATGACACTTGGGGCAACGTTAAGGCCGTATGCCGAACTTAATTAAAAATCGACGGGTGGGACGGCAAAGGAGATGGCCCAGAAACCATCTTTCTCTACTCGAAAAGG
>Ga0179593_1468879_pt1 | contig 16306 bp, 22 predicted proteins | sample CZODoug2_1_08_16_FD_185931 | JGI IMG/M metagenome (GOLD analysis project Ga0179593, IMG submission 185931) | Vadose zone soil fungal communities from Angelo Coast Range Reserve, California, USA - CZODoug2_1_08_16fungal (PacBio error correction) | ecosystem: Environmental > Terrestrial > Soil >...
CCTAGGGCAATCGTTCCGTTGTCGTTGGGCTAGGAGGGGAAGGGAGCTCCTTCCCGCCGCTGACTCGGCCTAAGTCCGCGGCTGAGGTCTCAAATTTTAAAAAAAATCCTCCTAAAAAAAGGAGGGCTTGCGGGCTAAGGGGACACGGGGGGGGGGGGGAGCCTCTCCTAGCTTGGGGGGAGGTGCATCTAGAAAGGGGGAGGACTGGGTCAAGATTCTAAAGTCATCTTGGGGACGGGGGGTTTTCCATCAGTTCTGGAAATAAAGCTGTCATGAAAGAGACAGACCAAGGGTTTCTTTACTCCCAGTGCTGGCGAAAAGAGCTAAAAGGTCAGTGGTCACACATACCGAACTCAAAATCTTCTCTCTTGTAGGGTATTATGAGAAGCCTTACGACAGATATTCTTCAGTAGGTAGATACTTAATAACTAGGGCTGCTCCGGAAAAGTAACAGGACACGCGGAAATAAACTGGCGATCTCGGTTTGAAAACAATCAAAAGGAGCAGGAAGCCGGCAGCCACAAAAATGTAATGTGAAACTACGCGGAGTACATCCCTTTTTATCAATAACACTATTCGCCTGGGGCTCATGATCTATTCCTAAATGCTTGGTGGGAGGTCGTCCTACAACAGGGTCCAATAACTCTCATGTGACTAATGGAAATCGGGTGATCTGTCCAATCCTGGGACGGGGATATGGCTGGGATCTGAGGGCAGAAGATTTATGCAAGAACGAAGGCTTGCGAAGCTGCCGACAAGAAAACGCGCCGGAAGAGAGCGTCTTGTTGTCTCATCGATGAACAGGGCCGTAAAAATATCAAATAAACGCCAGTGCTCCTGAGGAACAGACACCGCCAAATGGGAAAAGCTATTAAGGGAACTAGTAAATTCATGGTAAGAATTTTGCCAGCTGAATCGGGACCGAATGCGTGTTGACTGGCCAAGGTCTGCTTCAACAAAGCCAGCTCCTTGTCTTGGGGGCTGGAAGCGTCAGCAATGTTTCTCCTCCACACGCTCGGAGAAGGTTCGTCTCCGTTCTGACGTGGGAAATCGCTCGAACACGGAGGGGAGTAAAGAGAGAAGTATTGACGCAACAGAAATACGCCGCCCGGGGGAGGAGGAGGGTACTGGAACACATGGTATGGAGTTCGATTCGCACACAAGGGGAAAAGGGCATCAGACCTTCCGGTTAAACAGCTAAAACAAATAAAGTAAGCAGGGCAATCCGACGAAAGCGAGTGTATACAATCACTGTAGGCCGCGTCCTGCGACCATGTTGCTGGAGACTAGGGGAAAGTGAACTGCCGTCAATTTACGGACCTGAACATGGAAAGGGGATGGAAAAGAAAACGCCTAAAAAAAAACGTGGGTTAAACAAAGACCAAAAAATTCGGAAGAAGCATCCATCTAGGGAGAGTCTGGCGCAAAAAAAAGATTCAGCGACCCTTTGCAGGAAAATCACTCGTTACAGTAAAACAAGAGGGAGTATGGGGAGAGGGGGGTAGGTCCTACCCGCACAGGGTTATCTGAGATGCGCCACCTCTCACATAATTCGTATACGTGGAAAAAAAGGAAGGGGCCCGGGGTTAAGGGGAAGGGAATGGCTGCCGCGATGAAAGGTTTGTTGATTGCGGGACAACGTAAGGTCGGGGGGGGGGGGGGGAAAAGAGGAAAGTCCAGCAAGATTTCCTGGGGGAAGAAGTCAAAAACCCCTCGGGAAAGTCGCATGGGCACAAAAATAGCACCGCAGCAGCTGTCTAGTGCGGCTCATAAATCCGAAACCTAAAAGCTCTCATCGCACAAGAAATCGTGACTCATCAATTCGAAATTCAATGGCGTTGACAGACGTTCGAAAAGGGGGGTGCTGCTTGATATCATGTCATTTCCACATTATATCATAGGCGCTCCTGCACAAGGGGCCGTGCGCTAGTCAGCCAGGAAGCAGACGTCATCGGAAGGACGACAATTGGCTCGTTAGGAAAAAGGTAGACTGCTGCCATCTACCCCAAACCACAACCCACCGGTGAACCTAGGGAGGGGCTGGTGAAAATCTAAAATTGCGCATCGAGGCAGTAGATTGTGGAGCTTGGAGGGGCCAATCCCAAGACAGCAAGATGAGAAAAACGGAGATGGTGTTTGGAGGCTGAAAGGATTTATTAAAAGAGGGAAAAATGAAGTGAGCCATAAGTCAAGAACATACAGTCAGGCAATAATTCAGAGAAAGAGGATCTCCGTGGCGGAGACAGAAAAAGGAGAGAAACAGACGGAAAAGACATCTTCTGGAGGACGAAGCTGTCATCCTATTTCAGAAAAGTCCTTAAAAAAGAGGGGGCTGCCTAAGAAGGTTAATCTTAGGAATCTATCGCTCTCAAAAACGCTAGTTCTAGCGAAAAAAGAGAAGGTAACCGTCAAGGAAGGACTTCCCGAGAAAACTCAGGGTCGGACTAAATAAGTTATCTTGGCTACGAAAAAAAAAAAGCAACCAAGGATCGCCGTAAGCGCGGTCACCAATGGAACCCTCAAGAAAGGACAATTGCTTTGAAAGGGGCGAAGATTATAAAACAAGCAGGGAGGGACTGATCAAAGGGTCCGGGGTAGACTGCCATCTTAAAAAAAAACAAGGCTATTGCTCTCGCAAGAACAACTCAGTCAAATAATTGGAAGGTTGAGGTCCTATAAGCAGATCTTAAACCGGCTGTCTACTACTGGTCTTTAGATGATCGGAGCGAAGAAAGGCAAAAAGGAGAACATATGCATGTCGTTTAGGGCGACAAGGTGACACCGACGAATCGGCTACCTACGGCAGAAGGGATTCCTCTTGGGAAAAGTGCTGGTGAAAAAAAAAACCCCGTCTGCCAGATATCTTAGACGCCCCAGACGAAAGGGTGAAAAACGCGAAACAAAGGGGAAAGGGCTACGCACAGCCGGTTTGCAACAAGAATTATGAACAATCTTACTCAGGGGGGGAAGGAAGGGAGGTCGTATCAAGGCGAGCAAAAGCGGAAACCGTGTTGGTTGTTAGGAAGCGCCAAAGAACTAAGGGAGAAGTCTAAGGTTTTCCGAAAGGCCACCTAGGGGGGGGACAACCACAACTCCTGGTCCGCCGCAAGTCTTTGGGAACGAAGCTAAAGTAACTTGGGGGGGGGAGCGCAAGTACAAATGAGAGGGGGCGTCCTTAGAAGTCCGGTGTTGTGGTGACGCCACCGACAAAAAACCGTAAATCGTTAATCAGTAAAAAAAAGCGCGAGGGAGAGGGGGAACGGTGCGTCCATATCAAGAAAGGAAACATCGTCTAGGTCGCATGTGGCTCGCTTTTTCTGGATAGAAGATCGCGAAAGACGGGGAAAATGACGCAAGACTCAAGCTCAAAAACCAGTCAGCTTTGGGCCGGGAAAGTGGGAAGCAAAAAGCCCCTGTCAGAAGATCAGAATCGTCGGGGAAAAAGGAATCCTCAACACGGGGGACCATTCAAAGGGGGGGAGAGGATTATCTGTCGCAACACGACGGGGAAAACGAGATATGTCGGGGGAAGGGAGGGAACCAAACTTCAAAGGGTCGACTGGGAATGGGGCAGAAAGGCAGAATGTCAGCAAAAAAGGGCCGCAAGCCGTTAATGGGGTGCCAAGATGGATTTAGGGGGGGGGGGGGTTAAAAAATTGCCACCAGGGGGACAGGCGGGGGACGGACGGAGAAATCTCGGGCAGCACATCGGGCAACCCATCGCAAAATGGGGTATGGTATACAAAAGGCGTCCAGGGGCCCTCGGCAAAGGAAAAAAAAGAGAGAACCTTGCGAAAGTCCCGAGGGAACTTGTAAGGGAAGAAATTTTCTATAAGACAGCTTGTAGAGCTGTTTTCTAAAAGACAGTTAAGGGAGAGGCAGTGACGACGAGGAGGTTCGCAGGTGTTCGCGGAATGACCACATAGTTCGTAATCAGGGGACAACTGGATTGGCAAAAAGCTTCTCGCTGGGGAAAGCCAGGCAGGGGGGGTTCGATTTGAGGACTGATGTTATTCCAATGCCTCGGGGCGCAACTCTCTTCGGGAGAGGGGAGACGGGGGGACTTCGCGTAACTCTAAGCCAACAAGGGTCGTCTTAACGGTTTCAAAGTTGAAGAGGAAGGAGGACTCGAGAAACAACGGGGGAGGAGAGAGAGAGTCGCGGCGATAAAGAAGGGGGGGATACCCCGGGGGGGTTCGACCGCTGCTCGTCGCCTAGACGGGAAGGTGGGAAAGTCTTCAGCCCAGAAGTGGTCCAGAGAAAAAGAATCAAAAATAACATTCATTTCAAAGCCGGATAGGGGGGATTCAATGGGGGAGTTCCCCAATTTTGCGTTCCCCAAGGAGACTAAGGGGGTGGAAAGGAGAGCACGCCCCACCTGTAAAGAAGGGACCCGTCCTAAGGGACAAAAATAATGAAGGGGGTCAGGAAGGAGAAAACGCTTGCGATGCAGGAAGTAAAAAAGCCACGACCTGAACAAGCATTTCCTACAACAGGAGAGGATTTCTTTAAAAAGGGGTGTCCGAGTCTCTTAGGAGGGGGTACTTGACCAAAGGAACTAAACTTGGAAAGATGTGGAGGCGGTATAGCGACGCGTCGCGTAAAAAGAAACGGGGGCTCCGAGTGGCATAACTAATGGACCCGTTGCAGGGTCAGTAGGAAAGTTGTGCTCGAGAGAGTTGATTGGGGGGGGGAAAAGAAAAAACGGAGGAACCTTTATAATGGCTGCACGACGCTCAGGGGGTTCAAAGTTAATGTTCGAACCGAGAAACAAAAAGACCGGCGTTCAGGGGAGACCCGTGTTGAACCGCTTGAAGGTTGGCAAGCGAGGATCAAGATGAAAAAAGGGGTTTGAAGGGGGGGAAGCCCATTTCAAGAAAAAATGGGTGGTGCAACTGAGTGGCCAATCCCCGCTAGGGAGAAAGCAAAAAAAAAAAAGCTCTAAAGACAAATCTCAAAAAACGTTTTAAACCAATGTCTACGGACCCTCCCTCAAGGCACTTTCAGGGGGGGGAAACACTGCCCGCTCGACGGGGCGGTTCTGGTCTTCCAAACATCTACTTCCGGCCGATTGGGGAGAGAACAAAAATGTCTATATGGAAAGAAATCGCGGCGAGCCAAGTGTCGCGTTCATAGGAAGACTCCTACTGGAAAGAGGGCTGGAGAGGCCACCGGAGACGCCGTCCGCTGTCGAGACGAGGGGAAAGGCCTTGAAAAATCGGATGGACGCGCCATTGCAAGGGGGACTTCATTCACATGCATTTGCGGGAGTCCGGGGGGGGGACGAAGGCAGGGTTGAGTACAAGAGTATACCAAGTTGGCTTTCTAAATGTCTGCGCATGGGGAGTTTGCAAAAGTGGTGTCAGGCAAAAACGAGTGTCTGGGGGGCAGGGGGAAGGGAGCAGGGAGTCGGAGTGATCACGAGGCAAATAAAAGAGCGCGCTGGAGGTTCGAGCGAAAAGTCCGCAGAATATGTGGGACTATCGTCGTGGAGGGCGAGTCCGAACGGTTTGGGATGGGTGGAGGGGACCGAAGATTGTAGATCGAATGTAGTTATCATGGGGAGGACTAAAGAAAAGGGAAAGGTGGTAGTTTCAGGGGAAAAAAAAAATTAATCGACTTAAGAATAATAGAGTGGGGGGCGTTTTGGGTAGAAATGATCCAGAAGAAAAGGGGGTAGGCGTGGCATTGACTTTAACTGTCCTGGAAAGGGGTATAGCCCTTCCGGTGGCGTCGGTCGCTGGATGGCTGAGTATCGAAAGAAGCTTGCACTCAATCAGAGCATACCGTCTGTTGGTAGACAGTTTGGGATTGCTTGTAAAAAAAGGGGGGCTCTCTGACTGAAAGATGTCGAAGAGGCTATTTTTGCAAATCGAAGTGACTCAGTCCAAAGAATCGATCCTTTGTGGGGAAGGTTCACGCGAATGGGTGAAAAAGGGAAGGCACATGCTGCCTTACCGTAAGCAGAAGGACCAGTCCGAAAAAGGCGAAACCGGAAGAACGGGTGTGCCGGCGGGACGAAGGAAGCTGAAAGGGACAAGGGGCAATCCCGTAGGAGAGAGACGGCGAACGAAAGCTCCATTGTCCAAATGTAAAAGGGCGTGCGGAGAAGGGGAGACGGCGCATTGGAACTCCAGAGGACAGGTGTGAAAAAAAAAGGAGAGTAGTCAGTGTAGGTGGAATGACGGCCCTTGAAGGTGGAAAAGGAGTCCATCCTTGGAAAACGGAACGCAAGCCATCCAGTCAGGTTCTCGAAACGGAAAAGGGCAAGAGGACATCGCCTTGCTGGAAAGAAGGGGTAGTTGGCCGAGACTGGCGCCGCGGGGGGAAGGGTTTATAGCGTATCCTTAAGTGCCTTGCGGATAAAGATACGGGTCAAAAAGTTTCTGGCTCCGATAGAAAAAGGGGACTACGAATGGGGGGGGGTTCTTCGGCTCGTGGATTGAAAGAACAAAAATAATCGCCTCACGCAGAGGAATGGCTGGGCGTCTGCAGGGGAGACATATGTTCCTAGATTATTGGCGCTTCAGGCAAATCTGGAGGCACCAAATCGTGAAAAGGGACGCCCAAAAACCATCCTCTACATTGGGTGTTCACTTGGGGTCGGATCTGAGCCAAGGTGCTGAAGATAGATGTTTGTGGGTTGACTCGAGCGGGGGGGGAATCTATGGTCTTGCGAAGAGAATTCTTGCTTGGAAGAAATTCAAAGAAAACTGACGGAGCAAATTGATTCCAACCTGTATCATTTAGGTCAAGGAAAAAAGCCAAGACAAAACCCAGAAAATACCTAGAGGAGAAATACACACGAATGAAATCGAGAGGACACGCAGTAAATTCGGGGAGTAGCGATTAAAAGAGGGGGCCGCGAAAAAGGAAAAAGTAAATCCTTTGTGAGGGGAAAAAAAATAAGGTAGGGGAACCCGCTACGGAGGGTGAAGGGGATGGACGTCATAATCAACCGCTTAGGGGGAGAAAAGAAATCCTGGGACTCCTGTTCTGCTTAAATTGGAGGTTAATAGTCTCTCACAAAGGAGGGGGGAGAAGAAAATATAGATTGGACCAAGTCAGCAGAAGAAACAGGAGGGGGGACGGTTCATGGACTCAGAATGGGGGGGGGCGTCAAGAACTAAAACGCATGTGACAGAGGCAAACGGGGGCAGATTCCGGAACAGAGCATGCGTAAAACCGCCCCCCGACAAATCCAAGGAAATCCGGAATTGGACGGTAAGGAGCGGAGAATTTTGCGTGTTGGAGAATTCTCACTAGGGGAAAGGAGGGGATTCGGATAAAAGGTTGACTAAAAACCCTATCAGGAAGGTAATTGAAAGGCAACGCCCCTCCTTAAGAAAAAACCAGGACGCGTGCGTCAGAGCCCAAAAGATCCGGTCAGCGGAAATTGTAGCGAAAAACGACTCTTACAGGGGAAAAAAGAAACCGTCTATTAGTGGTGGGGGGCTGAAAAGGATGCCCCGCTTTGTGAATACTCTGAGCCGCAAGCGCCTAGGAGGAGAAGTAAACCCACAGGGTGGGGTACCTGAAAGGTAAACCTTGCGCTGGAATGGCGGGAGAGAGGCGCAAAATTTGTATTGTTAAAGCACCTAATCAAAAAGAAGGAACGTAGGAGGAGACACCAGCAAAAAAAGGGGAGGACTTACGATCACGACTTCGAGCTAGGGCATAACCTCCCCTCCAGCGCAGGGGGAAGAAAAAAAAAGACGGTGACAGAAAGATCTAGTTTAAGCAAGAAGTATAGACGAGGGTGCCTGCTCAGGTCGAAGAATTGCTTTCCCGGGGAAATAGTCGGGACTCAACGGAAGAAGTCCAGCATAGAAAAACAGGCCGGCCATCGCTTGAGGCGAGCGAAGGGAAAGGGACGGGGGCGAGTGACGCAAACGCGAAAGTACCGAGCCCTCATAGTCGAGGGATTGCATTCTTTAAAAGCGAAAAAAAGGGGGAAACAAAAACTCAGCATAGCGATGGATTAAAGAGTCCATTGGACGAAAAAAAAGGAGCAAGTCAGCAGGCGCCCGAGGCAAAAAGGTTGGGCTGAGAAAAGATTGGAGGATCAGAGAAAAAGAAATGCGACAGAGTCAAAACCACAGAGACGCGCATGGCATAAAAGAAAAAAGATACGCCTTGGCGAGACACGAAAACGGGGAGGAACAGCCTATGACATCGACATAGGAAAGTCTTCTCTAAGCAAGCAAAAGGGGGAACCCAGCAGGAACTCTTGGCGAAAAGGGAAAAAGGGGGGGGAATTTTTGGAAAGAAGCGCGCACCGCGTGAGAAAACGCTCCGATGTCGCAAGCCGGCCGGTAAGAAAACCATCTAGCCAGCATGGAAGAGGGGGCCCAGATCAAGGAAAAGAGTCGGCCAAGGGGAAAAAACGCCTCCACCAAGGAAATATAGCCGGGCGGGAATGTTTGGAAACCTCAAACAGAACAGAAAGGGGGGAAGGGGACGGGGCCGGGGCGCCACAAAGCAACGAAAAAAAACCGATCGCAATTGTGGAGGTGCAACTCCGAGAAATCCACAACAAAAAGAAAAATTGCGCGCGCACAAAACGACCGCATCCTGGAAAAATCAAGGGGAAGAGAAATAACCTACAAGGAAAGAAGGGGCTCTGGGTAAGCCGGGGGGGGCGGGGGACGAAAGAGGAGACATTAGAAACGGGAAGAAGGGCGATTGAAAAGGGGGACACTGGAACACGACTAAGAGGCAGAGGCAGAAGGGGGGGGGTGTCTTATTGATGCATTGAAAAGTGGAGCAACCGCACACGCTTCCGCCACCGATCGCGATCCAGTAAGTCCTGGGGAAAGCCCTCCTGCGAATCGAGAGAACGCCTTTGGGGAAAAAAATCCTATCGGGGCAATCGTTATCCGGGGGGGAATGGAGGGGAAAGGGGAGAACGGAATCTCTTGACAGTTGGGGGGGGTGCCACTCTAGTCAAAAGGAATTTTCCCCGAAAGGGGCAGGTCCACTCAAGGAAAAAAAAAAAAAAAAAAAAGGAAATCCAGGGGTTCCAAAGATCGGGGGGTTATATCTATGCGGGGAGGTCTAGTGCTTGATGAAGGATTCGGGGGAAGCGAGGTTCAGTATTATGTCGGGGGGGGGAAGATGCCCAGGTACGATATACCTTACCTTGGGGGGGGGGAGGAGAGGCTGGGGACAATCGCTCAGTGGAAACTGCGAGGGCCTGCGCTCAGGGTGCGGTTAAAGGAAGGGAGGGGATAAAAACATCGTCTAGGGGGGGAAGATTGTGTGGGTCAAAGTAAAAAAAAATCAGTCAAGAAGGTCGTGGAGTCGGGGGGAAAAAAACTCGCTAAACAGGGAAGATGAGGGGTCAACTTCGGGAAAGGGGGGGAATTGCTAGCCACCTTTTAAGGGGGGGGCATTGGGGGAGATTTTTCAATAATCGGACTCGGGAGAAAACAAGAATCCGCTGCATGGGTCACGCAGTATGATCTTTTCTGTCATCAAGCGAATGGAGGGACTGTCTAGCGGGGGCGGAACCTGTCCTTCTAAGAGTCCAGGGTCGACTGGTTATGGGGAAAAATAATAACAGGGACTGCATAAACAAGAAAGAAAAAGGGGCTTCTTGCTGGGATCCTCTAGGGGGGGAGCTCGGGATTCAGGTGACGAACCAACCGGCGCTAGCTCAAAAAAACAAAAAACGGTAAAATAAACAAAGGGACAGTTTGGTAAAAAAGATGGGGGGAAGGGGGGAAAACGAAACGAAGCCCTTCAAATTAAATAGAACGAACCGCTACTCAAAGTTGAAAAAGGAAAAGGCGGGGGGTTGTCTTCTGTTTGGGGAATCCCAGCAAACGTATCGGAGTTGGTCGGTACATCATCCTTTAAGGGGGAAAAGGGGATACGTCCTTGGCGCATGGGGGAGGGAGGGGCGCTGACACAATAATCAAAGGGGGGGGTTTCAGTAATGGGGAACGGTCCAAAAATGAGGGGGAGGACACTGAGTCGTGCGCGGGGCATCGTGCTCATCTTTTGGGAAAAAGGGGGGTTGATGAAATTTATTATGGGGGGAAGACAGGTAAAAAAAAAAGCCTTTAGGGTGAAAGGAGACTAGCCTCCGAGGAGGTAAAAGGAGAAAAATCTGTGCTGGAAAAAAGTCAAAACAAAAAGCGGTAAAGAAAAAAAAAAGGGAAACCTCGGCAATTCGTTGCTCTCTGACAACGGAGGGGGTATAAATATACAGAAAGGAAAGGTCGTTGTGAGGACGGGGCGCGTTCGGATTACTCGGGGGGAGGGAGGATCTTGCGCCTAATTCGTAGTGGGGGGTAGGATGGCCCTCGTCTACAGAACTCAATAAAAATAGGGGGCATAGGCAGTGGCAGAAAAAAGACCGCCGACGAATTATATTGGGGACACGAAACGAGGAAGGTTTGTTTCCCAACACTGGAAAAAGGGTGGGGGGATGGGGTTGTTGCGATTTCTATCAAGACCCCGGGAAAGAAGGAACTTTCTCTCCCGCCTGCACGGCCCTTAAAATGAGTGTCCTCAAACACTGCTAGAAAAACTCTCTTGTTCGGGGGGGGTAATCTGGATCAAGTAAGAAGGGGAGGGGGACACACAAAAAATAAACGGGGGTCCTTGGGGGCGCGCATGTCTCAACGTAAGGGAGCGGGGATGGTCATTTTTCAATGATTTCATGCGAGGCATTGAAAATGTTTCAAAAAAACCTCAGACATTCTCGAAGGGGGTTATGGTAAAATCCAGGGGGGGGGCATTTCTGGGAAGAGGAGGGCGTTCTGACATAGAAGGGAGGGGGGTTTCCAAATGAAAGTTCATCGCAGAGGAAAAGAAAAATGGGGGGGTTGGGTGGGGGGGGGGGGGGTCGCTGTCCGGGGGAAAGTCGAACAGCTGGCATGAAGTGTCTCATTCGGAAGAACCTTATAATTCTCGTACGGACTTAGTAAAGAAAAGAGAGGGGGGGGGGATTTGAAGGGTTCGCACGCTACTTCGAGACCAGACTTATCAGGGAGAGGGAAAGTGGGTGCCGTTCGTATAGTGAGCAGGGTATTGTTAATGGGGGGGGTGTGGAAGGAAGAAAGATTGAAAAGGGGGGGGGGGGAAGAGTTCGCAATGGTGCTCGACTACCACGCAGTGGGCGGAAGGGGAGGCTCAGGAAAAGCGATTCTCGCCCGCGAATGGTAAGAAAAGTGCGCAGAATCCTGCTCATATGAGGAAGAAGATGGTGGGCAAAAAAAAAAAAAAAGCACGAAGGGACGAAAGCGGAAATTGGCGAAGCCAAACGCTTCGTAGGCGGTAGTTTGTTGGTATGGAGGGGGGAAAAGTTCAAGTAGTCTTGCAAAAAGGCCGGATGGGGGGGGGGGAAAAGGGGCGCACTCTACCCGAAAAGAAGTAGACTGGGAAGGGTTGAATAACAGAATTCGGCCTAAAGGGGAGGGTTCTGGGGGGGTTCCCGGGAAGAGGGACCAACGAACGCTCGCCAGGTTCACAGAGGGACTAAAGTAAACTGGGTCTTGTCGCAGGGGGCCCTCCTTTAGGCGAGGAGGCAAAGCGCGACGAAGAAGTGAAAGAAGTCCTTGCACAGGCAAGAGAGACACAGTTTGGAGCATTTTTACAGGACAGGGGAGCTTGACGAATCCGCTGGACAGCTGAGGGGAGGGGGTTGCGGAAGAAAAGGGTTAACAGCATCGCGAAGGAAGTCGAGGTCGGGAAGGGGGAAGGGTCAACGGTGGAAAAGGAAAACTTGCAATAATTTGACCGCCACGGAAAACGCTGCAAGCGGGGTATCGGCTCTCACAAGAAGCCGAAGAAAGATCCTGTGCGTTGCGAACTACCTCGCCGTAGATTGGGAACAGAGTGGCGTTGGGGACTGGGGCGCGCCGCAACAAGACGCAGGGGGGTGGTATAGCAGGGATAAGGCGAATTCAGATTCGGGGGGGGGGGAGGCATGGGGCGATGCCTCTGAAGAACCAAGGGAAGGGTTCGCGTGCCGGAGGAAAAATTGTTGGTTTTGAAAAAGGGGCGGGCTTGGAAAAGGGGGTCATCTCGCATTGGGGTTTTCTATCGGGTGTTTAAGGACGTAAAGTGTATGTGTCACTTGAAAAAAACTGGGGTCGGAAAAAAGACCCTTAGGATTGGAGAAAGGACTGGGATTCTGGAAAGGGGACTGTCTTGCGAGGGAGGGCGGCTTTGGATGGGGGAAAAGGAGTCGCGTATTCGAGGACTTCGCGGGAAAAAGATGTCGGGCGAAAAGGAGGGGGGCCAGGCTGGAGTCGTCCCACGGTGCGCCTGGACTCAGTAACGAATGTTAAGGAGCAGCTATGGGGGGGGATAGTCTTACGAGTTCCAAAGGGGAAATCTCCGCGTGGAGAGGGAATTCCTAATGGGGAAGCGAAAAATACGAAGGGGGACTCATTATGGAAAAGGAAGTTTCAGATATCCGGTTAGCTCAATAAAAACCAAAAGAGGGCTGTGCGAAGCTGCGGTTCGCTGGGGGGAGGGGAGGGGTGTGCCTCGGAATATCTATTAGAGACAGGTCGCGAACCCGACGCTGGGAAATGGCGCCGAAACAATCGTAAAAAGGTTGAACGGGAGGAAGGGGGGCCGTATGATAGGAAAATAGCAATCGCGGACGTGTGTGCGAGACTCAAAAGGAAAGAAAATGCGGCCGGTTGAGGGGAATAGTGGGAGATGTTTTCAATATGGGGGGATTCATTAGGACGGAAACTTGTACGAAAAGAAGTTGAGCACATTGAACGCTTAAGAATCCTTACGACAGAGAGATTTCTTCAAAAAGTTTCTCAGGAAATGAGGGGCGGAAAAATTGGGCCTACGGGGTTCTTGGGAGAGTGGGGGAGTGGGAGAGGGAAAAGTCTGTGCCTAATTAGCATTTCAGGCTGTCATTATTTCTAGACGGGATGGGGTGGCATTTGTCTCGGAAGAAGGAACTAAAAAAGGAAAGGGAATTTTCTAGGGCGGAGCAGTTGTTGCTTGAAAAAAGAAAAATTCAAAAGGGGGAAAGAGACACGGACCAGGCGGGGTAAAAAAAAAAAGTTACAAAAAAAAAAAACGGGTGGGGGGGGGGGGGGGACAACTGGGGCAGGGAAAATCAAAGGGTTGGGGTGGGAAAAAAGCCGGTTGTGGGGCGAAGAAGGGGGGGGGGGCCAACACGTGCGCAAAAGAGGGGAAAAAAAAGAAAAAAAACAAACAAAACAAGCACAGGGGGGGGGGACCGAGGGGAAGAGGCAACTGGAAAAGGGGCCCCAGTCAAGTAAATGGTGGTGGCAACTTCAAAAAAAAAGAAGTGAATCCGTAGCAAAAACGGGGGACGAGGGAAAGATAGTGGGCCAATGGGGAACTTAGGGGGGAGGGAAAAAAGTGGGGGCTGAACGGGAAAAAAAACACGGGTACACCGTTGAAAAAGGGAAGGAAAATAAAAAAACTCGGGGAAAACGAAGGCGGGGGGGGAGGGGGGAACTTTCCTGGTCAAAAAAGGGGCATGGGCTAGGGGAAGGTTCCGGAAAGGGAGAAAAAAACAGGGAAAGCGAGTGCGGGACGAGAGGGGGGGGGCTCCCATAAATGAGACGAAACAGCTGGAACGGGGAGGAAAGAAACAGAGGGTATTTGGGGGGGGGGGAAAAAAAACGGGAAAAAAAAGGACAAGGCATGGGGGGGGGGGGGGGGAGACCGGTGGATACAAAGTGGAAGTGACTACCCTAAAAAAGGGGGGGAAAAACTGTGCGGGACACAAAAAAAAAAAAACAAGGCTTGACTCGGGGGGAAAACCCTTGGTGGGGGTTCTGGGGGGACGAAAAAAAAAAAACCAGAGTAATTGGTAAAAAAAAACAACGCGCGGCCCGGGGAAGGGGGTGCTCCACAGTGATAGGGGGGGGAGGGGAAATTGTTGGGGACTGTGGGGGGATGGAATCAGGGTCATACAAACAACAAAGGAGAAAGGAGGTATTATTTTCAAAAAGTCTCCAGAAAAAAAAATGTAAACATCAGAGAAACAAAGGCGGCAAGAAAAAAAAGTCAAAAAGGTAACTTTCACACAAAAGAAAAAAAAAAAAAATGTTGAGTGGCCCCGCACACGAAAACAGAGGGGACAAAAACAGGACAGGGGGGGGGGGGCGTGTGGGGAGACTAAAAGGAAAAAAAAAAAGTCGTTTAGGGGGGGGACAGCTGACAAATGGGGGGCCAGACTTTGCCAACAAAAAGTCACACACTAACGACAAACGACCAAGGGGGGGGGGACAGCTGGGGCAAAGAACTCGAAAAAAACTGGGGAGTGTTGAAAAGGCAGGGGGGGTCCAGGGAAGCAGAGAAACGGTAAAAAAAAGGGGGGAAAAACACAAGGGTGTTTTTGGACAACGGGGGTGGGGTCGGGTAAGAAAAAACGCTTGGGGAGTGGGGACAACTGGCAGGGGAAAAAAGAAAGTGGGGGGGACTTGAACGGCCACCCGGTGAAATATGGGGGTGTGGAAAGAGAATGCAAGGGACCACAATATCAAAAGGGACCAGCAGGAAAAGGGGGGGAAGGGGAAAAAAAACTTAAAAAAAAAAAAAAACAAACCGAAAGGAAGGTTCCACACAAAGAAAAGGGCAAAAAAGCTCGGGCGCTTCTATCCAGGAACAGTAAGGGGGGGAAAATCAACGAAGTTGGGTTGTGGAAAATCATCGCGTGGGGAAAAAAAAAAAAGGGGCGAACAAAAACTGGGGGTGATAGGATTGGTGATCAAGGGGGGGGCGGTGGCCGACCGCACCAAAAAGGGGGGGGGGGCATATGCTGGGCAGACCAAAAAAACACGGGCCGCACAAAAGAACGGTCAAAACACACAGGGAACTTAGGAGCGGGACACAAGTCCAAAAAACAGAAAACATTGGGGGGGGGGCAGGCGGGGTCGTGGACAACCGGCCGTAAGGATGGAAAAATTGGGGCGTCTAAGGAAAAAGAAAAGAACAACGAAAACAGAAAAAAAAATATCCTCAGGGAGCGAGGGGTGAGTGGGTAGAAAAATGAAAAAGAACGGAGCAACGAAAAAAAAAATTCAAGAACGTCGCCAAAGGGGCACAAAAAGGGAGCGTAAAAAAAAAAAAAAAAGAAGGACACAAACAATATATCAATCCGCAAAAAAAATACAAGGGGGGGGAGGAGAGACAAACATACCGCGGGAGGGGGAAAAGGGGGAATGGGGAAGATCACGTTTGCAACCTCAGGGGGGAACCGGTGGTAAGCTTGGGGCGAGGATGTGGCTTGAAACGCTCGAAAGGAAAAAGTAGTTGGGGGGGGACACAACCAAATGACGCCGCAACAAAAAGGGAATAAGAAAGGGCTCGGAACGGCCAATGAAGTAGGGGCAGCGACAAAAAAGGGGGGGGTTTCCCCTGGGGCAAAAAAAACAAACCGGAAACCCAGGGGAAGGGGGAGAACAGACCACAGCATAGGTGAAACAAAGGGGAAAAGGGAGGGGGGGAAAAGCAGTCCCTGGGGAGTCAAATGCACATGTAATCACCAAGAAAAAGGGAGTATTGTGGGTGGGGACTTTCGACCATTGTGGTACGAGATCCAAGACACAGCAGCGGGTTCAGCATGGGCATCTACAGTGAGGAAAAAAAGGAGGGTGGGGGGGGAAAAAAAAAAGACCGGCTGAAGATGGTAGTAGGAATCAGAACTGCGTAGTTTCAAACACAACAAGAAAAGAGTGGCATGGGAAATGCTATAGAAAAAAAAAGGGAGAACGGAGAGAACTTACCACGTGCGATGAAAAAGGTTTCTTATGGGGGGGAAACTTAAGACAAGGAAAGAGAATCGTTTTCATGAGGAGCACAAGCAGGGGGAAAAAAAAGGGGGGAAAACGCTACCAGCAGGGAGAATGGGGGGCCCCAGGGGAACGGTGTGAAAAAATCAGGGAAAACATGGACCGTAAGAAATGTAAGTTTCACACAAAAAGGAAAATGAACCGTTAGGTCGAACAAGGCCGGGGGGGCACAAAGGGAAAAGGAACGCTTAGCCTATCTCAAAAGGGTGGGGGTAAAAAAGGGGGGGCAAAAAACGTCAAAAAAAAAAAAGATCAAAATAACGGAAACAGGGGGGGGGGGAAACACGCACCAAAAGTCCGCGTAAAGGGAAGGGCAACGGGGGAAAGAAACAGACAGTTGGAAAACTCTAGAAGGTTGACCTGAACAAGTGTCAAGGGGGGGACTGGGCGCAACACAAAGTGAAAACACAAAAAACAAGAGCAGGAGTAAGGGAGCGATCGGCATAATGTGGATGTTCAAAAAAGGGGGTGTGCGTGTGGTAAGAGGAACAAAAAAG
>Ga0179593_1607153_pt1 | contig 16306 bp, 19 predicted proteins | sample CZODoug2_1_08_16_FD_185931 | JGI IMG/M metagenome (GOLD analysis project Ga0179593, IMG submission 185931) | Vadose zone soil fungal communities from Angelo Coast Range Reserve, California, USA - CZODoug2_1_08_16fungal (PacBio error correction) | ecosystem: Environmental > Terrestrial > Soil >...
TAGGGGGCGCCTCTTGTGGAATTTTACAGACGGCTGTTTGGCTGTGGGGGACTGGTGGCAGAGGGAACTTTCTTATGGGGCCGAATATCAAGTCCGCTTAAAAAAAAATGGGAAAACTTCCACTGGTGAAGGGGGGGGCAACTAGAAAAAACACTCATCCACGAAACCACCCCGGGACTGTTGGGGATGAAAACCCTCCATGCCCAAAAGAAAAGTTCACAGGGAGGACAACTTAGTATCAGAGGAGGGGAAGATCCGTTGCAAGAGGACCGCCAATCACCTGGGCAAGCTGGTCGAATGTGGGGGTAAAATGGGCCGGAAAGGAGACTCCCAAGTGGCCTTCATCAGGTCAAAAAAAGCAAGAGGACGGGGGGGGTGTCAGGGGACAATGAAAGTGGAAGGGGGGGGGAACGGAACAAGGCGGGATGTATTCGCACACCAATTACCAGGAGGGGAAGGGAAAAGACACCGGGCAGGTCAAAAAAACCCGGGTTGGGAGGAGAGAGTGAGCTTTTTTTTATGAAGGGATGGTAGGCCACAATATCCTGATCGGATACTCATGGGGATTGCTCTTGTAAGGGGCCGGCGAAAAGAAATATGAACGGCATAAAACGAAGGGGGAAAGACACCCTGTGCACACCACAACGGAGAGGTTTGTTTGTGGGCTGGGCAAGGAAAAAACCGGAGTGTCGTAGTCAAATGTGGAAAAAATTCTAGAAAACTGCAAAAAAATAAAAAAAAGAAAACTTAAATCAGTTGCTCTTGTTGGGACAGTAAGGGAGGTTCAAAAAAACCTTGGGGGAAAATCTAAATAAAAAAAAGAAAGTCAACGTGGGACGAGCCAGAGCACCTTACCAAGTGCGCTGGGGGGCAGGGGTACAGGGCAAAAAATAAATTCTGAAGAAAAAAAAAAATAGCGGTGTGGAAGGGTGAGGGGTTAAAAACCCGCCGGAGGCGGAAGGGACCCCAACCAAAAAAACAGCCAGAAGTCAAAGGTGAAACAGAAATTGCGAAAAACATGGACGAATCAAAAATTGCCTTGGGGGGTAAGGTTGTTGGCAAAAAAACTCTCTTGACGAACGAAAAGGGCGAGAATCAGGAAAAGAACAGGCACAGAGAAAGTCTAAACCGAAAGGTAAAAACTCCCGCTCGGCCAGCGCCCTGGGTGTGACTGGGCACAAAACACGAACGAAACTAACGAAAGAAATATGCCACGAAGGAAAAAAAATGGTAAAAAAAAAACCCACAGCGCGGAAAACCTGGAAAAACTAAACACTGTTGGGGGATGAGTAAAAAGGATGGGGGGGAACACTTGAAGATTGGCAGCAGCACTTGCCACCACACCGAAGGGAAAGGGTGGGGTGGGGGGGGGGGAGGTATGAGAATGGACTGAAATCAGTGACGGGAACTTGTAAAAAAGAGAATGGGGGACGGACGTTAGAAAAAAAAAAGTGTTGGACTGGGAAATGGAACGTGGACGTCAACCCGGGGTGTGGGGAGGGAAGTCAGACACGAGTGGTTGAGGTGGACCAAAGCCAACGGGTTGCCCGAACCCCAAAGTAAAGGGACAAGCCACGGCCCCAAAATGAAAAAAAGAGTTAGGGCTTTCAAGTGACGGACATTTGCGGGTTGGGACCTGGAGAGAGAGGTGCTGCCCGTTGTAAGCAAAAAAAAACATGAGCATCAAGCACGTCGGGAAAAAGAAACCTTTTGGTAAAAATCAACAAAAATCATATGGACAAAAAAATGAGGAGGGCGAAAGATTGAGTCTCGTGTCTGGAGATACAACTGAAAAAAAAACCTGGAGGTGCGGTGTTTTATGGAGGGAGCGCTTATCTGGGGAAGGGAGTTCTGTGCATGACTTCGGCACCTGGCACAGGTGCATACACAGGTGTCGAGGTTGAAAGAAAAAGGGGGGATTGAATGAGGCCGGAATACATCTCATCACCACAAAAACGGAAAGAAAGCAACAAACAAAAACACAGGAAAAAATAAACAGAAAAATGACACCCACGGACAGGAAAAGAAAAAAATCGGTTATGGGGAAGAAGAACGATAATTTCAAAGGTTGAAGAACCTTAAGGTGGGGGGAAGGGAAAAGGAACGGTCACAGTACCCAACTGGATATGATTCCACGCAAGTTGTGACTCAGTACCAGGATTGTCAGGGTCCCCCAAGTGAGGGGCCGATAAGTCTCAGTTGGCCCTACAGGAAAAGGAATAAACAGCTAAGGGCTGTCTGGACCACTTGACGGAGACAAAGAAACCCAAAAAAAATGAAAAAAACAGGCTCATGGGTGGGGTGGCAGTGAGAAAGGAAAAGATCAATTGGGGGGGGGGAGGAGGAAAAAAAAACTATTTTAAAAACATGGGAAAAGCACGGGAAAACTAGGGGGTGGTTCATGAGTGGGTCCGATCCCGCATTATTTAGTAAGGGGGGGGAGGAACGTTAGATTGCTGGCCAAAAGAAACTCGCGATTGGGAAGAAGCCATTTCCAACTCACAAAGGGAAGGGGAGGGAAAAGGACCGGTGGCAGGGGGGCAGGGAGCGAACGGGCAGTGGATTGTGAAAGACGCTGGCCCCTAAAAAAAAACGGCATGTGGGCAAGAGGAAACTCCGACACTCAAATGTTGGGGGAGATGCCCGTGGGACTGAAATGAGGACTGGGATTTTTGGGGTTGGGTTTTTTAGGGTTCAAAAAAAAAAACCTCACAGAGTGCTGTGGGGGGACCCCCATTAAAACGCTAAGAAAAATGTGGGGGGGGGGCGAAATTTCTTTCGTGCAGGTGGCTTGTGGTTTGCCAAACTGGGAAAACGCTTGCCTAGGCTTGGGATGGAGTGCCGAAAGTTAAAAACCTGGTTAATGGATGGTATGAGGGTAAGGAGGACTCACAGGGGGAAAGAAGTCCAGGGGAAAACAAAGATTAAAAGAAGATTAGCTAGGGGCAGGTTCTACTATGGTTGCAAAAAACATTACTACGTAGAGGGGGGAAGCGTTGGGGATACAGAAGATAGCATGGTTTTTTGTGGGTGGGAAGGTGAGGTAACAACAGGGGTGGGGGGCGGGAATGGTGCGCTGTCTCTGCGGGGATTTGGGGACCAGGGGTGGAAAATTAGAGTAAAAAAAATAAAAAATAAAGTGTACTTAAAGATATGGGTTTGAAAACGAAGGGCGGAGCTCTTGAAAAAAAGCGCCCAAATGCATAGAAAAAAACCAAAAGGTGCACGCGGGGAAAGGGGGACTTGGAAATACGAAGAAGTCGGAAGTACGGTTCAGGGAACAGGTAACAGAAAAGGCTGGAAAAAGCACGATCGGTGGACCAAGGGGCGGCGGCTGAAGAGGGGGGAATGCCTTCGAGGGGAAGATACTGGGGAAAACGTACAAAGGGGGGAGGGCCCAGGGTGTTTAGTGAATGGGGGACAAGTAATTCCGGGGCAACCTTCTTTACGAAACTCCCAACTAAGACCGAGTGGTGTTTGTTGGGGAATAAGGGATTCAGCGTGTTGGGATGACGGGGGGGGGTGTGGTGCTGTGGCAACTTGAGTGAAAAGGCGGCGAATTGGGGGGTTCCGAATCTTCTCAGGCGCGGGAATTAACAGTTTGGGGGGAGAAAAAAACCAAAGAGTCATGACAGGAAGGGAGCCAAACTATGCCTGTAGCAGGCGAAAAAAAAGAAGCTCTGAAAAAAAAACTGGAGAGGAAAGGTAATAAAAGGTGCGCCGGATAAGTGAAAACCAGGAGGGGACGGGCGGATGGGGGGGGGGGTTCTTGGGAAAAAAAGACTCGATCAGTGAAGTGACACGGGCGGGGACTCCACTGAGCTCCTGGGTCACAACTCCTTCGCAAGGCCATTTGGTAAACGAAAGGCCTCCACCAATAAAACCAACACACCTCCCGAAAAACCCTCTTACTAGTTGGAGTCGACATAACAACAATGCCGAAAAGGGAAAAGTTCCGAGTAGGAACTCGGAAAATCAGTGTTGAACCAGAAGAAAATCACCGGCAAAAAAGGGGAAAGGTCCGGTCCAGGTCGGCTCTCAAATTTTAATAAACCGGTCATCTTTCAGAAAACAAGGGTTTTGGAACAACGAAGGGGCCCAGCAAAGAGGGGGAGCTGGTTCAGAAAGAATTCCGGGTGAAAAAAAAAGGAACCAGATACCAGAGAAAAAAGGGAGACCCGCGGGCAAACGGGGGAAAATAAGGAGCTCTTGTTGGCAACAGAGAGCCAAGCGATAAAAGTAATACGTCCCGGAACGGGACTTTCGCAAAGGGGGGGGAAAAAACAGAGTTCGACGACGGAAAGGCGTCTTACATCCAATACCGACCCAAAGGATACTTTGTGGAGGAGGATAACAGTTCATGGTCTACGAGTAAGTAACGGTCGCAGAACAGGCCTAGTCAAAAGTAGTCATCATTTTTTGATCTGGGGGGTAAATGACGTCCGGTGTCAGACATGGACCGGTAAGGATTTAAACCAGGCAAAAAGGGGGTACTCCGTCAGAAGGCCCAAGGGGGAAAAAGAAAAGGTAGAGGTTGGGGAAAACCAGAAAAATCGATCCGCCAAAAGGGGGGCTGGGCCCGCGGGAAAAAAACAATTAAGGGCCAACAACCACAACCAAAATATAAAGGCTAAACGGAAACCAAAATGCTCGGGTTCAGGGGGGGGTTGGTGGGGGCTGTTGCGAACTGGGAAAAGAAAAGAAAACACCCCGTATCGGAGAAAAGGCAAGTCGAAATCGCATAGGAGAAATTGAAATACGAATGCGGCAAAAAAGCAGAGAATGGTTTTGAATAGAGAGGGAAACCGCCGACGCCGGAAAGAGAAAAACGATCGGAAAAAAAAAACATTGGTCCGGTGGCCTGTCTGAAATAACGGGAGAAAATGGATTTAACGGAGGCAAAAAAGGATCAATACCACACAGGTCAATTTTGGGAAAAGGGGAAGAAGTACTGAGAGGGGGGAAAAAACGGTGTCCGAAGGTAAAAAAAAAAGGAAAGTGGGGGAAAAAATCGGTTGCCAGCGGGGGACTTGAATACGTGGGAGGACGCACAAAAGGTAGGGAAAATTGTCCAGGGGACACTGGGGCAAAAAAAAGAAAAGGAGGACGGCCAAACTGGGTAAAAGGGTAGAAAGGGGACACTGAGCGGGTTTAGGTTTGTGAGGAGCTTTGGTGGGGAAACGGGAACTGGAGAGAACGGACAGAAAGCACAGAGGCAGGACATCGTTTGTTAATAAACTTTAACAAGTACTCTCCAACAAAAGAGGGGAATAACGCAAGCTATTGGGTGTTCTTGGACCAACGGGAAGGGTTGCCAAGACGGAAAGGGGAGGGGTGCAGAACGGGGCGGCGTTTTGAGGACCAGGGGACAAGGCGAAAGCAGTTCCAGAAAAAATACAGACGGGGGGGGAAAGGGCGATAAGGGGGGGGGACATAAATTGGGGTCCCGGAGGCGAAACTTGTAGCCTGTCGGAATAATCACCACCTGGAACGCCAATCGTTATTGGGGCTCAAGACGCAGTTTGTGGGGCCCTTACACTTTCTTATTCAAGGGTGGGGGAGGCTATTGGAACATGGGAGGAAGGTTGAAAAACCTCGAAAAGCAATGGGAACGGGAAAAACGCTGCCTCCATCCACAAATGAAAACCCCGGGAGGGGATTGGGTGCATTGCCGGGGCCCACGGGGAGAAAAAACAAGGAGGAATCCTTGAGGAGACATTAAAAAAATTTTGGGGGGGGGCACGCTCCCGTGGGGGGTGCATTAAATTTCATTGGTCCAAAAGGAAGATCGGGCATAATCTGTGAGGTTGGCGTTCTTGTTCAAAAATGTGGACTTTCCGGGGGGCGGGGACGTTTTCAGAAAAACCTGGGGGGAAAAAAAAAACCAACAAAACAAAGCAGGAGTGGCCGAAAGGGGGCGAGTGTTCATGGGAAATCGCCTGCGATTTTGACGCGGCCAAAAGGTTCTCGCAGAAAGGCAGAAAAAAAAAATCAACTGGCAAGTTCGGAAAACGGAGGGGGGGAAAAAAAAATACCCCTTAAAACCTAGAGAAAAAAAAGCAATTTGGGTTTTGTTTTTGTCGTCTCGTAAAAAAAAAAGGGTGACGGGGGGGAATGGGGAGGGTTGGGTTTTGGTGCCTTCTCCACGGCGGCTGGGGCAACTCGGCTTAAAAAACAAAACACGCAAAAATCGTTGGCGGGTAATCGAATATGTCCCTTTGGGGTTGCACTGGCACCGCTGAACAGCGCACGTTTTGGGTAGGCTTTCAAGCGGGGGGGAAAGTAAAAACGTGACGGGGGGGGAGACGTCTGAAGAGCAGAATAGGCAGCAGTGGCCTACTACAAAAAGATGACAAACAGAATGAAAAAAAAAAAGGAATCTTAAAGTGGGGGGGGGAAAGGGTGTGTTTCTAAAAAGAAAGGAAACAAAAAACCATGGACTAAATCGTAGTGAAATGACGCGGTTTAGTTTATCAGAGACCTCGTGTGTTTCGGGAAGGATGAAACGACGTGACCTGGGCGTCTGAAAAGGTCCGTGCGAAAGTGTAAAAGAAGCGTGGGGGAAAGGATAGCGAGCGGCGAACACCCACGCCCTACTCGAAAAACACACTTGGTCACGTGGGGGGTCGGCGAGGTCAAAATGGAAGCGCAGAAAAAAAAATTTCCGGCATTCGGTGTGTGGGCGTGAAACATAATCAGCGGCTTGGAAAAGAAATCGGTTCTACCTGCTTGAAATGCCTGACCTGGAAGGAGGCTTCTTGGAGGGTAAAGACCTGGAGGATTCGCAGAAAACCGGTGATTGGGCAAAGGCCAAGGGGATTTGGGGGAGCTGACTACTGGGGGAGGAAGGGGCACGCGTGGTTGGGGGTTTTCGGGAGAAAAAAATTTGAGTAACGTGTGGCGGATTGTTGGGGGGGGGGGGTTCGTGCTGAGGGGGACTTACAGTGTGAGAAAAGTGGCCCGAAAAATGTCTCAGGAGCACGAAGGGGGGTATCTAGATAAGAACACAGTACAGAAAAAACCAAAGAGACCCTTCAAAAAAGGCGCAAAAAGTTTTGAAGCAAATCACAAACAAAAAAAAAGGAGGAGGAAACAAAGAAACTTTGTTTTTTGTGTGGGTTTGTGGTGTGGAACCGGGGGGGATTTTTAAACCAAGAAAGGGGGCGAACGGGGCGGGGGAGGGGTGGGCCCGTTGGTGGAGAAATTAGAGCTTGGTACTGGGGGCCGGCCTGAAAAAAAAAAATCAAGCGGGCCAAATCAAGTGACTGTAAGAGAAAACGAACAAACAAGAAGGAAAACGGAAAAAAAGGGGGGAAGGGATATTTCCTACATGTAATTGCTTTGTTTTGTCCAAAGGTCAGAAGAGCTCGGCGGGGGTGAAAAAAGGTACGCACGCACCAGGGGCAGCGGTCAAAAAGTCTCACCTAAAAAAAGAAACCTTTAAGAGCAGGGGTATCCTCTCACTCTTTTTAACCTTCTGGTTGTTGTTGCCCAAGGCGGTCTTGATGTGGGGTTAACCCAAATCCCCACGATTCAGTCCTTCTTTAAATTAAAAAAAATTTTTGTCACAAAAGCAGGAAAACCGAAGTGGAAAAAGGGGGCGGGATGAGGGAGCTTTTGTTTTGTGTTTTTTTGAGCACAGAATCAAAGAAAAACCGTAGACACTCAAGATCTAAGAAACGTCTACATTTGCTCTGGGTTACCGACTCAGTGAAAGATGTGGGGGTTGAAAGATCGCATCAAAAAGCCCGACACAAAGCAAGGCTTGTAGGGGGGAGGAAAATCATTTTAACTGGAATGTCGAAAACAGGCAAGAATAAAGCTAATCCCGCGAGTCCCATCTTGGGCCAACCCTAGGGCAGGCTGGGTACCATAAAAAAAAAAAACGGGACCTTGGTCTCCCGTATAGCTTTAAGGTCCAACACCCTTTACAAAAACACCCCACTCAAAAAAAAAAAAAAAAAAAAAGAGGTAAGATCAAAGCGCTGAGTGGAGGGGGTTTAAATTAAAAGTTGACAGCCATCCAGTCTCGCACCACCTCTCGCTAAAAAAATTTTGGGGAAAATAAGGGGGACTTGACCTTCTAGGAGGAAAAAGTTGAACCACAACAAATAAAATCAGGGAAAAGTACAAAATCAGGAGAACCAAAAATGACTAAACATCGGGAGATTTTGTGGGGGGACCACCTGAAAAGCTACTCCAAAAATTCGACCTTCTCCTAAACAGTCATGTCCGTCACAAATATGCTCGACTCCTTGTCAAGGCCCCCCGGTTATTCTGGCCAAAAAAAGCCAACGCCAAAACTGGGGGGGTGTTCGGGAACAGAGCCTAACAAAAACGCCAGAAAGGTGCGATCGGAAAAAATGCAAGGTAAAACAATGTGGTATTGCGGGGACTCCAAAAAACAATGCGGGGGGCTTACCCCACTCAGATCACCCTTCAATTTCAAGGAAAAATTTTTTCCATACAAGGACAAGCCCACCGGATCCGCCCCCCCCAAGGGAGCCAGGTTGGTTTGTAGGGAAAAGAGAAGTACTGATGAACGGTTGTCCGCTTGTTCGAAATAAACTAGAATTGAGAAAAAATATCAGCAAACGGGGTTAACTGAATAAAGTGGGTCCGTGAAGCAAATTTCGAAAAAAAGATGGCCCCATGGTTTCCCAGGTAAAGGGCCGCATCGAAACTCAGGAGCCGGACAAACAAAGGAAAAAAATGAGGAAGACTTTAACCAAAAATAAGAAAATGGTAGGTGAAAAGGATTTCGCCTGAGCACCGGGAAGCCCCGAAAGACAACAGCCGGAAGAAAAAAACAAATTTGGTTCATAAACTAAACAAACCCCCCACCTATAAGAAGGCCCAAAACACCAAAAGTAAGAAAAAGTAGATAGAAAAAAAAAAAAATTGTATTTTTATAACCAAACATTGTGCAGCGATTTCACCTTTTCAGTTGAGGGGAATTCCGTCCGCAGGAAGAAAAACTCGCACCGAGCTGTCGGAATAAAAAGTCGATATAATGGGGGGGTTTTTTCGGCCGAACCTACGGGGCAATCAAGACGGTCAACAATGGACCAAGTCAGGGGCTGCTCTTCCTCAAAAAAAAAGTTGTGCTTGAACAAAGTAAAATGAGGGCCCAAGGTGCTGGGAAAAGATAAAGTTTCCAAAAAGGTTGGGGAACAACACTTCGACAGCACAACGAAAGGACGTGAAAACTTTTTGTGGGAGTGACGGCCTCCCCCAAAAAAGAAACCTTCCGGGGGGGGGGGGGTGGGCAGTTCTCGTAGGGAAGAAAGCACTTCGGAATCAAAGGTTGTTATGGGGGGGGAGAAACCGACAACAGGGTACGGCCGGGGTGTCCCGATAAAAAGGTATTTGATGAAGGGGTCGGGGCGGTCTTGGTCTGGAACCGAAAAAAAAGCACGGGAGGGAAGGAGGAAGGAGGTGAAGGGGTGCCCCTAAAGTTTGGTCACTGAATTGTTCAAAAGGAAAAGACGGGCACCGGGGGCGCCTGCAAACGGGCCTTTCCTACAGGGCCATTTCACTTGGTGCTCCCTCAACTGGCAACCCTTCCAAAGGGGGGACCACCCAAAACCGTCATTGCGAGAAACATGGTTTTCGCCAGGTAAGTAAAGGGAATGACTGGAGGGGTTGGGCACTAAAAAAGCCCAAAGGGCGAGGAAACCCATCGGCAAAAAAAAAAGGATATCGGGGGAAAATACAGAGGGGGTTGTGGGGCAATTGGGGTGTGGGGGAGCAAAAAGGTAGGGGTGTGTCGAAAAGGTGTGTTGTCAATCGTGTGTTCAGGTCCTTGCTTAAAAGCTTTCGTGGGGGAAATTCACTTTGCAAAATTTAAAACTCAGGTGTGTGGGGGAAGACTGGGGAGGGGTGGGGGGGCCTGCGGGGGAATTCCCAGTGGGGCTGGGGGTGGAATAGGAAAGGTGAGAGATTGTATGGAGGGGGGTCTGCACTGCAGGGGACCCCAGGGAACGGAATGACGGGGTAAATACTAAGGTAATCCTCGTTTGGGTTGGCTGGTGGGGGGGGGGGTGTGAACTACGACCCCTGGGCCCTTCCAAAATAAAAAGTTGAGAAAAAAAAAAAAAAAGAAAACCCTTAAGAGCCAAAAAAAAAGAAGACGTCGGGATTGACGGAAAGGGGGGCGGGCGGGGAAAGGGAGGAGAAAAAACTGCGAAGAAATAAAAAAAAAAAAAGCAAATGGGGGTACAAAAATTTCCATCGGATGGTACAGGAGGGACAGAAAATAACGGGGGGGGGGGAGTTGTTCAGCCCCTTACAGCGAAGGGGGGAAACACATCGGTTTCCAACTGGGCCAAGTCTGTCACCCTTGAAAAACGGGTGTCGTGAATGTTGGGACCCTGGAAGGGAGAAAAAACGGGCTTTCCCGGTGATGAAAAAAGCCGGAACGAATTTACCGACTAGAAAGCTGACTACCTAGGCACCCAGCAAAAGGTAACGGGAATTTGTTGTTTTTGAGAAAGTGTACGTGGGGTGTGGAGTGCGTGGTTGTTGTGGTTTGGGGGGGGAGCACGAAAGGCTTGGCACCGAGGGGCACCAACGTCTCAGGCAACACCAAAAGGAATGTGTGTGGAGGAGATTGGGGGTTGGGCAGAAAGGGGTGGGGGGGGGTAGGTGCCGGTGGGGGTAAAGAAAAAAAGGGGAACCAAAAGGTCCGCGTAAAGCGGCAAATGTCATCTCCTAGGAAACAAAAACGGCGGGAAAGAAGAGGGGAAGAAGGGGGTTGCCACCGTGTGACGCGAATGGCCCCGACGTGTGCGGGCGGAATTGGTGACATCTAACAGGGGGGTACTGTCAAAGAAGCAGTCCGGGCAAATCCAAGGAACCCGAAACTGGGTAATTTCACCTTCAACACAACCACACAATCCGAAAACGCCGCTCCTTGGTTTATTGAGTATCAAAAATGAAAAACAACAAAGTCTGAGTTCCTGAGGAGAAGAAGGGGTCCAGAGGGGGAATCCAACAAAAAACTGGGTTCGGGAAAGCATCGCCAGTGAATACTAAAACACTCAAGGGAAAAAAAAGGGTGTGACCTGGGTTGAAGAAAAAAGTTTCGGACAACTTCATACAACTAGGAGTGGACCGGTGCGTTTGTTGCCTCCGCAAAGAGGAAACTGGTAACAAGTGAACGGAAAAGTGTCTTGAAAAGACCGCTATAAAACGCGGTTCCAAGCAGATCAGCAAACTTTTTTTGGGCGACGGGCATACCCCCGCAAAAAACACACTCTGAGAGCCGAGCTAAGTGCTCTGTGAGTTACAGTTAAGGCAACTCACGAATTGGTGGAATTTGAAATAGGGAGGGGGAAAAGCATTCCACCTTGCAAGATAAACAAACTCGATCTGTTGGGGTGGTGTTAAGCTGGGGTCTCTACAGTAGGGAAATGGAACCGGGAGGCCAAAAGAAAACCAACAAAAAAAAAAAGAAAAAAAACATACAAAGGAAAAAAATGACAAAGGTTGCCCTTGGGGTCACTCTGTGAAAGAAACTTGAGTGTCGGCTTGCCAAAGAAGAGCCCTCCTTGAGGCCAGAAAGGAAATAAAACATTTAACTTACGCTCTCAAGAAACAAGGGAGCCTTGGGGCGAGGACCACATACACAGAAAGGGGAGAGGGCTCACAACGCGATAGCGGTGAGAGCGGTAAAACGAATGAAGAACCGAACAAACCCACGCCGCAGCAAACCCCTAGCCTCTCTACAGAGCCCGGTAACGCCCCTCCCCTGAAGTATCGAGTCCTAAAACCCATGTGCTGGCCCCAGAGGTCCTTTGCACCAATATGGGACTCAGGAGGGGAGGACTTGGGCCTTTTAAAAAACGTTTCCAAGCGGGGGAATGCGAACTGCAGGGATGCCCGGTCAAAGAAAACACCTTAAAGTTGAAAAAAATCGCGCAAGAAACCGGTATTGGTTGGAAAACAAGCAAGCGTTGGTCGCAAGTTGGTCAATAACAGCGCCTCCTGGGTTTTTTTACGACTCTCCCACCCACGCAATCCTGCGAAGACGGAAAAAATTCAGGGGACACACAGGTAAAAGGTTCTCTCCCCAGCTGGTCCTCTCGTCCCGGGGGTCCCCTGGGTGTGGTCGAATCAACAAAAAGGGGGGGCAAAAAAACCCCCGAGCTCAAGGGGTATTTGTTGGGGGGGGGTAGGGAGCCAAAAAAGTAGAACCGGGGTTTTCCGGAAAAGTGGGGGGGTTGGTGTCCGAAACGAAAGAAAAGTGCCCATCGTGGAGCAATTCAACAGAACCTTGGGAGGGGGAAAGTTGTGGAAAAAATCAAACAAAAGGGGACAGGAAAATCTGAAAAAAAAAAATTCACAGGGGTGGAGGGGGCGGGGGGGTTCCGAAAAGAAGGCTACTCCAAGGACACCAAAAAAAATTGAAATTAAATCCGCCCAACTGGGTGCAAAAAAAAAACTGAGGGGGCAACGGTTCCCGGCTGAAAAAGCAAAAAAACCCGAAGCCCGACTCAGGGGGGGGGACATGGTCAAACCATCACCTTTTGGGGGGGGGGGGAAATACCACAAAAGATCGCAAAAACAAAAACAAAAAATTGAGGTTAAAATAGAAGATGGTTATTTTGTTGATTACCAAGGGGCTCTATTGGACTTGGCGTTGGGTCGGCTCAAGGGGGAAACCGCAGAAAGCAGCTCACAAAGCAACAAAAACCGACAAAAAAGAAATTCGAGGTCAGTTGGCCGGCGAAATCCGAACTGATGTCGGACGGAAGACCCTGGACGAACGTATGAGAAATCCGCAATGGGGAAAAGCACGGACAAGTACTTACAAGGAAAAGTGCGGGGAAGGAAGAGTTGAGAGGTTACCTTCAAAGAAAGGAAAGTAAACTGAAGTGGTAAACAAAACTCAAAACAAAAAAACAAGGAAAAAAGTATCGGTTGGTGTGGAAAAAGGTAAGGGAACAATTAGGAGGGGGGATCCACGTTTCGGAAGGCACAAAAAACCGGTTCGTGGAAAGCACTTAAAACCAAAAAACATGGGGGTGGGGGGTTCGGTTAAACTGGTCCTGGGGAAGGCCTTCTGGGTGAAGGGTGATCCTTGATTGGCAAAGCAAAAAAAATCAACTTGGGTTCCTAACTCTGGAAATTACCCTTGTGTTCCGAAGGGGTAAGTTTTGAAAGGACATCAAAAAAAAAAAGGAGAGACTTTCATTCAACACACATATGTCTGTAGGGGGGGGGGGTATCTGAAAATGAGGTTCAAGAATTAACACGCCCGGCAAACCAAGGAAAACCATTGTTACTCATTCGGGGTTTAGGGGTAGATTTCTTTGTTTGGTGGGGGGGTGGGGGGGGTTCACTGACCGAAGCAGCGGCGGAAAAGAACGTCCAACGTCAGGCGACGGGGGGGGCTTGGGTGGGTTGCACTTGTGGGAAAAATAGGAGCCAAAGGGGGAGGCTGGTAAAGCGGAGGTAACGGGGGGAGTTTAATGCCCGTAGGAAAGAAGTATACTTAAAGGGAAAAAACTAGTGAACTTAAAAAATTTCTTAGGGGGCAAGCTCAGGGGGAATGGAATTTGTTATCTCCTTCGCCCCTTAGAGACATGGGGTAAATGAACGAAGGGGGGGTATCAGAAAAAAAATCCTCCTGTGTTTCCGGGGGGGGTGGAGTTAAGTTGGATACATTCCTGAGGGTCCTAAAAAAGGTCAATAATAATTTCGGCAAGTATTATGGGGGACTTGGACCGGAGGTTCCGAAACAACCACAACGATAAGACACTGGCCTCCATTTGGGGGGGGGGGGCCCAGTCTTTTTACGAGGGGGGAAGTATTGGAAGAGGAGGACCTGAACTTGAAAGTTGTCGTCCTCAATGCAAAAAAAACCACGATCGGTGAAACCAAAAAGGATGGACAGGGAGGGAAGAGGGGGCAGGGTTCTTAAAAGGGGGGCCTGAAGAAGCGACAGAGGCCCGTGAGTGGAAGGAAATACAGGGGAAAATCGAAGAGAATCGGACATAATAACTCAAATGACCGATGGTTGGGTGCAAAGGGGAATAAAGGGGGGGGGTAGCTGGTCGGTGGGGGTGGCTGGTTTGGGGGGGGGGGGGGGGGGCTGCAAAAACGAGTTTGGCTTAAAACCGTCCAAAGGGGTTTGTCACAAGGCTTACGCGACCAGGCAAGGGGCAAAAAAACAGGGTATCCGAGATGAACAACAGACCAAAAAAAAAAAGGGGAACGCACAGGACGTGAGCAAAAATGGAGAGTCCAACGCACAAAAAGTTCACTACAAACGATCAAACACAAACCACGGAAATTAGTACAATATACTGAGGAAAGTTTGGTTTTGTTTGGGGACGACATTTTTCCGCCTGAGGGGCTGGAAAAATTGTGGGGGTCCTGAGGTGGGACATCATCTAAAAACCGTTGCCGTCAGGTGCCCTACTATCCTTCCTAGTAAGGACATTCCTTGAATACTGACCTTGCCCCTTTCCTCAGAACCCCAAACCCAAACTAGAACCCTCTACGAATTGAATGAACTACACAAGTGCCAAAACACCCAGGACCGGGGGCGTTTAAAAAATCTGGGCGAGACTCTGGCAAGCTTTTTAAAGACAAGGGACCATGACCGTGAATGGAGAATTCCTGCCCACACTAACATAATAAAGAACCACTTGGCACCGGGGGGAAAAGGCATCCGAAAAGCAAAGTGGAACCGATCCCAAAAGGGGGGGGGGTTTGCCAAAAAAAAAAAATGATTGGGAAACGGTTTCACCAAAAACGGGAATGCCGGAGTACTGCGCTGGGTAAAAAAAAAAGAAAAACGCGATACGAAAGAAAAAAGAGGGGACAAGGGGGGGGTAAAAGGAGCGAGGAGTGTTTTTTTTGGGGAGTGGTGGGTTGGGCCCCCCAACCCTCAGTAATAACACGCAAACGTTCTTCGGGTATTACAAAAAAACACCAAGGCGGAAAAAACAAATCGGGTGGGGGAAACGGAAAAGGCGTAAAACAGGGGGAAAAAAAAAACAGGGTCACAGGAAAACAAACAGACTAGGAAAGTGGGTTTGGTGGGCAGGAAAATTAAAAAACCTCGGCGTTGCAAAGAAATAGTAGGGGTGGGGAGATGCGTGGAACCACCGCCATAAAAATACTGCGCAAGTTTCCACTGGGGGAAAAAAAAAGGAGGGTCTGGCCAAGTCCTAATTTCGTCATAGGGGGGGAAAAAAAATAACCATGACCCTGGGGTTACTTTAAAGAATCGCGAGAAGCTCCGGAGGGGCCTACACAAGTCCGACTGTCAGCGGAAACAAGGCCAAAACCCAGAAAGGGGGAAAAAGATATGGAGAAAAAAATCAAAAACTAGGGAGGCTGGGGGGGTCAGAAAGGCCGGCCTGCAGAGTTAACCACAAACACAGGCACAAAGACAATAACACGGGGGTTTCTCAATACCGCGAAACGCGGTCATCTTTTCCTTTGGGGGTTTTCATTTTTGCCAAGTGGGGGAGCGAACTAAGAGAAGCCCGGGACGAAACCGGCCAAGGTCAAAAGTGGAAAAAAGCTCACCAGACCGGAGGGGGGGGATGGAACTCAAAAGGGTTTGCAAAACCGGGAATAAACCAACCTCGTTTGGTGGTGGTCCAAGGGCTAACAGTACTATTAAGTCCAGAATAATCAAGATAACGGAAAATGAACACATGTTTGTCTCTTGCTTCCAAGAGGTGGTTTAAAATCGAAAAGTGGAAGCAGAACAATTGGCACGCAGACCCACGTGAAAACAGCCACCTAGAAGGTGCGGGTTTGGTGGAGCAGAAGAGGGGAAAAAAAAAAGGGGACGTTGGCTGGTGTCGAAGGTAAACGATGTGAAAAAAATTCAAAAAGAGGGGTGTAAAAAAAAAAGGAACGTGAAGCTTTGGGTCCCGGGTCCGAAAAAAAACCTTGGGGGGACCAAAAAAACGGGGTGGGGTTACTCATTCGGTTCGTGTATAAAAAGACAGCTAATCGACTCAAACGGAACAAAAAGGAAATCTACTTGCCGGTCCACAGAGCGCTGGGTGGGGGGCGACACTTTCAATCTGGGACGGGGCGAACGCAGAAAGCAAACAAAAGGGGCCAAACCATCAAGGGGTGTAAATAACCAAAGAGAAAAAAAAAAGGTCAACAACACAACGGGGGAAAGAAAGGGAGATATTGTGTTGGGGAAAAAAAACGGGGGGTTGATTGGGGGAAAGCTGCTGAAAAAAAACGGGGAGGCGGGTTAGCTTAGAAGGCAAGATCAGCGACCGACAACCTCAAGCGTCTTTAAAGGGGGGAAAAGTCGATAAAT
>Ga0179593_1355254_pt1 | contig 16305 bp, 17 predicted proteins | sample CZODoug2_1_08_16_FD_185931 | JGI IMG/M metagenome (GOLD analysis project Ga0179593, IMG submission 185931) | Vadose zone soil fungal communities from Angelo Coast Range Reserve, California, USA - CZODoug2_1_08_16fungal (PacBio error correction) | ecosystem: Environmental > Terrestrial > Soil >...
GGGAAAAGCAAGACTGTTGTTCAAAATGGGGACCTGAAAACCCTCAAATCCGGAAAAAAATGGTCGAGATTCTAACGAGAAAAAAAAGGGTGACGGCCCAAAGGGTTAGACCAAGACGCTTCAAAGAAAGGGCTAAACAGCCAACGACTGCCGCTCGAGTAGAAGGGAGAGAAAGCCGCCAGACGTCAGCAACCTCCGGGAAGGAAGCCGGCCACTCAGGGTTAACAAGATCAACCAGGCAGACTAAAACAATACCATATTGATCATAGAAGACAAAGAAAACCCGAAGGGAAGGAGTGCAACCAAAGGTCAACCGAGTGAGGCAAAAGGCTGGCGCTTACACAATATCCAAATCGGGATGTGAAATTCAAAAAACGAATGAAAAAGAGGGAAAAAAGGAAAGTCAGGGAAAAAGCATCAGGCGGCAAACTCTCCGACTATCGGAGTGAGGTTTTCGACGTTCAAGACTGACAATGGTGCCGGGAATGAGCGGGGAAGGAAAACTAGGGAAAATGCGAAGAAGGCCTTGTCAACGGCACTTGGTTACCAAAGAACCCCGGCCGCAGCACGGGGGAAGGTTGGGCCAGGAGTAGCTAGAAACTTGGCAAAAATCAACCCAGCACCGGGTCTATAAAATCGATCACTCACGAAATTGCACAGGGCGGGGTCAGACAAAAAGGGAAAAAATGCCATCTGAAAGGTGGAGTGGAAAAGGATCAGGAAGACGAAAGAGGTGTCCTTAAACGAAATGTTTCCACTAGCCTGACACAAGCAAGCAACCAAGGCGAAACCGGGCATGCGCGAGCTCGCGGCCAGGGGGGGATGGCAAAATAAGTTGCTCATTGTAGGGTCCATAAAAAGTCCAGAACCTGACCGCGCGGTCGAACGCATTTGAAAGAAGGTGTAGAAAGAGGGCAGTCGCCACCGTGCCACTGCGACGAGCCGAGCGAAGTGTCGACGAGGTCCAAATTTAAAAAATAAAGAAGTCTCGACTGACGGGAAAAAAGACGCAAAGATAAAGCAAGCCTGAATGAGAGGGACAGGAGTAGAGGGGGAGCGAGCTTTTAGCGCGAGAACGGAACTCTTTTTCGCAAACTTTTTGGCAACGGGCGTAACAATCGGAAACATGGGGCAGGTGCCTGGCCACGAGGGGAAAACGGAGGAAGAATAACACAAATGGGCAAGGTGTCGATAGCGTTCTGCCATAGTGGGTCCGCGACTTGTCAGAAAATGCGGGAAAGCAACAAATTGACTGCGTCAAGGACCGGGGAGAGGAAGCGACTTGTCTGGGCGGAAGTCCGTCAACGAAAAAAGATAGCTAAAACAAATGGAATGAACTTTTGGCATGAACGCCGCCCTAAAGCTTAGGGGGAAGCAAGGCTAGACGTTTGATTTAAAGATGCATGGAAAAGAAGGGGAAGAAAACCCCGAAAACAAGGCCAATGGGGACCCCGTCCTTCTTAAAAAGCATCGTCTTATCCAGCAAAGGGAAAGACAAAGCGCAATGGACAAGGCGGGAGGGGCCGGGAAAGGAGGACAGTGGACCTACATTCGAAGAACTTTGTCTCCAAAAGAGAACTCTTGTCAGTGCTGAGATGCATGAAGGAAAAACATCGTGCGCATACTCTGGGGGGGAATAGGTACCAGAGTCGGGGGGGAGGACACATTCGAACCCATTCTTCGAGCCGTTCCGCCCGAAGTTGAGAAGGGAAGGCGGGGGAAAAGGGAGGGATAGCTGGGCGAAGGAGGCGGGGTTGCCTGCAAAATCCAGAGCAGGGAAGCGCGAACAAAAAAAAAAACTAGCGTTCGATCGGAACAAAAAAACAATCTACCACATCGAATAAGACTTTTGAACTACAGAAGTCACCCTCAAACAAAGACGCAATGGGACAGGGGAAGCCATATCATCGTGATGGGGGGCCACAAAATAGCGACCACGCTCGATCTGGGGGGAAAAAAAATGGTATAGCAAAGTGACGAAAAGAAAGGACCTTTTTACAGTATAAATCCGGACGTTGTGAAATGGAAAGAGGGGGAAGGGGGGATGCGGAGAAACCACTCCGGTCACTAAGTGAGGAAATAAACAGGGGGGTAACGACGGTAACGGAAGCGTGGTTAGAAAGTCGGAGGGCATGAATGCAGAAGAACTTGGACAAAGAGGAAATAGTAGCAACGCAACGCTACAAATGGACCTGAGGTGAGTGAATGGAGGTCCGGACCTCGATCCCGATCTCATTTAAACTGACAAATGCCGTCGTCGGCCACTTCAATGCAGGCAAAACCTGATATGGTAAAATGTGCCGCCAATGAACGTAAGGACAGGGGGACTGGGGTCGGCCTAGGGGGAAGCAATCCTAAGATTGGAAATGAACAAAGAGGAGGGGCCGATTCCTGGGTTGGCGCCAACGACGTTCCAGCGATTAAGGTTCAAAAAAGACGGGGGAAAACGGAACGAACTAAATTGAAACGTGACTATGTTCTTGGCCCCTTACCGAAGGACTAGGGGGGAACGCTTCAGCAATATACAGTGGGAGAAAAAAGTGACCATGGGAAGCTCACGAAAAATGCGAAGAAGGGGGGTAACAGGAGTTCGCACAAGGAAAATAGACGCCTCGCGCAGGCCGTCGCAAACAAGAAAATTTGGAGTTGAAAAACTGGGCAGGCGAAAACGGCCGCGGGGCCGGGAAAAGAATTCAATGAGGGCCTGGGGGTAAAACAGCTCATGGCTATACGTTTCCTAGGCACCAACATATGAAAGATGAATCAAGAGTAAGGGGAGGAGGAAGCTAGGGAGAAGCATCACAATCAGCGATACAAAAAAACCTCAGAAAAGCTGAAGTCGCCGGCGGCAGGGAAGGTAACGGGCGATGCACCAGAGCGAAGGTAATGGGGGAGCAAGATCAAAAAGAGAGTGGGGGGTCCACATTGAAGCCCACCGGGAGGCTTCAAAATAAATTAGACTTTTCTGATGTAGAAGGCATCGAAGGGGAGGGCGAAAAACATCTATCAATTAATTGTACGGCTTCAAACATGAAGGGGGGATAGGGTACGTGTCGGGCAGGAATGCTGTGAGTTGGAGAGAGATCAAACAACAACGAGGGAGGAAAGGAAAAGAGGTACACGACCATGACGACCGAAAGAAAGAAGATACAAGGCAAGATTTTGGGAGCCGTCGATATTGTAAAGGCAGGAATCCGAGGATGAAGAATAAGACAGAAAAGGGATGTGGGGAGTAGAGGGACCTCAAGGACCGAGGCGGGATAGAAACGGTGTCCACTCCTAGAAATTTGGTAGAGTGGGGATTCCATGAAAGAGGGGAAGGGAATACGCCCCCGGGAAAGGACGCAGCAATGCGAGATGGAAGAGGGACAGGAGGGGGGGCGGAAGCTCTACTTTTTGATGAAAAAAAAAGGACGTTTGAATGCGTCATTCCAGAAAGACGAAGTTGGCGGGATAGGGATACTAGATGTGTGCGGAGTCCAATCGAACTAGGAAAAGAACGAGATACCCCATGCAGACTAGAGAGTGGCGGGCCAACAAAACGTCATCCGTGGGCCCGGGCCGCCAAAAGGGAGAAAGAAGAAACGATGCGTAGGGAGGAAGGGCACGCCGCGACGGGGAGGGGGTAGCATGAGACACCTTGGGGTAATTAACCAAAAAGTTCACGAAAAGAGGAAGATCTTCCAGGGGCCATGAGTTGCCCCAAGTATATTAGTGGCGGGATTATGTAACGAGAGAAGCGGGAAGAAGCTAGGGACCGGCCAATATCAGACAAGGGAGGGACGAGAGGAAGAAAAAAGTGGGAGCTGAGGAGAGGACGGAGCTGGAACGGAGATCGAAAAGCAGTAAAGGATGGAAGGGAAGAGGGGAAGGGAAAAGGTGGGGGTTAGATATGGGGAAAGGAGAGGAGAATGCGCAAGTGAAAAAGGGAACTAGGGGACGCTAAAGGTACTAAAAAATTGGAGGGAGCAACGATAGAGGGGAATTACGATAGCAGCGGGAGTGAGATCAAGTGCCACGGAAGCGATCGAGCGAAGGTGTGAACCGGGGCGGACGGGGGGGGGTAGCCGGGGAAAGAAGGAGGAGTAAAGAGGTAGAGTTGACATGGCGAGTGCGAGGGTAGATCCAGTAGCTAATTTTAATGTAAGTAGGGAAAAAGAAGGGTCATGGGAACTGGAGTCGTGACGCTGCAAAACTAATTGGGAAAGTTGCAGGAATACCGCTTTCAGATGCCTATATTTGTTATTCTTGAGGAGAAAGAGGACCCTCACCTCAGTCAGTGGGGGTGTGAATATAAGACGGACTATCTGCCTTAGAACCCGTAAGCAGGGGGGAATAGTCCTTGAAAAAGGGGAAAGAAGAGGCACGGGGATTTGCCTATGAAGCGGGACTACTACGGCGAGGTATTCTCTCGTCAAGGTAATCGAAGGATCAGAGGCGGCCAGGAAGGGGGGCAAACCTTAAAGCCAATCGAAATTGGGGGGGGCTCATACGCAGCAAGCTTAACGCGAACCAAGAGAGCCAGATCAACCTCCGCGAAAAGAAGGGGGGAAGGAAGGAGGGGAAAGGTGTGAACATTCGGCAGTTGGGACGGCGACGGAAAACAGACAGCACTGCATGGCAACCCGAGAGAGGGCTAATGAACAGGGAAGGAGGAAGAGGATAGAGGGGTGAGACGAAAAGGGGAGATCAGCCAAGAGAGAGGGGCGGAGAGGAGGGAAGACGAAGTCGTGTGGCGCAAAAAAAAAACAAAGAGGAAAGAACGGTTTTACCATTTTCTTATGGAAGGGAGGGTGAAAAAGAGGGAAAGTATAACGTCGGTCAAGGTCGAAGAGAGGGTGGGGGAAGGGGAGAAGGGAGAAAAGGAATAGTGCGGATTGGTGTGGTTTCAGTCTCGGGCAGGCAAAGACTATCCTGCAGATAGGGTCAAACAGAATGCAAAGGCAAAAAAGTTCCCGGGCAAAAACTGCCGCGAAATCAAGAAGGTTTTTCTTGCCGGTGACAGGGGGCACTCGATAAAAAGGAGAAGGGAAAAGACTGCGTATCAGAGGTGAGGCCCGCCCCAGACACCGCCGGGACCCGAAAAGACAGGGTCATCACGGTATAAAAAACCAGATCGGAAACGAAACGGAAACGGTGATTTTGCTCCGTGGGGGGAGAAGCCGGGCTAGATAAAAAGGGACCAGGTAGTCAAAGGCGGAAGGTTAGGGGGGAAAAGGTCTATCCCTGCTCGGTCAATCTAAACTCCTTTGAAGGACCCAAGTTAAGATTGGTACTACGTGTCTGAAAAAAGGGTGACAGAAAAGAGTTAATCGTGTTCGGTGGGTAGAGAGGTTGCATGGGGGTGCCGGATAAAAAAAAAACAACAGGAAAGGATGCTGGGACTGCCAACTTCGTAAAAAAAATCAAAAACTTCCTCGGAAATAACACGTCGCTGACGGAAAGGAGGGAGAGGAAAGGGAGGAGACAGGACGGAGGCGACCATTGAAAAGTTCCTGAACAAAGAGGGGAAAATAAGAGGAAAGAAATGACCACACATTTAACTATTTAGGAAAATAATTCCGGAAAGGCAAAACGGGGAGGAAAAGTAAGGGCAGTAAGGTCTTGTAAAACTGCGCAATATCAAAAATCGTAATCCAGGATTGCCTGAGGAGACAGTGCAAGAAGAAGAGAGGGGCCCAGGGGGGGGACGTGCCAAAAAAAAGAACGGGAAGGAAAGAACGGCGACATCTCATTGGCACGAAATTTAAACATCCTATAACTCAAATGGGGTAGGAAGTAAAAGAAAAGGGGAAGGGTTAGGGAACGGAAACTTCGGCACATCGGATGGGTTTGGGGACATACCGGCATCCAATATAGGCGAACGCAACGGTTGAGGGAAGACTCTGCCGCATGGGGGCGCCCGAGAAAAGTAGGGAGAAAGGGGGAATGGGATAATAGGGGGTTTCTGATTCCGACCAGAAACGCTCCGGGAGGGGTAGAAGGGAGCTGGAAACCCTAAGAATGGGCGAAAAAGAGGTGATCGGGGGAAGCAGGGAGGGGGGGCCGGGCTTGAAGGAAGCCGTAAAGAGCAAACCTCTGGGCAAGCAAGGCGGTCCAGAAACCGGAACACGAATGCGCGGGACGGTAAGAGAAGGAACCCGCGAGGAGGCTTCCAGAACTCTAGTTGGATGAAGGAGCACGGCACTCACACTAGAGGGGGGTGTTGCGATGCAGTGACGTTGATCTGAAGTGACGTAAAAGAAGGGAAAGGGTGGTTAGGAAAAAAAGGTACACGTTAGCTTCAAAAATGGTCCCGGCCGCAAAAAGCGAACCCTCCTCGCGGGGAAAAAAGGGACTCTGGGACAATGGGCCAATCTTCTTGTAGTTGGTGCAGGGAGAAATCAAAAAAGGGAATGCTGGTGATGCAAGAGTGGAGAGGGACACCCGCCGAGCTTTCCTAAGAGTGCTGTCGCGGAAGTATCTTCAGCGGGGGAGGCCAATAGATCCCTCGCGACAAAGTTTGAAGCTGCAAGCCGCTGTCTTGACCGGAGGAAAGGCGGGGAAGCAGCGTGCAAGAAAAGGGAAGAAAAAAGGAGAAGGATGTCATATCTCGCAAGTGGAAAGCGGAGAGCCGTTTCAGGTCGTGATCCAAAAACGCACGGCAAATCTCAACACAAAAAGGAGGAAAAGAAGGGGGGCCGCAAGCGGGGTTGGGATAAAAACCCGAAAAAGGAAGCGAAGAAGGCCAAGAGATAATATCTTGGAACGTAAACAAGAATGCGGCCCACGGTTCCGGAAACGCTGCTTCCTGACCGCTCTCGGTCAAATGGGGCTCTACTGTGTCGGGGCAGGGATAAAAGGGCAATCCAAGAGAAGGACGACACCAAGAGGCTGAACGTCCGAGGGGTGACTCGCACGCACCTCTGGGGAAGCGGCTCTACAGCATTCCATAGTGAGAATACGAACAAGAGCCGGAGAAGGGAAACAAACAAAAAACGGGAAGCGCGCAGGTCGAGAACAGGAACCGGCGATAATCTCTGGAAATTTTCTTCAAACCGCATGACAGCTAAGAAGTAGAAGCAAGCATAAAGCCAGGCCGGACGAACCACCTCGTAGTGTGCGGAACAGAGGAAGATGACTCACGGCGGGCGCCTCCGTAAAAGAGTAAAGAGGGCGAGGAAACTAAATCCGAAGGTTGTCAAAACGCCGGAACGACATCAAACTGGGACAGGAATGGAAGAATGAATTAGCCTTTCCCACGGTTGTGTAAAGTCTGAATCCAAAACACAAAATCGAAAATTGCGGGGAGGGGGTTAAAACCCCGTGAATCCATAACAGGTTGAGGAGGGAGAAGGGGGGACAGAGAAGCAAAATGTGGGGCTCCCATGGTCCACTGAGCGCCGCGCACAATTTAGCCCAGCCGAAAAAAAGTGAGTTCTAAAGGGAGTCTGGGGATCGGAGAGGAAGAATCAAAAAAAAGTTGGGTGCGAGGGGAAGGTGGAAGGTCATTAAATTTCTAACAACAGTTCCGCGGTCACTTACAGGAATGTTCTAAGGGAGATGATGGGGGAAAAAAATTTTCGTCAAAAGGGCAAAGATCAAGGGAGAGGGGGAAGGGGAGACGGTGGGGGGGAGAAAAAAACGAAAGAGGGACTTATCAGTGTCCGATATCATTAAAAAATACGAAAATTATCGGTTGATTACTCGAGGATGGTCAACCGAACGGAAAGGACAGATCAGGGGGGCGAAAAAGGTGTTGAAGCGGGGGCGGGGGGGGAGAGGCATCCCCATCGGACCAGGGCGAATGGATCTTCTTGTTTCCCGCAGCTGGTAGGATATAAACTTGCAATTGGAAGATCCGCTGTTAAGTACCGAAGCTTGGCCGGAAGCAGAAGGGCCAGGGTCAACAAGCTTCGGATTAAAAGGAATGTCAGCCGACATTGGGGTCAAGCAGACGGGCCTGGGGGATTTGCGGCAAGATAAGATAGCGAACAACGAAAACAAGGGCGGAGGAACCAGGGGGGGAATACAAGGAAGCTTCAATCTCACTGGGGGGCGCAAAGTCTAGACAGGTTCGAGGAACGGAGCGGAATTCAAAAAGAACCATGCCATGGACCAGCCGAGGAGCATAAGCAAAGGGTGGCAAAAGTAAAGCAAAACGGCTCCAAGCCGAGCAGTCCTAAGGAAAAGGTGAATAGGGAAACGAAAATTCTCATGTGCGTGCGGTGGCATGGTAGGAAAAGAAGGAAACGTGAAGAGGGAACAGTTCGGGGCTACACCGGCGAGTGGCATCGGGGCCCAACTTCGAAAATAGAGGTCGAGAAGGGCCCAAAAAAAAGAGGATGAATAAAAAAGGGAGGACGACTAAAAGCATTTTCGCGTGCGGCCAATCCATCGCCAAATCGCTCGAACAAGGGAAAGGAGAGAGAGGGAGCAAAAAGAGCACCCAAACCAATCTGGTTCCGACGAGGCCATTTAAAAAAACAAGTCAAAACAATCTTCAGCCATAAATCAAGACAAAACTCGTACCACCATATCATCGGAAAAAAAAATTTGAGAACAAAAAAAGGAAAAAAAGGATCTCGGGCACCCTATAGTTTTCTTAGAGAAACGGGAGATCAACATGAGAGCGGACGGAAAAAAACTGGGGACATGTTGAAAAGAACAGAGAGATTTTTTCCATGTCTGCCGAATAGGAGGGCTCGTCAAAAACAGAAATACCGGTCTTCTAATGTACGACAAAACACAAAGTAACAACTCCAAAATCTCTATGTACTGCTGCAGTCAATACTTTGTCGCGGGACTCTGGACCCGATAAGGGGAATTAACCCCGCCTCGATCCTTTAAAGAATGTTGTTGGAAAAAGGAATGGCCGAAGACCGAGCAAACCCAGATCGCAAGATGGAAAAAAGCTGACGGGGTAGCCACAACTCTTCCTATACACGCTTCCATCAGCGAAAAGTAGCAGGATAATGATGGACGACGAAAAGGAAAGGAACACAAAAAGTCAAAGCGGGACGAGCTTTTTTCTTGAGATAGTCCCCTCCGAAAGAATTGTCAAGGGCCCATGGAAATGAGGGGGGGGGGGAAAGGAGGGGAGAAAGCGCAGCCCAAGCGGCAATTATCCTCACGTGAAAAACAGGAGAAGGGAATGCGCAGACAACAAGCAATGGGGGGTTCGAATGGTGAGAATTGAACAACTGAAACCTCGATACGGCTCATATCGATCCTATATAAGGGAAAAACTAAGCGAAATCTCAAAGGGGGTCGAGGGACGGGGAAGGAAAGACAAAGGAACAACTCAACGCTCCATATCCCGAAAAGAACGAGAGGGTAAAAGGAATCAGCAAGATCTCGGGGTGTGGGGGCGAAAGTGCGGAGGCCAACGCCCCCTTATCCATCCTATATTTCACCACACTGGAAAATGGTTTGAGTCTGATGACTGGGACTATAGGGAGGAAAGAGGGAATAGGAAATTCAGAGCTATCCGACTATTCCTCGGGTCGGGCGCCCAAGTCAACGTCTTGGGTATCAGAAAAAGGTAGAGGCTCCAAACAAATCACAGAAGCTTGCAACGCGTCTCTTCCGTGCGATTGCCAGATCTACAATTTCAGAAAAGAGGGACAAGAGAGTGGCCACAAGGAAATAACCGCTCCCGGAAAAAACGGGGAAGAAGAAACACTCGCCGCTATGTCGTTAAGCCGAGGAATTTACTTGAATACATCTAGAGAGTACGGCTCCAACAAAGGGGTGCACGTGTGAGGTGGGGGGGACGTCAGGCATGGAGGCCGTTAATCATCCCAACGGATTAAGTAAAATATATATATCTAAGAAGACTGAAAAGAAATAGCACAATGAAAAAGATATTGTGGAGCCGTCCGAAAAAATAGAATGTTATCTCGAAGACAAGAAAAAGCTTCCTCGTCTCCGGATCAAACACAGGCGATGAAAAGGGAAAAAAAAGCCCTTCCGAGCCTGGATTTGACCATGGAAAAGAGAGTGGAGGGGCGCATGAAAATTGTAACTTCTCTCACTTTCATACCCCGGGGAACATGCAAAAGAAAAGTGGCCATAGTGAGGGGGAGGGGGAGGAGGGAAGCTCTACTGGGGGATCAAAGACAATCAAAACCGTAATAAGAGACCATAAGACGACGGTGTCGGATAAGCGATAGATGGGGCCGAGGCCCGAAGAGACGAGAGTCCTTGGGGGGGGGGGGGGGGTGAAACATCAATCCTCTCCCAAAAGCAAACGGAAAAACTTCTGCACCCGACAAGCATCACTGGCAAGGAGTTAACCCGGAAAATCGAGAAAAAAAGGTTGCTTTCTGGCTCACGCGCGGATCTTCTATGGGTGGGCAGAGATGGGCGATGCGGAATGTTGGAGCATGCAAAACCCTAAAGTAAGAAAGCGTCGGGAGTTTCCATGCACTCGTTCGACAGTATAATATGCAGTGTAAGCGCCGTAGAAACAAGTTAAGGGGGACATTGGCCGAACATAGAACGCAAGGGGGAAAAAGTGATGGAGGGGAGGAGGCAAAAGAAAACGCACAGTTACTTTGAACGGAAGTACCGCTGGACTTTGCCGACGAGTGGCCGGAGGGGAACAAGAGAATCGGCCCCTCCCTCTATCAGGGGAAGAAAGAGGAAAGGAGGAGGACGACAGAAAACACTTCATAAAATCGGGGGGGGATTTCAGTGTCGTAAAAGGTTCAAAAGCCTTATACCGGAATGGAAAATTGAAAAGGGGGGCTCGCGAGTCTAGGGCAAAAGGAAAAAATCCTAAACGCGATAGGGAGAAGGGCTCGACAAAAATTACTGGAACTAAACCGGACCGGCCAGTCGCGCTTGTAAAGGGGGGCAGGGCATGATAGCTATAAGAAAGTAATAGACAAGGCGTGATCCTGCCAAGGCTCAATCCGCTAGATCGATCCGTTGGGATCTGGTGTAGAAATCAAAGGAGGGAGGGGGGGGGGCCGGAAGGAATCAGCCAGGACCTGCAGAATGCTGGCACGTCGATATGAAAAAAATAATTCACAAAGACAGTGCCGCGATCTCATGTGGTAATCTCCGGTTCTCTCAAAACAGAAAAGATCGAGTGAGAGGCGAGGAGAACGTTAGGTGGGAAAAAGACCCGATGATCTGTGCGGTCTAACGTAGGAGGATTTTTCCCTAGGAAAGACGTTTTATAACGTACAAAAAGGCTACGCTGGGGGGCGCTGGTTTTGCGAGAAGAGGAACGCACAGAACGAGGATGGGTTGTCGGGAGGGGGGGAGAGGCTGGAGGCGGAAAACGATCATTCAAAAAAAAAAGGCGGGAAACTAGAGACGGTCACCCGGAAAAGGACAACAGTTCCCGGCCGGAAAACTGCGCGAAGAGAGGTTTTGCGAAATAGGAAAAACGATTAACTAGACATAATTCTACGGTCGATGAAGAGACGTATGAAAGGACCATCTCCAAGAAGAACCTCCGGACCAGTCGGCGAAAGGGGAGGCGCCACGATTACAAACACCAGTCAGGAAGCCTGCCCGAAGGGGGAAAGCCGTGGAGTGGGAGAAAAAGAAAAAACAAAGACGGAAAAGAAAAAACCCGGTTCCATTAGTTCGGGGTGGAAGGTCATAAATCAGAGGGATCAAACGTCTGCCTTTGGGCGACAAAATTAGAGATTGGACGAGGCAGGGCATAACAAAATGAAACACAGCGGGAAAATGGACGATTGGTTGTTGTTTCGTAGGGCTGGAAAGGCACCGCTCCGCCCAGGAAGCTGCTTAAAAAAGGAAAAACGTCGTGAAACTCAAGCAAAGCAGGCCTGAGAAAGACCCGCAGTAGCGAAAGGACGGCTAGACAGGGGGGGGATGGACCGAGCTACAATTCAAGGTAAAAGAAGAAAAGCGGACCAAGAAGAGGCCAGTCCCTTCCCCATGTTAAATATTGTAAAAAAACAATCAAAAACCGTGGCGAACAGAATCCGTTAGAAAAAAAAAGCAGGGGGGGGGAACCCGAATCGATATCACAACGAAGGATCAAAAGGCTCAAAGCCTCAGTTAACCTGATAAGAGAAGGGCAAATAAGCAAAATTGCAAAGGGAGTCTGGGAAAAGAAAGGAAAGGGACACACGGGACCGTCAGATTGCAAGAACTGCCATCTAGAAACTTAAGGTCCGAATGACCGGAAGGTTTCTGTAAGCCAGGGGGAAGGAACACATAGAATGCCCAGCGAGGGTTTGGGAGAAGAAGGCAACATAGACAAAGACGGGGCCCTTTTTCAACGGCAACCGCGAAAAACGCGCATAAACGACAGTTTAACATGGAAATGCCACAAGTGCGGATGCTATCCCTGCGAAGGAAAAAGAAAAGGGTAAACGGGGTTAGACCCGCCACAAGAAGGAATGGGAGGGTCAGGAACGGGGGGGGGGGGAAAGGATCTCTACGTCACTGCGATAACTGAAACCCCACATCTATGAGCCACAGGCAGTCTGCAAAAAAAGAAGGGGGACAAAGGCAGGGACGGCCCAGACTCTACCGAAATCGTGGTTCACCACTCAGCCGCGGAGGGTTTATAAAAGAAAGAGACATCACTACGCGGTGTAGAAGGAAGGGGCTATGGGGAAAAGATACGGAGGGGAAAGAAAGAGGTTCATGATTTTAATTAAAACTCCAGATTATGGAAGGTTCCACAGGCTCTACCGGCGAAGCCTCGGTTGAATAACTTGGGGAAGAAGGACAAGGCGGAGGATGTGTTTTCGATCATCACTTGAACTGTAGAGAGAAGCGGGAGGGTGTGGCACTGCGCCAGGAAGCTCTCACGAGGGGCTGGTGGAGTACAAGAGCGTGCTGTCCGATCCCTATCGCAGACAAAGGAAATCCTTCAAGCAAAATCTGGCTGAATTCGAGACAAACGGAAGCAAGGGGGAACGGAAAAGGGGGGCCGACAAACTTAAAAGGCTAAGGTCATGACAGCGGCAGGCTTCCGTTCTTTATGAAAACCGGCGGCAATCTCATCTCCCCAAAAACGGAGGAAAAAGAGAGATGGGACCGAAGCGTGTGGGGCAACACGACAATAAAAAAAAACTTCTCCAGCCGAAGCTGGGGGGGAGGGGATGAAACTTATAAGGGGGACAATGACAACGGTTCCGCGACGCTAAGTCTAAGGTCTGGGTCCAGCCAAGCAGGACCGGCTTCGAAATTGGCGGGCGAAGGGAAGAGGGGAAAGACAGAGAAGAAAAGGAACGACGAAAACAAGAGAAAAGAGCAAATCGTGAACAAGGCACGCTGACACTAAATCTGACATCATTCAAAGAGTGAGATCAACCAACATCCACTCCTCCCGGGAAAGGAGTCACCAGAAGGGACCGAAACGAGCGGCGGCAAAACCGGCGAGGCGCCGGGAAAACGATCAACTCGGACGTTTTTCCGGACACGATGAACAGCTACCAAGGAAGAAGGATCCAAAGCATAAATCGCCGGACGGCGCACAAAAGAGAGTGAGGGGGGGGGAGGGGCGAGGGGGAATGCAAACCGCCTCTATCGATGGTGATCCTAAAAATCTTTATAAGGGGTCGACACGGCGCGCCTGGGGAAAGGTGTCCATACTACGGGCCGCATCGCGGGGGTGCCCCGGGAGGAATCGAGAAAGGGAAAAGGCACGATCGGAGCCCAAACCCAGAAATACACGAATCCCATTCGTCTTTGAACCGAGTGGACAGACGGCGGGGAGGGGAGGAGGGATCGGACCGAATGAAAAATCGGTGATCCCATTTTCAAACACAGGGCCTGCACAACGGCTAAACAAAATTCGCAACCGTTTCCGGGACGAGAATCGGATCGGCCGGGACCGGGGAGAAAACCAACCGAGTGGGGTAAAAGTAGAAGGGGGAACCTTCCAGGAGCCATGGAAAAATTCCACTCAAGTCGTTAGAACCATGGAGGAAGGGAGAGGGATTGAATTTGCACGGAAACCCATGTCAACTAGAACATTCACGCAGGTGATCCGGACCGTTCCGTGGGACAAAGCGCCCCCAGCAATCGGATGCGAAGGAAACAAGGGGAAAGAGAAAAAATCCTAATCCTGCCAGGAGGGAAAGGGATAGTTTGATATTTCGCACTCCCCTTGTTTCCCAGAGCCCGGACCGAAAAATTACGGAGGGGGAAGGAAAAGGGGTTTTTGCCGGGCGGCATACGTAATCCCATCAGGAACAGGAGGGGGCCGGGCCGCGGATTGTCCAAGAAAAGGTCGACTAAAAACTTCACCGCAATTGGAAGATCCGCTGTTCGGGACCAACAAAAGGATTGTCCGTCCGCTCCTTTCCGTCAAAGACGCGGGGGGAGGGAATCAACGGCAGCTACTTTCTGCGTCCGACTTGGAAGTTCAGCTAAAGGTAATTTTCTTCTACGGAAACAAGCCAGATCGCGGGAAAAAACGGGAAACGTAACATGGGGTCTGAACGCATGGTGGGGGCATGCAGGGAAGACACTAAAAAGAATGTGGGGTAAAGACAAAATGCAGACGTTTGGGGAAAGCAAGGAGCTACCTTTGGTCCACCCGAAAACTGCCAAAAACCGCGGCGCTCATACGCATGGACCAAACGGGCGCACGAAACCAACGCAAAAGGATGGAGGAAGCCTATTACTAGATGTTATAAACAGTAAGAAAACTTCAAGACTGGTTGTGTGGCGCTGGCGGCTAGGAAGAAGAGACGGGAAAGGCGTTTCGATGGGGGGGGGGGCGGGGGGGACAAAAAGCGGACGGCAAAGATCTCTAGGGGGGAGATTCGACATTTGAGGGAAACGGAACGGGGATCTTGAATGCGGTAAAACGTCTCGAATAGCAGGGCGACGATGCGGGGTTTGTACGGGAAAATCCATCGCCGCAAAAAAGAAACATCAGCCAGAGGAGGGGGGACCTCGCAAACAGCAACCCAAACCTATCGGAGCCTGGACGACGTTAGAAAATGAATGAAAAAGAGGGAAAGCGAACTAGTAACCGTCCAGGTACCAAAATAAAATCGGGCTTTTTGCCACACGAAATTCGGAGGAACGCGCGCCGCACCGATCTTTGGAAAGAGAAAGGGAAGCAACAATGAGATCGGGGCTAAGCAGCCTTTTACAATCGCTCGGGTACCCTTTCAATCCAGTAGAGGCGTGAGCGCAAAACAAAAAAGCCGGTAAGGGTTAGACACCGAAACAGAAGGGGGAAACATAGAGGACAACGTCTGTGAGAAATGCGCGGGGCTGTAAAATAATCTGTACCGAAATCATTGAACACAAAACGCAGCGGAGAAAGTGGCCGGAGGTGGGAGGGACGGATTGGGGGGGCCGAATATCCCTTCGGAATGAAAAGAAGGATATACCTCGCCGTCTTCGGGAAAAGAAGGGCTGGCAGCACGATATGAGGGACCAGGAAAAAAAAGAAAGGAACAAACTCCTCTTTACTTGCCTGTGTAAATGATCTTACCAATCAAGATTCATGGACAAGAGGGTGAGGGGGAGGGCCGATGGGGAGACCTGGGCCCCAGACAAAAATTACCCTGTTCCAGAATATTCCTCAAAGGTCCAACCGGCTCGGTAAATGTGCAGGGTAGAAGAAAAAGAGAGTGACAATGGGCGACTATGGGTAATGAAAAAAAGGAAAAAAGACTCGGCGCGAGTCGCAATAAGAATATGGATAAACGACGGGTAAATCTAAGAAAAGATTGTCGAAGTAACGGGTGGGCAAGGACTCACCAGGGTCACGCATGCGCCGCGCGAAAAATAGAAAAAGATCGCGGATCTGAACTCAAAAAGCAATCAACTTTTTGGATTCGGAAAAAATTCGGTTTCTTCTGACCCTCACGGAAACACGGATAAAAAGGGGGAAAGGAGTCTATTCGGCCTGGGGGAGAGGGGGGGAGAGGAGGATAATCGTCGGTCAATGGCCTCGCACCCGGATCATCAGAAAAAAAAATCTTACGGCCAACGCTGTATCTAGAAGAACACGAGGCACAAAAAAAACGAACTGGGGGGGAAATTAAGCTACTCCCCAGGAAGCGCAAAGTGACTGTGAAAAATCAAGGGGAAAATCAAGGAGAAGGCCTGCGGACTGTCCAAAGGGGAGAGAGCGAAGGGGGTAGTGGAATAAATCGTAACAAAGGAAGCTTTTGTAACCACATGTCATCCGAAGAAAACGGAGGGAAAAGGGCGGTGAGATCACGAAAACCGACTGTGCTCAAGTCGGATACAATCAGCCGAGGAAGTGTGAGGGGGCCGAAAATCTATCATGAGTTTCAACGTCCCACCTCCCATTGGGGAGTGTTCCTTTCCTGCATTATGGGTCTTTTTAAGGGACAA
>Ga0179593_1612354_pt1 | contig 16305 bp, 14 predicted proteins | sample CZODoug2_1_08_16_FD_185931 | JGI IMG/M metagenome (GOLD analysis project Ga0179593, IMG submission 185931) | Vadose zone soil fungal communities from Angelo Coast Range Reserve, California, USA - CZODoug2_1_08_16fungal (PacBio error correction) | ecosystem: Environmental > Terrestrial > Soil >...
CGAACCCAAGCGCAAGCCTTGGCGGAGGAAAAGTGGGGGCAGCCGAAATATATGACGCAAAAAACGTGCCAGTCGGAACAGAGGACGGGTAGAGCTGGCCCCAGCTGGCGAAAGAAATGAAAAAAAAAGCTTCCTAACCAAGCACGGATTAATTTACTGGCCGGAAAGAATGCGAAAAGGGGCCGCTACGCGTCACGGCGAAACGGAAGGGCCATAAAAGAGCAAAAGGAAAGAAAAGAAATCCGCCGAGTCGAAAAGATTTGCAAGAAGTCAACTGAGGAGATCAGAAAAAAAAAGGTCGGCCACGGAAAAGGGAACAGTTTCGAGGCCTCGGCGTAAGACTCTCCCTTTAAGCTTCCATGCGACAAAGGGGGGACATTGACCCACGATCGAAAGATTCGTCAGGAAAAAGGAAAGGAGTCCCCACCTCTTGGGGTCGTGCGAAAAACAGGGCCCTCACTTACATTGCGCTCCTTGGATTCTCCGGGCGTAAAGGGGGAGCGAAGGGGGTGGCAGGTGGGGTTTCGTTCCAACGGGCCAATGAAAAGGAATACGACATACACGCCTCACGCCGACTGTCAAGGAGGGTTATGGGGAAAGTAAAGGAAGCCCATAAAGACCTTGGGGCCGAATCTGGGAAAACGGGGCAACTTATCCTTTGAAAAAAAAACGCCCGAGGACCATACCACGAGACGGATCCAATTTCAGAGGGGAAAAAAAAATTCGCCAAAAAAAGTTTTAGGCTTCTAAGAGAAAGAAGGTCAAGGCGCAAACCCCACCGTCTGAAGAACCTTCCCCATTAGAGCCCAGGAAAAGCCACCGGATCGATTTTTGGGAAATGCCTTCTGGACGCTCTCTTAGGAGTGATGAAGAAATAACCATGGACAAAAAGAAAAGAAACAGGAACGGCATCAAAAAGTAAAGAGGGGAGTATAACGTACGAAATCCCGACTCAGCCGAAAAACAACAAAAAAAAAAAAAAAAAAAAAGGGTGAAGAGAGACGACCACGTCGTAACCCTAGGGACTATTGCAAGAACCGACTGGAAGTAAGACGAAACGAAAAGGAGAAAAAGACCAGCTCTTTAAATGAAGATCCGGAAATGAACCACATCTTGTCAAATCTTTGGGGGGAAGGGCGGGGGTGGGTCAAAAAAACCGGGAAAAAAACAGAGGTGCTCTACAGGCTTGTTTATGTGGCCCTCAACGCTCAAGGGATCTAGAGCATTTCGGCAGAGCAGGTGAGGGGAGGCAGCGGGTTTGCAAAAGAAAACTGGGGGGCGGAAGTTGAAAACTACAGCGCTATAAGGAACTCCTGCAAGTAGCTCGAGCGCCAAGGAGGGAGGGAGAAAAGATTGGGGAAAAAAACTGGGCGAAACAGAACCTGTACGATTAGATGACCTTATGGACTTCAATGAGGAAAGATGCGCTTTGAAAAAATAAAACTGAAACACCGTGATGTGTAAAACGATTGGGCAGCGGAAAAGACACCTCCTGGAAACCAAGGAAGAGGGAGGGAGAGGGATCAACTTGCAAAGAAAACAAAGTCCTCGGGAAACGCACGCGTTTGCAAGAGAAAACAAGAAGTCGGCAATAGGTTTGGTACTGTGACCTGAAAGAAGGGGGACAACCAACTGTAAGAAATATTCCCAGCACCACCAGGCCCAAAGGAGGGAGGGTTTGCAAAAGGGCTGAAAAAAGAAGAAACAAGCAGACGTGAAACAGTATTCGACCGAACTTAGGACGATGGTATCCGCGAGCGGGAGGTGTTCAACGCGATAGAAGGCACCATCACAGCGAGTAGGGGGACAAGGGTTCAGGATGTGAGAAAATGAAAAAAGAGATACCTGAGAAGGGAGCAGAATTCCAGACCAAAGAATATTGGGGGCGCCAACACCATGGGCGTCGGGGGGACGAACTAACACCAGGAGCGAGATAAGAAGATTGTATCTTCTAAAAGCCAAAAATAGAGTAGTTATTATGGAAAGTATGCTCACCGGGAAGGCGCCTTGACACGGGTGGAGAGGATTTCAGCGGTGTCGAGAGACTGGATGAGGGGCGATGGCCGCGTTTGCAATCACAAGGGGACCTCGTCGGAAAACCCGACCAGCATCATCGTGATGGAGGATCGGGGAGAGGGTGCATTAAAGTAAGGTCTTAGAAAACTGTTAACAACAGAGCAAGTACGTAGAGGAGACGATTACTGGCGCTCTCTTATCTCGGAGTTCAATGATCGATCAACTGGGAAAAGGGAGGTCGTTTAATGAAACGTAATTGGAAGGCTGGAGTTGGGGAGGTAAGGTAGACACAGGTAATAAAGGATCAAAGAACCCCCCACACGCCGATCAGAGTTACGATCAGCCCATCGGCACAGGAAAGGATAGGGGAGGAGTAAATCGGCCGTAAGGGGGGGGAAAGTCAGGGAATCATGAGACCAAACAAAAGGAGAAAAGAGAGAGTAGGGGAAAGTCCTTGGAGGGTCGTACCGCTTAAGGACAATCATCCGAGAAGCTCCTTAAAGGGGTTAGGGCGCTACGGGGGGTTTGCTTTCACGTACGCTTACATTAGGCAAGAAGGAATAGAAAAAATGGTACAGAAAACGACAAAGGAGAAGAAATCAAGACTCCATTTCGAACGAACACCGTGGGGGGGAATCAAGGGGCAGTGAGCGATAAAAGCATATAATTCTGGACCTACCTGAGCGAAAAGGGGACCAAATTTATAAGGGGCATCGTCTCCTCCTCGATAGGACGATCCAAAAAGAAGGGTGACCGACTTACAAACATACTGGAAAGGAGGGTCTGCGAGGGGCGGGATCTGTCCTCCTAATTCAAGAAGCTAGGAAAGCTGTCTCAACTATTGGGAAGGGCATCTAGGAAAACGTTACGCAACAGGGGGGGGGAATACACCGGGCTACATACATAGAATGTTATTTGGAGTCAGAGAATCTTCTCCGTCGAAGCCAGGGGAAAGCGTTCAGTGTTCGGAATCCGGAAAGCCTCGGGGGTGGTGGGGAGACCAACCAGGGGAATGATTTCTTCTTTAAACCCATCTACGGCAGGGGGGAAGATCTGGGTAGAGTAGAAATAAACGCTACTCCAGCTGATGTTCAGTCAAAACTAGCGGCTGGGGGGGTCAACTCATCGAGTCCCACGGGGGTCAGATCTGGGTCGGCTAGATTTTTTCGGGTGAAAACTGAAATGCTGGGAGAATTACATGTAGCCCAGATTTGGGGGGACACGAAGCATCGGAGGTGGGGGGGGCGGGACTCGAGGTAAAACATTGGACTTTGGGAAAAAAACTCAAAGATCGGGAGGACAGACCAAGTGAAGATAGTTCGCTCGCTTAAGGGTGGCGACGGGAAATCGACATCTAGCCCGCCGAGGGGGATCTTCGCAAAGACAAAATGGGTTTACCACGGCTTGATTCACGAGGGCCGGGATCGGCGCAGAAGCAAAAGGAAGGGGTTGTGGGGTTTACCTCCGGTGGACTTGAGCGCGATGAACTGGGGGGCGACGAGGAGACAGTCCTTCAACAGCGGGAGGATCCATCGTAAAAAAGGGCGCAGTCAACTGAGCAGCCTTTTGATCAGCCGAATACGTCATTAAAAACTCAGGACTTTGGCCAGGGGGACGAGGCGGGGGGGCAGGATAAAACCTATTTGTCCTTTTTCGTCTGTCGTAGTGCGGACAAGTACGACCCTAACTTATGCATTCGCACCAAAACTAAAAGACAGAATAAGCGCAGGGGCACTTTCTCGAATCCGAAGTCTAAACTCGAATGTACCAAATTGCATCGACAAAACTGCGGAGTTGTGGCTTGGTCCTGCTCGGGGACGATGTCGGGACAACGAAAAACAGGGATCGTAAAATAGGTTTTGCAGCTTCAGGCTTCAAAGAAGAAAAATCAAAAAAAGCAAAAAGTGTTATGGCCGCGTTTCGTTTCTAGTTTTGAAAAAGGCTGGGGAGAGAATTGAGGGTGCAAGGGTTAAGAGTCGGCGAGAGAAAGGGGTTGTTCGCGCTGGCTTGTCGTTCATAATATAGGGATAAAGACAAGGCCCCGGGGGCGAAGAACTGGGTTTGGGTTAAAAGGGTTTGGTTAATGGGACTACAGAGATTTAAAGTGACATTCCGCGCTACGCTTCAATCATGGGAGTAAACGAGAAAAGGGGGGCCGGTCCGCATAATCAGGGCCCTGTCATAAACGTGCCGGGGGGTGAAGTTGTTGGGTCGCAAAAGCTATGACTGAACGGCTAAAAAACGGGGGGGAGGGTGCCGGTGTTCGAGATTAAAAAGGTTTATCCTCCGACGTGGGTTGTGACGGCTCGAAAGGAGGGGGAATGGTCAAAACAACTTTCATGGGGAGAATCCCAGGACGCAAAGTTAAGGCCGCAGGCGAGTTAGGACAGTACAAAGAGGGCGGGGTCTTTTGAGCCTTAAGCAGTGGAATCAGAGCTTTGTAAAAAAAAAAACATACTCACCACCAGGGTGAAAGATTAATCAGTGTCCTCAGACCTGAGCGAATTGTGAAGGGAGTGAGCAGTCGGGCTTAGAAGGTGGAGCAACACACAAAACGCTCATCGGAGGCGGGTGAAGAAGGTTGAGAGCGATAGGATCGAATTTCACGTTTCAGTGTTCTCGGCGATTGCAAACGATGGAGAAGGGCAAGGTAGGCAAATTTCAGCAAAAGTAACAATCGTAACGAGTGCCTGGCCAATCTTTTTGGGAGCTGGCGAGTTAAAAGGGATGAAGTGGAAGGAAGGGTCGTCGTTTGACTTGTGATGTGGTCAGGAAGGGAGGGGCAAAATGCGTATAGTTGGAAATCGATTTGGGAGGAGAAATTAAATTAAGAAAGCTTGTGGGGCGGGCGGAAAATCAATGAAGGGTTCAAAACGAAGGCGCTACCGCGAGAGGAACGGGGTCAAGCCCACTCGAAAAATCTGTCGCGGAGAACCAATGGGACTCTCAATTCCACAAGGAGGACCGACTGACAGGGAGCAAGATGGGGGGAGATTCATCATTGGCGGCGCAAAGGTGGGGGAGGTAGGTCGTGTTATATAGACAAAAGGAAACACGGTTAAACGTAAGGTTGAGGTTCTGAAGAGCTTGGCACCCTCTAGAAAGAGGTGTGGGGTACAGACTTTATGACGGGCTGGCGTTGAGCAGAACGAAGAAGAGGAGAAGTAAAGCTCTAATTGTCGATGCTCAAGAAAAGTGGAGGATTCCGCTCGGGAAGTTCCGCGACATGTGATCGGCTGACTGGGGAACTCCGGAGTCCGTCAAGCACTAGAGTCATACACGAAAACAACGCATTTAATGAGGGATGCACAGGATTTGAACCGTTAGCTTCAATGCCTGGGGCGGGAAGAAAAAGGACTACGCTAGGAAAGTGCTGATTGCCCACGAGAATGTAAGAGAAGTGGAACACGAAGGGGGCTAAAAGTTGTGATGCGAAGGATTCGAAACTGATGCCACCCCAGGTCTTAACATCGAACGAGGTCTAAGGGTGGCGGGTCTCAAACAACGAGGTGAGAAGAGGAAGGAAAACCGTAAAACCTTCGAAAGGTTTTGGGGGGGGGGGGAGGTCGAGGAGTTACGAAGAAAGCTCGAAGTTGCGAGAGACATTGAACCACATCGGTCTCGCACACCTTGCTACCAAAAAGAATTATCACCAGGAGGTAGCTAAGATTCGTCTACGTTTTCAAGACAGGAGGAAAAGGGGCAATCGCCGTATCACAAGGAAATTGGAAAGTCGGGTCTTCGAGGTTAATGAAGGGCTCAGATCATAAAAGAGGGTCTGATCAGAAAATGATACCTAACCTCTTACTCATCACCGGCAGGGGTTGCTGAAGAGGGGAATCCGTTGAGGCTTCGCAGGGAGACGTTGAAGGAGAGAGAGAGAAAACGTAAGGTGGGGGGGGGACTGTCTCTCTGGGTCCAGCAATAAGACAAGTGGACTCGATTGTGCGGGGACGAATGGGGGGTGAAGAAGAAAAACGCATACTAGCACGTGCGGAGGACCGAATGAAAAGCGAACCCTAGGAGAAACTCGAAAACTACCGAGGAAGAGGAATTGTCTGAAAAACGGAAGAAATTCTGGCAGAAGGTACAGATTTCGCTTTTCAAGGAGGAACATATGAGGTCGCAGCCGAGGTTGGCCGGGAGACAGAGGTAAGTTAGGACGGCGCCCACCAAAAACTTCTTATATTTACTGGAAGACAAGAAACCCACATCGACGGTCAACATACGCTAGGATCGGGACAGTCGATCAGAAGTCACATAAACCCACGTGACACCGTCCCTACAAACGCTTGGCAAAATTTTGTACCCCTGAGGCGTCCGGGGAACAAAACAGGATTCAGTCCAAACAGGACCTTTCAAATTACACTTGTTCGATGCAGAAGTAAAAAGTGAGGGGAAAAAACTTGAACTGCCCGGACATCTCATGGATGCAGGAGTGAAATAGATCTGAAAGAGCGAAACGTATCCGCCGCCCTCCGAGAGGTCTTGGGGGGGGAAAAGGGGAGTCGAAACGGCCAGGGACGGCTCAAATTACAGGCGCGGCAATTTCGGATGAAGGGGGCGTCCAAAGGAAAGGACAGCGACCCGGGTTTGCAGTTGTGGGAGGCCAAACATGATATCCTCTAAAATGATAGGTACGACAAAAGCAAGACAGGGAAGAGACACTGGGGCCTGTGGTACGCTGGTGCCTTATCGGCGCGCCAATAATGGCAGATGCAAGGAAAAAAAATCAAGTTCCACCGGAAGCTCGACTCAGAAAAAACCACCGAAGAGGGAGTATCACACGACAAAAAGCAACGCACAAGCCCACCATCATTGTTACGGCCGGCAGATCACGGACGAAAGGGAAACGATCAAGGGCTACCGCGGCGAGACCGTCCAACCGTGGATTGTTGGGGGAGGGACTGGGAAAAAGACGCTCTGAATTGTCAGTAGGAGAGAAAAGAGCGCCGGTGCCATGACAACGAAAAAAAGGAGAAAGAAATCGGCACTTAGAATGAGGGAAGAAAACGGAGCTGACATCCTAGCAAGCCTGCAGCAAAAGATGGAGCAAGCAAAAAGAGCGGGCCTGAAATGCACGAGACAAAGGACACATTAAGAAAGATCACAGAAAAGCTCGTGAGAACTAGCCGAAAAGTAAAATAAAAACACAGCTGGGGTAGGAATCTTTAAATAGGCCGCCGGCCGGAGGGGCGCGGGACCAGTAAAGAAAAAAAAAACGGAGTCGCTCTAAGTAGTGCGTAAGAATAAGAGTTCGCACCGTGATCTCGATCAGTGCAGGGGTAGGTGGACAGTGGTCTTGGGAAGACTGCCAGAGAAAAAAAACATCGAGAGCCTGCTCGCGGTCAAAATGCGGGCCTAATCCTGTTCATATGCTAGTTCGTGATAGTTTTGATCCGTTGAGAGCATCAATATCAAAAATGGGTCAGGACGAGTCTTGACAGGACACGAGGACCGAGGAACTTCTGTAAAACCGTTTGGAGCTGGGGGGTCTCAGAGCACGTCATGCCGTATACAAAACGGAGGGAAGTAAAACCTTGTGCCACGGTCTTCTCAGACCACCGGAGAGAGGCGTACAAGATTATATTCTATCCGGGGGGCGTCGAAACTATCTCATAGTTGAAACCGATCGAAGAAAACTCGAAGTCAGTATACATAAACCACAAAAAAACAAGGGGGATTTGAAAAGAGGGCATGACTATCCCAGCAGCACGATGCAGTAACAGAGAAAAGATTCCGTACCGGATTCAAAAGTTGGCTGCGATGGAACTCTATCGGGAGGGGGAACCCCTCTAGGCGACAATAGTCGTGCCTCGAGTCTATCAGTTTGTGAAGAAAATTTCCAAACTGGAAGGAGATGGGGGCAATAATCACAAAAAGTACCCCATGGTGGTCGCCAACCCATGGGGAATTGGAAACGGATCACTGGGCCGAAACGCACAAAAACATTATTGGACAGGGGGGATGTGCACTCTTATCGGCATTATCCAACCTCCTAGATTATAGTAGCTCAGGAGGGAAGGGAAATGGCTAGAACCGAGGATCTATCTGTAGAACTCGTAGCGCGCGGAACGGGACAGAGATTGGCATCCCCTGCGAAGGCGAAACCGGAGAAAAAAAAAGATCTCGTCCGGAAAGGTCGCTACGGGAGAGGAGGGATCTCTGGGTAGATCCGAGGAAAGGAGAACCGGGAACACCTCAGGCAGACACTACGAAGAGGCTTAACGCTAAAGAGGGGAAAGAAGTATTACAGAGAGTGCATTATCGTCTCACTTGCAAGGACACGAGCAACGGTTCAGAGAAGTTAAACGGGAGAGGTGGGTCTGACCCTTTTGGAGTCGCTCCGTACAGACCGTGCAAAGGGAAGAGGAATTAGCAAAAAAAAAAACGAAGCTAGACGATCTCCCAGAACCCAGGACGGCGAGGGGATGCCGATGAAGCGGAAAAGGGGAAATGGAGAGGGCATTGGCTATAGAGAGCACACACAACAAGGAAGGGATATGGATATGGGACGCCTGGAACAATCCTACAGGAATCTTGCCGCTCCTCTTCCTGTCCCGGCTGGGTCGAGGTCATGAAGGCGTGGGTGGGAAACTTTCCTGTACTAAAGCCCATGGAAGGAAACGGACTGTACTGAAAACAACTGTGGGGCGGGGAACCTTAAGTACAGGGCACGAAATCCGAATTCCAGTTGATCGTCGTAAAGTGGCATTGAATAAGCGGGATGACTCTCAGCTGGCTGTGGAACCGCTATCGTACGTCTCGCCGGGGGGGATGGGTCGACTAGAAGAGTAGAATCAAGCTATTTTCTCTATGCCCAGAAAGGAAATCAAGGAATGCTGTGGCTCTCGACCGGGAGACTTTGAAAAAAACCTCGGGGACAGATACTAGGAATAAACTGCTCGCAATTCTTTCAATCAGGAAGAAGGTCCGAGCAAGTTACCGCTACCTCGGTAGCTAAAAAACCGAGAGAGATTGACTCCGGGAAGCGCGCCTTGACGCTGGACACGCCAGATCGGGAAGGGGAAAGTGATCGCCAAGGACTGGGGTCCATCAGTGGTTGCTCACGTCAACAGGAGTGCTGGCGGAGGTCTGGGGAGATCCTGCCGGTATCTGAAGGCTTCAAATGGAGGAAAATTATAGGGGGACAAAAGTGAAAAAATAACTCTCTGATTGTTTGTGCAGAAAGAGAGCGGCGAATTTACTCTGAAAGGGGAGCCGGAAAAAACGGTGACGAGGGACGGGGCGCATTTGGATGAACACCGTGGCAAATCTTCCCTGCATTGGTCTTGGCGGGAAAAAGGGGGGAACAGAAAGGGTCGTCGTGCGGGAATTTGGAGGGATATTCGGGAAAACATGGGTGTTTGCCTAGCATGTCCTGGCTTGCCTCATGACATCAACCTATGGAAGCGTCCCTCTCGAAAGAGTTTGGACTAAAAGGGAGGGCGCAGCTCTCAGGATCCTGCCGCAGAAGAGTGGTGTTTCGAAACGTCCTAGGGTGTGGCTCTCGAGCAGGTAAACGAAAGGTTGGGGTAAGCAGGTTCTGGCGCATAGGGTGGAAGAAAACAAGCCACAAGTAAAAGCAAACTTAGGGACCTGCACTCGACCTGGATTCACACCGTTTCTCAGTCAATTCAAGAGAAGAGAGAATTAACGCAGACTCTATTTCTATCATGAGGTCCTGTCTATGGAGGACCTGACCTCGGATGATTGGACCGAAAAGAATCCAGATGCCTCGAAGAATCTTAATGATAGAGCGTTACGAAGAACATCTCGATCTACCTGTCTTCGGGGGAAGCTGGCAGTGTCTCAGTTAATAGCGGAATCCTAAAAAAGACACTAAATAGGAACAGGGCCAACGAAATTTCTGTGTAATTCATGCTTCACGAAAAAACGGGGGGTGGGGTCAATGAGTTAACTTGAGTAATGTAAAAGAGCGGGGGGCCATCAGGTTCATGGCATCTGATCTGGTGTACGGCGTCTTAAGGGTCATGTTGGGGTTGGAGGCCATTCTTTATCGTTAAACTTCGGATAATTAATAAAAGCTGAAAAAAGTGCCCGCTGGGGATGAATTCTGTCTTAAAAGGTGATAGAAGCTAGTTTTGCCTCGCAGACGAGAAAATAGCATGGACACACCATCCTCCCGTGAGTTCTACTTTAGAACTACATAAAAGGGGGCTTTGGATCTTACTTTTTTTGGGGGGGAGCTGCGAGGGAAAGACGCAAAAATGCTGGGGGGGTGGGGGAAGGGTTCGCTGACAAGGTGATACTAGCCTTCGTGGTTAAAGCAAGAAGGGGGGGATGAGAAAAGGAGCAACCCTTTCTGGAACTGGGATAGGCGGGGTTCCTTAGGGGGGCTAAAGGCCCGTCTCCAATAGACAGATGGGTCCCTGCTGGTATCGTTTGTAGGCATTGGGTTCGTCCTAGGATACTTCATGGAAAAAATAAAACCCAACCCGGGGGAACCCCGTCGGCGCCCACTAGGGAATGAAAAAACTTAAGGGAGCCAGTCGCTGGGGGGGCGGAAAAGAACAAAACCCACAAAAACAGGAAGGTCTGGGAATTCCGTCATGTTCAAAGCACCGATCTAGGGGGCAGATCGGAAGGCAGGAGAAAATGTGGCCGTTACAGGGCACTTTCTCAGATGGAAAAAAACATTGGTAAAACACGTGAAACAAAGTAACGGGCTTTAGAGTTGTGGTAAGGGAGGAGAGTCAAAAAGATTCTGACAATGTTGGTGAGAGGGAGAAAAAGGGGTTTGTGAAGGGCATTCGAGATCTCTAGGAGTGGGGGGAAAAGACTTCTGTGGGAGGATGAAGTAAAGATAAGTTGGGTTGGGAGGGGAGGAGACTAGCAATGAAGCTCTCGCAAATCCAAGGTAGAGGGACCACTCATATGTCGCACTTCAAGGCGTCCGTAAGGGCAAATGCTCAGTAAAAATCTGTCGCCTTCCAGAGTCAGAAATGTGACCTAAGGCTTAGAAGCAGGCTGAGGTGAATGCCGGGTAAAAGTGGAAGTTCGAATTCAAATCCATTCAGGGTCTGCGAAGAAGGGAAAGAAAAAAAGGGAGTTTCGGAGTTAAGGGAGTGTTCTCGAAAACCAATGAGAAAGGGAAAAATTAGGGAATGGGAACTTCGATCTCTAGGGGGACCATTAACAAGGGGTGGTTCGGTGGGGGCGGGTGCAAAAAAAGGAAAAGGATCAACGGGGAGGTCACAAAAGGAAGAAATGGAGGACATATTCTGATGAATCGCGCGGGGGATGGGGGACCATAGATCTTGATCAGAAGGACTGCCGAGTGGGAATCTAGGAAAAGTAGAATTACCCGCGTCGACACTAAGAGTCGATTGAAAGGAGGGGCAAGAATCGTTTTTGAGAAGGGCTTCACTCAACAATCTGGACTAACGCTCTGAAAGGCTGATGTTCCATCCTATCTGTGGGTAATTTGGGGAGACATTATCTCGGAAAAAAAGGAAAATTCGAAATGATGTCGCCGCAAGCAACCGTCGTCAAAAAGAAAGCATCTTCGAAGGTTAGGATCTCTCTCAACAACAACAGTCTTGGAAAGGAACACTTCTAAGAGGGGGGGGGGGGACGAAGGTGGCGGGCGAACAGAATGTCCGAATCGTGCGAGCATCACATTGCGCCCATAAGAGTTCTCGAAAAAGACGAAGAATTCGGTGGGCATCCAGCTCGCTCGCGGTCGAAGTTTCGCGCCGTTTCAGAAAGAACGGATAGAGTGGCATCAAACGACGGTCAAACCGCTCGTCTTATTGACGTGGAGGTCAAGAAAGCGTCTTGCAGGTAAACGCGGCGTCCGATTAAAGGATTCTTAAGGAGAGATGGAAAAAAAGAGGTTTTTGCATTCGACATCGAGGCAGAAGGGCAGCTTGAAGAGCAGCGAAAAGCACAATTCTAGAGTAAAAACTGTATGTGCGGAAAAGGAAAGAGTCCGGGAAAGGACTCCGAGCCAAGACGAGTTTCACCGTGACCTTGGTGAGAGGACCAGAATAAGCAAAGAAAAGAGAGTCTGCCGAATTATGATATGAACCTCGATAAGAGGAAGAGCGTCGTGGAACCGCATTGGAAACTGAAGAAATTTGTAAAAAAAGATAGGAGAGCTTTGGAGCACGAAAAGATCAAAAAAGGGGGAGGGATCCTAGTGAATTGAAGCACTCCATTGCTATTCCTCCTCCCAAAAGAGAGGGGGAAAATGGGGAAAATCCAACATTCGACTTTTCAACCTCATACTCCGGATGGGTAGGATCAAGGCAAGGAATTAAAAAGGAGTCCCTAACAACGATGAACCGTCACTACTGGAAAAGGGGAAATAAAGAAAGTTCAAGAGCTCTCCTCCTACCACGGATGAAAAACCCATGGAATGGTCGAGGTATTTGCCACGTAGAAGCGAACGTCGCCATAATCAAAAATAACGAAGAAGTCTTCAGTGCAAAAGTAATAATTAGCGGGCATTACGTGGATTCCAAACTCAGATAAATTTGGTATCTGCGAACGTCCATCTCCGTACCAAAAGTCAAAAAGGCCGGGGCAAGAGTTGCTGCAGGCGGGGGTAAAAGCTTAACCTCGGGTGGCAGGTGTAGTTTTTCGTGAAAATTAAGGGGCAGCAAAGGTAAGTGAGCTACCAAAGCCTACAAAAAAGGAATCTGGCTGAAAAGGAGTCTTTATGAGAAGCCTGAGCGGCGCCCCTAATGCCGTCCGCGAAAAAAGGCCCTACCATGATCGTAAAGAGGAGGAACAAAGGCGCTTATCAATCTTGAGGGGAAAAACACAAAAACGAGCAAAACAAAAACGATCATTTTGAGCGGCGCATTACTCCGAAAAAAAAAAACCGGACAGGTCAACGCTCCAAGTTCTGGGGGCTAAAAAGCTGACGTAAAGTGGGGGTCAATGGTGCGCCAGATGACTCGCGAGGGATAAGAGATCTCGATGAAAGGACAACAAAGGAAGACAAATCATCAGCACTTCGAGTCGGATTTGAGAAAACGGACATCGCAATTGGTCGCTACTACCAATCAGTACCAGCGGAGGTAAAGGAAAAAAAAACAGAAGTGAGCGCAACAATTAAGAAAAGAAAACTTCAACAGGGCCAGTCTTAGGGGCATACGAGACCGGAAGCGGGAAGCTTCCCCATCGGGGAGATGGAAGGGGGGGGATATAGAGATTGCCGTATCTGTAAAAAGATCCGGAAAAGTAAACGAAAGCAGAACTCGCGACAATGGCTTTATTGTCTAAAACATCGAAATGGAAACGTTATCTCGGAAGCATTGCTGAGAGGTCCATAGGCTGTGGCCAGAAGGTTAGGGCAATCCTATCGTCGGAAGAGGAACAAGAAAAGCAAGGGTATAACCCCCCCCCCAAAAAAAAAAAAAAAGAAAAAAAAATAGCAGGGAGTACTGAGACTCAAAGATGAGAGCGTCTATAACCAGCAGAGGATGAAAAGGGGTTCTCACAACCTGTACTATGATAATAAGTGGGCAGGTGCAAGCGGTCGGACCTATGGACAAATTTAAATGGGTGGTGGGGGGGGGGGGGGGGGGAGGGGTGGGGGGGGGGGAAACCACGTTCGTTTTTAAACCTCTGGGCCTAAAGGTGAAAAAAGAAGCAAAAAACGGCTGCCGTGGAACTCACCCCTAAAGCACTCTGAGAGAAGGTCAACTGAGAGGGCGGCCCATGAAATCTCTTAAAAGCGGTTCCGAAGACTAGAGGGGAAAATAGTGAATGCGTTCCCCCAAAGCAGCCAGACATGGGTCACAAATTCAATTAGTCGCCATAAAAGAAAAAGGACAAAGGCAGGAGTCGGGTTTGCAAATAGTAATGTAAAACGGGGAAGGTTGACCTACCACAGTATCGGTACCCTGACTCGGGGTTCAAGTTGGCGATGGGGAGGTTAGAGACTAGGGAAAACATACTCGCCGATCCTGAAAACAATAAAGAGATTCTAGGGAAGAGGGGAGGACAAGAAAACGGGAAGAAGATCTATAAACCTGCAGATAGGTAAAAATGTCCAAATTGGTTAAAGGAAAAAACCAAGAACTTCGTCCTAGTCTATCACGGGGAAGGAAAAAAGCCCAGGATCATACAGCCAAGAGGTCAGAAAGAGAGCATTATAGACGCAGACCGAGTATTTGATTCGTAATTAACCGAAGTGGGTGAAGATAACCTACTTGGATCTAGCAGATCAATCTGAAGTCACGAGGGAGGGGGGGGAGGCGAAAATTGGGGAAAGCCCCTGCGGACCGCACTCTACGTTCAAAATCATAGTCCGAAGCTGCAGCAATCGATATTGACTAAAAAAGGGAAGACCGGGAGTCAGGGCGAAGAGCGAAGAAGCTTCGGGGGGGGGTCCCACGCCAGGAGGAAACAGAGATCGCTTCGCGTATCTCTTTAACTTTCAATAAATCGGAGGTGAAAGGTTGTCGCTGATTGTTATGACCGGAAAGTAAATGGGCGGGGAAGTCAGGAAAAGCTCTCGCCCCCACACTCAGCGAGACCAGAAAGGGGGAGGAGGAAGTCTTGAGGGATCGCTAGCCGGTGATTCTTAATAAAAAAGGGAAGACCACATCACGGGAAAGAGAGGAATAGAATATGGGAATAATTTGAAAAAGGCTCGGACCCGCTTCATCTGCCCAATCCGCGCCGCTTCCTGGCTGGCGACTCTCGGGGTGTTGAGAGCGGTTCCGTACGAGCGGAATTGAAAGATTGAGCTACAAGGGGGATTAAGACTTAAGAACGTCTCTACCCGTTTATCGGCAGTGCATTATCAGGAGGATGAAAGGGTCACCTTTAGGGACGCGAAGCGGCAGGAAGAAGGATAGTCTGCAAGGGGGAAGCCTCGCGTAACGAAGCAAGATGCGCGCCCAGACGACAATGAACAAGGATGCTGGTTGTCGAAAAAAAAGGGGCAGGGGGCTCAGCAGCGGCCGTTCATCGTTAAAAAATATCAGAAAGAAAGGGCTTCCTCGAAACGGAAGTTAATGAAGAACAGAGAAAATGGCTGGGCTACATCAAACTCGAGAGCGGAAGCGCTCATAAGGGGTTACCGACGGGAATAAAATCCTGGTGCTGGAGTTCTGCAAGAACAAGGGGGGAAGGAACGGAAGCCCGTTCACTCATGGTTTGGCGACAAAAATGTGTCTGAGAAGGGGAATGCTGGACCGCGTAAGAGAATCCCTGGCATGTCGAACCATGATAGGACTTAATAAATCAAAGGTGGCAGAAGATCGCGAGCGGCTGGCACCTAGAAGCCAAAAAAGAAGCCAACGTGGACGAGCCGGTCAGTACGGGAACAGGGGGGGGGGGGGAGATGAGGCCTGCTTTTCTTGCGTTAACCGGGGGGGGGGGGGGGAAACAAAGAATTGCGGCGGGAGGGATCGTGGTGTCTTTATAGATTTCGGGGTTTGGGAACAGGGATGGAGATGCTCTAACAATCCACCTATTTCTCGGGGACCGGGAAAAAATTCAAGAAAAAGGGGGGAGGGGCGCATGCGGCCGATTGTATAATGAGGAAACTTTGGTTCAGGACTACGGTTGGGTTCTCAAAGGGAAGGTGTAAAGAAAAAAAGACTCGGACCTACGGTGGTTGAACAATGCATTGAGGCATCAATGAGGATCAACAGCAGTCGCGGCAACGTATAAGGAAGAAAGGTTCATGTATCTGCACCTGAATACAACAGACCTTTTCATCAAAAGAGCTAGCGCCGTCTTTGAAGGATCAACCAAGGAAGGAGGTTAGGGTGAAATCCCTTGAAGTAGAACAGAGGATGCACACCGCACGTCCTAGGTCGCAAAAGGTCGTAGGAAGCGCCGGCGAACTATCTTCAGGGACAAGGGAAGGAGACAGGAGCGGGGGGGCCGACGGTCCGTTCGCGGTAGGGGATCGCGGCAAACGGCATATAAAAAAATGGGGTGAGTAGTCCTCCGAAGTTTACGCTGCGCGGCCTGCAGACACCTCGGAGTTGCCGCGGGGAGGGGTCTTGGGAAGCCAAGGTGGGGGAAAGGAAAGGGCCGAGCCGGAGGTTACGGACGTGTGGGTTTCGTCGCTATAGGTTTGGGAGGAGGGGGATCGGTGGAAGAAAAAAGAGTTCCGGGAAGAGGATGATCTTCGTTCCTGAGGTGAGGTTTGTAATAAGATTTTCCGCAGCGCGAGTACCGCAAGGAGGAACAATCGAGGGGGGATAAAGGCAGGAGAAAAGAAGAACGGGGCCTTGATCATGACTGGGTGGTTTTGACAAGGGGGGCGGAAAGGCTAAAATGAAGAGGGTTGGG
>Ga0179593_1684109_pt1 | contig 16305 bp, 23 predicted proteins | sample CZODoug2_1_08_16_FD_185931 | JGI IMG/M metagenome (GOLD analysis project Ga0179593, IMG submission 185931) | Vadose zone soil fungal communities from Angelo Coast Range Reserve, California, USA - CZODoug2_1_08_16fungal (PacBio error correction) | ecosystem: Environmental > Terrestrial > Soil >...
ACTTACTCTTTCGTACCGGGTTTCCCTGTTGGTCTCTCCATAACCCCCCGACAACCCGGTATGTCGCTCCCCAGGGCCCCTTCCTCCGAGATGCCTCTCCAGCCCCCTCCCCGCCGGGGGGTGGAATGGTGTGACATGAAAAAACACCTAATAATACTTCCCTGTCATATCAAAGTTTTTGTATCTAAAAATCTTTTTAACTCACAGTGTCCAGGGAAAGACGGGGGTTGTTAGGGGCTCCAGCCATGTGTCCTCCAGTCTTCGCCCCCCAGTCCCTCAGAGGAAGACATCTCCGCGCCAACCCGTGCTTTTTGCAAGTTCCCCATATGTGGGACCGTTCCCATAAGGGTGAAATTTGGGAAAACCCTGGGCATCTCAAACAGGGGGGAAACCACAATTGTAACCCCCCCATGTTCTATGGCCCCTCCAAGTCGTGAGCCCAACCCAGGTTGTTGTTGAGGAATGGGGAAAAAAGTACCCCCCCCGAATGATGCTCCAGGTCTTGGTCCTTCCATGGGAAATGAGCCAAGTAGGGTTGCCAGGGAGTTTGCTGGATCGAGTGACTTGATTTCAGGAAGGCCCTTAGTTCGTGGGAGGAAGGGTTGGGGGGCCAACCCCCCTATGTTTTTTTGCGACTATGTCCCTGAACAGGATGGGGGAAAAGCGGTCGCAACGGTTTTTGAAACCTCTAAAAATGTACGCCATCGGTTCCAGAAAGGCCCCCAAGGCAGCCAACCCTCGTCCGTTATCCCGGAAAAGGGGGTCACCTCTACCGCCTCCATTCCCCTGTGTAGAAACCTTCGGGGGTCCCTAGGAGGGGTCAAAGCCGTAGAAAAAGTTTGTTGGGGAACCTTTCTCACAGTGGATGCTACGTTGCCCCCCAGGGGGCCTTAGTTCCCCGGAGATTGGGCCAAGGGGTTTTTGGGACGGGGGGAAAACCTTCAGATCTCCGTGCTGGTAACGCCCCGGAAAATCATGATTAATGTTCCTGTTTGCACCATTTCGGGTTGGGGACGACCAAAACGAAACCCACAACACGTTTCAAAGTCTTACCTGTTTGGGACCCATGAAAGCGGTCCAAACCTCTACTCGCGTTCCTCAATACCGGGCCTAGCTGGGGTTGATTAGGAAATGGAAAGATCTACTCTTTTAAGGGGTAAATATTAAGGTGCCTGCGACGCAGGGGTCCAACCTGGAAACCCTTGAAAAACGTTGTTGACACTCAAATTTGAGATAGTACGCTTGTTTTGTTGCAAAAAACCCCGCCAGAATAATCCTCCATAACGCCCTCTTTACCGCGAAAAGCTCTGCGGGGAAGCGCACGGGAGAGGAAGCGGGAAAAAAAACTGGAAAATCGGCGAGGGGCAGGGAGGAAAATAGGGCCTTTGACTTGACCAACGCCAAAGGTTAGGGATCCAAATTCCCTACGTGTTTCTGAAGAGGCAGAGAAGGCACCCGGGGGAGTGTTTCCTGAGGTCATGCAAAGAAGGCGGGCCCCCCAGGGAGAAAGGGAGGGGTGGAAAGCGAGCACGCCAACGTGGTAAAGGGTCCTAAAAAGCGGTTCCGTAAAGCAGGAAGCAAGATCCCCCCCCCAGTTAAGGGGAACGCGCAAAAAAAAGTTTCAATAGGGAATGGCCCCCTGCAAGGTCCCCCTTTTCCCACCATCTGGAGGAAAGAAAAAAAGCCCTCGGCAATCGAATCCGAAAAAAAAAACCTAGGAGTAGTTTGAAAAAAAAAGAATTCCTCGGGGACAGCCCTCTTTTCCAAAAAGTCTATTTGAAAGGTAACCTACGGCCCCAGTGCCACATTCAAAGAGAGTGGAGCCTGGGGGAAGAATGGAGTGGGAAAAACCGGGAGTTGGTGGAGAAAAGGGGGGGAACAGACAGAGTAAGAACCTACCCAAGTTGGGTAGGGAGAAAAAAAAGCGGAAAAAAAAAATAAATCCAAAGAAACGAACCTGTGAAAATCCCGTAAAGGAGGTTAAAAAAGGGAAATGATTGCCCGAGGAAAGTTAACACTGTATGAGGAACTCCAGTGATGATGGGGGGTAGGATGCCAATTAACCCCTCAAACGGGAACCCCCCCTAAAAGTTATAAAAGAGGAAAGGAGGGCCGGTGCATCAAAAGTGAAGCGTTTGGGCCCCGGGCCACCCTTGGAGACCATCGAATTGGGGCAGGGTGGCGGGAGGGGTGAAACACCACACTTCTTGACACTATGGGAAAGCAATGGGCACGGGGTTTGGGAAGAACTCCCCCCCTCGAGACATTCTCCAGGGGTTCAAAGTTGTTGCCACACAGCAACCCGGGAGGTGACGACAGCAAGCGGGTTGTGAAGTTTTGGAGGAAAACCAGCCAAGTGGCGGGCACTCCCCGGGGGAAGATGCAAAATAAGAAAAACAGATGGAGGGGTGGGGCACATGTTACCGATCCGACGTAGGGGGAAAGAGGGTTGGTCCCACCTACCGATCGCACGGGGGGTTTTACCCGGAATAAAACAACAAAAAAAAGCCTCTGGGACTGTCCCCACCAGTGCCAAGACGCTTTTTGGGCTCAGAATCCTTAACCAGAAACAACGGTGGAAAAGGCTCACCCCTAATCCCCAACGGTTTGGGGGAGAAAATACAATTCAGGGAAGACAAAAATACAAAGTTTGTGTTCCCAAGGATCGAAACCCACAAGTCAGGGGGTCAAAACTAAAGGGGAGGTGTTTCCTCCCTTTTTTCAACTTAAGGGCATCACGACAACACACGGGACCTATGCCGTACGCTGTCTGAAAATACAAAGTACATATGGGTCCCCATGGAAAATACGCCGGATAAAAGAGGGTAGAAGCGTTCTTGCAAAAAGCGGGGGCAGTGTTCAGCTCGACGTTCAACCACCAGGAAAATTCAACGCGATAACAGGCTGTAAAGGGCCTCATCCCACCCGGGAAACTTCTTCAACTTGCTCAAACAAAAAAAAACCCTGGAATAAGAAAGCAAGGAGAACACCAGATGCAATAATTCTGCTGGGCAATCCACATTGAGGATCCCATGACCCGGACCAATGATTCCTTGAGAAAAAAATTTTGGAAAGGATTGAGTCGGGGGGAAAAGAAACAATCGGACAACTTGGGGTGGACCGGGGGCAAAAATCGGCCCAAAAAAAATACAAAACAAGGGCAATGGGTTCCCGGATTGCCACGGGGAAAAATCAAAGAGGGGGAAAAAATGAACGCAGTTTGGAAGAGCAAGTTGTGAAGTGGTGTGCTCAAAGAAGACAAAACCCGTGAAAGAAGAAAGGGCCACCCCACCAGTCTCCACAAGGTCAGGTCCCCATGGTGATTTAAACGGGACACCGTTAACCCATAACAGGTCCTAAAAGGAAACGGTTATCCGGGGAAACGGTCTCGAAGCAAAACCTGTTAAAGAGGGATGATAAGGCCCCTGGAATCCCAGGGTTTCTACAGGAGAAATTTTATTCCTAACATTGTAGGGACAGTGTGGGATAGTGGTGGCCAAAACCCATTGGGGAGCTCCTTAGGGATGGGCATCCGCCATGGAATACATCAAAAAAGGAAAAACGTAACAAGAAGGGGAACAGGTGAAAAATTTGAAAAAAACCGTGTCAAGTAAAAGTTAAAATTTGTGAACAAGAAGTTCGGGGTCATGTCCCCCGTTAAACCCTCTGTTGGCTAGGAATTAAGAACAAGAAGAATCCAATCCCCCTCAGGCGTACCGAATGAGGTGTTTCTATTGGGGTTTCCTGCCACTTTTATTAGTTCAATTTCATCTGAAGTCAAAGAAAACGGCCTTTAATTGTTTCGCTGTGGGAAGTATGAAACCGTTTCTGAATACGGGGTCCTTAACAGGGAGTTTGAGAGGGCGAGCCGGGTGAAAAAGGAATGAATAGTTTAAGAAATGCTCCCGGGGAGGAAAAATGGGGGGCGTCCATCCGTGGGGCAAAAGATGAGAATTTGAAAGAGCGAACGTAGACTCCAGAGAGACATAGGGCCCTGTCTAGACGGAAAGTGAGGTTCCCCCGCCCTCATTTTAGTTAAAAACCACATTTGAACCTCAGGAACGGGTTGGACCACAACAACACAACGTCTACGAAAAGAGGGCCAAGATGTGTTCGGTCGCGATCGCCCCGGAGGCGGGGTCCTTCGCCAGTAGTGGTCCAATGAAGCTAGCTAAGTGGAAAAAAAAGAACCCGGATACTACGGGGATGAGATTGGAATCAGGTAAAATCCAAAATGACTCAGCTGTAAAAAATGCGAAGCCTAAATCTTGTGGGAATTGGGCCCCAGGTAGTCCCCGCGGGAAAGAAAATTGAGGGGGAAATGGAACAAACCCTGCTTTGTGGAATGGAGAAGCTTTGACGCAAAGTGTTCCCAAGACTACTAATAGTGTATTGTTTTCCAGAAGTGAGGGAAAGCGGCCACTTCAGTTCCCAACCGCTAGTCAAAGAAGTGGACCCGTCGGGGCCCCCACCAAAGCCTGCAAAATTGCGGAGCTGGTCAAACCAAGTGGCCAAAGGTGAATTGAAAAAAGAAGCCCACTCAGAAAAGGGACTAAAGGGTCCGAACATTTTTGGCAAAAAACCATGAAGATATCAGACTCAAACGAGGGTGGGGTTGTAGTCAAAGGGCACCCATTTAGCAAAACTTTGAGGTTGGATTTTGGAAGCGCCTCCAAGGTTGGGAAGTACTTGTACTGCAAAAACTACCCCCCCAGGAGACCACGCAAAGGCCAAACGGATTTGAAATGCCAGAACTGAGAACAAAAATCCTACAGAGAGACCAAAAAAAAGGGGAGCTCGAGAAACACCGGAATTATGAATATATCTCAAAACGTTAAATAAAGAATCTTCGGGAAGACAAAAAAAGTATTTGCCTGAAGAAAACCCCCCTGTGGGAAACTGTGAAAAAAGGGGGGGGGGTTTGAAAAGACCTGGGGGGGTCAAATAAAAGACCCCTGAAAAAAGTTGTGAGGTACCAAAACCCCAGAAAAGCCTGCAGCCCCGAGAAAAAGGAATCAGGAAAGGGTTAAAAAAATTGTAATACAAGGGAAATCAAAAAATGCCAAATGTGAAGGGAATTAGAGGGTCCGAAGAACTATTCCCCGACGGGGAGCTTGAAGTTTGAAAACTAGTTACCAGAGGTGGGCCATCGAAAGGGTTGCCTCGTTAAAACCAGCGAGTGTAGGTCTCTGGAACGGAGTTCTAGACGGTTTTTTGGGGGGGGATTAAGATGGCGCAAAAAACCAATCCACAAAAGGGATACAAAAAGGGGGGAAACACAACCCGACGGAAGCTAGGGGTGTGGAAATCTGGGAACCGGAAATCTTTCTGGGGGGGCCAGGGGCCAGAAGGGTCGCGCCCCGAACAAAACCGCAGGGTATTGTTGAAAGGGGGGGTTGAAATAAAAGGAGAAGTTCAGGGGGGGGGTGTAGGGGGGACAAGAGGTTGAAATCCAGGAAAAGAACCCCAACCGGTGGGGGGGTTATTTGTGCCCCAGGGGGTGGGGGGCCCAGGGTAGTCAAAAAAGGGTCAAAATGAGTATTAAAGCAGCCAGGGAAGGGGCAAATAGGGGAGCGAGAGGGGAATTACCCAAAACAAGACCAGGAAACGATCGGGACGAAACGGACAAGACCCTGCCCATGAAAACTAAAATAAAAACCGGTTTTTTCACGTAGCATTCCTTTGTAGAGTAGGAGAACCCCCGGTTTACTTTGGAATGAGTCTGAAAAAATTCGTGAAAAAAAAGGGGTTGAAACACAAGGTCAAGGAGCGGAGGGTGCCGGGGTTGTTGTCACAAAAAAAGGAACCCCTGCACGCTCACCCGAGGCGAGCCACGTCCGACTCTGGTGGGGAACAAGCGAAAGCTGGGAGGAGCCTGATGGACGCCAAACTGAAACAGTGGGCCGTCCCCATCGGTTATCAAAAAAAGACACAATTATGTGGAATTAAAAATTGTGTGGGAACCCCGGGCAAGGCTGATTCTAAAAGGGGGCCCCCAAGTAAGGGAAACAGAATAACCACGATTTGGGCGATATTCCCACCTGAGGGGACCAGGGTCCAAAGAACGAGGCAGGAAGGCACACTTTTCTCAAAAAACACAAGAAGAATCTGCAAGGAGGCCAGAAGAAGAAAAAATGCAAACCACAAGACTGCTCATAAAAAGCGCTAAATCCTGATGGTTGCTACAAGACCACCAGATCCAAAAAGGTGACGGTCAAGGTCAAAAGAAAGACTCCTGTAGTAGCCAAAACCTAAATGAAATGAAAAAAAAAAACCATCCCTAAAGGGGCCACCAAAAAAAGGGAAGCATGGTTGGGTCCGTATAAATATGGGGCTCCAGATCTTCAAAAAAAACTTGCGAGACCCAAAACCAAGTGTGGGGAGGAAAACTTTGATAAAAGATGAGAAACTCGGGGGGTCAAGAGAAAAAGGTAGATTCCCTCCCAAAAAATCGAGGAAAACTGAGGGGGAGGGGACCCGGGGAGTTTTGGAAACCAAGGGGCCCAAAAAACCACATGGGAACTGGGACCGGGGGAGGCCTGGGGGGTGCGAGATCGAACAAAATAATCCCTAACAGAAAACAAAAAAAAGTATTTCAAAAACGGAAGGGAAAATTCCAAATTGGGTGCATGCAAAAAGGGGGGAACAAGGCTGGGAGGCCTGAAGTGCCCTAAGTCAAGTGGGGCCGGGAGGTAAGGAGCAAAACTCAAAATAAAAAGCCAAAGTTCTCAGAAAAGGGGAGAAAGGGGTTGACAAGGCAGGTGGAAGTCGGGGGGCAGGGGAGGGGACATCGGGTAAGACAGGCATCACGTGGTTAAAGGGAACCCGAAAAGGATGGAAAGATCCCCAGGAATGTAGACAGAAGCCCGGGGGAAAAGAGTAAAAAAACCTGGGAATCCAACAAAGACGTTAACATGGGGTTATTAGGGTAAACAATTAACTGAAGTCGGAGCCACTAATAAGTGAAAAATTGAGGGGGAGGGGCCACTTACACCAAGACGTTGTAAACCCTCATGAAACTAACTTCCAATGGGAAGTTTGGAAGAAAAACTTGGGGGGGGGACTTCCTAAAGGGTCTTTAAAACGGGAGTTGGAACTGATTGGTGAACAACCTTGAGGTTTCTTAGGCAAGGGAGCCGCTTAAGCTTGAGGAAGTTGGGTCAGAGGACCTGTCAAGCTACCACGGGCCCCGAACCACCGTACTATCGGTAAGCGGGGGACACCTAAAAAAACCAACGTAAAACAATGAAACGTGGGGGGGGGGAGAAAAGAGTCAGGTGGGGACCCCTAAAGACGTGGGGAATGATCCCACCAGATCCAGGGTCTTGGGTCGGGGGGGAAAACCGGTTAAAGCGGGGCGGGGGGGACGGGGATCAAACCCACAGCGCACTGAAGATGACCCGCAAAGCTCGAAAGAAGACGTCGAGAAGGAAACTTTATAAGGGAATACATCATAAGAAGAAGTATATTCCGAAGGGAGCTCAAACCACAGCGGGGAAATCGGAGAAAAAAAGAAGGCTTGAGGGAGGGGAAACTACCAATTACGCTGGGAAAACTCCCAAAGGAACTCCAAATGCATTAGGTCTGGGAAATCTCATCAGGGGCAAGGGAGGAAAGACTCAGAAGAAAAACAAAGGAGAGAAAGCTTCGATTGGACAAGAATTAGCAGGGAATGATTTTCGGGGGGCGAGGGGGAAACCAATAAGAAAAACAGGCAACGAAAAAAACAAAAACTCGCGAATTAGAGTATTTCAACAAGAGAACATTCAATGGCTACCCTTAAAAGGAAGGCGGATTTAAAAGCGACTCTGGAGAACAAAGAGGGGGTCGCGAGCGCTGGAGAATTGAAAAGAGGAAATTCTATTTCAACGCCCCTAGGATCAACGGGGGCTGGGGAAAGATGACGAGAAAAGGGAAAAAATCACGGGGAACCACCAGAGAGAGACTGGGGGGCTCGAGGTGAACGACCAGGGGTTTCCGGAAAACTTCGCTAGAAAGTTGAAACAAAAAAAAAAGGAGGCTCGCAAAAAAAAAAGAAACTACAAAAAAGGGAGGGAAAATCTAGAGTAGGGTTGGCAAAAAAAAGGAAAGTCATCTTGAGAAAAGGGAAAGGAGAAAGAGAAAAGAGACCAAAGGGAGAAGCGAAACGACTAGACAAATACGAAAGGAGTTCGAAAGAAGGAAGTTTCACAAGTATTAAAACGCCGGGATCGGAGAGAAAATCGGGAAAGATCTTAGAAAAAAAGGAAAAAGAAAAGGCCCAAAAATTGGGAAAGACTTCGGGAACTCCAAGAGTTTCGTGAAGACTCCTGGGGAAAAAATTTTCGAGAATTCAATCTGGCCTGGAAAAGGAAAGCAAGAAAAGGTCCAGGGAAAAAAAAAGCTCAAAAAAAAGGGAGAAACCCGACGGAGGGGGGTCTCTCAGGAAAAGAGCTCCGAAGGGGGCTAGACTCAAAAAACAGAGGATGAAAAAAGAGAAGGCGGAAAAAAGGACTCGTCAGGAAAAAAAAAAATCAGGGGGGGGGAATCTAGAAAAGGGAATCTAAAAATGCTTGAGAGGGGGAAAGGCCAGAGTAGGCATCAAACTCACCAGAAGAACGCCAAGGGATCCCGAAGTGCTTCAGGAGGTTTATTAGGAGGAGGGAGTTCAAAAGGCTAGGGGGGGGTGGGGTTGTTTGTGAGTTGGGTGGTAAGGGGGGGGACGGGAGAAGGTGGGGGGACGGGGGGGTTCACCGGCTCCGGCCCAGTAAGCGAAGCGCAAATTAAAAGGAGCATTAAGAGTCCAGCAAGATGTACTTTCGCAAGCACAATGCGAATAGAAGGGGGGAAGAACCAGATGGCCGTGGGGGGAAAAAAAAAGCCTTGCAGTCTAGAGGATCGGGGAAAAGAAACGCAAGAAGGAACTCATTCTTGTCAAGCCAAGAGGGTAAGAAAAGCCAAAAAAAAGGGCGAAATCTCGCCCGCAAAGATCCAATACAAAAGGGTATAGTAAAAATGAGGAGAAAGGGGGAAAGGGGGTTAAGGGGGGAAAAGCTCAGGGGGGGGAGGGGTCCAAAGGGATCCTCGTGTAGAAAAAAAAAAAAAAAACAAGTCCCAGAAGGGGCCCTATCTCTTCGAAAGGAGAAAAAAAGGTCAAGAAGGGGGGATTTAGAGGTAATTGAAAAAACATCTCAATAGGGGATATGAAGCTCCAGAACAGAAGCAGAGGCAAAGGAAAAAAAAAAAGGAGTTTGGCACCCCACGGGGGCGTTTCGGGTACCGCAGACAAACATTGAACAAAGAGAATTACACTTCCGCAGACCCTGAAGGGGGAGAAACTATCATAAAAAGAGCATAAGACTTAGGAGGGAAAAAAGGATGCTAGTGCAATTTCGGAGGGGGAAAAAGTCGGGCAGGGAAGTTAAATGGAGAAATGGGGTAGGGGGGGAGGGAACGAACAATTATTGCTAAAAAAAAAAAAAAAAACTCCCTAACCTCCCGGGGGGAAGAGGAAGGATTTCAGAAAAAGGGGAGAGAAGACCATGCAAAGGGATGGCAGGAACTAATAGGGAAGAAAAGAAAATCCGATTGAAAAAAAAAAGTCCTGAAGGTTCTCGGAAGAACGGCTGCTTGCAAAATTAAAGCTGGGTTGGAAACGCGTCGAAAGAATGCTCACTGAAAAAATTCAAAATCTCCTGAAAAAACAAAGCCCCCATCAGGGAGTGGAGAATGGGGAGTAGAAAGAGGAGTCCGGTTTCCGGGGGAAAGGCATAACATAATCGGGAAAGGGAGAGAAGGGGAGAATACACGGAAGAGAGGATACAGAAAAAGCAGCTTAGGAGGGGGGGATAAAAGAGCGGAAGATGGGACAAGGGGCAGGGAGTGAGTCAAGTGAAAGAAAAGAATGGAAAGGAAAAAGGCAGAGGAGGGGGGTAGTGGAGGAGAGGCCGGGTGGTGGAGAGATGGGGATCCCTAGGAAAAACAAGTAATCTTAATACTTCCCCCTGGGTATCACCAAAAAATTATAACGGGTCGATAAAACTCATGTGGTAAAGGTCCCTGAAGAGTTGAAGTAAAAAAGGCAAGACAGGGGGTTCACATGATGACAAAGAAAGGTTCAAAACGTATCCCAAAAAAAGGCTTCGGTAAAGGAGAAGACAAACGCAAAGGAGAAAATAGGAGAAAGCCGGAAAACCTGAGAGTCAAAAAAACCGAAACAGGAGGGGCCGAAGCAAAGGAAAAAACGTGGCGACCATCTGACGACGAAGAAAAGGGTGGGAAATGTAGGAAGTTCAAAAGGGAGTCATACGAGAAATTTTGGATCCGGGGAAGAGAAAAAGGTCACCCATGACGGAGAAAAAAAGAGGTCCTGGGGAGTACTCAGGAAAAGGAGCTAATCAGATTAAAAGTAGATTCTCTAAAAAACTGTAGGAGATTTAAAAAAATTCCGAAGTGAGAAGGAAAAAGGAAAGGCATGGTAAAAGACCTTGTGAACTGATAAACCCCAAAAACAAAAAAAAAGGGAGAAAGGGGAGTAAATCAGGGGGAAAACTTGCAACCAAAAAGGTGAATCACTGAGAGAAAATCACGCCAAGGGCGGAAGAAGCGCGGGCGGCAGTATGGTGATAGGGGCGGGGGAAGGGGACAGATTCTTCTCCGAAAGTGAGACTGCTGGGAAAAGAGGGGTGACGAAAAAAAAGCTTATCAAGGTTCACCTAAAGAGAAAAAGTCAGCCCAATAAGTATACACGTATCCGGAGGGATTCTACTCAAGAAAAAGACAGGTAGGCTTAGAAGCCCGCTGTAAAAAAGAAGATCAGGGGTCTTATTCAAGAAAGGAAAGAGGATGGTTGAAAGGATCAGGAAAAGAAGGGAGGAATCTTCTGGCATTCCATGTCTCGGGAAATGCTCTAGGGCCCGAACCTCATAAAAATAAAAAATCTATAGGGAAAGGAACAGCCTGGGAAGGGAAAGAAACAGAAAAGTCGAGGGAAACTGGGGGGAAGATGAAAGGAAATCCAAAACCAAAAAAAAAAATCTCCAGCCCCTACGCTGGGAGAAAAGGGAGAAAGGGCCTAAACGCCGAGGGAGTTACTATTAGGAAAAGAGGATAAGAAAGAAAACATAGAGGAATAACGTTTCTGACCGTTCATGATAAGGATTCCGGGGGGGGAGGGGACACAAGGGGGTGAGTAACCTGGGAGAACAGAAACCTCAAAGAGGACTCTCAAAAGAAAACGGAATGCCTGGAAAAACACTACTAATATAGGAAGCATCGGAACAACAACAGGGTATGAAAGGGGGGAAATGCCGGAAGCTTCTGGATGACGAAAAAGGCAGGGATGCCTGAATTTTCTACAAGAAAAACAGCCCAAAGTGGGGAAAAAAACCAAAACTGATGGAAGCCGAAATCGTAAAAAAAGAGGTGAATAGGAAAAGGGGGAAAAAAAGGAAATCTCGACATTAAGAACCCTCAAGCTATTGAAAAAGCTGAGGAGGAAAACGGCGACGCGAGGAAGGGAGAGGGGGAATATTCGCAGAGGGTTTGACGCTTCATCTATAAATGGAAAAAAGGGGGGGAGTAAACAAAGATCTTCCAAAAAAAAGGTTCAAAAGGCCATCAGAGGATCTTTGGCTAGAGTCGGAGCGAAGTAACGCAAGAAGAGGGTGAAGAAAGGGAAGCGGAAAAGAGCACATTAAAAAAATCATCCTCACGGAGGAAGAAAACTCCCACGAAAGATAAGGGAGGAAAAAAGTTTGGAAAAAGAAAAAAAGGGCATTTTGAATCAGCAGGGGGGGAAAAAAAAGAAAGCCCAGGGCGATAGGAGATGCCGAGTTAAATAAGGAGAACGGAGAAGAGAAAAAAATCGGAGAAGTTCAAAAAAGGGACCAGGGGAAAGACAGCTTAGGGAACTTCTCAAGCAGACGATGGGCAACTGCACTGAAACGGGTCAAAAACCAGAATTGGAAAAAAGAGTACTGGGCGACCACGGGCTTTCGGGAGAACCATAGCTTAAAAATAATTTGAAAACTTGAAGGACAGAAAACCTCCCGTATAATAAGACTCACGAGAAAAAAGCAAAAACGTGCCACTGAAAGACCTGAGGAGGGGGGGAAATGCTGGAAGAAAAAGAGTATCAGAAGAAAAACCACAAAGACTTCCTGGATAAAAGGGGAGAGCGAAAAGGGATGAAAAGGAAGTGAAACATCTCAGGGTCGGAAAAAAAAGGCATAGACAGGATGGCAGAGTAATAAAAATGGCAAAATGGTCACGCAAAAAGTTAAAAAAACACTTCTTAGAACGAGCTCTTGACGTAGACCCGGAAGGGGGGAGGGATGCTCAAAAATGCGGGAAAAAATAGATAGTGCTTGAGTTTTCGGGAAACTGAAAAGGAAGGGAAGGGGGTTTGGGAGAGAAACTGTCAGACAAGGAAGAAAGGGGGCCGAGGGAAACTGAAGAAAAAACTATAAGCAGGGATAAGGGTCTAGAGGAGGAAAGGGGGGGACCCTCTGGCAGGCCTGTGAAAAATTCCTTGTAGAGAAAGGGGTGAAGTTCGGTAGAGGTCGGGGCTCCTGAGGGAGAGGGGGGAGGACTGCTAAGAAAAACCATGGAAGGTGCCGGAAAAAAAAGTCGGCGGGAGGGGAGAAAGCCCTCGACGACTAATAACGATGGTGGAGGGAAAGGGGGGAGTCCCCGCCCAATCCAGAACCTCGGGGGAGGGGAACATCGAAAGAAAAGGTATAAAACCCTCTCAGTAAAAAAGGGAAAGAAAAAGCTCTGCGAAGAGAAGACCTAAAAAAAGGGAGGGGATGAAATAGGTTGAATCCTAAGGGGACTACCGTGGCTGAAAGGTGCAAACCCGGAAGAAAGTTGGTTGCTCGAAAATAACAGGGGGGAGAGGAGGTTCGGAAAGCCCAGGGAAAGGAAGAAAGAGGAATTCAGGAATGAAAGACATCGAGAAGAAAAAAAAGCATCGAGAGGGGGTATTAGGAAAAGGAAGAAAGGGGCCGCCTCTAAGGAGAAAGAGTCGAAAGGGAAAAAAGAATCGAGCCCTTTGGGGGTAAAAAAAAAAAAAAAACACATTGGGAAAGACCAGAACTTCAAACAGGGGCAGTAACAAAAAGACCAGAGGATTTAGGAAAAGACTCAAGAAAGGAGAGGGATCAGAAGTCACATCGAGAGGGGCTTGCAGAAATTACAGCTGAAAAAAAATGATAGATATCACAGGATCGGATTCCTTCGTGTTAAACGTGGAAACAAAAGGAAATAGAATAGGGGAAGAGAAAGTCCCCTGCGGAGGAGAAGGATAGAGGAAATTTAGTACCGTTCGAGTCAGGGGAACGCTGAGGGAAAAGGGATCAGCTGTGGTTGGCCATTTCGCTTACAAAGCATAAGAGAAAAAAAAGCAAGAGGAAAAAACTCCCCAACGGAAGAATGCAAGTTCAGTTTGGGGGAAAGGAAAAGGAAAAAGATTGTCCCACAAAGTTTTCATGCGGAACCCGGGGATCGACATAAGTTCCAACGGAAACGTACGAGATTAAATCGAGAATGCGGACAAAAGGGGGGGGTCCCAGATTCTCGAGAGTGTCGGAAGAGAAAAAAAAAAAAAGAAAGCAGCCGAGGAAATCAAAAAAGAAGGAAAAGTCCTCAATCGCCGCGAACATAAAGCCATCGAAACGAACTTGAAAGGAAGATCAACCTTGAGGTGCAGGAGGGAAAAGGCAATCTGAAGGGGAAACAAACACGGTAGTTAAAGGAACGAAGAAACGAGCAGGAGCAAAGACTTACCGAGTAAAGTCTAAAAAATCAGCAACAACAAAGGGGGAAAAAAAGAAGGTCCGGGCGCGAGCATCAGAAAAAAGCGGACTCGTGGAATTAGGGATGAGTCCCGAAGGAAACCTGGCGTGGGGGATCCCGGAAGAGGAAGTTTACTTTTGAAGGAAACATTTCGGAAAGGGGCTATGGAGGGAAGGACCACGTTTTGGGGGTCCCTAAGGTGCATGGAGGTGCTAGGAGGATTGCAGGATGATTGTTGACCGCGGGCGAAAGAAAAAAAGTTCAATAAGCTTTTCAAAAAGGGACGCGTTGAAGAAGGCCAATGGGCGAGAATCGGAAAGGCCTCCGGGATAAGCATATCTCCAACGGGACTGACGGTTAAAACCGGGAAAGCGGGACCGTGCCCCATTTGCCGTAGGGTGATAGAGGCCCCCGAGGGCATATCGAAGTTTCGATATCTGAGAGTTTCAAATTATGACAGAAAGCCAGGAAAAAAAAACTGTCAAAAGGCTTGAAAAAAAAAGAAATAACTGAGTTGGATTAAAGGGTAAGAAAGTTGCCTGAAAGATTAAAAAAGAGAACGTCCCAAGGGGGCAAAACTTTTGGAGCGAGAGAGTACTCGGGAAAACTCGAAGAGCTCGTCAAAAAAAGTCTGAAAAAAATCGCGGAAGAGGAAAATTTATTACGTTGGGAAAGTAAATACACTCCATGATTGAAAGGTAAATTCCTAACTTGAGAGACAGAGAAAAAAGTATGGGATTTCAAAAGTTTTGGGGTTGGGAGTGAAGGGCCGCATCCGGGAAGAATCTACACAGGATGAAAAAACGTCCCAATGCATATTTCGAAAGAAAAAGAGGATAGAAAACCGAAAAGAATCGAGACAAAGATCGAAAAGGATAAGGGACTTTCAGGAAGGCATAAAGAAGCGGCGTTCAGAAGGAAAATGGTTGATTTTTGAGGTAAAGTAGACAGCACCAGGGTTGGGGAAATCAGGAGGAAAGAGACGAATCAGGGGGAAAGCTGAAGAAAAAACTTTAGGAAAGTTTATGAGGACAAAGAAGAAAGGACTATATAGCAAGAAAGCTTCAATTAAAAAGCGAGGACGTAAATCGATCTTGAAAGATCATGTCAAAAAGAGGGGGAAAAGAAATGTTGAAAGACACGAGGGGGGAAACCTCCAATTAAAGAAGGGAAGCCAAATCTCGGGTGGCGGGGCGAGTAGATTTGGAATCCATGATAAGAAAAAACTGAAAACGCAGGGGGACGATACTCGAGAGGAAAACAATAACTTAATGAAAAAAAAACAATCCCCATTTGCCAAGAATGGAACCATCACATGAGGGAAAACACCAAAAAGGTGATAAAGGGGGCGATAAAGAAAGACATTAAGACCTAAGTTCTAAGGACAGTAAAGAAGGGCTTTGGAAAAAAAATGAAAATCAGCGCGGGGTTACTCTAATAAGAAAGAAAAGGAACGGATCACGGAAAAAAAAAAAAGATCCCAAAACTCATGAAAAATAATGAAGTCAATCTTCAGAAGAGCTGGGGAAGGAAGTGAAGGAATCCATACTTTTAGGGAAACGATCTCCATAAAAAAGGGGGTTTCAATGGAAAAAAGTTAATAAAAGGAAGGGGGCTGCAACGAAAAGGGTGGTCAAGGGCTGCAAGCAAGATCGAATCTGAGAAAAGTCATGGGGGAAGGAAAAGAGAGGGGGAAAAAGACGGATATACTATCCTCTCAAGATATAGAAGAAAAATTTGAGAAAGGGGAAACTTAAAGGGAAGATTTGCGAAAGGGCTCGTTGTCGATTGAAAGAAAAACTTTGCAGAAAAAATTGAATTTGGGGAACATCTCAAAAAACAAGGGAGCAAGAGGAAAAAAATTAGGGGCACCACAGGGGAGGATCAGGGGAGAGCATCTCGGGAAGATAGTTTTATTGGAGGGAAGTGTCAAGCAGGTGCAGAGTTACTCAGGGTGATGGCGCCGCAAAGGTTCAAAAAGGAACCATTCGCGATAATCCGGGAAAGTAGAAAGAAACATAAAAAAAATGAAAAGGGATCGAAACGGGAAGGTCCGAAGAGAGACTAGAAAAACAAAGGAATAAGGCCTTGGGGAAAAAAAATTATCGCAAAAAATTTGCAATATTCAAAGGATAGGGAGGGAAGCGGGTCAGGAGGAAGGGAATTCTGATTACTGGTTAGACATTGAACCGTAACAAAAAGCCGGGGAAAAGGGAAACCGAAACTCGAAAAACGAACTTGTGGAAGGCCTTAACCAAAAAGCCTCGAGAAACTGTGTAAAAGCATTTAGAAAGGGATGTAAAAACTCGGAAACATGAAGGAGGAAGAGAAAGGAAGCGATGGAGAACCCTCGAGAGAAGTATGCCCATAGGAAAACATCCTCCCCAAAAGGAAGACTACCGGTCAGAAGCAGATCACTCAGAGGGTTAATAGTCTACATATGGCCCAGGGAGAGGCGTGGGGGGAAAGAGAACTCCACAGTACGCGGTTTCCGCGGACACTAAAATTCCCGCAGGTTCTATCAAACTC
>Ga0179593_1387717_pt1 | contig 16302 bp, 16 predicted proteins | sample CZODoug2_1_08_16_FD_185931 | JGI IMG/M metagenome (GOLD analysis project Ga0179593, IMG submission 185931) | Vadose zone soil fungal communities from Angelo Coast Range Reserve, California, USA - CZODoug2_1_08_16fungal (PacBio error correction) | ecosystem: Environmental > Terrestrial > Soil >...
CGCTTTTGCTCAGTGCCGACAACACCCACGCTGAAAATGAGGGAAAGTGTATTTCGCTGCGAGGGAAAATCACTTACACCGGGCAGGGAGGACTGAACTTTCAAAGGAGCATGATTGCAGTCCCGAAATATTGGGCCGCCATGTCTATCGTGAATACACTTGGGGGGGGGGTGATGATAAATGACATCCTGGGCCCAAAAAACTAACAGTTTGAATCGAGGATAAAAGATTGGGGGGTTGCTTCCACAGCACAGGAACGCACTCAAAAAAAACAGGCGATGGGGGGTTAAAAAGTCTACCAATGTGGGCTACGAAAGAAACGGAAAAATGCACTTCTTTCTGGAGCACCTAGAAGGTCGCTTTCTAACATTCTGCATCCTTGCCCACTCGGGCACGCCTGGAATCCGGGGCCCCTTTTCCCAGGTTCCTGAAAGATGTTCGATCAATGTGAGAGATCGGTGCTCGCAACGTCCATGGCAAAGTGGAAGGACTGCTGCAGATGAGTTGAGAGAAGAAACAATCAACGCTCGGGGGAACAGGATAGGCGGACACTTGGCTTGTTGGGGCTCGGCAGGAGTACTGGGAGGTGCTTGCACAAGACAAAGAGACGGGCTGAGGTCATTCCAAGGCCTCTTTTCTCAATGAAGAAGATGAGCAACGGTTGATGCTTCCTCTGGGGGGGTTTCGAATGACAATGCATTTGAAGATCGAGATTGGCGGGGGCGAGGGGGGGAGGGATATTGGGATTGCACGGAGTGGGTTCAAAGAAAGCGAATGGATGGGAGGAATTTCAGATAGGGGGGGTGGACAGGGCATCGGTTTTCTCGTACTGCAGAGCGGCGGGGGGGGAGGCTATGGGAATCAGGCATACTGCGGGGAGTCCTTCAACTACCGGGCAATGGCGGGTGGGGGACTTTTTGTCAAAGTTTCTGTGTTCCGGAGGCCGTAAAAATCATTTTCGCCAGGAAAGGGGAACTGGGTGGGAGGGATATACACGGGTAAAAATGCTGATTTTGCAAATTAATGGAAGGGGTGGGGAAGAAGCAGGGCGGGGTGAAAAAGCGTTGTGGAAGAACGTACTTGGAATAGGAGGCGAGGGGAGGAGAAAGAGAGAGGAAGGGGACTTTGGGACGGATCGTCTGCCAGTGTTGTTGACAAGGGCCAGGAAAAAAGGAGGGGGTTCGGGTCTATTTTAAACTCTGATTGTTCAAGCACAGTGTGGTTCTCGCACTGGTTCTGGGGGGGGGTGGAAAAAAAAAGCAATAAGTGAGGACGCATTGGGGAAAGATCGGGGATTGGGGCGCCGCTAAAGGATGATGGTTTTAGCGTGTAAGATGTGAAGCAACTGGGGACTGAATGGGCCGACATAGCTCATTTAAATGGGAAAAAGGTCAGGGGGATGTGGGAGCTTTGCGTGAGGCGGGGGGGGGTCGTGGGCTGATGATGACCCCGTGTTTGTCACTTACTACAAGGTGCAGTAATGATCGGCGCTTGGGGGGTTTGGGGGAAAAGTAAAAGTGAGAGGGGGTTTATAGAAGAAGGAGCGATTTGGACTGATCAGAGGAAAAACTAGCCGCCACATGAGGACCTTAGAGAAGGGCTTTGGAGGGTGGGAGGGGGGAGGCAGGAAGAGGGGGGGCAATCAATTGCGGGACGCTAAAAAGATGAAGGTTCTTATCGGGGAAAGGAAAAAGATCGGAAAGAGGGGGGGGCTGAAAGGGGGGGAATCTAATGCTGCTCACAATGTACACAAAACACCGGCTGGGTGGGACAAAACTTCCACAATAAAAGGACAAAGAAAGGAACGGGGCGGCAAATCTACTCCGCTGGCGTAAGAAAACCGGACGCGAGCGCAGAATACTCGAGGGGTAGACAAGAAATGCGGAGAAGCCCATTGAGAAGAGGGAAAGGGAAGGGGGGAGGTTGCCCGATTATGTTCAAGGAGGCTTTGGGAAGTAAGAACGATACAAAAACCAACGGCGGACCCAAGTTAAGGGGTGGAATTTTAAAAGAGGGGGTGAGGCCGAGAAGGGGGGGGGAATCAGGGGGAGACAGAATATCAGAAAAAGGGCGACCAGGTAGGGGACTTGGGGGCGGAGAAGAAAGACGGTTGAAAAGGGGTTGGAACTTTGGGAAAACTGCTGAAAGAATGAAAGACAAAGGCTGGCGGAAATGCCCGGTGGTCGAGGTGAAGGAGAAGAACTCAAGATCGGGGTAGAAATGCTTTCCTAATACATTTGGGGGGGAGGGGGGGGTTGTACTAGGAAAGAAAACAAAACGGAAGCGAGAGATTTAAAAAAAAGCGAGTGGGGCAAAATGAAAAGAAAGATAGGTTCTGTGGGAGATCTAAAAGACAACAAAATGAGGGTCAGATATATCTGATCCCAAACGAGACAACGGGAAGAAAAAAAGAAGGACATGTGTAAAACATATAGGGACAGCTTCAAAGCGGTTAACCGGGACAACAAGGGGGTTTAGTTTGGGGTAAGGTTGCATTCTACTTCGCGACCAAATGATTTGAACAAGAGGGGGGAGAAAACGTATCAGTGGGAGGCTGGGAAACGAGACACGGTTTAGAATTCGCCCAGAAATCTCTTGAAGGGGCGGTCAACCAAAGACTGACCAAAAACCCGATGAGGAAGGAGACTAAATTTCCGAAACCGCAAAGGCACAAATAACCGAGCTAGTGATGATTAAAATCGGGCCTCCCCCCTGAAAAAAGTTAATCGTGACCCCCGTCCAAGCGAAAAAGCCTCAGTGCCAAGGGGAGGAAACGGATCGTTTTTCGGACAATGCAAGCTAGAACATGATGCACCGAAAACAGTGGGGGAGGACAATGCATCAAGTGGCAAGGGTAAGAAAAAGGGTCGGCCGGGGCGCCCAGATTGAAGAAAAACGCAAGAGCTTGCGCAATCAGTCCGGGGTTTCAGCAATGTAAGTATAGGGTGTGCCGCATACTTGGACCAGTAGGGGGGTAATTGTCGACGGCGTTAGAAACCGAACTGGCTGGTGGGTGTTGCAAAATATCGGGGAGGGAAAAGCAAAGGGACCAAAAACTGATCGAGAGTTCGCATGAGTTCACTACTAAAAGCAGTAGAAAAAAAATCACGGAGCAAATTAGAGTAAACCAAAACGTAATCGGCCCGAATAAAAAAAAGAAAAGCACCTGATATCCGCAGGAAGAGGTGCGGACTCTGGTCCAGTAAAAAAAGAACGCGTGAGGAAAAAATCGCAGGAAACAAAAAAACCAACAAGGCGGGAGTCAGGTATGGACTAAAAGGTCAGTCCCAGCGGGGGCCCATGGATAACAAAAAACAAGACAAGAAACGCCTAAGAAAAGCAACCCGCCAAAAAGAAGAGGTGGAAAATCGTCAGGGTATGGGGTGGAAAGGGAGAAACAGTGCGCTGTAGATGTCCAAACAAAATGGGGGGTAGCTCCTCAAATTAAGCGTTTAACCTGAGGAACATCAATGAGGGTTAGTTGACCACAAGAAACCACAAGCCGACCAAGCAACGGGTTGGAGGGAAACCAGACCTCAGTTGGAATGAATGAGAGCCACTAAGGACGTCTTCCGGGAAGGGAACAAATTGCAGCGATCCGATCAAAATTCAAAGCGATACCTGGGTAGTCCGCTTTAAAAGTACTTGCAATACGGGGGAGGATGACAAAAACCGAACGATAAAAAGAAAGAGAACCAACCATTAATAGTATGATGAAAAAAAACGCTCACAAATTCCGTCTTTGAACAGGAGGAAAACGACAGATTCCGTATGATGAGCCGAGGGGGGCACGTACATCATAGGCAACGCAAAACCCGCGGATAAGAGAAAGGTCCTGAGACCGGAACCATCGGCTGCAATCCGACAACCGAAACGCTCATTTTCGGCTCTAAAAAAAAAGAAAAGCACAAAAGAATCTGCGCATCCCGAAAAGCACGGTTCGAACCCAAGAGTAAAAAGGGGAAAGTTCCGCCACGAACCCTCAAGCCAGCAGCTGATCGAAGAGCTTTCTTCTAAAAAAAGAGGGGTCAGCCGGCAAAGGGAGATCGTTAGCTCGCACCCCAAGTGAAAAGGCTGACAAGGCGGTACTGGGGTAAGGTGTCTATGCATTTTTCAATCACTACCATTAATCAGAAAAAAGGCCCAACAGAGAAGCAAGTGTCGAGTTTTCCGAAAGACGTCTGAAACTAGGAAATGAGTTAGAGAACTCAAACGATCGGGCACCACAGGGCAAAAGCCCTGAAGAATCTTTCTCATCGCCGATCTCAAACTTCGGGAGACAGAGGCACAGGAGGGAGTGGGTGTCACGGAGGTCCCGGAATCTGTGCGCGGAGGGAGGCAGAGAAACCCGTCTAACAGCCGAGGAGAGAAAGGTGCCTGGGATTAAGTCGTCGAGGGCCTTCAGAAGGCGTTCCACCCTTCATGGTTAGCGTCTGCCGCCACTCTCCGAGGTGTTGGGGGGTGTTAGGGACCGCGGACGTGAAGGTGGAGGAACAAAAGTGATCGAGAGGGAAAAGGGACTTTGTGTGGGGGCCAAGAGCTTCAAAAGGCACGCCACCCCCGCGGGAAAGTCTACAATGCAGCCCAAGTTTCAGGGGGGAAAGGAGATAGGAATCTAATACGTAGTGTGTCCTCTTTCACATAACTCCCCAAGAGGGTCTCCTCGAGGTTCCAGTTGTGCACGAAACGCGAATCGTGCGTGTCTTCCGTTTCATGTCTGGGGGTCCGGATCTCAAAAAGACGTCGCTTTGGGCTGGGGTAATTTTTCCTCCTCCTTACGGATCGGTGCTGTCCCTGCATTGTTCCCTTCACTGTGTTAGTGGGGTTTATAGGTAATAATAGGTTATAGGTTCGACCAATCCGGTCATTTATACGCTCGAGTTATTGCCCCAACATACGCTCTTTCATATGTCCTGCGCCGCGCAAACACGTGGAGATCAAGTTGGTTGCCTTGAATCTTCCTACCCGGCCGGGGGGATCTCGCAGATTGTTCAAAACAAAGTGTGAGTGGTTCTCTGTTCTTGTGCCGTCCTTTCGTAACTTCCCCCTCAGGCCGTCCTGGAGGTCGGGTGTGGATAATAGAGCGTGGTTTGACGTTCGGGTTACGTCCGCTGGTCAGCTATTCACGGGAGTTGGGGGTTAAGAAAAAAAAATCGCTCCCAGAACGCCATAGATCCAAAAAAAACACCAACTGCAGTTGGGATAGGGAAACTTCTTGGCCGAGTACCGTGCATCTAATGGAACAGCGCGAAAAAACTCGCCAATTTACCCCTCAGGCTACTTACGTTAAGCTACTATTTGCGTCCTCTAAAGATGATTGGGCAATTCGCTAAGAGGGAAAAAAAATCTAGATTACGAAAGAGCTCGGCTTGGCCAAGTCCAGCCATAGGAGGGCACATACGCAACCAGAAGTTCAGTAAAAAGTTCAATGAAAAACGGAAGGGTACAAGATGCCCAATATCGATCTGAGGGGACACGGTCAGCGCGGAGGTGGACCTAACCTAAAGCGTTTTGGCGCGATCTCCTGATGTCCTCATAGACGATGGGGGGCTCCTCACCATTTAAAGGGGCCTCTGCTCGGCTGGGTTCCAAGCGACGGGCCCCGGAGGGGCAGTGGTTTTGGGGGGCATACACTGGGGGGGTCGAGGAGGTTGTGTTACGACGAGGGCTTGGGTGTGTAGGGGGGGAGGGGAGGAGGGGCCGGGGTTGGCAGGTAAAAGGGGTAGGAGAGAGGGTGGGTCGGTTGGGAGCTGGAAAGGAAGGTAGGGGGGATAAGAGAATGCGGAGGAAGTGGGGAATGAGGGGAGGGTCAAGACTGTGGGAAGACGATGGGTTGGGAGGTGTAAAGGACAAGAGGGGCGAGGGAAGACTGGGAGTGGGGCATGGGGGAAGTGGTCACGAAATCGGAGAGACGACAAGGGGGGCGAGATGGAGAGTGAAGGGATAGCGAGTGTTATGGTGAGGGGGGTGGGGGGGGATGGGTTGGAGTGGTGTAGGGATGGGGGCGAGATACGGGTCAAGTGCCACAAGAAGTTTAGGTTTTCCCGGCCAGGGAACTCTTCCAAGACGGGAACCCTATCCGGGATGAATAGGAGGGCAGACCGCCTGTGGGGCTCGTCTGTATGTAAGAGATGCCCCGTTCCGGAGGTACCATTCCTGTGGGGGGTTCGGGTTGTGCAAGTCTGGGAAACAACTGGGAGGGAGCACTTCAGCCGTGGCCCAACAGTTGCGAACCGCTGTGTGTTGAGGGCGGTCAGGGGAGGGTCGAGGTAGATCGGGTATGGGAGGGCGCGCACCTTTAAGCGTGGGATGGCCGAGGAGGTGAGTTGTAGGAGGTGGAGGGGGCGGTGTGAGACGCTGGGATCCATGAAGGGGGTAACTCCACGCCGTGCCAACATTTACAGGAGGGACACTCCGTGAAAATGTCCCACTGTTCCCTGGTGAAAGGGGGTCGAGAAGCAATGGGGCGAGCGGTTCCAGAAAGCTTCAGGGGGAGCATAATTGGGGTGCCCGACGTGTAGAAGAATTTTACTTAGGAAGAGCCGAGAAAGGACGCTGGCGGCCAACAAAAAAAAAAAAAATATCAGAAGGTGAGGATGGAATGTGGGGGGGGGTTTTGTGACGGGGGAGGGAGGGCAGGATGGGTGCATTTCCAAGCACAACAGTGGAGCCGATTGAGGGGGATCGGTGGAGCGCACGATGAAACGATGGTTACGTCAATGGTTGGGGAGTCAGTCCATACGGCCGATCGCAGGTGAGGGGTCGCTTTTGCGGAACTCTTCTTATGCTTGCCGGAAGTGTGGGGAACCGGCGCAGGTCTGTTTCTTGGAGTCAAAGTGGGCTGGGATGACGCAAAGTCTTTTTGATTACTTAGGAGGCGGGGAGGATTGCGGACGGGAGGGGAGGACAGAAAGGTGGGTCGATACGGGGGAAATCCTTATCATCGGGCGGGGTGTGCTTGTGAGTTGTGCTGGGATTGGGACCAAGACAGGGCCGAAGACAATGTCCGACTAATGGGTTCGGAATTCCTCACGTTTACCCAGGGGCGCTGATGGGTGGGAAGGAGGATGTCCGTTTGGGCGCTGTGCGGCGAGTTTTTGAAGTAGAAGCCTTGGAAGGTTCGAAAAAGATAATGGCGGCTGAGTTCAGAAACTCCCTTTCGGTCGAAAAATTGGAAGGCAGAGCGCGAATTTGGGTGGTTCGAAGACGACTGGTTCGGGGCGAAATTTCAGAACCAGTGAAGGTGGGGACCGCAACAGGGTGCTTATTCCTTGAGGGGGGGTCAAAAAAAGCAAAGAAGGGATCAGAAACGTCTATCTAAAAACTTAGGGGGGAAATAGGGAAGCTTCTGGGAACGAATTGGGCTTCTTCCGGAAATTTCGCATACGAGGGGGTTCACAGACTGAGTGGGCGGGGTTGCTCGCGGAGGCTTTTATTGACTTATGTCCACTGTTGGTAAAAGCTGCCTCGGAATGTGAGGAGCAGTAACAGCTTGGTGGTGTGGTGATGTGCATTGAGAAGGGTTAGTAAGAACTAAACGTTTTCTGAAACACTTCCTAAGAACGAAAGGCGCGGATTAAAAGTTGTGTTCTGGGAGTGGAAGAGAAGAGTAACAAGCTGAATTGGGGAGAAACGGGAGAAAAAGAAGGCAGTTGGGAGGGGGTTCTCTGGAACTGTAAGAAAGGATGAAGAAAGGGGTTCTCGGGGACACGCTTAAGGGAAAGAAGGCGCGCACATGTCAAAATGCCAGGGTTGATCAGAAAATCCCTACACGAACAATTGTCAAAGGAGGTAACTTCAAAAAAGCAGGCACTGGACGGAGGAAGAAAAAGAAGGACTCAGAGGGAGCAAGCAAGAAAAGCGGGTTAAAAACCTTTGATATCGGCCGCAAGTACGGGAGGAAAGAAAAAACTGTAATTCGGTGGGCAGTTGGAAGCGGAGGGAGTGGGTCGGGTCTAGAGTTTGGGAGAAAAGAAGCACCTCCAGCGCTGGAAAATTAAAAAGGACAGATTTAAGGAGGGGAGAGGTAAAGGTATAAGGGGGGGTGAGGAACAGGGGAGAGGGTTCGCTTGCATCAGACACAATTGGGGAAGGGCCAGGGAAGGGATGGTGAGTGAGTGTACCAGCGGTGCGAAGGCAGGGGGTTTGGGAAGTCTTTTGACTTTTCAGGGAAGGGAGATTGAGAGGACTGGCGAAAAACGAAAGCCTTTCTAGACGATCAAACCGGAAGCAGGGGTATTAAGGCCTTGGGAAAGAATTTTGGCTGGATATATGAAAGAGGACGCTAACCACACACAATTAAGAGTACCGAATTTTGCGGACAGGGGCGGGAAGTGGGGTGAAAAAAGGACGAGAAAAAGCCGGGGAGTTCTCGCGATACGAAAAAACAACAAAGGAGGGGATGAGAGGACTCAGACCACACGGTGAGTCTCACGTCGGACGGGCGCAGCAGTTTGCCACTCATCTCTGTCATCGTTCAATAAAGAAGTGGGAAGGTCCACCAGGTTTTGGTGGGGGGAAAACTTCCTATGAAAACAAAGATGGGAACAGCCGGGATTAATGGGGAGGGCTCTCTTCGGGCGAAAAAGAATTTCCATTTCGCAGCCTAGGGGGGATGGCGACGGAAGTCGAAGGTGAAAAAGGAGAAAAACCCTTGACAACCGCTCGGGCAAGTAGCCGAAAAAGCAACAGAAGAGGATCATTGTTGATGAAGGGGCGGGAGAAAATGGGTGGGCCCGACCCTTGATCCCCAATTTAGGAATCACCAGACGCCATAAGCTAAAAACAATGGAAGGCCGAGACGAAGGTTCCGGCGAGGGATCGTGGGTTCGTCAATGCAAAGCTCAAAAACATAATCTCGCGGCAAAGAAAGAAAAAATAACGGTGACAATCCAGAAAGGGGCGTCGTAGGAATGACCAAAGAGGTGGTAAACCATCTTCCGGGAGGCGGACGCTGTCGGTTTGACATCATTCGGTAAAGTGATATGTTTGGGCACCGGGTCAGGCAGGATGGGGAAAATGTATGACATTGCAGGCGGGCTCCACACCTTTCCTGGGTATGTGGGAAGAGGAGAGAAAAAGATCAAAAACCGACGAAGTGAACACGCGGAGGAAGGGAGATTTGTCGGCATGTCACGATACCAGCAAGGGATTATTTTAAACTAGAGCAAGGAATATGTCACACATCAAGGAGGAAAAAAGAAAAAAATCCAAGAACCGGGATAATCCAAAATGGGGCGGTCGGAAGCTAAGAAAAGCGATAAGGTCGAGAATAATGCTGACGCAAAAAACAAACCAAGAGAGAAGGATGCCCGCAAAAGTCGTCGGAAGGCGACCCACGAGGCCGAGCCACATCAGAGACAAAGCCGAACAACTAAAGACCTGCCAGGGACCACGAAAGGCGTCTGGGAAGAAAGGGGAGGCATCCGGGCAGAAACAGGCATAAGGACAAGAAGAAACATTCATCAGTAGGACTCGCAAAGTTAAAGGAGAGTGAAAAAGGGGGCAGGACAACGATGATGGAGTGGGTTGGGGGGAAAAAAAAACAAAATACAAAGAAGCGGAGCAAGCACAAAATTGGATTAAACAAAGAATGGGGGGGGGTTACTTAACTTGAGACACACGAAACAGCGGACTCCCCAACAACCCTTAAAGAAGAGGCCAAAGAAAAAGGGAGGAAAGACTTTAGTCGCAAGGCCGAAGGGATCTGGGAGAATAAGGATCTTGAAAAAAGCCCGCACCAGCGACCAAGGTAAAAAGAGAATGGAAAAAAAAGGCGCACAGGAGGGTTTGGGTGTCAAAGCCGCCCATATCTGTGGGACAAAAATCTTACCAGTGATGGGGGGGGGGGGCCTTACCAATCAAAGCAAAAAAAAGACCCTCTTGGGTAACTAAGGTAGGGAGGGTCAAAAGACTAGCCTTCAAAAGCTGGGCTGACACCCCTCACCTCGCCTGGTAAGGACTAAAAAGAAACAGCACCAATACTCTCTAAAACCCAAAGAAAGAGCAGACCAAAAAACTTAAAAACTACCTTCAAGGATACATATAGTAGTGACGAACCAAGAACCACCAAAGCTGATACATCTGATTTCATTCTCACCCCCTAGGGAAAGCCACAAAATGAATGCGTGTCGAAAGCGAACGAATTGACCAGGTGAATATCACACTCTCGGGGTGTGTCAATCCAAAATGGAAAATAAAACGGTCGCAACAGCCCAACTCCCTCCGCAAAAGGTAGTATGGGGTCCGTCAAGAAAAGACCTGTAGATGGAGGTCGACTACATCCATCGGAACGTAAAGTGAAAAAAAAACTGAGGGGACGCAAGCAGGGCGACCCGAGGACTTATGAACGGATAGAGAACTCTTAAAAGGAACGTAATTTCAAGGACCGGTGGAGGGTTACGGCAGAAGAGGGACAGAGTCCGGGGAGTAACGCAAGCTATACAAGTGGAGTGTTCGGCCAGAAGTCCGAGGCAACATGAAGGGGAGAAGTCGAACCTGAAGGGGTGTGGGGATCTTCGGCTCTTGAAGGGGTGGGGTCCCCAAAATGGCTGGTCGGCACACGGGAGATTTTTTTGCCACAAAAGAGGAGGGAGGGAAAACCAACCACTCACCGTAGTCAGTGAACAACTTTCGCCGGAAAGAAATTGGGGCCCGGGGGAGAAGATTTTCGTGCTTGATCTTCAGACAGGTGGATGACTTGTCAAGAAGTCTAGACGGATGGAAGCGGGCGGGTTCCACAGAGAGGGTGCTTTAGAGACCTGCTCGCCGTTATAAATAGGGGGAGGTGAAAGAGGGGGATAAGGGTATGGGCTACAGAATGGACCTGGTAAATATTTGTCTTCGACAACGTCGACGCGGCTGAAAAAGCGATGTCTGGAAGCTTGCCGCGCCGGGGTCGTCCTGGAGTAAAGTTGCTTCTGCCACTTCTGAAGTACGTCGTTGTTTCAAACAATCTCGGTTCTTCGCCAAAGTCCTCCTGATGCCGTGCCCAGCTTCGTCCCTCATCGAGTCGTGACGGCGTGTAGTAAAAAGCTGTCACTTGCCTTGGAAGACCAAATCAACGCGCGCACTAAGGCCAAAGAGTGCGCCAAAACACACCAACAAAGTAATGGAAAAACTAGAGATGGGCAAGATTGAACGCTTCCCTGGGCAAATGTAGCATCATTGACGCAACGCGCTGCAAGCATGGAGCCCTCTTGAAAGGAGAAGGAAGTTAAGGATAAAAGGAATGTGCGCCGAGAAAGAAGATTGGTGGACAAGCCGGACTTAAGAGCAGATTTAACGAAAAAGGCTGTCGACTGCCAGTAAAAAAAGGTCGAGTCAAATCCCTCGCGCCGTCATGAAGAGGCGGGGACAAGGGCATGTGAACGTCACTTAGACGCAAAGGTGCTCTACGAAGGGCGTAAAGACCGAAGGAAGGAAAGGAGATCCAACGAAAGAAGAGAAATGTCTATCAAAGGCGCAACAACTTGAGAAGAAGAAGTCAGAGAAAAACCGTAACACACGAAGAGGGAAAAAGGTTACGGGCGAAGATAGATTTAGGTTTCAGAGGGGGCAAAAAGAGAAAAACTTGGGGGGGGGACCTCGAAGCAAGTTTTGGTCACGTCACTTCAAAGGAAAGGGGGGCAAGAAGAGAAAACACAGCGGTGGGGCAACTTCTACCTTCATGTGGACTCGAAGGCAGAAGTCCACTGTATCGGTAGCACCGGTGACCGATGTGAATCATTATTGCCGACAAAGCCACTTTAACTACGTGAAAGTGTCCAAAGGTTTCGTTTGTTCGATAAAAAGGAGGAGAAAAGGGAAGCCTCTGTCGGACTCAGAAATGGTGGGCAAGGAAATGATCGGAGGATATTTAAAAACAAGAACTCTAGACCAGGAAGCGGACCCACTAATCCGTGGCGATGACTGTGGGTGGGAATTGCAAGGCGGTGGGAGGCTTACAAGCAACTGAGGGAAATGTACTCTGCCTAAAAGGGACGGGGAAAGAGGAGACGAGAACAAAGAGTTTGCTGACGTCAGGATTGGGGGAATAGATGCAATAGGCAGTAAGCTGGGTTCTTGGCGGTTCATTTCGGAAGGACTAGGAGGGGAGGTGCTTCCGATGGAAGGATCATCTACGTGAGGGGGAGGGGTGCTACGAGGCCTGGCTGGTCTTTTTCGCTAATAAAGGAAGCACGTCTTGCGGATTGGGGGAGACGATGGAAGGAAAGTCGCGGAAGTCCCCCGGAGCAGCGCGGGGGGGGGGAGGGGGGTACTCTGAGCCAATCAAGGCGACCAAAAATAAATTTTTCCAGAGGGAGGAGGGGCACGGCCTTCGGGCGAGGGAGGGGTGGGGGGCATGCTTTTTGGAGAGACCGTGGCGCTGTTCCGGCGCTGGGGGGAAAGAAAAAAACCGTACTGGAGCAAGAGAAGCAAGGGCTAAAAGCTGTATCGAAAAAGCTTTGGGAAGAATCAGGCAATTGTTGTGACAGGGGGCAGGGAAAAAAGAAGGATGGCGCAAAATTGAAACCAGATGAGGGGGGATCCACATTTTGCTTGATAAGACGGTGTTAAGGTGAGTGGTTTAAAAAAAAAGAGATGGGATTCCGCAGGTCCTCTCTTTTACTTTGGGGGGGAGGGAAAAAGAGAAAAAGATGATGTGTGGTAGACTTACCAGAAATGGGTGCGGATCGCACTTTCAACTAAAAGACGCTTCGGGGTACACATCTTATTGGCGGGTTTTTCGGCGGGTGAGGGACGGGGAGGGCTTGAGATTCCCATGCGGGGGAAAGGAGGAAAGAAAAGGGGGGAAAGGCGCTAATCGCGAAAGGTTGTGGGGGGATCGCATTTTTTTATTCACAAACAGGGGATCGATTGGCGGGAACTTGCCGAGCCGCAGAAAAAAGGGAGGAGGATTAGAGCTTGATTGGTGGTTCTGTTCTGGCCGATTACGCTGGGGGTTCTGACACGTGGAATTGCGTCCGGGAGAAAAAAAAAGGGGGAACGGAGACTGAAAATGCGCAATATCAGGGGAAAAGTCAAAGGGGGGAGGGTCGCAACTAAGGGAGAGGGAGATCAACAATGTCAAAAGACAAATTATTGATCACTCCCCCCTACATAACAAGGGGAAAATAGTACAAACCAAAAGAGAAAGAGGAGGGATCGCGATGCGCAGCCTACGGGTGGTGGGTATCAAAATCCGTAGGCCAGAAGGGACGCCAGGCACATGAAAAAATTAGGTGCTTTAGGGGGGGCCGGGAGGCGGGTATTGTCAAACTTGGGGGGACAGAAGAAAAACATCCTGAAAATCAAAATACACTATCTGCAGAGTTGCAGGAAGGGGACGAAAAAGGGGTTTGAAGGAGAAGGGGTCGATTCTAAGGGGAAGGTGGAAAGTCTAAAGAAAAAGCAAATGGAGCCAGTGGGGGGGGCTTTTTCGGAGAAAGTTGCCAGAGAGGTGGGGAGAAACCATTTTGGAAGATGGGACCAAGGACAGGAAAAAAAGGTCGAGGATGGGACTGCCGCACGCCTTCGAGGTGCCGCGCAGAAGAGCAACGGAAAGAAGGTGTGAGTAAAGGGCGAAATTTAGGGGTTACTAATTAATCAATGAACTCAGAAAACTCAAAATGGGGAAAAGGGAAAAGTTTAATCGACAGGTGGCTAAATCACTTGCCGTGATGTTGGGGGATCGAGAAAAAAAACCGAGTGAGGAAAAGAGGAGAGACCAACTAGCGGCTCTCCGCTCGTGACGCAGTGGGAAAACTCAGGCATAGTTCAAGGCCGCTGTCAAAAGGGGGGGAAGGGGGGGGGGGGGGCACCGTTCAAGGCTTCCATCTTAAACCAACAGAAAAAAAAATATTTGAAGCCTAAGAACAACGATCGGAACTCATTAAACTCGAACCTCTACAACGATGGGGTGTTGTCGGGACAGTCCCAAGGGAGCAAGGTCCAAAGCTTCCAACAAAAGGGGGGAGAAAAAACGAGCAAATTGCCAGGCAACCATAACTGACTCTCGGGAAGGGAAAGATGATCATGCCTCCCTGAGCCATATTAAAAAAACCACTCTCCTTCCTAAAAAAAGAGCGAAAGGAAGGAACGCACTGCACCGACTTCCAGAATCTTGGCGTGATCGGTTTTTTCCACATTCATCCATGCTAAAACGCATAATCGCAGAGGAAACCGAAGGCCACGACCTTATACGCACAGACCTGGAGGGAACGGAGAAGGAACGTTATTATAAATCGAGGGTATGCTGCGCAATCGAGTTCATTTTCTCATTAAGGCAAAGAAAGGGGAGAAGAAGGGGAGAAAGGCCGTTTACCAGGTTGAAATTTGGTGTCGGGCCCGGCGTGCGACAAAGGGGGGAAGGGAGGGATCGCTGGCAGGACCCAGAATCAGCAAAACACGCTGCTTCCTGCGCTGAGTTTCAAAAGAAAGAAAAAAAGAACTTGGTTTCTAAGGAGAGTAGAATGGGAGGCCACCACGGAAAGCACAAAAGAAAAAACCCCACCAATCACTGTCCTCCTAAATGGCGCTCGAAGCCTTAAAGAAATCGAGACAGGGGAGAAGAGAAACATAGGAAAGACTCAACGATCAGTGAAGGCGAAGGGAAAATAGTGAGTCATCCACACATGGGCCGAAAGGAAAAAATACCAGAAGAACCCCGAAAGACAAACAAAAGCCACCAGATGTAACTTCCATAAGTCTGGTTTCGGCAAGAAGAAAAAAGGGGAGCTGAAACGCAGATAAACAAGAAAGCGGGTCGCCTCAAAGTTAACAAGTTAAAATTCACAGAAAGGAATGGATGGGGGGAAAAAACTAAACCATCACAGCGCGATCAAGCCCCTGGGAGGGAAAAAGAAAGGGTGCTGGGGAAGACCAGGCTTCTTCCTTAAATTGTCCAGTAAACCAGCGTATCCGATTACCCAAAGGAAAAAGGGCGATATAAAACCAGGAAAACCCAAGCGCAGTGGACGGGAAGAGAGGGTAGGCGGATCAGTCGCCCACACGACAAATTCGATATCCACAACCAGGATAGGATTAAAAAAAATCCAGTCGGAAAAAAAAGGAAAAGAGTGGGGACGGTGAGCCAAAATAGGACCAATGCCTGCTAAAAAATGACGTAAACCATAAAAAGCACCGAGAAGGGAGAACGGAGGGAAAGTAGCCTCAATGATCACCGTCAGAAAAGCAGGGGAGGCAATCAACCAGCGAAACCTTGCAGGCGAGAAAAAGACATGAAAAGGAAGGACTCTTCTCACGAAAAAAGCAAGTGAGCTGATCGGTTAACACACTTGCAGGAAAGAAAGAATCAGAAAGCAACATCCCCGCAGCCAAGAAAAGCGAAGAGGGGGGAAAAATGAGGCAGTACACAAAATATGACTGGAACCCAAGGGAGAAATGGGACGGTGCACGCTCAAAGAGGAAAGGCATACGCAAACGTTCACTAGAAGATGGGGGGAACAAATAAAGACTCCTCCCTGAAAACAAAAAAGAAATAAAACACGGATGGGGGACGTCCATACTTCTGGTAGAGAGTGGGTCGGGAACTCATAAAGGAAAAAAAAGGTCGTTACCACAGTTGACTTAAGACGCTGGGCTTCTGAGAAAAAATGATCGGAACAATCTTCTACAGGGGAACATGGACAAGTTCCACTAATTCAAGGTTGGCGTTTTCACGGAGGGGCAGCATGCTGACAGATTTCAAAGTTTGCTCCCTCAATGTATCCAACGTGGAAGGGGAGTTGAAATCCACATTGATGGGTCCCGTCTAAAAAAGCCAGGGGTTGTATGTATGAGTGGGGGGGGGAAAGGGTGAACCAAACTTGATCGGCTCACCACTTTGCGAAGTGGGGGCAACAAACGTCAAGGACACCACAAAGGCCTTCGGAAGAAAAAAGGGGAGAAAAGGAGGTTCGTGTAATGGAGATTGCAAAGTCTTAGAAAAAAGTGGGGGACGCGGGGGACGGGGATTGCGACATAAGCGGTCGGCCGCAACCAGAGGATGTAGGGGGGGGGGGAGAACCGCGCGGACCTGACCACGCTAGGATGGGGGGAGAGGTTCAGGGTGACCTTTCGCTCCTGGCAAGGGGAAAGGAAAAGGTGTGCCCCGATCATTGCTCTCGCCTGGCCCAAACGAAGGAGGGCGGGGGCTTTACGAAGCAAAAGATGACTGTCGTAAATCTGGGAGGTTCCAAGTAGAGGGCTTCAAAAACTTTATAAAAGCAACTCATCCGGCGGAAGGAAAACAGGAGCCAAAAATTTTCCATGGTCAGGGAAAGACCTCTGTCAAGGCCTTTTCCGCGCATAACGAGGGCC
>Ga0179593_1608111_pt1 | contig 16302 bp, 18 predicted proteins | sample CZODoug2_1_08_16_FD_185931 | JGI IMG/M metagenome (GOLD analysis project Ga0179593, IMG submission 185931) | Vadose zone soil fungal communities from Angelo Coast Range Reserve, California, USA - CZODoug2_1_08_16fungal (PacBio error correction) | ecosystem: Environmental > Terrestrial > Soil >...
TAAGAAAAAAAATAGCTACACCTACAAAGCATGCATACAAAAAACGGGAAAGTGGTCGGCAGGCTGAAATATAGTCGGTGGAAACCGGTCAAGACGAGCCGCTAATTATGGGAGGGGATGCGGGGGGGGGGCGTCACATCCGACAAGAAAAAAAGACGTGAGTTACTGGGGAATCACCCACCAAAGAAAGACCGGGATCCCTGTCCCAATTAGGAGGAAAGGGAAGGCCAATGGGGGCGGAGAAGTCGTTGTATCTGGATCAGGGGGGGGGGAAACGACAGGGGAGGGGGGTTCTGAGTGCCTCGTTTACTCAGGGGGGGAGCGGCTCTCCCAAGCCAGAAGAAATAGAGCAGGTCTGCCCGTCAGGCAAAGGGGGAGGGGGCACACAGCCTGATTCACACAAATGGAAAAAAAGAGTACACTCAAACGCAGCCAGGGGCGGGGGTGTGACGTTCCAAGAAAAAACGGCAATCAAAACGAGGCGGAAAGAGTCAGTGAGCGCTGTCAAGTGGGGGGAGGGCTCCGAACGGCGGGAAGGGCTGAGGGGGAGACGCACAAAAACCGAAAAGAAAAAAAAAAAAAAAAGACCAGGTGGCTCTCGACTATCCATGACAGGGGAAAAGGGGCCAGCCGTCAATGTTACTAGGGGACAGGGAAACGTCGTACAAGGGACCGAATGTCCCAGGTTGACAAATCAAGAGGCAGATCGGGACGTGAAGGGAAAAAAAAGAACAGGGGTCTGGAAGCCGAGAAAGGGGGCGAAAGATCGACTGACGACGTGCAGACAACCGAACAAACCGCAGCCACTCAAATCCCGAAACCGTAACAGTAAACTTTGGAGAGGGAAGTGGAGACAAAAGCTGATGTCGATTTTTAACTGAAACGGACGAATGCGTGTGCTCAAGGGATACATCAAAGAAACGCGTTATAACATGGCGTACATGAAAAGAATTACTCTCTTGCAGGGTTATAAAGGACAAAGAAGCTGCGGCTGCCAAGAAAAATACAGACGAATTCGTCGACACGGGGTACGAGGAAAAACTGAGAGGTAGCTGTAGTGCGGCGGAGGCGAAAACACTCGGGGTGCGAGAAAAAGTTCATGAACCAAGTCACCCAACTGTTGGATGAAGGAGAAAGGCAACGGAAAGGGATTCGACAGGGTGTCTCGGTCTGCGGAAAGGAAAACGCAGGAGCGAGAAGTTCGAAGCGAGTGTACGGGGTCAATACAGACAAAGGGAGTGAGGGATAGCGAGAACCGTGAAATACACAGCGACAGGGGGCGCGAAGAATAGAGACCTGACGACGGAAAAAACAGACTTGGTCCGATCGGCGGAGAAAAAGGAACAGAACGGGCGATCCAGGGAAAAAAAAAAGAAAGGAGTCATGTGGTGGGAAGGGTGATTGTCCACGGTGGGGATCCCCTAAAAAAATGGTCGAAAAAGGGATACAAACTTTTAAGCCGTCAAACTTCTTAACATAAGGGAAGGGATACATCGCACTTCAGGGGAAAAAAAACGGAAACAAAACAGAAAACTTCTTTCCTCGCGGCAACTCGGACGAAGGACAGGGCTTCGGACCTGCCCACGGCGGGAAGGGCTCTTCCTCCTGGATTCGGGAAATAGAAAACGGCCAGACAAAGAGGGTAAGGAAAAAAAAGTTTCTTTTGGTGAGAGAGAGCAGACGTACTGAAACGCGAAAGGGGGGGGGGGGGAGGGAAGGTCTTGCCGGGAGGTGGGGGGAGAAGGGTTGTTGTTTTTTGTGGCAGACAACGCCGTCCCCAAGTGATCTCCCGCAGCTTGAGGTGCAAGGGGGGAGGAGGTTTAGGCCCCTGGAGGGGCCTCGTAAGCAAAGGGTCCCATCCAAAAAAAAAAAAAACCTGAAGGGAAGGGCTATCGCGGGAGAGGAAGAAAAGGGGTTCTGCCTTGAAGGGGGGGGGGGAAGAGCGTGAGACCAAAATGTGTCCGTCTCGCTTCCATGGAAAAATTCTGGTGCGGAAAAAGAACCTCAGAGGGGAGAGTAACACGCCTTCCCCAGAGGAGTCGGGGCACGATAGAAAGAAAGAGAAGACACCATCGGCCTAGATCAATGGATGAGGGTTACATCCCCCATTCCAAAGAGGGGAAAAGTGTCCACCACAAAGAAGGGGAATATTCACTGAAAAAAGGGCCAAACTCCGAACTAGGACTCCTTGTTCTTCTTCCCAAAGCCTTCCAAAAAAAAAAAACTGTGGTGGGGGGGAAAAGGGAAGGGGGGTCAAAAAAGTTTCGACGAAAATCTCGGCTTTGGGTGCCTGTTTGTTTCAGAAAGCCATTAAGCAATCCGGGGGGGGAGAAACAACCAATGCCATGGGGTGCATCAACGGGCCACTGGGAAGCGCCAGGGCCCGCTGAGAAAATCGATGCCGGGGGGGGGATGGAATGCGAAAACGAAGGGCTCTCCTATTTGCCCTAAATCGCTCCGAAACCGCAACCGGAAAAAAAAGGAAACACTAGCCGGCGGCACGCAAGTAAGACTTCAGGATCTCTGTCGTTCAGAGCATTTGTGGCCAGGGGAGGGAGGAGGGTGCGCCGGACGAGTTTGCTCAACGTTTCCGGTAGGACGCTCGCCGAAGGGAAAACACTAGCCAGAGGACGGTGACCGAGGGCTCGCAAAGGGGGACCCTCCCCTTTCATCCGGAAAAGTTCTTGGAAGGATCCCAAAAAGGTCTCCCGAGAGTATGCGTCGAAAGGGTTCCGGGTCCCTTGCGACGAAAGAAAGCCTGTCGAGGTTTTTTTTCGCAGCCGATCAGAGGGAAGGCGTGTGAGAGGGAAATGCACGATGGAAAAGGCTTGGCCGGTAAAAAGAAGAAACCAAAAAAGAAAAAAGGGTGAGAGGCGCGAGGGTTTCCGTGATGATCCGCGACGGGTGAAAACCCGCCTCATTCAGAAATGGGAAGGAGAGAAGGAGAGAAACGAGGGGAGTGGCCAGCCTCACTGAAAAATGTCTCTCCTTTTAAAAGAACAACCCAAAAGCCTGGGAAGGGGAGGGGTAACTCTGTACCCCAGCTTATGCGGACAACTTCGAGCCCTTCCATTATCGGAAGGGACTTCAAAGGGGGGGGGGAAAAGTATTCAAAATAGATGAGATATAGTTACGATCATGGCCAGGGAGTGTGATCGCTTGGGTTCCCGCAGCTCTTGAAACACCGTCTGGTGGTGGAGCACGAAAGAGGGGGTCCACGCAGGCGGGCATGCAGCTTGAGAGTTGCTGAAAGCGATCTGCCTACGTGGAAAGCACTAACCCAGCCTCCGAAGGGGGGGGGGGGGGATCTGCGAGAAAAAAACGCCAGCAGGTGGAACGCAATCGTTTTTCCTTACACCGAAGGGATCGGCGCCCGAGCGAAGAAGAGTTGAATTCGTCGCAAGACAGGGAAGGGAAAGAAAGCATACTTCCTCAGGCGACCAAGTGAGTATCCTTAAGAAAGGGGAAAGGCTCCCCGAAAAAAAACAACAACGCTTCGGAATCCTGTCAACCAAGTCAAAGGGACTCGTGGCTCTGGGGCTCACCGGCGGGGGCACGTGACCTACGTGAGTCAACAGAAAAAGGCGCAAACGAATGGGCCTAAAACATCCGTAATTGCGACGGATGAAGATCTTCTGCCGAGACGATGTTTGCCGGGAAAAAGGGAAAATAGTCGAAGAAAAGTTTGTTACTTCCGGGACGCAATCCATCCAGACGGCATAGAATCAGCATGGGCCGACGCTGTGGAGGAACAGGTATTCAACAAAAAAGAACACCTAAAAAAAACGGGAGGGCATGCTTTTGATGAAAAAACCAAGCCGAGTGTCGAAGAACAACCTGCTCACCAAAAGTCCCCTGGGCGTGGCGAACGTATGCGCACGAGTGGAAAAAACATCTAGGGCGCCTGTTGGTGGGAAAAAGAGATGGGCTGGAAAGTCAGACCGAGGTGGAGGGAGGGGGGGGAACTGCGACTCGGGCAGGACGGCGGGGCCCGGGGGTGAAGGGAAAAAAAGGTCCCTCGGACAAACCGCACTGGAGAAGGCCCGGCGGGGGTCTCACGCGCGCAAAAAAGAACAACCTCGCGACGGCCGCGCTCGAACCCTTCAGCGTGCTCGAGCCAACGCCCCGGCATCAGGGCAATGGGGGAAGGGGGGCCCCTCCGCGTGGAAAAGGCCAACAACCTCCTAAAAAATGGCTCAACGTGGAAGGAACAGAAGATCTCCGAGACCAAAAGCCCTTGTGCTCGTGCGGGGGGGCCTGGCTGTGGGGAGAATTCAGGCGGAGAGAAAGGAAGGTTCGGACGCCCAGAGGTCCAAAGAAAAATATGGGGGAAGGGAAAATGGACCGCTGTTAAGAGAGCGAGCTTGAGCCGTACTAAAGAAAGGGGACCCCGTGAGAATTGGGAGAAAAGGGATCGGGGGAAAAAAAGGCACACCATAACGTCAAACCCTTTCCGAAAAAAAGCTAGTTGTCATGGATCTAGGTAGCAAAAAAACCCGGGGGGGGAAGGGGGTCCAGTGTACCCATTAGACTCCGTCTCGCTAGGCTTGGATGAAACAGGACCTCTTACCCGAACGCAAAAGGAAAAACTCACCGAATCAAGGGAAAAAAAACCCCTCCACGCATCGCTGGAACGCCTGTCGAGCATGGAGAGGACGGCCGGGGCGGGCCGGTCCGCTGCGAGAGACGGCCGTTTCGGCTGCGGAAAGCGGGAATGGCCGAGAAGCCGAGCAGGGGGGCCTTTCGACCGCTCGGGGGGACGCGCCGCGAAAGACGGCGGCCAACGTACTAAAAAAGTGCATTTTGAGATAGTCGGGGGAGCACGTCTTCAAGGGACAGGGGCGAGCTCGTTTGCGAGAAGAAAAACAAGTTCCAATGGACGTCCGAGATCCGAGCTCAAAAAAATGTTTTACGCATTAAAAACCAGAACAGGTAACGAAGGGGAGGGCACATTCTCCGTTGGAATGAAAGGGAAAAAGGAGGATCTCCTTCGGGTGCGCAGAACACCGACACGCCGAAGAGCACCATCACGTGGAAAAACCGCTGCCCAGGGAAGCGAGCCCCTTAAAGTTTCTCCTGGGAAAGGCGGGGGGCTCTTGTTTAAGTCGGAGGGAAAACCGGTTCGGCCCGCTTGAAGGGGGGGGGAAGCCCGCCCCAAGGTCGCGCGGGCAAAAAGAGACCCGCCCCACTCGTGGGAGAGAGGAGTTGGAAAGCCGGACGTTGTTGAAGGTCCAGGGAAGGGCGAGTTCGGACAAAGGGGTGCGCCGAAATCGCGGGGAAGAAAGGAACCGGTAACCCCTCCGGGAGGGACGGGGGAAAAGACCCCAGAAGGCAAGATGAATTGTCCGTGACAGGGGATGGACGGGTCAGTGCCGAAAAGAAAAGGTGCTGCAGCCGCGGGGACAACGGCAAAAGAGGTTCCGTGCGCGGGACCGCCCTGCCGTTGCGAGAGGGGGCCAGCATCGGGTGATGAAAAGACCAGACCCGAACATTTTTCGCGGTGTTACGGGACCCAAAAAGAAAAGGAAGCCCGCCGCCTGGGAAAAAAAAGCACTCACCAACACAAACAACAACAAAAAATTATTAAAATAGAGAGGATCCGAAAGGGCCTCCCAGGGGGAGGGGGGGAGACCGCACGAATGGTTCTACACCGGAAGTCTGAGATGGTTCCTCCCGAACGGTGGGAAGATGCTTGGACAGAAAATGCCTCGTCAAACAGAAGGGGAAAAGGCGGGAAAAAAAAAAACACAGCCGCCGTACCAAGAAAAACCGCGCCTGCCAGCAAGACGGGTGTCGGCACTGAAGGGACCGCTTTCCCCCCACGCCAAAAGGGTTCACAAGAATCCACTGGTGTATCCCAGAAAAGACGGGCTGCGCCCGGCAAAAATGATGCTTTCGACATCAAAAAAACCCGGCCAACACCTGGGAGGCTGCCCGTGAAAATCGAACTTCTCGTAAAACGGCGACCCCTGGGAAAAAACTGACGAGTCTCCTACTAGTTGGGCCGGAAAGCGATTGCCAGGGAGAAGGGAGGAGTGGGCGCTTAACAGGGGAACGAAAATCAGCGAAAGAAAAGGGTTTACCAGAAATCTACCGACCAACCTCATACAAAAGTCCGCCCACAAAAAAGCAGATGAATCCCCGATAAAAAAGAACGTGATTTTGCAGGGGAAAAAAGAATTGCGTCCGGGGGGTTCGACTTTAACATTAATTTCCGCTAAGAAAGGATAATCTCCGTAAGGAAAAGCCCCTATTTTCCCAAGGGGGTTAAACCTGGTTGACTGGGGGAACGGCAACCTCGTGAAAGAAAGAGCGCCTCCGGGAATGAAAATTGACTGCCGAGGGGGACTCGCAAAAGGGGCGTCGAAAGAGGTTGCATCTCTACTATTCTGCCAGCCCGCAGTACGTAAAGGGGGGCGCCCGATCTTCGCATGGGAGCGCCGTGGAAGTCCCGTATAATCACGAGCGGGGAGCGGGAAGTCAGTCGCAGGAAGACGGGGCCAATAAAAGGGAGCAAAAAAAGGGGGGGCGGCGGGCTCCAGAGCGAAGACCCCTACAAGAAGAGCAATCGCAGCAGGACGACTGCCTGAGAATCAGCGATGCTCAAGGGGGGTGCTTTTGAGGGGGGAGGGTGAAAAGTGATGGGGAAGGCGGTAAGCGGTAACGGGTCCATCTCTAAAAGGTAGCGTATCTAGTGGGGGGAAAGGGTCCTTCTGGTTCACGGCCGTGGGGGAAGAGATCCAAAAAAATTCGCGTTACGGTATACAAGTGAACAACCAAGGAAAGGGAGGTGTTTGCCTTTTGGGGGGGGAACCACGGGAACCCTAAGTCTCAGGTCGAAAACGCTTTTCAGGGAAAAAAGACCTTTCGTCCAAAGAAAAAGCCTTCTTCAGACACGGGAAAAAAAGCTATCAAAAGCTTCCTCGCGGCAGCTGACAGAGGGTGGAAAGCGGGCCCAAAAAAAATTCAACCAGTGGAGATCAAAAGACTGAAAAAATTCTTCCCAGTAGCCCACCAAAAAGGTTACGGGGCCGGTGTTTATTTGCCTGCCTGGGGGAACTGACGAACTTCAAGGGTTTATCATGGGTTCTGGCCTGGAGTTTGCAAGGGAAGAAGCACCGCCGTCCCACGCTGAGCGAAACCCCAAAAAAGGCCGGGCGTCCGCTTCCCACGTCCCATCACCTTAATCGAGCGAGGGGGCCGAGGGAAAGGGGGTGCCGCGCTTGGGGGCATTGCCCGAGCGAAGAACAAAGTGCGGTTCGAAAAAACGTCGAAGTCGGGGAAAAAGTTCCCGGAAGCCTCGGCAGCCCAGACCCCAAAAAAAGCTGGCCGATAAGAAGGAGGACCAAACCCCTGCACCACCTCGAGGACCGGGGAAGATGCTGCCCAGGGAATACCTTAAACACACCTTACGGGGGGGGAAAAAGACTGTTTTTATCAAGGGCTACTAGGTGGTTTCCCTTGGGGAGCCATGGGGGCGGGGTTCTTCAACCAGGGAGTGGTTTTCGCTAAAGGGGAGCGGACCTTCTGAGAACCCCTCCGATTGAAGGGACTATAGGGGGTGCGGCCGAACGGGGACCTGCAGACACCGGACGACCTCACAATAACATGAAGCGCGGGCAAACCTGGAAGAATCGGAGGTAGCTCTTCGGGAAAAAAGCCGGCAGTAGAACATCGTGGAAAGAAAAGTGTGTCTCGAAAGGCCAACCTGGGGTCCCGGAAGGACACACTATCCACTAAATCTAAAATGGGCACGAAATTCTATGCAGACGGGACGTCTTTTTTTGTGCAAAAAGGAATCTCTTTACGAAGGGGTTCTTATAAGTTACACTGAGGGGGGTCTCCGCTAATTAATTCAGGGGAAGACGGACAACTTTCTTGGGGCGAAAACTAATCACGGAGTCTATCCCTTGTGGTTGGGGGTTTCTTCGATCAAAGGGGGGGGGGGGGTTGGTAGCTCCTCTTTTGCAGGTCATTTCCACAAGGTGGGTACACAGGGGGGGTCTCACTCTAATAACACCATCTTTTCACGTCGCGCTTGTTCGTGTATCGAAGGAAGAGACCGGGGGTGAAAAACTCCTCTATGCCAAAACATTAGGGGTGGGCTCTGGGGTGGGAAGAAGGGACTGGAGGGGTGGGAGAGGGGGGGGGGGGTTAGAGGGGGGACAAGATGGGGGGCGGAGGGGTAGGGGTGGGAGAGATGGGCGCCTGGGGGGGGTAAGTATGTGCGTGGTGTGGTAGCAAGGATGGTTGGAAAGAACGCGACGCACATCCTGTTGTTGTACCCAGGTGTCGGGGGAAAGGGGGGTCGTTCCTCAGACACCCATCCGTGAGGGGGGGGGGAGGTAAAAAACCACTGCTTATCAACTCCCCTGGCATGCTAGAAGGAGACAAAGGAGAGATATTGACTATTGGTAAGAGAAAGTTTGATCTCCGTGTCGCGAAGGAAAAGGTCCCCCGCAGCCCCGAAAGACCCCCAAAAAGACTTGTTCCACTCAGTACTGAACGTAAACGGTGAGTGGCCTGAAGGGAAAAGCGGAGGCGGCCCCGAGGAAATCGGCATCACGAAACAAGGAACCAGCTGTGTGGTGGGAATAGGGGAGAATGGGCCCAGCCGGGGTAGGGCGTGTGCAGGACAAGGGCTCCTGCGATAAAAGAGCAAAAAACTCAGAAAGGTGATTCGTCGCAGGGGAGAAAAAGGTCCCCGCCGCATAAAAGGGGGGCCGGCGACCAGTGGTGCAGAAAACGTTAACTTCTCCCGCCGGGACACAAACGCGTCCAAGAAAACTCTGTGCAACCGGAAGGCGTTGTGTGAATCTCAAAAGACGCGGTTCCCGTGACCGGAAAAACCGCTTCGCGGAAGGACGAAACCATCCTGAAGGGGAAGAAACTGAAAGGGATTCAAAAAGCCGCCTGCTCGGAAAGGGAAAACGGGAGGTGCGGGGGAGTCGAGCCTAAAAGGCCTAGCACTCCTGGGTTCAAAGGAAAGCCATCAAAAAAAAAAAAAGGGAATCATCGGATTCAGTCCCGAAAAGGGGGGTATGACACCAAGCCGGGTGGAAGAACACCGGGGGGGATGCTTTCATGCTGGGAGAACCAAGCCCTAGTCGGGGAAAAAAAAACAAACCTGCTCACGACAAAAAGGTCCTTGGGAAGATTCGCTCTGAGGTCCCTTATATCGGAAGGCAGTGAGGAGGGAGGGGGAGGGAAATCATCAAAGGAAAGGCCGAGGGGAGGGCTGCGATATGGGGGCCGAACGCGGAAGGGGAGGGGGGTACCTCGGTATTCTGGAAAAGGTCTCCACCGCACTTGGAATCAAGGGAAGACGCTCCGGAAGAAAGTGGGTTCCTCAAAAAAAAACGCGCGTAAGGCTCACCTCTCAACAAACAAACGCGCTCGGGAAAACACCGGGGATGTGATGAGACTGGAGGGGGGGGGGGGGAAAGAGAGGAAGGGAGGGGTGGGGGTAGGAGGGGGAAGCAGCGATGTGAGTGGGGAGAGAGGGAGGGTGGACAAACAGGAGGGGATTGGAATAAGGAAGTGGGAGTAAGCGGTGGTTCGAGGGTATGTGCAAGTGGGTTGATATGGTGGGTGAGGAGGTTGGGGGACCATGAGGTGGGGGGAAGGAGGGAAGGAGAGCCGTGGGGGGGACGGCGGTAGGGGGGGGGGGGGTGGTTAGTGGGGGGTGAGTGGGGTGGGTGAAAGGGTGAGAGAAGAGAAGAGGTGTGTTAGAAGTGCCGGAGGAGGTGTGGGGGAGGTTGGGGGGGGTGCTGGGTGGGGTGTGAGGTAGGGTCGGTGAGGAGGGGGGGGGAGAGAGTGAGGTATAGAGGGAGGGGGGGAGTAGTGTAAGTGGTAGGGGACGTCGCGGTTGGGGGGTGGGGAGGGGAGGGATATATGGGATGGTTGGGGAAATAAGGAAGGGTGAGTGTGGGGGTGGGGGGGGTGGTACGGTCGAGGATTAGGGGGGGGGCGGAAAGGAGGTCTGGGGAGATGGGTTGGGTGCAGGGGTAAGTAGTAAGAAAGGGAGGAGTCGGGCAGGAGAAAGGTGGGGAGGGGTGTGAGGGTTGGAGGGGGGAGGGAGGGAGGGGGTGACGGGAGAGGGTGTGGAGGGGTGTAAGTGGTAGTGAGTAATTGCGCCACAGAGGGAAGTAGGAGGTGGGAGAGGGGGGATGGGGGGGAGTAGGTGGGAAAGGAATGGTGGGGCGAAAGGGGGCAGTAGGGGGAAGGGATTGGAGGGGGACGGAAGGGGGGGGGTGGGGGGCGGGTATGAGGGAGCAGGGGTGGAAGTGAGGGTGGGTGAGTAACGGGGGAGTGGAAAAGGGAGTGTGACGAAAGGGTGGGTCTGGTGGTGATGAGGGCGGTGATGGGAAAACTGTAAGTGTTGAGAGGGGGGCGAGGGGGGGGGGGTAAAATAGTAATGGAGGGAGAAAGGAAAGGGGGATGTGAAAGGGGGGGAGGGGGGGGGGGGGGGAGGGACGGGGGTGAGGATGGACTAATTGTGTGGGATGGAGGAGGCGTGGGTTGGGACGGTGTTGAGGGATTGGAGGGTGGGGGGTGAAGGGAGACGGGTGGTGGGGGTGTGGCCAAAAGTACTAAAAAAGCAAAAAGAAGAAGGGGTAGGAGGTGGGGGGGGGGATGGGGGGGAGCGGTGGGGGGGGGGGGGGAGGCGGGGGGAGGTAGGGGGGGGGGGGGGGGGGGGTGGGGGGTTGTGGGGGGGGGGGGGGGGGGGAGATAGGGGAGGGGGAGTAGGGGGGGGGGGGGGGGAGGCAGATATGGGGTGGGGGTGGCAGGGGCGGGTGGGGGGACGAGGCTGTGATTGGGGCAGTAGGAGGATGAAAAAGGGGCGGACGTGTGGGGGGGGGTGGGGGAGAACCGTGTGGGAGGAGGGGGATGAGCGAGAGAGAAGATATAGGTACTGTAGGAGCGAGGATCGGAGGGCGTATAGAGGGGGGGAATAGGGGTGGGGAGGACAGGGATCGAAGAGAATGAAGGGTGGGGGGTGGGGGGGATAGTTGAATAAGAAGAAGTGGGGGCCTAAGGTGGGGAGAAAAGTGGATGGGTAATGAAGGGCGCATGAGTGGAAGGGGTGGGAGGGTAAGGAAGGGAGAGGAGGGGGGAGGATGGGGAGAGGGGAAGGGGGGGTGGCGGGGGGGAGTAGGGGGGGGGAAGGGGGAGGGGGGAGGTGGGGTGGGAGGGGCCGGTGAGGAGAGGGTACGGTGGGGGCAAGGTGAGATGGGCTGGTTGATGCGAGGGGGGGCTTGAGAGAGGGAAAAGGGAGGTAGGGTGGGGTGTGGGGGGTGGGGGTGGCTGAGGGGGGGGAGTGGTAAAAGGGGGGACTAAGGAGATACGGGTAATAGGGTGGAGGAGGTAGGGCGAAGGGGGGGTAGGGGGGGGGGGAGAGTGGGGGGGAGGGAGGGGAGAACGATAGGAGGAGGTGGAGGTGGGGCTGCAGCGAATGCGAGGATGGGATGAGTTTGTGGCGGTGTGGGGGGGAGCGGGAGCGGGGGGGGAGAAGGGAGGGGGAGCAAAGAGAACGGGGTCGATGGGCGAGAGGGGCGGAGTGGGAAGGGAGGGGTGTATGTGATGGGGTGAATGGGAGGAAGGGGTCGAGGGAGGAACCCTTCATGTGATGGAAAGGGGGGCCAATTTAATCTTACTCAAAGGCCCCAGAAAGGAACGCCCTCCTTTGGGCAGGGGAGGGGGGGGGGGGAGTCCAAACAAATACCAGAAGAGAACCAGGTCCTACCTTCCACAAAAGGGAAGTATTCACACCTTCCTAATATCGAACAAAAATACAAAAGGGAGCGGGGCACAGTACCTCGCGGGGGAAGGGGGGGGGGGGCCTACTGGACGAAGAAAAAACCCCCTCCCTTTCAGGGTGGTAAAGGAAGAATGTCAGCTTCCTCTCCGAAAGAGGGGGAGGGTTGGGAGAATTCGCTGGGGAAAAAAGGAGAGGGGAAAATAATGCTTTATAAAAAAAGGAAAAGGTGATAGTCTTTGCAAGATCATTCCGGTTCCAGGGTGTTCAAAAGAAAAAAGAGAGAGCGGTGTTCGGGATAGAAAGCCGTTAATCTGGAAAGCAAAAGAGAAAAACCCGCACATCGCTAAGGGGAGAGGGAGCAGGGGAAAAGGGTTGAAAAGGGGGCCGCCCCTCCATCTAAAAGAGGACCCTCCCCAGCAAAAAAAAAGAAATTCGATGGAGCCTTGGGGAGAAGGGGGAGGACCGTCCTAGCAAGGAAAAAAAGTTTTATGGCCGTCGGGAAAAGGAACCAGTCCTCCTTTTCCGTCGAAAGAGAACCTGTGGCCGGATGTCACAGGGAAGGAGAAAAAGGGGGCACGCTTCAGGCCCATTGAAAGTGAACTCTACCTTACTCCGGGAAAGGGGAAAGCTCGGCGGCCAGACGTACTGAGAAAAAGGGCATTGTAGAGGAGGAAATCTTCGACTCTTCGAGAAAAAAAGGGAAGGGGACGAGATGAACCACTCTTCTCAATTAAAAAGGGACAAAACCGAGCCCGCGCCGCGAAGAAAAAAAAAAAAACGATGTTGGAAGGGGAAAAACCGACCATGTACCGAAGGGGGAAAAAATAGTGGAGGGGGTCGATGAAAAGGGAATGAAGAATGCCTATCTAAAAAGGAAAAAGGGGGGCAGCTGGGAATCCGGGGGGGGAAGGGCAGGACACCGAAAGGGATAACCACTAAAGGAAAAGACCGATAAAAAAGGTCCCTTTATCAATTGGGTGGCGACAAAGAATGCCGGGGTCTTGACGGGTGGGCATATTGTTATTACTCTGGGAAGGGAAGGGGGGTCTGCGCTTGATCCGTGAAGAAAAGAAAAAGAGCCCCCACTCCCGACCTAGAAAAAAGGCAATTCGTCCTGACAAAAAGCACGCCCCCAACTCCTGTAAAAAGCGTTGATCCTTCTGTTTGGGGAAGAAGAGGGGCACCAGTACGATAATTTCAGGGGGGAAAGGGGGGGGGGAAGGCCCTCCCTGATGCAAAAAGGGAAAGGATTCGCTTATTTAAAAACCTCGCCCGGGCGCAAGGGGAACCTCATGGCCGGATCCACCGGGGGGAAAAACTTGCGTCGGAAAAAAAAAAAAACAGGGCCTAACCATGGGGAAAAGAGGCAAATCTCTTTTCAGCCGTCGCAGGGGAGGACGCGCCCCTTTGCCGTGGAGGAAGGGAAGGACACACCACGCTGTCCCAGCAAAAGAGGAAGGCGGTATTGACCTCTGAGAAGAGGGTTGGGGTACCGAAAAGTAAGCGCCCGCCCTCCTTGGCCCGAAAAAAAGGGACATCCTCAACCACAACAAAAGGAGATCCTCGAAGGGTGCCAAAGAAAGTGGGCCGTACACCCGAAAGGGTTGGAAGGGGGGGAGGGGGGGTTCGCAAAAAAAAAAAAAATCAAAGAAAAGGGGGAGAACAACCCGAAAAAGCTTGGTTTTAATGAAAGGGGCCCTCTCCGCCAAGAAAAGAGGAGCCCCCCTTCCGACAAGAGAGAAACAACCATCGTCCGATCAAAGGAAAAGGACACGTCCACGCTGCTCCCTTCCTTTCAGTGGGAAAACCTGAAAAAGAAAGGGGGATCACGGAAAGGAAAAAAAAAAAATCGGCTGGGGGAAAAAAGAAAGGTTTACTTCAGGTGGCTGCCTCTACGATCAAAAGGACCGGTGGCGCATAAAGAAGGAAAAAACCTGCTACTTTATAGGGAGGAGGCTAACCGAGGAAGGGCCTACCCAAGAATCCATACAGGAAAAAGAGTGGCGGTCTGGGTGGGGGGGGGCGAAGTTCCTCCTAGGAAAAAGGTATTTTTTCTCTTTACGTGAAAGAAAAGAAATCCGACCTTAGAGGAAAGGGGAAAAGGATAACGACAATCATTTCAAAAAGACAAGACCCCGCCATATAAAGCTAGGGAACCCTTCTATGATCAAGAAAAACCTTGGCAAGGGACGTGGAATAGGTTCAGGAGGGGAAAGGGGGGGCCGGCGTTGGTCTGTGTTCGAAGGAAAAAAAAGCGCACGCCGAAGGGGGAGAAGGGACTTCGACCGCAGGGGAAAGAAAAGGAAATGGCCGCCGGCGGTACCTGAGGTGTAACAAAGGCCAAGAGGGATCGCGCCTCGGGAAAAGGAAAAATGGAATTGACGCCGAAAGGGGGGGGAAGCTCTCAAAAAACTTCTTTCCGGACGGGGGGGGGATCGACTATCTCAATTGAAGAAAAAGGGGCAGTACGTCCCGGGGGGTAGGAAAAAAGAATTTCGTCAAAACATTCGGGACCGATCATCGAAAACGAAAAGGGGAAAGGAGGGGAAGGAGCTTCATTCGGGAACTTACCCTAAAAGAACGGCGCTGAGCCGAGAAAAAAGGAGGCGGGCCTCAGAGAAAAGGAGACCCACCCCCACCTCCTCCTCGCAAGAAGCGAGCATCTAACCAAAAGGGGGCAGGGTTGGGGGTTTTTGGGGGGGGGGGGAGGGGCTGGTCGGGAGGGGGTGTATCATGGGGGGAATCGGTTACTATCCCCGCAGGGGAAAGGGAAAGAAAAGCGGAGTGTGAAGGGGTCCTTTAAAAGAAAGGGGGACTACTATATCCCGAACCTCCCGCGGAGTGCCCGGGTTACAAGGGCAAAAAGGGAAGGGGGTGTGTTGGCCTGTTGGGAAAAGGGAAAAAAGCCCTCTCAACGGGGTCAACGGAAAGGCTTCTTTTCCCAAAAGGGGGTCCGCCTCATACGAAAAAGGGAAAAAAACGCCGCGATACGCCTGCCCCAGAAAGGGACATCTTCCGGCCTTGACAGAGCAGGGGAGGGAACCCCTGCCACTTCTGGAAAAAAAAGATCCTTCACCGAAGAAAAAAAAAGGGGCCAGTAGCCCACCGAAAAGGAAGGAGTACGAGAAAAAAGGGGCCGGGTTTGTCTAGGAAAAGGGAAGGGGACGACGGGCACGGGGGGGGAAGAACGAACTTTAGTTGCATGAAGGGGTTGGGGGGGACAACTAACGCAAAGAAAGGGGAAGGAAAAACACGGCCTTAGCTATCCGCAAGCAAGGAAAGGATTCCTCTTTCCAGACAGAAGCCAACAGTCCCAGAAAAAAAAAAAAGGAGGGGGGAGTGCGGTCGCACTCGGGGGAAAGAAGGCGCCCTTCTTTGTGACAGGGAACCGAATTCGTAAGCGCTGCGTACGGGGGGAGGGACGCCTGAGACCCCCCAAAAGGCTTGGACTATGTAAAAAGGGTCTGGCCTCCCTCAGGAAGAAAAAGAAGCCGGTCCTCTTTAGGTGCGATTGATCTTATGAGTTCAAAAAAAGAGAGAGCCAAAAAACCACAGGGGAACGCCGCGATGAAGATGGGAATCGGGTAGCAAGTCGAAGTCGCCCAAATACCTTAAAAGGGAGGAAAGGTTGGTGAGCCCTTGGGAAGGAGGCTTAGGAAACAAAAAAACATCAGGCTTTTTTCGGTTACAGCAGCAAGCATGAAGCATCAAGGGGAGGGGGAGGTGTGCTTAAAAAAAAAAGAAGGCCTTGCGGTGCCATACCTGGGGGGAGGGGGCCGGGGGGCCGCCAGATAAAAAAAAAGGAAATGGGGGGGATGTGGGAAAAGCCCGGGAATTGAAGGAGAAAGCTCCCGGCCGTGAACCCCGGAACAGAAAAGCCACTCCTGCACACGAGGGAAGGGCGAAATAAAGAAAAAGTCGTGCCTGGTGACCCGGGGAGGGGGTGTAGGTAAACATCTGTGAAAGGGAAAGGAAGTGCTCACTTCAGGGAAAAAACGCTCCGACCGTTGTGAGAAAGGAAAAAAAAAAAACGAGTTCCGACTGTGGAGAGATCAGGGGGAGTTGTGTGCGGAGCACTGAGGGAAAAGGGGAAAAGGAAGATCACGGGAAAAAAACCCTTTGTCGCCTGAAGGAGGAGATAGTCCGGCTTTGGTCGCGGGCGAGCTTTTGGGGAACACAGGCAGTCCTATAAAAAGAGGCCGCTGTTGCGGGAGGGAAAAAAAACGAGGGGGGAAACAACCGTCTGGCCGGGGGAGAGGGGCGATCCAGAAAAAAAAACCCAGCGGGGGGGTTGCGTCTTGGGGGAAAAAGAATTTCCTCGGGAAAAAAAAGGGGGTACTTCCGCTCCTTAGAAAAAAAAACTGAAAAAAAAATTGCAAAAGGCGGGGAACCCGCGACCTGTACCAACGAAAGGGGGACCACATACTGTCCGCAAAAAAAGGTCCGTTGCTCCAAAAAAAGCTGGGGGAAATACTCTTCTGGGAAAAGGGGGGACTCCCACCTCCAAAAGAAAACTCCCGTGCCAAGGGAAAAAACTAAAT
>Ga0179593_1272142_pt1 | contig 16301 bp, 18 predicted proteins | sample CZODoug2_1_08_16_FD_185931 | JGI IMG/M metagenome (GOLD analysis project Ga0179593, IMG submission 185931) | Vadose zone soil fungal communities from Angelo Coast Range Reserve, California, USA - CZODoug2_1_08_16fungal (PacBio error correction) | ecosystem: Environmental > Terrestrial > Soil >...
TGACATCCCGGGGGGGGATTCACGCTTCTCGAAAAGCAAAATAAAAAGAATTTGCCTACGAAGACCATGGTCACCAGCAGGTGTTCCGAGAAGGATCTCAACGCCAGTAGAAAAACGTTACTCTGCACCCCAAAAAAATGGAAAGCCACGTCAAACTTCAAAATGCACTCAGACGAACTACCATTCAAAACGTATTCACTTGTAACTTAAGATTCTGGAAAAGCCTGGAAAACAACAACAAAAAAGGACTGGGAAAGGACCGCCAATGACTGCAACCCCGCCCGGAAAACATCCACGCCCCAAAAACTCTTCTTATCTCATGGGATTACGGCCCTGGGCAGTTTAGGGTAAATACTTCAAACAAACAAGAAACATCGAAAAAATAACCCGTAAGGATCGCGATGGGCTTTGCGCGGTCAGGCCAATCACAGACCTCTCATCACTGTAAAAAATGGAAATGTGGACTCGGGGACGACAGAGCGAACAGGCAAGGCGAGGAAAAGTCAAAACAAAAAAAAAGGTTGTAAAAAGATCTCCTAAAACAAAAACAACAACTCGTCAAGTCGGCAAAAAAGGGCGCCCAGCTTGGCGGGGTAAACGCTAAGAGTCCCCGAAACTCGCCCCTATTCACCAATCGTGCCCCCAACTTTGGGAAACTCCAGGACCGAAAAAAAAATCCACAGCCCACGTGTAAAAGAAAGGGGATAGATAGGAAAAGACCCAATGGGAAAGAGTAATTATGATCAGGGTGAAATCACCCCTGAACAACCTGCAGCCGGAGCAAGGGTCGGGGAATATGCCCTCTTTTGAGAAAAGACCATCCAAAGAAGACTTAGTACACAAGCGGCCCGAACAAGCAAACCAGGAAAAGGCCCCTCAAATTAAAAGGCCGGGTGTAATTACTAAGACAGCGGCAAAAAGAATTTCATAAAGGGGGGCCTCTCAGCGCTCAGTCAAACGAAAAAAGAATCTTTAGACGGACAAAAGCTATTCAGCCTATCAAAAGGACGGTAAAAAGGGGGAGAAAAAAGTGCCTTCGATCGTCGAAAAAACTCAACGGCAACCCCAATAATATCGTAACCGTGTTGTTCAGCCCACGGAAAAGTCACGTGCACGGAACCGGCACGAAGCAGGGGTCAAGTCACGGTTTTTCGGAGAAAGAAGAGTCTTTAACAAGCAATGTTTTCCGGAGGACTTTTCGCAGTGAACTGGGGATAGGCCACCCGCCTACTCCCGAATCGGGCTGCGCCAACAGGCCCTTTAGAAAAGTCACCAAACGGCAAGTTTGGAACCAGTTGCAAAAAGTGGGGGAAAAATTGCCGAATCATCATAGAAGGGTCCGAACACACGGAACATCGACACACCACACACAAGACCGCGCGACGAGTTTGGGGGAACAGCCAAAAGGAAATGGAACCCCCCCCGAAACTGGCAAAGCAAGACTTTTGAAAAAGCCTAGTCCAGTAGGACCTCGAACGGACCGAGGAGACAAAGTCATTCAAGAAACCAACAGCGAGAAACCGTAGAAACCGACCCAAGGGCAACCTTACTCCGCTATCATTGCCACCGGTAAAAAGCACACTTTACGAGCTCCCATCGGACCGCAAACTAGAAAGTGAACCAACCGTGAAAGGGGGAAGGGTTCCACCAAGGGTCAAAAGGGGAAAAAAATCGAGCTGAAAATTAAACCCCGAACACTCCCATGCGAAAAAGTGGTGGGAAAACAGAACTAAACGACTTCAAGGGGGGGTGACCATGGGGGGAACGTCCGATAGGTGGGTTACGCGGTAATGGAAACTACGAGTCAACTTAACGTAAAGTGGGCAAAAAATTAGTGGTTGGAAAACGTACTCAAATTTGAAAAGGCCAGGTTTCCGCAAAAAATGCTGACGCGCATTCAAGGGAAACCCGTCAAAAGATGAGCGGCTCCCGTTCAATTGGCACAGAAGAACAAGGACCAACGAAGGACCTAAACTGGAAAAAAAAACGAGCTTGTGGGGTGGGGGGGGAACCCTTAAAACCTGCGCGCGGGCTATTAATGTCCTATAACGAAGAAATTTGGGGTGGCGCGTTTCTGGGGCTCACTCGAACAGGTTTAAATTTAGGTCCACGGGGGAGAAAAAGGGAAACGGCTTGGAGGGGAAAAAAAATTCAAGAGCTGATCGCTGTTGGGACAATTGCAATTCACCATTGGTTGGGAAAGAAACTATCGGAGGGGGAATAATCAGGAGTGAAAAGAAAGGGAGCATGGGAAAGGATCAGGGGTTCATTCCGGAAAAATAAAAAGGGGTCAATTGGGTTCGGCTTAGAAGGGGGGTGTTACACAGTTGGATGAAGAGGATCGCGGGCAAGTGGGGAGTGTTTTGGGACTCCTTGTGGTGGGCCCATTCGACAACACCTCCAAATGAACGCAAAATCAACAACGGCGGAATCCGGAACATGGAAAACGAGAAAACGGTCCCAAACAACTCGTTCCAGACATTGCACACGTCGCTTTTCAAACCACAGTTACAGTAAGGGGGACCCCCGCGAGATGTGTCAATTAATCGGTGGAAAAGAACATACACCAGTCAAAAAACCCCTCGAACAATCGCGGGCGCCAATTCACCAGTCGGATTCAGCTCATCATCCGGGGAAAGCTGAATATCCAGTTTGGGTGACAGGAACCTTTCGGTAGCTCGCCCAAAAACAGCCTGGTTGCCCCCCGTTATTTTCCCTATCGAAAGAAACCCCAAACAAAGGGGGGGGGGGGGGGGGGGGGACGGCAGTAAAAGACAAGGAACAAATTCCAGGAACTTTGGATAAGAAAACCATTGGGCTTGTTTTCCTCAATTAAAGAAACATAAAAAGCAAGTTTTCACACCAAAAAACAAACTTGGGGGTGACCGGGGGGAGGACGAAGTTCACCAGACAATTATCCAAGGAGTTGCGCCACCAAAACTTGGGGTCCTTTCGGGGTACAGGCAGGGGGGGGCAGCCATGTGAAGCTGTAAAAGTAGCATTCCCATCCACAGACCTCAAAAAAACAAAAAAAACGAAACAACGGAAGGAGATAAAGAGAGAGATCCTGGGAGGAAGCGACTTGCAAGAAAAGGCAAACCCAAACGGCCGGGCAACGAAAGAAAGGGTGGGGGTGGGGATGGAAGAAACGTCCAGCGATTAGGAATAAATGCTGGGTGACAAAGGTCAAAGCAAAGGTAACACACTTTTTTGGGAAAACTTGGTTTCTCCCAGTCAAAGAGGAAAAAGAAGAACCAAACAACCCTGGGGGGCAACGTATCCCAAAAAAAAAGCTCAAGGGTAAATTGGCCTTGGAGTGATGCATTGGGGGGGTTCCCGGACGAATCCTTTATAATAGCGGTCTGCACAGAAGGGCCCAAATGGTCCAGGGACTGGGGTTTGAAGCCAAACCAGACGCAGATCCTCGAAACTCGTCTGCAAACTTCGCCACATCTGGGTGGTTGGGGGGGGGGGGTGGTGGGGGGGGGGGGGGGGGGGTGGGGGGGGGGTGTGGACATCGGAGAAAAAAGGGGAGCTGATCGATGAAAGCTGGGAAATGGTTCACAACGGGTGTGGTTTTACTACCTGGGGGGGTAAGGGGAAGGTGCTTGAAAAAAAAAAAAAAAAGATATGTTGAAAGCGCGGAGTGCCGAATACTTTGTTTTACTCCAAAAAGGAATGAAACAGAGTGAATGAGTCACAAACGCGGTGTTGAAGGGAACGCAGGGGACTGACATTTCGCCGGTTTTTTGTTCGTATTGGTGCAAACGCTTATTGGCGGGGTCTAACGGAAAAAACCAAACCACACGCAAAAAGCCAACAGACCCAGCAGGCTTCAATCAAGTACAACTGTGGGAACAACCATTAGGGGATCCCGCAAAAAGGGGAATTCCAAGAAAAGGTTTGCCCAGAAATAACTTGGACCTTGCCCAGCGAGAAAATTTCTGTAATAAGGATATGGACCCCCCGGGTTGTGTGGCGAAATATTGGAGGGGCTCCCCCATTGGGAAAACTTTGTTAGGTTTGGACTCTTGTAAAAACGATAGAACGTAGTGAAAAGGGGGGGTGAAATAAAGAAGCCAAAAGTGTGGGGGAGCCATCAAGCCCACAGAAAAAGTTCCGAAGTGAGACAAGAACGTGCGGAGACCTGGCGGCGTTCACCGAGGAGGGGCCCGTTAAGGAAAGCAAGCTTGCAAGGAGGTATGCAACAAAGCAGCTGGAGAATTTTATCGAACGGAAGGCTGGGTATCAGGCAAAGAGGAAAACATCTTAGCAAGAGAGAAGGTGGCCGCTACGAAAAGAAAAATGAAGAGTGTTAAGTGAGGGGGTTTACGCGCCTTCCCTTACACAATTGAAAAAGACAACGGTTAACAAAACTAGGATTAATTGGAAGGGAGTTTCAGGGGAAAGAGTGGGTTGAGTACCATCCAGACCCCCTACGATCACGAAACGAAAAACTGTGTTCAAAAAAAAAAAAAAAAAACACAAAAAGGAATAGGGCTCTGTTCAAAACCTCAACCCGACCCACCGGATAAGTGGGGTCACTGTTGAGGAAAAAGCTTTTTGTGGAAAGATACCGGATGGTTACGCACTGACTTTGGCGGACAGCGAATCAGTGACGGGGTTGTTAAATCTGGGCGGACCGCGCCATTTGAACCGTAAGGGGGAAAACAACCTTTGGGGCACGGGGGGGCGTTGGAACACGGTTGGAAGCGCAAGGCTGTTCGTGCCCAATTGAGGAATGAGGGGGCTCTGTTAGGAATGAACCTTGTCTGGGAGACGTTGTGAGGCCCGCCGGGAAGCCGGTAGTCGAGTACCATGGGTCTCTTGCACTCTGGACCAGAAAGTCTTCTTTGGGTGTGATGGTACGCGCGCACAGGGCCATGGGTGCGTCCTTCCACTTGAGAGTGTAAAAACCACTGATCGTCGGGGAATGATCCTTCAGTGAAAGAGGATCAGACCAGGGCTTTGGTAAAGGTAGGGCAACTGGGGTTCCAACTGGGGAAATCAGTGCCGTGGGAACTGCAGGCCCTGGACCGAGCTATGGGGATGAGCTGGGATATTTAAGGTCACCTGGGCGAAGGTACTAAGGAAAACGTTTGGGATTTAAAGAACTGGCGCAGACGGGGAAGCCTAGACACTGGAAAAATGTGATGCCCGGTAAAGTGACGAACCCCATAAGGTTAAATTTTACTCGACCATTGGGAAAAGGGAGCAAAGGTGGGGGGGAAAGGTGGGGCGTCCCGAAAAGGAGAGACGCTATAAAAACACCCGGTTTAATTTTGGGGCACGTTGAAGATACGGAGAAAAAGCGAACGGAGATGTAAGAAACGATGGGGACAGGAGCGCTGAAGTAAAAACGTCCAAAGCATAAGGATCTATGGGGGCGTGCACTTCAAAAGCAAGACAGGGGTTAAGGGAAGGGGGCCTGCCTCAAGGCAAGCCGTGGGCTAATGGCTTCTTGTATAAAATCGAAAGAGTCCAGAGTACGATGTTGAGGGACACGGGGCCGTGCTCGGTTGTCCGTGGGGGTGAGGTTCCATGGATCATGTAAAAAAGGGGTCCTCAGATAGCGTTGGAGATGGTTGCGGCCAAGGAGAGATGCAGAAGATGGGGGGCCAAGGATTGTTTGGGGGGGGGAGAAAAAGTTGGACCAGGTCGGAATCGTCGTACGGGTCTAACAAAGTGCTCCCCAAGCCGTGCCCGACGCCGAGGTGTTGTGGGGGGGTTCGTAAATATCTTTGGACGGAAAAACGGTGGGGGGGGGACGGACTGTGAACTGGAGGACAATTACGGTAGACAAATCAGAAGAGCCCGAGGAAGGAAAACGATTTTGTCCAGTAGAATGGAAAGGATGGTATTGGTCTGGCTGGCTTTTCCAAGTCCGCCGCAGAGCAAATCTATGTGTCCGGTTATTTGGGTTGTCGGACGGTGCTACTTGGAGTAAGGGGGGGGGGGAAACGTAATCCAAAGGCCCTTTAAGAAAAAAAAAATATTGATACCCCTAACTAAATCTGTGTTCAGGTTGACAAACCAGAGTTTGAAAAAAGGGTTCGGTGAAATAGGATGCTTGCCCGCGGGGTTGTGGGTCCAAACTCCTGAAATCCAGCAGGTGGAAGGGAAAAGGGGGACCGGTCCCTCGAGAAACACCGTTGGGGATGTTAAAAGTGCTTTTAACTTCTTATGAATTTAGGCAGGAAGATTGTTGAGGGAACCGGCGAGGGTTTGGGGACTTGGCGGGTGTCGATCACTCGATGTCACGCTGGGAACAATGGATTCTTAGCGACAAAGGTCGTGTGGTGGAAGGTGAAGGAAAAAGGGGGGCAGAGCTCCCGCCGGGGAAAAAAATTGTGTAGCGTCAAATTACCCAACAACCCCCCCCCCATATGAGGAGGAAAAAAGAAGATATACAGGGGTTTCCAACAAATGAGTGGAGGACTAAAGTGCCCCCTCGACAAGAAAAACTAAAAAATCATTGGGGCCGTATCCACTTTTTACAACCAGACGGTTGTTAACCCGAAAGGTGAATTCACGAAGACACCAAGTCAAACAACCAGGCAAGACCTTCAACAAGCAAAAATGAAAACAGTCCTAAATCACATCAGACACTACAATTTGAACGAAAGGAAGAAAAGGTTTGCCACGAAGCGGAACGAAAAGTCACCGGAAAGCTGGGAACAAAAAGAAAGACAGCTCTAATGTCCGAAAACTCTCAGGTGACAACCCCGCGGGGGGCAAAAGATCTCAAATATGTGCGGGTTTCTTCAAGAGGGTGAGGGGGGTAAAAGCCCTTTTTTGGGCAGAACGGTATACAAAACCTTACTCCCATAGTGAAAAAAAAGTAAAAGGGGAAAAAAAAAAAAAAACACAAGTCCACATAGATGGTGGGCCTGGAAAAACGCTCCACTCCAAAAGGAAAGAAACCCCCAATACCGAACCATACCTTTAATCTTTTTCAGTCGCGTGCGAAAGGCAAAAAGGAGAAAGGGGGTAAAAGGAAAAACGGCACCGTGTGGGTCGGAAAATCCTCAACTAAACAAAAACAACTACGGGGAGTGTCCCCAATACAACCAAGGGCAAACGATAGGCACGCGCGGAATGTCACCCTACACGAAGTCACGAAAGTAGAAAAAAAAAAAAGGGACCCAAAAACTAATAGTGGGCAGGGGACAGAATTTGTGTCCAAATACAGGACGACAAAGAATAGTTGGAAAAAAAGGTATCTAAATAACATGGGCTAGAAACTATTCCATGGAAATGCATCAAACAAAAAGGGGAACCAACCGAAAGAAAAAAAAGTGGAAGCAAACTAAAAATCTGCATCTTGGTATATTACTCCATCAATAATCATCGCAAAGAGGAAAGAACTGCAAGAAAGAGGACCGCAAGTTGAGTGCGGGATTTTAAGTGGCAAGAAAACCAACCTCCAAAGCAAAGGGGCCGGCAAAAGAACGGGTCACCATCCAGAGCTCAAATTGACAAAAGCTAGGACCTCACGGAAAGGGTCGATTTCTCCAGATAGCCCTGCGCAAACCTGTTTGGGGTTTAGAAGAGGGACCTTAATATCGTGAAGAAAACGGCAACCCAATAGCAGCCCAAGGGTGTGAGAAAAAGTAGGTGGGGGAAAAAAGCGTGAAAGTCCAAAACAGGGGAAAAAAGGGGAAAAAAGGAACGAATCGAGGGGTTTAAAACGTCGAAACCAATTCCATTTTCACCAATTTTCCTTCTTCCCGCCAAGGGAAAGTGGGAAAAAAATGGGCCAAAACTCACAGCAAAATCGCAGAAAACGACTCAGGAAAAGAACAGTGCCCCCAATCACGTGCCGCACTTCATGAACCAAGTGGGGGGAAGACAAGTGAAAAGGCCAAAAAAGCATCAACGCGTACTTGCGAAAAACTTAACAATCGGGGGCATCACTCAGCACGGAGAATTTTAAGTCCCCCCCAATCAATTCAACCCGACCTCAACAAAACAAGAAGACATTTTTAAAAAGGGAATGGGAAGAAAAGAAAAAAAAACCGGAAGCAGGATCACTCAACAGTCTACAACGTAAAGTCGGAAAAGAAAAAAAAGCTAAGACACATCACCTCCCAATGGTAACGGAACTAACGCGAGGAAATGGCAAAAACAGGAAGGAAAAAAGAACAAGTACGAGAGCGCAACCCCCATAAGGCGAAAACATACGAGGTGGAAAACGTCCATAATAGGGGCAAAAGGTTACATCGATAGTTAAAATCTCCAGCCCCACACTCCAAAAAGGAAAAAAAAGTGGGGTGAACAGAAACTGCAAGTCCGAGTCAAAAAGGGAAAAAAAAGGGAAGTACGGAATAGTTTGAGCGGAACTGGAAAAAAAACTAAAAGTTATTCCAGGTCTTAACATTAGAAAACGAAGTTTTGGAAACGGAAGTGGAAGGGTTTGGAAAAAAATCCAGGCCTGGGGCCGCCCCTCACCATTACCCTGGTCCGTCATTGCAAGGGGGTGTAACGAACGGGAACACATCTCAGAAGCGGTCCTGGTTGCACGGACAGGCCTCGCAGGAAAATAAACGTCCTCCAAACTCTGAAAGGGGTTTTTGAAAGAAAAAGAACTTGTGAAAGGGCGGGCGACTGAACGGGACCCGTTCGTGACGGCCCCAGTGAATCCGCAAAAGGGGGGGTGTAGGGCACTGAAAAGGGGGGAATGCGGGCGGGTGCCTCCAGGCCGGCTTCGTACAATGAAGAATGGAGAAAAGGAGGTGGACAGAGGTAAGCAACAAAATAAAAAAACGAAAAAAACGAATGGGGGAAAGAAAAAATCGAGGGGGGGAAATATCTTATGAAAGAATACAAAAAGTGGCAACTCTACAGTGGGGCACTTACTGCGTTGAAGGGGACTGGGAAAACAGGGCTTGGATCATTTGGGGTGACAGGAGAAGGTTTAAACACAAGGGAGGCCGCCTCCGGCTGCACATGGTGTGGCGGTGGGGGGCTGGGGGTGGTGGGGACCGTAAGAAGCCCAGCAACAGAACGCCCAAAAAAATGGAAACAGCAACAAATCTCCGAATCCCTTACGTCCCTCTTCCACAAAAAACCCGAGGGATAAGACTACAGGAAGTCATCCGTGGCGACGGAACTTTGGGGAAGAGCAGAAAAACAAAGTTAAGTAGGCCCTCCAGCTGCCCGTTTCCCCCATATTCAAGCAAGACCAATTAACACCCAAGAGTTGAGAAACAAAACACAGAGACGACAATTCAAAAAAACGCAAAAAAGCATCGTTCAGCATCCTAGAAATTGAAGCCATATGTTTGCAAGGACGCAGGTAGAAGAAAGCCAACGTGGGAAAAACATACTACAGGAAGTGCAGTATTACCAGGGGATCCGCCGACGACAGCCAGAAAAGCAAGGAAATGGGGGTCCGAAGGGGGGATAACACCACATGTTTGGTTTTCCTGATGAGGGGAAAACGGCCGAACATCAACCGTTTTCCCAAAAAAGGAAAAAGGTTGAAGACCGATGTCAAACAAAGGCAAGGAGGGAGAGATCGCGGAAACGTTTCAAGTGAAAAGTTAAACAACTTCTTTCTGGGCGGGGATGGGGAGGCATCAGCATACGGACGCAATAAAACAAAAGTAGCAAATAAAAAAAAAGAAAGAAAAAAAACATCCGCAGGAGCAGGATCCACATTAAAAAACACACAGGAAGTAAAATACTATATCAAAGTTTAAAGGTGGAAAAGGGAGACGACAAGCCACGGAGTCCAACGTAAAGACAGGGAAACCTGAAGAGGGGTTTTTTACTGGTAAAACTTCCACTGATAGAAAAGAAAAGACGCATGTGGGTGAAAAAAATCGGATAAAAATTCAAAATGGGGTGGGAACAAGGGGTGATGTTAGCAGGACGAAAGAGGAAAAAAGAAACCACCTGTGGTGCAAATTATCCCAAATATTTAAGGAAATTGGGAAACATTGTGGGAAAAAAAAGGATGGCTGTGAAAGGGACTGCTAAAATACGGCTGCAAAGACTGTAAAAAGGAGGTGTTCCAACACAAGAGCGGCAATCAGACTTTTCGTTTTTACTGACCAACTTATATGGAAGACTTTCCAGTGAGAAGGGGGAGCACATTAAAAGCAGAAAGGAAGCAGGGGGGAATGGGAGAAAGGGGCACGGTTGTTCGACAGGTTTTGGGATTTGGGGGGGAAAGGATTTGTACAAAAGCGAGAGGGCCAATACAGGGAAGGTGGGTTCGCATAGGCCCAGCATGAGAAAGGACAGCAAATAGTCCGAGTAAAAAGCAGGTGTTATTGTCTCGTGCAAGGAGAAAAGGAATTGCAGACCCCGTTATTGTTTTTGCCAGTGTAAAGTTTGAGGGCGGTATATGAAAGAGAAACTTTTGAAAACCAAAAAAAGACAACCTCCAACATTTAAACCAACCACAACGCATCATGGCCATCAAAATAATGGTGTGAAGGAAGCCCTCGGCTCAAGGCACCAAAATGGGATACAATCAAATTTTGCTACAGTTCCAACAGCAAGATGGGGAAACCGGAGACGGTACACTCCAGAATTACAATAGTTATTAACATTAGATATGAGAGTTGGACCATTGGGAAAGGGTGTGGAGAGGATGGCCAACGCGGGGGAAAAACTAGAAACACAGAGGTGAATGTTGGGACGAAGGCTGCTGTTTGTGTTCACAAGGCAAGGAACCATAACACAGGGGTAGGGAATTGGAAGGCAAAGTAGACAAAAATCAGAAAGGGGAAGCCAGTTAATAAGGGGCCCCCCAAGAGCAGGAAAGGGGGCTGTCAAGGGAACGTTAGTGAGGGGAGGCAAAAAAACAAGAGGAAAGTTGGGGCAGCGAGGCTGGGGGTCGGCAAAAAAGGGATACTGAGAGTTTGGGTTGCTTCTTTACAAAAATATCAAAATGCCGACAGTGAATGAATGGTGGGAGGAAAACAGGCCTGACGAAAAAGTGGAAGATCCAAAAAACTGCAGGGGTAATATTTCAGTGAAATAAAAAAGTTGAAAGGAAGACAGCTACCTATCCGAGGTAAACATGGGTCCCGGAAGTGGTCGTAGGGTGGTCACACCCAGCCGTGGGTCATGGATGGTGTGAAGGGGATGAGACTGGTTTCACATCAGGGTCGCAAGGCACTTGGGGAATCAAGACGATTAGTGACGTGGGTCATACGGACTGCACTTTTCGACGTATCTTGGAAAAAGTGCCCGTTGGGGCTGAAAGGGGAACAGGTTGGTCAAGCGGAAGAAAAGAGTGGGGGTTTTTTGGAAAGGGCCCTTTTCAGGGATGATGTGATAAGGGGAGGGGGTGAAGGGGGACTATTTGTGTGCACGCCGGAACGTATTTGTTCTTCTTGCTGCTCTCGTCTTCTGCTTTGGGTAGTTTCCCGGGGGGAACTTGAAGGGACGAGGACGCCCAACTGGGCGGCGCGCTGAAAAAACCAAAGTTAAAGGGAAGATGTAAGTGTTTGTGCGCAACAGGAGAGGAACGCGAATGGGGGGGTGGGTAAAATTGCTTGACAACCATGCTGGGGTTCAGACCTGACTGCGAGCACGGCTAGGGTGCAATGGTCCGGAAAAGACATGAGGCAAAGGAGCCGATTGTACTGGTGGGAATAAATTCACCAGGGGGACAAAGAAAGTAACGAACGAAAAATACCTGGACGGTGAAGAAAGGCTTATAGAACCTCTTAAGCCCTCTTAAATTAGGGGCCAGTCCGGTTCCGGGGGAAACTGAAGTGGAGAAAAACAAAAAAAAAAAAAAAAAAAAAAAAAAAAGCCAGTATCCGGCAAAACATGAGCCTGATAATGGGGGTAACCCGTTTTTACCAGTTCTACATAAAGTCCCGCTTTTGCCTAAATCACTGGTAGGGGCAAGGTTTTGATCGTAGATCGCTAGGCGTGTTGGTGTACGGAATGAGCTGAGAAAGAGGCCAGGAAGCAATGGCTTTTTAGGAGGGGATGGCACACGGAATAATCATGGGGGATTGGGAAACCTGGCTCCTGACGAACGGGCCACTCACTTGGGGGGAATAAGGCAGGGACTGGAAAAAGGGGGGGGTAAAGTAGAAAGAGGCAGAGGAGATTGCTTGCAAACCCAGAGTCCACGTTTTGGTCAAAAAGGGGTTGGTACATGGACAAAAATTGGGAATCAATTAGAGACAACAATTGGAACGATTTTTAGATATAGCGTTCAAAGAGGATTTGTTCCCGTCCGGCAAGCCACATTGGCAAAGGGACCTGGAAGGTTTCTGGGAGGATCCAGGGGGCAGTGAGACTTACGCCTCTTTACATATGAGGGTTGGCGCAGAAGGGGACAGAAAGCCGAGGGGGGTTTTGTTGGTTGTACCGTTGAAGTAGTCTGTTTCCGAACTTGGGAAAAAGTGACAGGGGTTCTTAGAATTTGAAGGGAAAAAGGAGACCGACGACGTAAACGAGTTTTACCAGTGGGGAGGGGCCGTATGGGGGGTTGTGGGACTTGGCACTGAAAGCGAGAAAAAGTAACCAAAGACAGCAGGGAACGGTTTGATTTTTCGGCGTGGACGGAAGGGTGGAGGGGAAAATTATACCGTAATTTCCAAAAAAAAGAAGGTGTTAAAGGGACAACGTGGAGAAAAAAATAACCCGAACGTAGCGTGATTGCACCGAGGGGGGTGGAAAGGGGGAAGGGAAAGTTCATCGTCCGGGGTTTGGTTTCCCATCCTCCGCAAAAAAGGGGAAGGGTGCGGTCACCGTAAACGAGCGAAAACGGGCTTGTTTCGTTGATGGAGGGTGTGGAGGGGGGATGTAGGCCACACGCGTGAGGGGGAGGGTGGGGAGTGTGCCCGTAAAAAGGGAATGGTTGTACGGGCGGAGGAAGCGTAGGAGGGGGACAACAACAACAAAATGACAGACAACAAATCATGAAAAAGGGGACAATGGGACTAGCAGGTATTAGGGGGTGGTTGTTGCGATGTAGAGACTGGGGCAAAGAGGAAAGGTGCGTGAGGACTACATGGGGGAGTGCTGTATAACCATCAAATCCAAAAAAAAAAAAACAAAAGAGAAAAAATGAGTACAGATACATCCTCAGGGGAGGTGGATTTCGAGTGTCCGTGACCTTGACCACACCCAAAAAAAACGGGAAGAACACAACTAATCAAATTGTTGACCTAGGACCAATTGGGACACAACAGGGTGGGTGTTGAAGAAAAAAAGATACGCGACACACCAACGAAGTTCAACAACCTGCCAATCATGGCACTAACAGATCCACAGCAAGTCACTCATACTACATTCACGGGAACATGTTTACAAACAGGTGCCGAGACGGGAAAACGAACTTAAAAACCTGGAACACGAAAACATAGCAAGCTTACTCTGAAGAAAAGTCTTAGCCACCAGCGGTGACAATACCGCGCAGACCTCGTCGGGGTATCTCCATCGTTTCTTAAATAACGGGCCAATTGGAATGTACGGTAAGGACTCAGCACTCACGAAGCACGACGAAAAAATAACCGTCATCAACTAACGACGGGGTGATGTAGAGACACGGTCAGGCAATCAACCAAATAGACTGGAAAGTACACATAAAGGACCATAACACATCGTTAACAAAGTAATGGGGCACCCTAAAAGACGTTGATAAAAAGTGAAGAAAGGGTGGGGTTGTGAAAAGCCTGGAACTGGTTTACTAGAACTCTAAACAATCATCCAGACAAAAAAAAAGAAAAAAAAAACTAGGACGGAACCAGGATAGGAGTTTCCAGCCTCCTAGGTTCTTAACTCGAAGGGAATGTCCAGAAACGTAAGCGCAAAGATAAGACAAAAAAAAATGTCAGTGGAAGTCAAAAACTTGCTCTCAAGGATAAAAAAAAAAAAGACAGAGTGAACGACGAGGATCAAATGGGCTCGAAAAAAATCTGAAGGCAGGCTTGAAATTCAAGATAGAAAAAACACGGAACACCGAGGGGTCCAGCAAAACAAAGCGACCTAACTCTTTCGATGTACCAGAAAAAAAAAAAAAAAAAAGAGAAAACCCCTTTATCCAACGGACACGAAATGCACCAGAAGGCATTACCGGACGACAAACACAAAAAACAGGTTGGGGGTCGCTGACAGAACCCAATCGACCCAATCATTGCTTGAATGGAAAAGGTCACCCTCGAAGTAATCACATAGCTCCCTCGCAGGTAAAAAAATCATTCGGGGAATCACGAGACATTCTAGTAGTCAATAACAAATAAATAAACAAAGAGGGAATAAACGAGTGGTTATCCTGTGCTAATCTCCAGAAAAAAGGTTCAGTAAAAGAAAAAAAAAACACAGGGAAACAAAAGGGCTCATTACACCACGTGGGGAGGGAAAAGTTCTGTCGAGCCAAAATTGAAAGTAATAAGGTACCCAAAGAATCTAGTGCCAAGGCAACGGGGAGTATAACGGAGAGAAGAGCCAGCACACTTTTCAAACGCACGGAAGTGTTGGAGGGGTACTTTCAAAGTCTGTCACAAACCTGGGGAATAAGCAAACCGATCGGCCTTCCGCAATCAAAATATACAGGCAACAAAAGAGGGCACCCACAAACAGAGAATGGGAGAAAGTAAAAACGGCAGGGGGTTAAACGCCTTTCTCCAATGAATTGGACCGGCCCTTACAGGCTCCGAAACGTTGCCAGAAACACTTTAACAAGAGGGGAAAGAGGAAATAAAAATAGTAATGGTCTCCCAGGGTTGGGGGCGAAGCAGCAGAGGCAAAACCATAGGCAAAAAAAGAAAACTTGGGGGGTGAAGGAATAGAGCTGCACTCCACTGACGACTCCACCGTTCTACAAAATAAACATTGCGAACCAGCGAGAACAATAAATACCAAAAAGAAAGGTGGACAAAACGAACAGAAGAACTCCTTGAACAAACCTGGAAGGCCAATCCCTTGCTAGCGAGGGGAAGCCGGAATGGAAACTCGGGTGAAAAACTTAACAAAGAGGGGAAAAAAAAAAAACAAGCTGTCCAATTCAATCTAAATCTAGATGCATGGGGGAAAAAAAAGCTTCAGACCAAAGGGGAGAACCCGCCTGAAGGGACAAGAGAGACACCCGCTTTCAAGGGAAAAGGGAAGTTCGAAGAAAGTTTGGGAACGCCGAATTTAACGCTCCCTTGGGGGGGCGTAACATAAGGTAGAAGACAGTTTTGGACAAACTTCTTGTCCGTTGTGAAGCACCAAGGCCGTTACGCCCCCAATCTGCCTTACAAAAAACGACATTGTGCGGAGTAAGGAAGGACAAAGACGCAGGCCAGGAGGTCCTGGTTTGCAAGACACAGCTAGGACCTGCACAAATAACGCAGGCTGCACTTGTGGGGTTGCCTAAAGGACTTGGGCAAGCAGGCCATCAAACGGGCCCTAGAACTAACCGACAAGGGGGAAATCTCGGTTTTCAACCTGCCTACCTAGAACAAGTTGTGAGGGGGGCGTGAAATGGGACATAACACAGGACCCTTCGTGAAAAACATTGTCAAACCTAAAAAGTTATACTAAATGGTTAACAAAAACAGATTTACGGGAAACCAATAAAAACACCCTGTCGAAGTGGAATGGGGGTAAAAAATAGAAATGTATGAAGAAAAATTCCAGGCAGGGTGGGACGAAGGACAAGGGTGGGTGGTGTATCTAATTTTATGGTCATGAACCTTGGAGCAAAAAAGGGGGACAATTTGGGGCGTCTACTAAAACCAGTGTTAGATCTGGGTAAGGTGTTAACACACGTCGGGAATAAAGGTGAGGAAGAAAGGAACCAGGCGATTTGGTCTTTTTGTCCCGGGGAAGTGGGGGGGAAAAGGCTCTAACGCAGCTAAGGGCGCAAAAAGCTGGGGTACACAAAAAAATCAAAGGAAGGGAGTACTGAGCGAAACGGAGCAACGTAAGTACACAAAAGGAGGAGCCTCCGAAGATTTAGGTCTCCCCCGTAGCTCATTTGGCCTCCAGAAAAAACACGTGTACAAAGGGGCACTCGAAGGTGGGGCAGTTGGTTGTTCCCACGAAAAGAGAAAAAAGCACCGAAAAACCGGCCAGTCACGCACCCTCGGGTGCAGGAAAAATAACTTGACAGCGTGACAAATCCCAGCGCATCGGACAGACTCAGTCGGGGGGAAAATCAAAATCAGATGACCACGAGGGCAATCGAAACACATATGAGGTATTGCGAGGAAGAAATCAGGGTCCGGGGAAACGGGAAAAGCATGGGGAACCATGGTGCACGTTTGAAGACAGAGTTATTTCCCGGGGGGGGGGATCGACGAAAATGAAGAACAAAGAAAGAACTTCCTATGACC